>Ga0208375_1002890_pt1 | contig 15388 bp, 17 predicted proteins | sample RifOxyD1_FD_184038 | JGI IMG/M metagenome (GOLD analysis project Ga0208375, IMG submission 184038) | Soil microbial communities from Rifle, Colorado - Rifle Oxygen_injection D1 (SPAdes) | ecosystem: Environmental > Terrestrial > Deep subsurface > Rock core/Sediment | place: Rifle, Colorado... | reverse complement strand
TGTCGGGGTCCGATCCCGGGGAATTTACTAAAGAGTCCGATAAGTTTTTCGACCGAGTCACTCATGCGTTAAAATCCGCCAAAGCCGTCCGATCCGGCTGTGTTCTTATCGATACTGACAAAACTGACCCGCTTTTCGTCAAAGTAAAGTTCCGCTTCTCCCGTGGGGCCATTACGATGCTTCGCGATGATAATTTTAGCGACATTCGGTCGGGTTGACTCTTTGTCGTATTTGTCCTCACGATGGATGAACATCACCACGTCCGCATCCTGTTCGATTGATCCTGAATCACGAAGGTCAGAAAGGCGCGGTTCGCCGCCACGCGCTTCAACCGCGCGGGAGAGCTGTGAGAGTGCTAGTACGGGCACGTTGAGCTCACGGGCGAGGCCCTTGAGTGAGCGTGAGATCTCGGTTACCTGCTGTACCAGTGAGTCATAGCTCTTGCTCGTTGCCATAAGCTGTAAGTAGTCCACCACAATGAGCCCCAAATTATGTTCCGCTTTAAGCCGTCTCGCGGTTGCACGCATATTGATGATGCTCGAGTCCGGGGCGTCATCAATATAGATCGGGGCGCGGGATAGTTTATCAAGCGCATCCCGTATCTTGCCAAAGTCCTCATCGGCCGAAAGTTTACCGGTGCGAAGCTTCCACGAGTCTACATATGACTCTGCCGCAAGCATACGATCGACGAGTTGTTGCGAGCTCATTTCAAGCGAGAATATGCCGACGGTAATGTTATGTTTTGTTGCCGCTTGACGGGCAATATCCATAGCGAGAGCGGTCTTACCCATCGATGGCCGTGCCGCGAGGATAATCAGATCAGAGTTCTGTAACCCCGCCAGCTTATTGTCGAGTTCAGGGAAGCCTGTTGGCGTACCTCGTATTTCGCCTTGTGAGCCGTGTAATTTCTCGAGACGCTCCCACGCTTCTGAGAGTGTCGATTTAATACTCACAAACTTCTGTCGTGGTGAGAGATTGGCAATGCTGAAAATTTTCTTCTCTGCACGATCAATAACGATATCGATATCCTCCTCCTCGTTATATCCCAAGCCGGAAATGTACTCAGCGGTCTCGATTAGTTCTCGTAGTGTGGACTTTTTCTGGACAATGCGCGCGTAATATTCGGCATTGGATGCGGACGGTACAACATTAACCAGCTCGGTCAGATAACTCGCTCCACCAATGCGTTCAATGAGTTGCCGCTCGGTCAAACGAGTCGAGACCGAAAGAAGATCAACCGGACTTCCTTTTTGAAAAAGTTCGGTACAGATCTCGTAGACCATGCGGTGTTTTTCCGTGTAAAAGGAGCGCGGGGTGACGATCGTCATTACTTCCTCAAGGATCGGAGGATTAAGCAAAATAGAGCCCAACAAGGCTTGCTCCGCCTCGGTATTTTGAGGCGGCAGTCGAACCTTTTTCGTGAACTGTCCTTGCATAGGGAATCAGTATATCACTTACGCACAAGTTTTGACCCCTTGTCAGTATCACTGATTATGTATCCTTGTGACTCGATTTTTTTGCGTAATTCATCTGCGTGCGCCCAGTCCTTCTTTTCTCGCGCGGCGTTACGCAGGGCCAATAATTCCTGAAGTTCCTGCGGGGCGGGGGAGTGCGCGGGGCGAACCGCGTCAAGCCGCAACCCGAGCACTTTGTCAAATTGGTACATGGTTGCCACCTTGTCCTTTGCATCGGAAGATCGGGCACGGAGCATGGTCCAGAGTACCGCCAAGGCCTTGGGTATGTTTGCGTCATCGTTCACCGCCTCGTGGAATGCTGCTGCATACTTTTCGATAATCGTACCTACGCCATCGGCCCGATGCTCGCCAACAAAATTCAGTAATTTTTTATACGCACGGTCAGCCTGCGCGAGTGCCTCCCAGGTAAAGTTCTGCTGCGAACGATAATGCGCCGTCAAAAAGAAGTAGCGGAGCGCAAGCGGGTCGAATCCTTTCGCAATCACTTCAGCCAGGCTGTATGCGGTGCCTTCCGACTTTGACATTTTGGCACTATCTACCACCAAATGCTCGTTATGGAGCCAGTAGCCGACATACTTTACTTCGTTTGCGTTCTCACTCTGGGCTATCTCGTTGGTGTGGTGGACGGGAATGTGCTCAATGCCGCCCATGTGAATGTCGAAAGTGGGTCCGAGATATTTTTTGCTCATTGCAGAACATTCGATATGCCAGCCGGGGAAGCCGTAACCGTCCGCTACCGCACTTGAATGAAAGGGTGAGGACCAGGTCTGTAAGGCATGTGCATGTGACCCTGCGGCAAAAAACCAGAGGGCGAAGTCCTGCGGGTTATGTTTGTTTGGATCTTCTACTTCGCCAGCGCCCGCACCAGTCCGATTCTGTTCCAGATTCTGTCCTGAAAGACGCGTATAGTTTGTGGCCTTTGATACATCAAAATAGACTGCCAGGTCGGTCAGGTAAGCGAAACCTTTATCAAGTAGGGTTTGTATCATCTCCTGCATCTCACTGATATGTGCGGTTGCTCGCGGCTTTACCGTTGGGGCGCGAAGATTCATAGCTGCAACATCCGCCTCATACTGCGCGATGTATTTTTGTGCGATCGCTTCGGGCGATGCGTTATCGCGCCTTGCCGCTTTCTCCATGCGGTCTTCACCGGTGTCCGCGTCGCCCAGATTATCTCCGGTCAAGTGGCCAACATCCGTATAGTTGCGCACGAGTGTTACCTCATAGCCGTTATACTCAAGAGTACGCACGATCAGATCGGCGCAGGTTGCCCCCCGCAGATTGCCGATGTGTTGCGTCCAATAGACCGTCGGTCCACAGTGGTAAACTCCCACGGTGTGATCATTGAGCGGACGGAAAACCTCCTTATTTTTGCTCAGCGTATTGGTAAAGACTATATCCATCGCTTGTACCAGAAGTATGCCATACTTCCTACGGATATCAAGAACATCACTCCGAGAATAATCCAAAATGCATTCGGATCATCAACGAGTGGAGTATTTTTCACATTCATACTAAAAATTGCGCCGATTGCTGAAATGGCAAAGATAATGGTTGCCGGCATGGTCAGTACTTTCATTGTCTGATCCGTTTTGGCGGTGAGCAAAGAATCATTAGTGCTTTGTAAACCCTTAACTACTTCACGATGTCCGTTGATGGCCTTGTCAACTTTTGAAAATTCACCAGAAAGTGATTGCAAGTAGTAATGAAATGACTCGCCCCAAAAGCTCTTCGCCACGATTTTGAAAGAGTCGAGCAATTCTGCGTGGGTACGCGTGCACCACCAGAAATTAATGAGTACGCGATTTAATTTCGAAATCTCTTCTACCATTTTTCGCTCATGACCTTCAAAAATAAGCGCCTCGGTCTTTTTGATATGGCTTTGCAGATGGATCAGTTCGTCTTCTGTCGCCTGATACATGCGGCGCAAAAGTGCATACAAGAGAAAGCCTGCATGCTCGATACTTTTCTCTTTATTCAGCATCGTTCCTGCTTCGAGAAATTTGCGCATGGTATAGAGTGGCTCAATCGACTCGTAATGCGTCGTTATCAAGAAGTTCTTGCCAATAATGAAGTCTATTTCCCGCTCCTCTGTCCCATGAATGATGCTGTTTGAAATAAGCATGGGGAAGCGGAAGATCATATACGCATAGCCTGGGTAGAGGTCTACTTTGGTACGAAGCGACGGCTCGAGAAGCTCATTCAGCACAATCGGATGGATGCCGTACCTTTCCTGCATCCCCAGAACTTCGTCGCGCGAAGGCTTTTCCAAATTTACCCAGGTAATGCCGTGTGTATTATAGACGGTTATCATTTCCTCAGTATACGCCCATATAGTAAACCCGTCATGTGGGTAACATGGATGTGAAGTAAGACCTCGGCGGGTATGCTATGTACATATTATAAAAAGTATGGTATAATTATTCTCGTATCTAGAGACTTTCTTGCACCTTTCACTTACGTGCCGCACTGCGGCAAGGACGGTTTCCAATGAGGAAGCAGAAGAAGATTCGGCGGCAGGATTTCGCGATGACCCGACGGCACTGGGTCGGGCTTGTGCTGATCGTCTTGATCAGTGCTGGCTTGGGTTTGTGGATCGGCCCGCGCGATGCCCTTGAACCGAACGTCATCCATGAGGTGACGAGACCCGAGGATCAGGCCGCGATCAACCGTCTCGACCCGATCATGCAGAAGATCGTCGAGACCAATCCATCCCGCGACATGCGGGAGACACTGCCGATCCTGCTCATGACAAAACAGGTCAGCCTCACGCTGACGCGCTTTGTCGAAGGGGCGAAACGAGACACTCGAACCATGGCACAGTTCGAGGTTTCTCGCTCTGGCGGGCAGCTGGTGCCGAGCTTCTCGGTCTTCCCGGATGTCATTGAGAATCCCGATATTGACTTCCTCGAGAAGCAGCTCGTCTTCTTCCACGAATACTGCCACCTCAAGTTTTATCAGAGTGGCAAGTACCCGAAGGAAGAATTCGAACGGAAGAAGGGACCTCCGGCAAACTGGAGAACCGAGACTCGAATGGCCTTTGAGTCGGAGGTCTTCGCCCACAGCGAGACCTTCAACCTCATGGACCAAATTGGCTTCACGGTCGCAATGGCCGAGAAGCCGACGAGTCTATTCCGAGACATGTACATTCACTGGAAGACGAACGGGATGAATTACGTTAGGCGGATGGTGGCGGAGAACATCCGCACCGTGCCTCGGGCGGCCTATCTCAATCCGACCGGTGAGCTCAACAAGTACCTCGACGAACTCATCAAAGAGTGACAAAGGAGAAATAGAGAAAGTAAATGCACCCCGGTCTGCCAATTGGTAGGTCGGGGTGTCGTGCCAAAATCTCTTCTCTTGCTCAGCAAAAAAATAATTTCGCCACTATGAGTCGAAATTTACGTAAGGCTTCTCGTGTGCTACAGTACTGTCATGGAAAATCCGTCACAAGAGGATTCAGCATATGCGGGTTATGCCCCAGAGCAACATCGGCGGCTTATTGATGTGCTGACAAATGACGTTTCCCGCAAACTAGACCACAAAGCTTCTGTGACACAGAAGCTTTTGCCAATTCCAGTGCTTTCTCCCGAAGAGCTTGATTCTTGTATTGAGCAAGCGATTGAGAAAGGAATGCTGAAGCGGCCGATTACTTCGCACGTGCGTGATAGCTTGCTGCACTACGAAAGCATGACGGACGAGACGGACCTACTGAGTGATTATCTCAATATCCTTCCGACAGAATGGCTTGTGCGAGGTGCTGAAGTGCGTGCCGGCATTGCATTCAAGGCAGTGCTTGAAATTGCAAAAAGAAAAGACTTTAAAGGATTAGTGCGTATTTTTAATGCTCACGGCTTTGAAAAACTTAGTTCCTTTGAAGAGGCTTTCTACAACGCGCTCATGGGAAGGTTATTACAAGAGTTCAGCCCAGAAGATGGTGCCGAATTACTTTACGCGATATCAAAAGAGGTTGCTCGCCACGAGGATGCGGTGCATCACGTGACACATTATAGCGAAAATATGATACTCCATAAGCGGTGCCGAAAGTTCCCGCGTGATCTGGACGATTATCGCACGCAACTTGACGTTACCGAGGGCGAGGAAGCTGCATTGCAGGGAGAGAAGCTGTCATTAATTGGGGGGGGTTATTCAATGATCAAACACGAATTAAGAGAGCGTAACCTCGAATGTGAAATCACCAACATTGACCCGCTGATTGATGAGGACGAGCCCGATATTGCTCACAAAATTATCAAAAAAAGTTTCTTCGAGGTCGATGTACCTCTCCATGAACAGAAGGAAGTGTGGGCGCTGTTTTCTCTTCCGATGTATGCATTTACACCCGGAGAAGTAGCGGAATTCTATGCAAAAGGATTATCACTTCTGAAACAGGGAGGAACATTGCGGGTTCTTTCCGTGAGTGAAACTTACGACTCGCTCACTCCAAGTATGGCACTTTCTCGCCCAATAACAAATCTTGCCTCAGAGAAGTGCATTAATATACTCATGACCAGACCGGACCTTTTTGATGTCAGGCCATATAGTAGTACTTGGACACGTCCGGAATATGATTATCGGGCAGAGAAAACCAAAACCCCCGGTTGTAAAATTGTCTTAGTGGGGAATCCTGAAGAGGCAGACCGATTTCTTGAAACGATACCACCTGAGTTCAAGAACTTCATTGTCAGTGAAAAAATTTTGAGAGAGTTTAGGGTTACCGAGAATTAGACGAGATCTCGTTAGGGGACCAAATGTATCCTCGACGGAAGGGGAGAGAAGTGCTAATTTGACAGAGAGTTTCGTCAGAACGGACGGGGCTCACGACGTGCGCCCGGAGGTGCAATGATGGTTCGGGAATTGTTGCAGAGAGTCAAGGGGTTTGCCGCCTTGTTGGCGGTGAAGGTCATTTACTATATCGGCATGTTCATCATTGGGGGGATCCTGGTCTTGGAGAGCCTTACCGATCGCGGACGCGTGGCTGTGGCCGCCTACGCCTTCGTGGGTCTGTCAGACCTCATCGCCGACTTTGGTACCCCCTCCGAACTACGGACTATCTGAGGGGCTCGACCCCGGCCGTTCTCTTCGGACCCACCTTTTATTTTCTAGGTGGGTCCGAAGTTTTTAGTGGTAGGCCCTATAACGCGAAAACACCTTGCTGCTCATGAATGAGTGGCAAGGTGTTCGTAAGAGGGTAATAGGTGGGCCAAGCAATCTGCTTGGTGGCAAGGGGTACGGGGGGAGTACCCTTTGCGGTCGTCGGGGAGGCCAAGCACGGCCTCACATGCCTGCGGGAAGCATGCCATCTCATACCATGCACGAGATGGACCTCAACAACCGTCGGCCGACCTTACATCATGCCGGCCCACCTATTTTTTCTCTTAGAGAGCGTATAACCAGAACACTATACATTATATAATAGAAAAAGTCAACATATCATTTATATTGGTTGATTCGGGCGGCAAGCTGTGCAATAATAGAAGGATGACTGCGTACGGAAAAAAGATAGTACAGATAAGCGTTGCCGTATTGCTTATCGGAAGCGCATATATTGCCGGGATATACACAGGTTATGCAAATCGCTCACTTGCCGAGAAGGTTGTCGGAGTGAGTAATCAGTCCGTCGGCCAGCCCGACGCTGTGGATTTTGCACCATTTTGGCAAGCATGGCGGGTGATTGACGAGCGTTTTGTGGCGACCCACCAAGGGCTAGGGAGTACCACTGATGCGACCTCAACAGCCAAGATCGCAACAAACCAAGACCGCGTCTACGGTGCCATCCAGGGTATGTTTGCCGCTCTGGGTGACCCCTATACAGTATTTTTCCCTCCCGAAGAGGCGCGGGCTTTTCAAGACGAGGTCAGTGGTACCTTCGGTGGGGTAGGGATGGAGATCGGTATACGCGATGGTGCACTTATCGTAGTCGCCCCTCTCAAGGATACACCTGCTTTTCGTGCGGGTATCAAATCGGGTGATAAAATTTTAACAATCAACGGTGTCAATGCCGCGGGCTTGCCGGTTGATAGTGCAGTGCGCCAGATCCGGGGGCCAAAGGGGAGCAAGGTGCAACTGGGGATTCAGCGCGGAAATGATCCAGAAAAGGAATTCACGATTACACGAGATACGATTATCATTCCAACGATCAGCACCGAAGGGTCATCGCCCTTGTCGAACGAGAAAGCGCGCGAGGGCATCCGCCCCGATGGAGTATTCGTCATTCACCTCTATAATTTTTCTGCGCAATCGCCCGAACTGTTCAGACAGGCACTGCAAAAGTTTATCGACTCCGGTTCGACCAAGCTCATGCTCGACTTGCGCGGTAATCCCGGTGGATATTTGGATGCGGCTGTCTCTATGGCTAGTTGGTTCCTGCCCAAGGATGCACTTGTGGTCAGTGAGCGGACCGGTACCGGCGCGAATGTGGTGATCACCGAGCATAAGAGCCTCGGATATGCAGTACAACTTCCGCGCATTCCTCGCATCGCGATACTGATTGACCGTGGCTCTGCTTCGGCCTCGGAGATCTTGGCCGGTGCGTTACAAGAACACAAGATTGCGAAGATTATCGGAGAGCGTAGCTTTGGTAAAGGCTCGGTTCAGGAGCTTGTTCCCATTACCCCCGGCACCGAGGCAAAGATTACCATTGCACGTTGGTTTACCCCGCTTGGCCACTCGATCTCGGATTCGGGGCTCACGCCCGACTTTATGGTCACTATCAGCGCAACCAATACCGCACAAAAGATTGATCCCCAGTTCGACAAAGCTATCGACGTATTACAAAATAACTCACTCTGGAAATAATCATGAAAGTCGTACTACTCAAAGATGTAAAAGGAGTTGGTCGTGCATTTGAGCTCAAAAATGTCGCTGACGGATACGGTAGAAATTTTTTGATAAAGAACCGCTTGGCAGAAGTTGCCACGCCAGCCAAAGAGATTTGGGCAAAAAAGAAAGAGGAGGAAACACATCGAGATAAGAAGAAAGCGGAGGAGGCTCTGGTTGCAAAATTCAAAACCGTAGAAGGGATTACCCTATCCTTCAAATCAAAAGCAACCGACACCGGCAGTCTCTTCGCCGGTATTCACAAAGACGAGATCGTGTCTGCGTTGGCTCAGCATGACATTCACCTTCCGCCGGATTTTGTAGTTCTCGAAAAGCCGCTCAAGCATGTGGGTGAGCACCAGATAGAGCTCAAGGCTGGGGAGCAGTCCACCAAAGTTCGCGTTCTCATTTCTGCAGAGTAAGTGTGCGTCCCCTCGGCCACATACGGCAACCTAGCCTAAAACTAAAAATCCCCGATGGGGATTTTTAGTTTTTCAAGATTTTATTGTACGTGCACGACGGGGATGCGCAGAATTTTGCCGTCGAAGTGAGTTTTGCGCGTGGTGCCAAATTTGACGATGCCGTCCCTGGCCGCAAAGAGGGTATGGTCCTTACCCATAAGGACATTCTTGCCCGCAAGTGTCCGCGTGCCGCGCTGACGGACGATAACATTCCCGGTCATAACCTTCTCTCCATCGCCGACTTTGACCCCGAGGTACTTTGGTTTGGAGTCGCGTAGATTTTTTGTTGAACCCGCTGCTTTCTTATGTGCCATATTGGTTGTATACTAAGTTACAAAATGATACCAGATTCGGAGGAAATAATCAAGTTCGACCGGGAGGGTAATGCGGGCCGCACAGAGCGGTATATCTTTGCCCTCAAACGCTTCCTGGATTCACGCATGTTTTTCGTGGTTTTGCTGGTACTCGTCGGCGTTGCATCATTTGAGCTGGGGTTGCTCTCAAATATATACGCGCAAAAGCAGCCCATCACGATTACCGAGGAATCGGGAGCCGAAGCTCTCCAAACAGGGCCCGAGGGCAAGGCTATAAGCCCTGAACAGTCTAAACAGGGGAGTATGGCTGAGGGAGGGCTCATAGCCTCAAAGTCTGGCACCAAATATTATTACCCGTGGTGCGGGAGCGCCGCCCGGATCAGTGAAAAGAATAAAATATACTTCGCGTCAATTGCCGAGGCCCGTGCAAAAGGGTACACTCCAGCAGCAAATTGTAAAGGGCTCGAGTAGGCGGTATCCTAGAGGGGAAGTACCCATACAATGTCGCACAATATACCTTTTCCGACGTTGTCCGTCGGAAAAGGTCATCAGATTGTGCGCACATTAAAAATGTCGCACAATCTGATTTGACGACGGTATTTTAGAGGAGAGGTCATCCGCATCTTCCGCCTAGATGATCTTAAAGATGACCCATATGGTAATGACTCCCCCGGCAATGAAGGCCAGTGTGATCCACCCGATCAATTCCAGAATAGTAAGTGTGATCATGATTATTTATTTAGGTGTACGACTCTGCCAAGAACTGCCAGCATGAAGTTAACAATCGGCATAATGATCTGATACCACAGGTCTTTGAGTACGGTAACCGCTCCGTTGCCGAGAGTTGTAAAAAGCTGTTTAATCTCATCAAGCGAGGTTGCATTAAAGAAAATAAGCACCGCAATGACAACACAGAGGAGCAAAATAAGTTTTAGTGTTGACACTCCCCTGTTTGTGTAATTTTTTTTCGATGTGTTCATATCACGTATGTTTAGAATAGTACCATATTATGGCAGATATTGGATCGGATTCAAGTAGCTGGTAAACGACGCGACCGGAAGCGTATAACGCCCGCATCCTCTGACCTTACTTTGCAGACTCGTAATCGTTACTCCTTTTTGAGCAAAAAGTGAAAAATGTAAGTGTGGGCCAGTCGTATAGCCGGTGTTTCCACTATAGCCGATCAAGTCCCCCACCTGGACCTTTTGTCCTTCGGTTACCGAAACAAGTGACAAGTGTGCGTAGAGCGTACTCATGTTAAAGGCGTGGTCGACCAGGATCCACTTTCCGTACGAGGCACCCTTGCAACTTACATCGGTGTTGCCAAAACCTCGCACGATCCCATCGCTTGCTGCATAGAGTGGCGTGCCAATACTAATGCCAATATCGATGCCGTTGTGGCCCTTGCCGTTATATACCGCCGCTCGGGTACGCGAGAATGCCGTGTCTCCAAAGTATTGGGTAAGAGTCCTGCTGTCGGTTGGCCAGCGCAGAACTTTTGTCCCCGGAGCGGGTATGCTGGTTGGGTCAAGGGTGAAGGTGAGCTGTGCTTCGTAGGCGAGCAGCTCTGCCTCAACCGCTTCTTTCTCTTTTTGTTTTTCGATCAGCAACTTTTGGTAGATCTCTTGCTTGGATTGTGTCGCCTTGAGAAGTGACTGCTTTTCGGCACTCGTTGCTTCGGCGATTTTCTTCTTGTCTTCTACTTGTGTCGAGTAATTCGTAAGACGCGCCCTTTCCGCCTCTTGGATACTTTTATCTCGGTCAAGGACTGTTTTCGTCTGTTTTGCTTCGATAATGCGAAGAGTGAGATTTTTCTGTAAGTCCTCAAGCGCTTGTTCATAAGCCCAATACTCTCCCATTGAGGCATAGCCAAAAAAATTCAGTACGGGCGACGTTGCATCTTCTTCTGCGAGAAGCCGGACTGTCTCAGCCACCATGCCTCTCCGCACCGCCAGTTGCTTTGTGGTAGCACGGATCGAGTTCTCGAGGTTATTGATCGTACCCTCGGTGGCTCGTATCTGAAGTCGTGCCTGTGCAATCTGTGTTTCGAGCGACTTACGAGAAGCCTCCAAATTGGCGAGCGTTTTCTTGAGTGAAGTTGCCTCCTTTCCAGCACCCTTCACGAGCACATCGGTTGCTTTAATCTCTGCGTTCAGACGCTGTATTTCAGCTGACTTTACGTCAATTTGATTTTGAAGATCCTTGGTATCTGCCGCATGTACCACGAGCGCGCCGAGCGTACCTATCGCACATACTATAAGACGAAAGGACGTACGAGTACTCATGACTCATGTGAAAGAGCAATAGCTAATAACTCTCGGGCAATACGCAAGGCACTTTGGTCGTCGGCAAAAGATCGTGCAGCCTCATGCATACTTTTTTGAATTTCCGGTCCCTCAAGGATACGCTCAATTTCTGAGTAGAGAATACTCGGTTTCAGGTTTTTGTCTTCCAGTACCACGCAGGCACCGGTACGCGCGTACGCGTATGCGTTCTTTCTTTGATGGTCATTATGAAAGACCGCTGAATCTCCGGGGATAATGATCGAGGGTATGCCCCATGCCGCGATTTCAAAAATGGTGGATCCGGCACGCGAGATCACGAGCGTAGCGATACCACCGATCATACGAAGTGCCGAGGCATTCACATAGTCGTACACTTTACAACGCGCCTCACGTTCGGTTCCTTGCATGACATAGGAGACGCGCTTCAGGATGTCATCATAATTATTCTTCCCAGTCTGAATGATGATCTGCGCTTGCTTGGAAACCTCAGCGACGATATCAACCACGGTGTCGTTCATTTTCGCGGAGCCGCTTGAACCTCCCGTCACATAGATTGTGGGTAGCGTGGGGTCAAAGCCGAAAAATTCATGCGCACCGGCATAGACCGGAGCAAAGAAGTCGCGTCGTATCGGATTGCCGGTCACGGCAACCTTTTCTTTTGGAAAAAAGCTTGCCGCTTCGGGATATGAGACTCCAACTTTCGCCGCGAACTTCCCCGCCCATATGTTTACCCGACCCGGCACACTGTCACACTCGTGGACGACAACCGGTATGCCCAAGAGTCGCGCGGCGCAGAGCGCCGGCACACTCGCGTAGCCACCTTTACTGAAAATAACATCAGGGAAAAGTAGATAGAGGCGCCAGATTGCCCCCAAAATACCCAAGGCGGTTTTTATCAGATTCCAGAAATTACGAGGAGAAAAATAAATGCGCTGATTCCCCGACGGTGCGTAGAGATAGGCGATGTTGTTGTCGAAGAGTGCCCGTTTATTGTATGGGCCGTCGGACATAAAATACATCTGGGGTGGCACAAACTTCTCCTCATCAGAAAGTCGTGTCAATTCTTCCGCGACCGCAATAATGGGGTAAAAATGTCCTCCGGTTCCTCCGCCGGTAAATAAAATTTTCATGTCCGTTGTGTGTATTTAGAAATACTGAGCAATATGCCCGCCTCGATAAATGCCATAACCAATGCAGTGCCCCCTTGGCTCACAAAGACGAGTGGTACTCCGGTTAGGGGGATGACGCCGGTCAAGGCGCCGATGTTGATGAACGACTGCGACACAATCAGTATAACAATTCCCACCCCTACGAGTCTACCAAAGCTATCTGGAACACGATCACTCACCCGCAAGCCGCGCAGTGCAAAAAATGAAAGAAGTAACACCAAGAGGCTTGAGCCGATAAAGCCAAAATCCTCCGAAAGTACTGAAAATATGGAATCACCGATAGGCTCCGGTAAGTAATTAAATTTCTGCACGCTCTGTCCGAAGCCACGTCCCATAAGTTGTCCCGAACCGACCGCAATAAGTGACTGGTGTAATTGATAGGAGGTGCCAAGCATATCCTGTTTTGGATGTAAGTATGTTTCGATACGATCTTTCACATAGGGGCGCGTCTCTGCGAGCACAAAGAGTCCCCCGAGGCAGATAAGTCCCAACACTCCCAGATGCAACCACCTACCACCCGCGGCAATGAATACCCCTGTTGCGGCACACACAATGACCAGAAAGGTTCCGGTGTCGGGTTGCTTCAACATCACAAGCGCGATGACGCCGAGTAACCCGACAAAAGGCAGAAATCCCCTGAGGAGCGTTGATACGCTACTCGCCTTGATCTTTGTATAGTATGCTGCCAAAAAAAGCACCGTTCCCAGTTTGAGGAACTCCGCAGGTTGTATGGTCCCAAATCCGAGGTTGATCCACCGCGTCCCGCCCTTGAGTGTTACACCGATATGCGGAACAAAGACGAGTACGGTGGCGAGTAGGGAGAGGACAAAAAGATGTGTCGAGTATCTGCCCCAAAGCCTATAGGGAACTCGCATTGAGATAAGAAACAACAGTCCAAGGCCGACCAATTCGAGTATCCCCTGCTTAACCAATACGGTCGAGTAGTTTGCGCCATCGCGCGAAAGGAGTCCCATCGACGCGGATGAAAATACCACTACGCCGATGAGTATCAACACGCCAAGAAGTATCGCCAATGTAGTGTCAATCGTATGTGATTTGGTCATTGTGTAAAATAGTCATTAAGTATGCGACGGTACAGAGCGCGTACGCGTAAAGCGGCGTCTGGCCCCAATGCGGCATAGTGTTCAAGTCCCGGCATCGCATTTACCTCTACGATGACATAGTTTACCACGGGTTCATGAATAGTGTCTGTGGTTAACAGATCAAGCCCTGCAAACGTAAGATTCATCTGGTGCACAATGTCTACCGCTAATTTTCTTATGCTTGGATGAAGTTTATCGGTCACGTCCTCGGCCCTTCCTCCAGTCGAAAGATTTGCGTTGTCGAGTAACGTAAGTTCCCGTCCTGCCTCAAGTATGGATTCCGGTCTAAGTTGATGTAATCGCATCAGGCGCTCTGTCACGGTGTCCCAGGGAATCGTCGGCGAAGTTATAAGTTCGGCGATCGTGTGCACACCGTCACCCGCAACGTGAGGTGCGGTACGCGAATAGGCAGCGATGATCTGGTCTCGGTACACCACGATACGATAATCGGTCCCCGGGATACAGGGTTGCACCAGGGCAATATTGTCGATCATAAAAATACTCTGAAACGCCTCGCGGAGCTCTGTTGGCGTATGTACCTTAAAAACTCCCCTCCCCTGGCTTTTGCTGTTGGGCTTCACAATACGGGGATAGTCTCTTTCGGTAAGGCTCGCCAGAGCAGCGGTTGCGTTGTTTTTGGTATTATTTACCAGGCACCACTCGTCGGAAAAGACTACGTGTGTGGGAATGGTCGGGTATCCAAACTTTTGTAGAAAAAACTGTGTGTAAGCTTTGTCCGTTGCTATTTTGGAAGCACCGAGGAAATTCACGTCAAGCGCCGAAAGTTTAAAGAAAAAACGCTTTCCTGAAATATGTTCCATGTATCCTACGTGGCCAAAATCGGGCTCAACAACAGCACGAAGGCCAAGCTCCTCGGCAATTTCTCTGAGTATTCGGACGGTAAATCGCTCTTGCATGATAGTGTACTTGGCGCTCCGAGCGCCAAGTTCCTTATTTCCCGGCTATAGCAATCACAATACCGATCACGGATGACAAAATACCGATGATCCAAAACCGCATAACCACCTTATAAGAAGGCCAGCCAAGCGCCTCAAAATGATGATGGATTGGTGCCACCAAAAATACCTTCTTGCCACCTCGGAGCTTTTTTGATGAGAGTTGTATGATGTCCGATGCCGACTCGGCGAGAAGGGGGAATCCGATACAGAGGAGTAGTGGCACGGTGTCGGTCAAAAAGGCGATAACCGCGAGTGTAATCGTGAGGCCAAAGCTACCGGTCTCTGTCAGATAAAATCGTGCCGGCGGTATATTGAACCAAAGAAACGCAAGTGTTGCCCCTACGATGACTGCACAAAATGCCGCAATGTCATACTGTGATTGATAGAACGCAATGAGTGCGTATGAGGCGTACATAATGGCAAAGATCCCCCCGGAAAGTCCATCAAGCCCGTCGATGACCGTGCCCGAATACATTGCTAACATTACGATAACAAAAAGGGGCACCATGAGCCACCCAAGGTAGACAGAGCCAAGGAAGGGCACCCAGAGGCTACTCGTCCCGAGTTTGAGATAGAACCAGCCACCGCCGAGAAGCCCAATAATACAGACGGCAACCAATCGTTTGGTCAATGAGAGGCCTCCCCCTCCAATTTTGTGCCCCTCGTCCTCTGCAACGTGCAAAATATCATCAATGAGACCCACCAGAGATCCGGCAATGAGCGAGACAAACGGAAGCCATGTTTGACTCCGAGACAAAAAAGAAAATCTCTCAAGCAGAGGATTCTGCCCGATCTGTGCGAGG
>Ga0208375_1002888_pt1 | contig 15398 bp, 17 predicted proteins | sample RifOxyD1_FD_184038 | JGI IMG/M metagenome (GOLD analysis project Ga0208375, IMG submission 184038) | Soil microbial communities from Rifle, Colorado - Rifle Oxygen_injection D1 (SPAdes) | ecosystem: Environmental > Terrestrial > Deep subsurface > Rock core/Sediment | place: Rifle, Colorado... | reverse complement strand
GGTTCAACTCCGTGTCCGGGTATAAATATTCTCGCGATATCTTCTGCATTGTCTCCAAAAGTGCAATTTTCCCAATCAATATAATTTACTGAATTATTGTGAAAAATAACATTTATGTTGCAAGCATCCCCGTGTATAATGTTTGCTTTATTTTTGTGGAAATATTTTTCGTTCTCGCGTATGAATCTAAGAACTTTTGGTAGTAACATTTTAACAGACGGATTGTCGATCGAGTTTTTAAAAAGTTTCAAATCATGCTTTAACCTTGTCTCAGGATTAATGACAGTATGTCTACTGGCTCTTGTGATGTGAAATTCAGTATTCCTGTGCAACAGCGCCAGTGACTTTGCGTGCATCATCAGATCTTTTTTAGACCATTTTCTCTTTGATTTGCCCTCAATATAAGTAAAAATTGCGTACGGACGTGGTATTTTTTTTTTTGTATTATCGAACAAAATGAATTTTGGGCCTATATCTGAAGGTATCTTGTTCATTATTGAAAAAGCAGAATGCTGTCCAGAAACATTTTTCAATATGACCCTGAAAACGAGCTTATATCTTTTGTTTATTATAACTAAAATGCTCCTAGAATTTTCGCCACGACCCAATTTCAACACTTCTATGTTCACAATTTTTTCTGATATTCCTAGATGCTTTTTTTTAGAAGTTATTATTTTTTTAATTTGATACAAATATATCATGCTGTGTTTAAAGCTACGGATTATATAAAATATTCCTTTTTATATGAACTGATAGTTCAACAGGGCATCTAAATTATTTCTTCTATAATATACTCAGATCCCCTAAATGAAAATTTACTTTCTTTAGTTTTATTGACGATGCTTAGTGCTAGTGGCGCTTTTGGGGAAATCACATATATAGATTTACCATCCATCTCGCACTCGTATCCTCCTAAGAATGGCAGGATCATATAGTTACGATTTTCTTTGTTGTTTACTTTCAATTCGACAAGACTGCCTATAGTTGCAAGTGTGCCTTGTTTTGTGAATCGGTAATTTTTTGCATTGTTGATATGCAATAAAAGCGCATTAATTTTTGAATCTATGCTGTCTGCTACTTGACTATTTAAGAACCTGCTTTGATCAGAATGGCTTTGCATCGCGGTAGGGCTTTCATTGATTGTATTTACCATTTCTTTGACGATCTTTAGTTGATTGGAATATTCGATTTCAGCGTTTTCAATTATTTTTGATAATACTCTTTGTTTGTATATTGTTGTGTCATTCATGCTGCTAGTAATGGTTATTTATTTATAAAGTTTATTAGGTGTCACTAGCTAGTGAGTATGTTGCAGAATAATTGTATGTTATGTACTGGAAGAATAATTTCTGTGTTATTAATATATTTAAGTCGCATAATAGATCAAGGTTTAAACACAAAATATATACTTTTTTTAAATATAATTACTAACAATAAACTATTTATATCTGTAGAGTCATCTGACATTATGAAGAGAAAAGTGAATCTTGTTGGAATAAATACTCTGACAATAAGTTTGCCAAAGAAATGGGTCGATATCCATGAATTGAAGAAAGGCGATGAATTGGACCTAATTGAAGAGGGAGACAGCCTGATTATTAACTCCAAACTCAATACATCCCACAATCGTACATTAAATATGGATATAACGGGCTTAGACCGTACATCTGTGCTTATAGCCATACGTGGCGCATACAGGGCAGGGTATGATGTGATACAAATAAAATTTGATAAACAGAACGTCATACATCACAGAACAGGTGGGCAGATGAAGCTGCTGTCCATTATTCATGAAACCGTAAATCTCCTTGTAGGTTCTGAGATAGTTAGTCAGGATGAGGGGGGGTGTGTTATAAAAGATTTCTCTGCAAATACAGGGGACGAATTGGAGTCAACTATACGAAGAATATTTCTTTTATTGATGGAATCAACGTCTGATTTTGTGAAAGGATTAACAAAAAGAGATACATTTTTAGTGTCGACCATGGATGAAAAACACGACACGATATCCAAATTCATAAGTTATTCTATACGGATGATTAATAAGGGTGCTAAAATACCTGGGAAAAGATCAGAAATTATTTATCACATCCTTTTATCATTAGACAACATCATGGAAGTATATCGCTCTTCAGCAAGAGATTATATTCAGTTTAATGCGCCAAAAATATCTGCAAAGACTTTAAAGATAATAGGCGAGATAAACGGATGTCTAAGGATATTTTATGAAATGTACTATTCATTTGATAATAAAAAATCATCTGAATTTATATTGCGTAAAGGGGAGATAAAGGCGCAGATATTAAACAAACTTGATGAATATCAATTAAAAGAGTTGCTTATAATCCATTATATGAGTCATAACTTGGATCTTATATGGGATCTGGTACTCGCATTAAGGACAGATGTTATTAATTAGATTTTTTATTTCTGGCAGAATCCAACTTACTAAAAGAATTTTTATCCAATGCTTTGACTTCAGGTCCGAGAATTTTTAGTATGTCATCTATGTCTTTTCTAGTCTTACCTTCAATTTCAAGAAATTCAAAAACTGCGGGTTTGACGAATTTTGTAAAAAATAATTTTGTTCGCTTTAACGACCACACCTCTCTAGTGCTTTCGTTATATGACACTATCTTATACTCGAGCGCAATAAGTATTTTCTCCAATATTTCAGGATCATTTATTTTTACATTCAATTCAGTTCTTTCCCATATGTCATCTTTACTTTCGATTATTCCTTTATAAGTAAATTCCGCATTTTTTCCTTTTTTTCTGATTCTTAATAACGGATTTTTTTTATTATTCATGTCTACGTTATTTATACCATAATACTTATCTACAAGAACAAATTCATCAACTCTTTTTGCCTTTTGTTTTTTAAGTATTGAAATTACGCGTGACTTGTCCTTGTAAGATAATTGGATTTCTATCTCTTTATTTGTCATTTTCATGCTATTCCTCTATCCATGAGGCTATATAAAACTTTCGAAAAAACTTCTTCCTTTTTTTGATTGCCATCCACAACAATTATCTCGGGATGAGATGTAATTAGACTATTATACTTGTTATAGTTTTTAGACATTTTCATTAAATCAATATCATATGAAGGAAGACCTATGTTTAAGTGTTGATTATCCAGGCCTTCATTTGTTTGGGCAGGCCATCTATTAAAAGATTCCTGTGGATTTATTATCATCATATATACGGAATCAATTTGTTTGATTATGTCTTCGATTCTGCTAGACTGAACGTTATTGAATTCTCTTGAAATTAGTCCCTCATCCATATCTAGAGAAAGGAATACTCTTCTGTCATAAGGTCCTCTGTCAAAAAAAAGATGAGGTGTCCCTTTCTTTCTATGCTCGTCAATCGCTTTTTCAATATATTCTATATATAATTGATGGAACGCTTCAAGACCCCCTACCTCATTAAATTTTACATATGGTCTTCTAATAATATCGCATGTTTTATTTTGTTCTAAAAAATATTTTTCAATTTTCTGAAGCAGGATTGTTTTACCTGCTCGTGGCATTCCAAAAAATTCAACAATTGCCAATTTGTCCCCCCAAATTTTTATATTCGGAATTACCATAATATCTTGTGTTTTTCAGCAGTTTCGCGATTGAAGGGCAATTCAATATTATTTTTTCTCTTTCTTGGGATAAGTCATTGACTGAGTTTAAATCAGATTTAAGTTTCAAAACTTTCGTGTTTGGGCCACAATTAGAAATTAAATCCACAAACGAGTGTGGCGTCCCCCATCCCACATTCTGAAATAGGGAATCCTTTATAGGCTTTCGAATACCTATCATGTAAACGCCTCCATTGTACTCAGGTCCAATGACCTGTTCATACCGATTCAGATTTGAAAATGCATTAATTATGTCTGCTTTTAATAGTTCAGGCACGTCGATAGGTACCAATAATACTTTGTTGTGATAATTAAATAATTTTGAAAATGCACTAAACATTCTTGAGCTCTGCTCATTTTCACCATATGCTACCGGGTCATGCGTTGTTATTATGCTTGGTATGTTATATTTTTCTTTAAAGTTATATAATTCCTGTTCCGTATTTACTCCAAAATAAACATCATATTCCGGACTGAAAGCGATATGTGACACAACATCATCAAGGCAAGCCATGCTAATATCTCTTGCAAATTCCGGAGTTGTTTCTTCCGCTATACGGGTCTTCGTTTTATTTAATTCAGGCCATTTAGCATATATGATTATCGCATCATTTTTCATTAGTATCGTCCATTCTGCTTTTTCTTTCCAGAATTCTAGAATATAGAAAAGATCTTGTATTAATTATTGAATCGAGAATATCTTTTTCTTTTTTATTATCTATCATAGATTTTAAATCGATTGAATATTCTGATACGTGACACGGTTTTAGTTTTAGATCCGGTGTTATAAATATCTCATTAGAATTATAACATTGTTCGCATGTTGTTTTATCGCCACAATTTATTTCGGCAACTACGCCTTTAACGTTCTTGTAACTAAAGACAGATACAGGAACATATTCTTTTTGACCGCGGAATTGCAGATCCATATCGATCCTCTTGCAGCCAATATCCTCTAAGATTTTTTCCATCTCCCCTTTTCCTATGACCATCTGATGTTGTGTTTGTTTTGTCGGTTCTAATTTTAGAAATTTAAATCTGAACCCGTATGACGCGCACAATTCAAGAGTGTCAAATATGTTATTTTCTGAATCGTTTATTCCACGTATAGGAATATGTTTTATTTCGACACTTCTTCCATACCCTTCAGAGGCCAACATTTCAATATTTTCTTTTCTTTTGGCAAACTGCGCAGATGAGCCTGATGTTAATGTGTTCCATGTGGAAAAATCTGATGCATGATATGAAATGGCGATCTTTGTTAAATGATGTAAGTCTTCTCTTATCATATCTTTTTGAAGGCCTATGCCGTTTGTATGTAGGTATACTACAGGAATTTTTACTGATACTACTTCTTTTATTAGTTCAGAGAATTCTGGGTAAACTACAGGATCTCCTCCTGTTATCGATAAATGATTTAAACCTTGTTTGTTAAGCACATCAAGTAAATAACTCAATCTCGTATTATCGATATGTTCCATATTTTTTTGGGTGGTCGACATGCCTTCATTAGAACAGAAAAAACAATCTAGATTGCAATAGTTAGTTACGGCTATTCGGATAGGGAATCTGTTTAGTATTTCTTTTATATCCATTTTTAACACCTATCTTCTTTATTCCAGCTAGTAGATCCCAGACCTGGTGCTAATAATAAATATTCACGAGATAATCTTATCAGCTCCACCACTTGTTTCTTATCATCATTTTTTATTGCATGCGTCAAATCAAAACGTGTGTCAAGAACAGAACACGGTTTAATATATAACCCCTCCCCATTTTCGGTCGGTTTTATATAAATGCATATGTAAGTTGTGCACGCGACACACGCGCCAGTCTCTCCACATCCAATTATGCTGTGAAGTCCGGTCTTTGCGTTTGTTTTTCCATAATTAAAAGTTATTGTCGGACAATAGTCCATTTCATCGTGCTTTCTTGGTGTTCCTTCAGGTATTTTGCATCCGACCCTTTCTAGTGTGTTAAGAAAATCTTCCCTGCTCACCACCATATTTCTTTGATAGTCAAATTGTGGTTCAAATTGTAGAAACTTCGGGTGAAAACCATGTTTGTGACTCGTTTCAAGGAAATCATATATCTCCTCGTCGCTATCATTGACGCCTTTAATAATAACGGCTTTCATAAACACTTTATCGCCTACGGATTTTTCTGCCAAATACTCCAAATTGTCTTTTAGCTGATTAAATTTTTGTCTTTGTTCTTTTTCTCCATGTTTTCCTGTAAAATTTGTTATTTTATTCCAACTTTTAAAATTGACAGAGTTTACGGAAACTCCTATACGCGAAAACGAAGGGGCAATCTTTTCAATATGCGATGGTGTGAGAAGAACTCCGTTTGTATGAATTGCAAATTTTATTTCTGGATGGCTTTTGACATAATCTGTTATAACATATTCTTTTTTCATAAAATCCGGATGTAGTAATGGCTCTCCTCCACCGAAATCAATGCCTCTTATTGGCGTATTTTCTATTACGATATCAGATAGTTTTGTGACAAGATCCACTCTTGCCGGAAGATTATTTTTGGTATTATAACCGAGCCCCTCATTTGAACAAAAAAAACACTCTAAGTTACATTTCGGAGTCAAATAATGTCTCAATCTAACATTTTTCAGAATATCCATTAGTTCTGGGGTGCTTAAATGTCTGCTTTCACCACTCTTTTTTCTTTTTTCATTAAGATCTTTATATTCGCCATTTTCATTTTTCCATACTGTTCTTTCCGCTTCTTCCATTAATTTTAAGATAGATATTATTTGTTTATAAACATTTCCATTATTAGCTATTGAATAGTAACAAATAAGCTCATTTCTCCTCGATAAAATTGGCTTTTTTACTCCTGAAGTAACCAATAGTTTTATATACTTGTTATGATTTAGAATAGTAAATTTGGGGGCTATAAGATTGGATATACAGACAATAATAGACAAATTACACCCATTAGAGAGGAAAATATTACCTTTAACGGCTAAATTCAGCTCTGTTTCTTTATTAGTAGCTAATTCTGGCTTAAAAGAAGTAGAAGTGACTAGGGCGCTTCAATGGCTTAAAAGTAAGCAATTAATCGATATAAAGGAAGACGCTAAAGAACTTATATTTCTAGACAAAAACGGCGAAACATACGCAAAATCAGGACTTCCTGAAAGAAAATTCTTAGAAAGCCTAAACAGAGAGATGTCAATAAGAGACATAGAAAAAGCATCAAGATTAAACAAAGAAGAAGTATCTGTAAGCCTTGGATTATTAAAGAAAAAGAACGCCATAAACATCTCAAAAAAAGGCAAAGATGTCCTAGTATCATTGACAGACATAGGACGAAATATGCTTAAAAAAGAATCATTAGAAGAATCATTCTTAAAAAAGACATTTCCATTAAATCCAAAAACATTATCGCAAGAAGATACGTATGCATTAATAGAATTATTAAAAAGAAAAAATATACTGCGATCTGATATACAAAGAATAAAGACTATCACTACAACAACTCTGGGTCATGAAGTGATATCAAATGCGGGAGCATTAGGAAAAGATGTAATAGACTCATTAACACAAGAAATAATACGAAGCAAAAATTGGCTCAATAAAGAATTCAGAAAATATGATGTAAACTCTCAAGTTCCTAAAGTTAATTATGGAAAGAAACACTTTGAAAATGAGGCAATAGAATACATAAAAACAATCTGGCTAAATCTAGGATTCAAAGAAATGCATGGAACCATGGTGCAGACAGCATTCTGGGATTTAGACTCGTTATTTGTTCCGCAAGATCATCCAGCAAGAGAAATGCAAGACACATTCTACTTAAAAAATCCAAAGACAGGAAAACTTCCTGAAGACTTAAAGAAAAAAGTAAAACACGTACATGAAGATGGTGCAGATACGGGAAGCTTAGGATGGAGAAGTCCCTGGAGCGAAGAGAAAGCAGCAGAATTAATGTTAAGAACACACACAACAGTATTATCCGCGCAGACAATATCAAAATTAAAGAAGGAAGACCTTCCATTAAAATTCTTCTCAGTAGGAAAAGTATTCCGAAACGAAGCAGTAGACTGGAAACACTTATTTGAATTCTACCAAGTAGAAGGAATAGTAGTTGATCCGAATGCAAACTTCGAAAACTTAAAAGGATATTTAGAAGAATTCTTCAAAAAGATGGGTTACTCAAAAATACAAATAAGACCATCACACTTTCCATACACTGAACCGTCAGCAGAAATACTAATATATCATCCAGAAAGACATGAATGGATAGAACTAGGCGGAGCGGGAATGATACGCCCAGAAGTCACTAAAACATTAATGGGCTTTGAATGCCCAGTACTTGCATGGGGCCTAGGATTAGGAAGAGTGGCAGTACCATATTACAAGATAGAAGATTTACGAGATTTCAACAAGAACGACATCAAACAATTACGATCAATGAAGAAATGGCTGTTACAGCCGAGATAAAATGGACGATCGCAAAGTTTACGAATTGACAAGGTTGAAACTTGCTTATCATAAGCAAGTAGCATTCATAGTCGGATTGATAATAATCGCATTGCTCGGCCTTGCATTGTACATATTCAACATATACCAGTTCGATTTTGCATTGTTTGTAGTGTCGCTAGTATTGATAATTACGGGCATCATTGGAATAATGACAATCGACCAAAAGATGAAATTGATTTCAAAGAAAATAAAGGAACTATAAAAACATAATATAGGGAGTAAAAATGCCAACAGTAAAATTCAGCAAAAATATGATATTTGAGCTTTTAGGTAGAAAGATTAGTGATGAACAATTATCTGATAGAATAAATTATCTAGGAGCAAATGTTGAAGGAATAGAAGGAGACGAACTTGCAATAGAAATATTTCCAAACAGGCCAGATATGCTATCAGAGCAGGGCCTCGCAAGAGCATTAAGAACATTCATCGGTATCAAGCCAGGATTCAAACAGTATCATGTTAAGAAATCAGCCGTTAAAGTAATTGTAGACAAATCAGTCAAAGGAATAAGGCCATTCACAGCATGCGCAGTAGTTAAAGGATTGAAACTCACAGAGGATAAGATTAAAGCAATAATTCAAATTCAAGAAAAATTACACGTAACATATGGACGAAACAGAAAAAAGGCGGCAATAGGAATTTATCCATTAGAACACATAAGGCCGCCAATATATTACAAAGCATTACATCCAGAAGAAATAAGATTCAAACCATTAGACTTAAACAAGGACTTGACAGGATCGCAAGTGCTTGCAATACATCCGACTGGTAGAGAGTATGGATACTTACTTGATGGATTAGATAAGTTCCCAGTATTTCTAGATAGTAAGATGAATGTTATGAGTATGCCTCCTATAATAAATAGCAATAATGTAGGCAAAATAACTGCGCAGACAAAAGATGTATTCATAGAGTGTTCAGGGTTCGATTTCGATTATTTACACACTTGTCTTAATATGATAGTCACTTCACTTGCAGACATGGGTGGAGAGATATATAATGTAGAAATAAAATATCCTGACAAGAAGAGAGTCACTCCAGACCTGTCTGGTACAGAGATGAAGATAGATGTTGATTATGTTAATAAAATACTAGGATTGACACTTAAAGAGTCTGACATAAAGAATTTACTTGAGCGTATGGGTTTAGGATACAAGAATAAGAAAGCATTAGTTCCAGGATACAGATCAGACATACTTCACCCAATTGACTTAGTTGAAGATATTGCAGTAGCTTATGGATATGAAAATTTCGAGAGCAAGATACCTAATGCTGCAACAGTTGCAGCAGAAAGGCCGATTGAAATATTCACAAATAAGATACGAGAAGTCTTAATAGGAATGGGTCTTTTAGAAGTAAAAAATTATCAATTAACAAATGAAGATTATCAATGCAAGTTTATGAATTATGCAGCAGAATTAGTTGAATTAGAAAACTCTGTAACAATGGAGTATAACGTTCTACGATATTGGGTAACTCCTAGTCTGCTTGAGACATTAAATAAAAATAAGCATTATGATTATCCGCAGAATATATTTGAAATAGGCACAGTATTTAGGATAAACGATAATTATGAAACGAAAGTTCAAGAAAATGAGCGATTAGCAATAGCATTCTGCGGCAATGATGCAAACTTCACTAAAGTAAAACAGGCCCTAGAGTCATTGATGAGTGCATTAGATGTAAAATATTCAGTTGTTGAAACAGAACATTCATCATTTATCAAAGGTAGAGTAGGACGAGTGAAAGTCAATGATGAAAAAATTGCGTTGATAGGAGAAATACATCCTCAAGTATTAATGAATTGGTCGCTTGACATGCCTACCGCAGTAATAGAATTAAACATAACAGATATATTCAGAATGATGCATCTGCCAACAGAAGTAGTCATAGAACATACACATGTTGAAGAAACTCATAAAAAACATTCTAAAAAAGAACACGTTCATATAGCAGCTAAGAAGACGATTACAAGAAAACACGTTGTCAAAAAAAATTCGGCACATAAACCAATCAAGAAAAAGACAGTCAGTCATTCCAAGAAGTCAAAGAAAAAGAAATAAAACTAAATCATTTTCTACGCCTTTTTTTAGTATAATGTTTACTCATCTTTTTATTAAATTTAGAGTTGACTAAATCAGAATAAATCTTTTTTTTGTGTTTCTTAATCACTTTAGGTTCTAAACCAAAACGTATATGTTCTATCTTATTCAATTCTTCATCAACAATATCAACAAATTCTTCGACATAAGGTCTTACTGGGTCGGTAAATCTTTCGAATGAATCACTGGTTTTGTTGACAAGATTCTTCACATCGCTTTCTGTTCTCAATAATCCTGTTGTTGTAGAATGCAACGCATTATTCACAGGCTTTGCTATTATTAATTCGAAGAATAATTTGTTCTCATTAATTTGTCTAGACACTCTCACTTCTTTTATTCTTCCAGAAAAGAACACTATTACAAGAAGCCTTGCAACTGCAGATATTATAAAAACGATCATAATAGTCGTCATGTCGACTCTTTCAGGAATCGTCAAAACAAGTAATGATCCGAGCAATCCTCCTGCAAGTACAGCAAAACCAAATATCATATTAAAATATGCAAATCCTCTCGCACGCTTTTCTGGAGTGACTGTTTCAAGAATATAATTGAACGTCGTCAACTCAAAACCTGCCCACGCGAATCCAGACAGTATTTCTGCAAATATTATCATGTAAAACGCATTTATTGATGTGGAAAAATATCCTGCAAGAAACCACCATAAAGGTATTATTGCAATCAATAATCCAGAGACAATCATTATATTTCTTGTGCCAAACTTTTGTGAATACTTTCCCCAATAAGTCATTGCAAAAACCTTGACAGCCATTGGCACGAGAATTATTGCAGTGAATTGAAGATAACTAAATCCCATATCTTTAAGCATGAAAACTGCAAAGAATGGCGCAGCAATCATTACTGCAAGAGCCATGAGCGACCTGAAGATTACAAAATTACCAAAATTAGTCTCCGGCATCCTTTTCAAGAAATCTTTAAATGAAAAATAATTTTCAGAATTATATTCATATTTTGGCTCAATCTGCTTTGTCAAGTAATGCCAAGAAACGATTCTTCCGATGAATGCTATTGCAAATAATATTCCAAAGCCCGCCCAAATGTTTATTTCCTCAAAGAAATGCAGAATTCCTCCGGCAATCATAACGCTAAATAATGTACTTGCAACGACATATTTGTTTCTTATGCTAAAATATTTTGCACGTTGATTATCGGGGATGACATCAGATATCCAAGATGACCATCCGGGTCCGACAATATTTGCAAAAATATTGTATAGTGTAAAAAGCACTATCAATGTTAGCATGCTCTTTGTGATAAATGGTATTATAAATAATGGTAAAAGTAATATCGCTTGACAAAAAACAAAGAATGTGACTATCTTCTTTCTATTTTGATAATAGTCAGTTAATTTTGCGCCAAGTAATTGGAATGCCGCGCCAATGAACGCAGGCACAGAACTAAGAATTCCAATTTCTGGACTACTAGCTCCTAATCTTAATGCGAAAGGAACTATATACTGTTCACCAAATCCAAACATGACGCTCCATGCAGAGCCATCTTTAATAGAATATTTTTTAGTCTTTTCTGTATCTGACTTTGAAAGTGTTGCTGGCCGTTCTTTTGACATATTATTGTGTCGAATCTAGAAGTTTAAAAAATTATTCATTCGCTTTGACTCTTTTTGATGTAAGAATCTGTTTGTACTGTGTCAATAGATAGAGATATTCATTTTCTTTCATTAGCGAACGGTCCCACAGTAAATCTTTGAATGCCTTCAATTCCTCTTTTGCTAAAGATATATTATTCACATTCTTCTCGCCATCAACATCAGGATGCTTTAAAACAAATGACACATTCATATAAGCGTCCTTCATTCGTGTGGCGTCATCAAAACTATGAAATACCGGATCTCTACCGCCTTTTTTCTCTAAGTATTCTAATGCGGTATTTATTGTTTCATTTAAGACATTATAATTGCCATGTTTATTATTGCCTTGTATCTCTTTTATGCGATTATCTACTGATTCTGCAAGATCAAGATTAGGTCGAGTCTTCGTGAAATACGTTCTATTTATCTCAAATTTATTTGATATGTCCATTTTCAAAGTAATTTATTCTCGCTTATATTTGATGATTATTATCGCTATTTCTGTTCCATATCTATATAGAAACTGTATATTCCTTCAACGAATAAGAAGCTTGCAAGGATTGCCGGAAGCGCAAGTAGTAATGATTCTGGAAATGAAACAAATCCTGATATTAGATAGATTATTGCTGGCCACATCATTACAGCACACAATATCCATGAAGTCGTTATCCATTGCTTATTAATGTGCGCGCTCATAATGTTTGCAACTTGAACAATTATCAACCCAATAGCCGCAATACCTAAAAGAGGAATGCCGATTATATTCTCAATATTAGTCCAACCGAATATATTCATAAACATAAGAATACTAAAAGGAAGAAATGCGAATCCTATTATGTAATCTATCATTTTATTTTATAATCAAACATCATTAACTAAATTATTTTCTTCTTGTTCTTCATCAAATATTATTGCAGCATAACTTACTGCGTTCTTGTAATCTGATTCTGGATCAAGGTCTGCTGACGTATAATAATGCTCGAGTCGAACATTTCCTGGCTTTATTGCTTTAAGCAATACTGCAATAGGAATAAATCCACAAATTGTCATTAAATTCGCTTGTACATATGACATCCATCCATCAACATCGCCTTTTTCGATGAATTCAATTGCTTTTCTGTCAGTTTCATATATATTTTTTTTAACATCAGAACTAAATGGTATGTGATGATAATTTCTTCCATAATGCGTGAAATCAGAACTAATTATGAATATCACTTTCTTACCAGACTCGACGATTGTGTCCTTCAAGTCAAGAGAAAGTTTTGCAATATCAATACTTGAACTAACAAGCATTGGCAATATCTTTAATTCATGCATCTTATCTTTTGTGGCGAACTGCAAGAAAGGTATCTGCACTTCAACAGAATGCTCATCAGTGAATCCTTCTTCATCAGCTTTCAATTCAGTATTTTTTGCAAGAAGCATTCTTGCAAATTCTTGGTCAGTTCTTGCAAGTCCTAAAGGAGTCTCATATCCTTGCATACTAATTACATTGACTGAATCTTTATGGCTTGGCCCTATAATTATGTATACATCTGCAAATTCTGCTTCAGCAATCTCTTTATATGCCCATGCTGCAGCAGGCCCAGAAAATTGGTATCCTGCATGCGGAGCGATGATTGCTTTAATTTTATTTATTCTTTTGCTTAATGGAAGATCTCCTGGTCCATTCTTGTTTTCAAAACATTCTGTTATTTGTTTTTCTAATTCAAAATCCTTATCAGCATAAAACTGTCCTGCAAATTGCGCCCTAACCATACATATCACCTTGTAATTTCTAACAAACACCTTAATTTATATGTTTTATGGAAAACTCCTTTCCAAAAAGCTTAAAAATTTTATTTTTATTGTTTTATGGAAAGAATTGATAAAATAAATAAACTTGAAAGTAATATGTATAAAATGCGGGGCGTCTAACATGAGAATATACAGTCCAGAATTTAATGATAATGCAATGATTCCAATAAAATTCACGTGCCAAGGGCAGGATATTAATCCGCAACTATTATTTGAAGACATTCCAGAAGATGCAAAAACATTAGTGTTAATAATTGACGACCCTGATGCTCCAATGGGAACATGGGTCCATTGGGTGTTGTTTAACATTCCAAATGATATTACGGGTATTCCAGAAGATTCTATACCTGACAATGCTGTTCAAGGACTCAATAGTTGGCCAAAGAACAATTATGGCGGGCCATGTCCCCCATCGGGCACTCACAGATACTTCTTCAAGTTATACGCATTAGACGCGGAATTAGATTTAGATGATACTGCAACAAAAAAAGATGTAGAGCAAGCAATGCAAAGTCATATCATAGAAAAAGCAGAATATGTCGGATTATACAAAAAGGAGTGAATATATCCTTTTTTTTACTGTTTTTTCCATAAACTTTAAATAGATTCTTAACGTCCTTTTTATGGGTGATTTCATGACTGATAAACTATTGCCATTAGCAGCAATGGAACGTATATTAAAGAAGGGAGATCCAAATATAAGAATAAGCGAACCTGCAAAAGCAGAACTACGAACTATACTTGAAGAGCATGGTGAGGAACTAGCAAAAATAGCTGCAAAGTTTGCAGTACACGCAGGCAGAAAAACAATTAAAGCTGAAGACGTAAAACTTGCAGTTAAACACAAATAAAGATGATTGGAAAGAAATTAGTAATAGGAATAACAGGGACTTTACTTTCAGGAAAGGACGTAGTTGAGAGAATATTGAAAGACAAAGGATGTCAATCAATAAGTCTTGGTCAAGTGTGCAGAGACGAACTTAAATTAAAAGAGTTAGAAATAAATCGTAAAAACCAGCAAGACCTCGGAAATGATTTAAGAAAAGAATTTGGCGGGCAAGTGCTTGCAGAACGTGCGTTAAAAAAATTTCAATCATACAATGCCCCACTAGTAATTAATGGTATACGAAACCTTGATGAAATAAAATACTTGAAAGAAAATTCTGATTTTAAATTAATAGGCGTTGACGCGCCCATAGAGACAAGATGGCAAAGAGTTCAGGCAAGAAATAGGGACGCAGATTTATTGAATCATGACAGATTCTTCATTGATGACGCTCGTGATAAGGGATTTAACGAGCCATTAAACGGACAACAAGTAGGAATGTGTCTTGTTCATGCAGATTTCCTGATAAACAATGATGAGGAATTTATTGGTCCAATAGAGAATTCTAAACTATACAAAGACGTGAATGAAGTTTATAAGAAGATTAAGAAATAGGTTTTGATTAGGATTAGCATATTAAAGAAAGATTTATAAATTATTCTTACGACGATTAATTATGCCAGTATCTTACGCGAAGAAGATTGAGGATGAGTTAGAATATGTTTCTGAATTTAAAGAAGCAGTCACTAAAGTATCGTCTCATCTTTCAGAACTCGATAAAAAAAGACTTGAAACATATTATGTTGTAATTAAAAATATGCGTAGTTATGAAATATTTAGTGATATGATTAGTACGGATACTGATGGAAGTGTAAACGCTTTTAGGGAAGCAGTTGTTCTGGAAATAAGATATATAAATAGCATA
>Ga0208375_1002887_pt1 | contig 15402 bp, 13 predicted proteins | sample RifOxyD1_FD_184038 | JGI IMG/M metagenome (GOLD analysis project Ga0208375, IMG submission 184038) | Soil microbial communities from Rifle, Colorado - Rifle Oxygen_injection D1 (SPAdes) | ecosystem: Environmental > Terrestrial > Deep subsurface > Rock core/Sediment | place: Rifle, Colorado... | reverse complement strand
TCATCGTCGCCGCTGCGGCGCTATGTCGATCTGGTCAACCAGCGCCAGCTGATTTCGCTGGTGCAGCAGACCGACCCGGCCTATCCGCCGCGCAGCGAGCAGCTGTTTTCAGTGGTGCGCGAATTCGAGCTGGCTTACGACGCCTACAACGAATTCCAGCGCAAGCTGGAACGCTACTGGATGCTGCGCTGGCTGATGCAGGAAAGCATCAGCGAAGCCACCGCCAGCGTGATCCGTGAAGACCTGGTGCGGTTCGACTGCCTGCCACTGGTGACGCGCGCGCCGTCGGTGATGGGCACCGCACCCGGCGCGAAAGTGCGGCTGGCGATTTCCAGCATCGACCTGCTCGACATCACGTTTCACGCCGAATTGCTGGAAGTCCTGACGCCCCCGGTTGCAACGCCTCCTGACAGCGACCCTGCCGTCTCGTAAAATCCAGTTAGTCCTCATTTCTGGTCCGCCCGGTGCCCAACCCCCCCCCATCCCTCGCCGCACCCTCCAGGCAAGGCACGCGCATGGCGCTGGCGATGCTGGCATCGGCTGCGGTGCATGGCATGGTGCTGTCGACCCAGTTCGTGCAGGTCAACCCGCGTCTGTTCGAAGACCCCAACCTGCCAATGGACGTGGTGCTGGTCAATGCCAAAAGCATGGAATCGCCGCTCAACCCGGATGCGCTGGCGCAAGTCAACCTGGCCGGTGGCGGCAATACCGACGCGGAGCGGCGGCTGAAAAGCCCGCTGCCGGCCAGCCCACGCACCCAGACCGGCGCGGAAGAAGCGGCCATGCAAACCCGCGTGGCGGACTTGGAACAGCAAGCCCGCGCACTGCTCAGCCAGTTGAAAACGGACGCCGCCTTGCAGCACCGCGCGCCCTCCCCCGCGCCGCGCCCCAACCAGCCCGCCATCGACGCCAGCCAGCTCAACCAACAGGCACGCGAAATGGCGCAATTGCAGGCCAGCATCTCGCAGCAATGGGACACCTATCAAAAACGCCCGAAACGCACCTTCGTCGGTGCGAACGTCAAGGAATATGCATTTGCGCGCTACGTGGAAGACTGGGTCACCAAGGTGGAGCGCGTCGGCAACGTCAATTACCCGGAGGCTGCGCGGCGCCAGGGCGTTTACGGCAGCCTGAAACTCACCGTATCCATCCGTGTGGATGGCAGCCTCGAGGGGGTCGTAGTCGACAGCACATCCGGCTCAAAAATTCTCGATGCTGCCGCAGTCAAGATTGTCGAACTTGCATCACCTTATGCGGCTTTTCCAGCAGACATGCGGAAAAAAACCGACATCCTGTCGATCACCCGCACCTGGACCTTTACCCGATCTGACCAGCTGGTCGGCACCGACTAAACCAATCCATATAAAAAAACCGTTGCTGCTCAATAGGTTGCGATCTTTCATGGAACGCATCCCGCGCCAGCAGGCGTGCTCAACCCGGCCCTTCTCCTGTCCCGAACCGACACCCCTCTACCTGGAATGCAATTTGCGTTGATAGAAGCAAAGCCTGCGTGGCGTTCTTTACATTCATCAGGAGTTGTTATGTCTTTCAGCCTGCGTTCCATTCTGCTCGCAACCGCCCTGTGCTCAACCCAGGCGGCCGCAACCGAATTTTCCTTTGTCTCCGGCAACCCGGCCGACGCATTCGGCAACAACTATAGCCAAACCCTGGATGGCCTGACCACCACCGCAACCGCCTGGTCGACCACAGAAAAAGGCAACCGTTACGAAACCGCCGAGCTGGAAATCTTCAGCGGCTTCGGCTTGGGCGTGTGTAACCAAGATGAAGGCCTCAACTGCTCGAATGCGAACAACATGCACGCACTCGACAACAAGGGACCCAATGACCTCATCCTGTTCAGCTTTTCCAGCGCAGTGAAGCTCGGCAACCTGAGTCTGCAGCAATTTGGCGGAGACTCCGACCTCAGCCTGTGGGCAGGCAGCGGCAGCCTTGCACTCGCCGGACAGAAATCAAAAGATCTCGGCAGCGCATTGAGCGCCATCAACGTCAGCCGTATCGACACCATCAAAACGGTGGATTTATCCGCGTTTACCGGCTCGTATGACTGGCTTGCCGTGTCGGCGCGCCTGACGCAGGCCAACGATTTTGCCAAGCTGCGCACGCTCACGGTACAGGCTGCCGTCACCCCGGTGCCCGAAGCCGACACCTGGACCATGCTGCTTGCGGGCTTGGGTCTGGTCGGATTTGCCGTGCATCGCCGCAGCGGATTCGCTACGCGCCGCGCCGTCTGACAGCCAGTACGACCGCGCCGAAACTGGCCGGCCGCCAAACCCGCCCGCAAGGCGGGTTTTTCATGCCTGTCATTCCGGCATGAGCCGCAGCGATCGACTGTCTTTATCACGTGATAAAATGTTTGATTGTTCGAATATTTTTACTTATTTATCTGTCTTTTGGAGATTGCCATGCATTCCGGTACCACCCTTACCCAGTTCATCATCGAAGAACAACGCCGCACTGCCGGCGCCACCGGGGATTTCACTTCCCTGCTGAATGACGTCGTCATCGCCTGCAAGGCGATTTCCAACGTCGTCAACAAGGGTGCGCTGCTGGGCGTAATGGGTTCGCTCGATTCCGAGAACGTGCAGGGCGAAACGCAGAAAAAGCTCGACGTCATCACCAACGACATCATGATCGGTGCCAACGAGTGGGGCGGACACCTGGCCGGCATGGCTTCCGAGGAAATGGACGAACTCTATCCGATCCCCAACCAGTACCCGCTCGGCAAATATCTGCTGGTATTCGATCCGCTCGACGGGTCCAGCAACGTGGATGTGAACATCTCCGTTGGCACCATCTTCTCGATCCTGAAAGCGCCGGTCGCCGGCCGCGCCGCTGTCACCGAAGACTTCCTGCAGCCCGGCGCCCAGCAGGTCTGTGCAGGCTATGCCATCTATGGATCGTCCACCATGCTGGTGCTGACCTTCGGCAACGGCACTAACGGCTTCACACTCGACCGCGACATCGGCGAATTCGTGCTGACCCACTCCAACATGCAGATCCCCACCGAAACCAAGGAATTCGCGATCAACGCGTCCAACCAGCGATTCTGGGAAAAGCCCGTCCAGCGTTATGTGGACGAATGCCTGGCTGGCAAAACCGGCCCCCGCGGCAAGGACTTCAACATGCGCTGGGTTGCCTCGATGGTGGCCGAAGTGCACCGCATCCTCACCCGCGGCGGCATCTTCATGTACCCCAAGGACACAAAAGATCCTGCCAAGGCCGGCAAGCTGCGCCTGCTGTACGAAGCCAACCCGATGGCTTTCCTGGTTGAACAGGCGGGCGGCGCCGCCACCACCGGCCGCGAGCGTATCCTTGACCTGGCCCCGGAAGGCCTGCACCAGCGCGTGCCGGTGATCCTCGGCTCCAAGACCGAAGTCGATACCGTTACGGGCTACCATCATGAGAAGGCTGCGTAAGCGCTGACCGATTTCAGGTCGACGTGAGGCAACAAAAAACCGGGCAATGCCCGGTTTTTTGTTGCCTGCCTACCGAAAACAGACACGCTACGCGACCGCCAGCCCCGCCCTGTCGCGCATCAGGGCCGCGCACGCGTCCGGGGGTAATGGACGGCTAAACAGATAACCCTGGATCTGATCGCAATGGTTGGCACGCAGGTAGGCCAGCTGGGCCTCCGTCTCGACTCCCTCAGCGACCACAATCAGACCCAGGCTTCTGGCCAGGGCAATAATGGTTCGCACAATCGCCGTATCGTTTTCATCACCTGGAATGTCGCGGATGAACGAGCGATCGATCTTGAGGCAGTGGATGGAAAAGGTTTTCAGGTAACTCAGCGAAGAATAGCCGGTGCCGAAGTCGTCCACCGCGATGCGCATGCCAAGATGATCCAGTCCCGCCAGTACACTGGCAGCAGAAGCTTGGTTGTCCATGATTGACGACTCGGTGATTTCCAGTTCGAGATCGCCCGGTACCAGCCCGGCGTCCCGGATGGCGGCACTGATTTCCTCGGCCAGATCGGTTTGCCGAAACTGCCGCGTTGACAGGTTGACGGCCATGCTGCCCGCGACCAGGCCCAGATCCTGCCAGACGCGCATCTGGCGACAGGCCTCCCGCAGCACCCAGTCGCCAATGGGCAAAATCAGCCCGCTTTGTTCGGCAATCGGAATGAATTCTTCCGGGCTGACTGCGCCCAGTTCCGGCGAATTCCAGCGCAACAGCGCCTCCCAGCCCACCAGATGACCGGTTCGGATTTCCAGCTTGGGCTGGTAGTGGAGCGCAAACTCCTCGCGCTGCAGGGCGTGCTTCAACCGCGCCTCCAGCAGCACGCGGCGCTGAATCTCGGCCGACAAATCACGGCTGAACACGATCAGGCAATTGCGACCGGACGACTTGGCTCGGTGCAGCGCGAGATCGGCATAGCGCATCAGGACACTCGCCGAATCACCGTCAGTTGGATAGGCGACGATGCCCAGGCTGGCGCTGATGCCCAAGTGGTCGTTTTCGATGTCGAATTCGCGCTCCATCGCCTGCAGCACATCCTGGCCAACCTGTTTTGCCGGATCAATGGCCATGTTTTCCAGCAGGATCACAAACTCGTCGCCGCTGAAACGGGCTAAAAATGCCGTCTTCGGCAAGCTCGCCTGAATGCGACCGGCCACTGCAACCAGCAGCAAATCGCCGTGTTCGTGACCCAGCGTGTCGTTCACGTTCTGGAAATGATCGAGATCCAGCAGCAGCACTGCGCAAGGCGCATCCTGCCGGGCGCGCACCACCGCCAGATTGAGTTTCTCGTTGAACGCCGCGCGGTTGGGCAGGCCGGTCAGATCGTCATGGGTCAGCATGTAATGCATCTGGCGATAAGGCTGGCTCACCGCATCGGCATAAATCGCGAGGTAGAGAAAATAGTAGGCAACCACCTTGTAAAGATGCCCCAGCAGATTGGCGGTGCTGCTCACCTCCACGTACACGATAAAGAACAGTTCGCCCGCAGCCATCAACAGCAGGGCCAGCATCAAGCTGTCGACATTGCAGTGCGTGACCTGCCTGCGGCGCAGATACAACAGGCCAGCTATCGCCAGATACAGGCAAAACACCCCCCATTCGAGGGCGATTTTGAGCGGAGTCAACCCGAGTCCGCCCACGTACATCGCCGGCATCAATTGCGGTGTGCTCAAAAAAGCGGTCGCAATCGCCCCCACGCCCAGCAACACACCCGCCAGCGCGCCACGCCGCACCACGTCGCGCGTCACAAGCCCCGCTGGAATCAGGACATAGGCCAGCAACCCCACCCCCGCCGCAATACGTCCACACAACCAGAACAAAATCGATTTGTGGGGAGAATTGGGGCTCACCACATCCGGCATGCCCAGGTAAGACAGAAAATGCAGGATGTCGAACAGCGCCACGGCCAGAAACGCATAGCCCAGTACAAGAGAACGTACGGCTCGAGGGATTTTCTCTGCACCGTGGCCGGTAAAAAAGACCAGCGCAGCAACGACGATGGCGATGATCTCCAGCATCGAATGGACTGCGAGAAAGGTCGATCCAGGGATTGCCGACTGATTGACCGGCACGGTCTGCCACAGCAGCAACGGCACGCACAACACCAGCAACAGCATGCCGATGCGATGGGGCAGGTCTTGTCTGTGTAATTGCATTAAATAAGCAGGCTCCGGGTTGGGGAAGCAAAAATACCCACAATCATATTGTCAGTATTGGTGGATTGTGGACTTGGGTCAACGCCCGCCCCCTATGCACGACCTGCCGCAGGGGGACAACCTGTGTCCTGTTGAGTTGATTCCACTGAAGCGCAGCACACCATTTTTATTCCTGTTTTCAGCTATTACGGCCTGGCCACTGCGCTCTTGAATAAATCCAGCGCCCGAACGCGTTGCGCTGCGTGCTCGACAATCGGTGCCGGATAGTCGTGTCCGATCACGCACCCCGCCTGCTGTTGCTCCGCGACGGGCAAGCGCCACGGAGCATGGATGAATGCGTCAGGTACTCGGGTGAGCTCCGGCAGATAGCGGCGAATGAACCTCCCTTGCGCATCAAAGCGTTCCGACTGCGTGACCGGGTTGAAGATACGGAACCAGGGCTGCGCGTCGCAGCCCACCGACGCCGCCCACTGCCAGCCGCCATTGTTGGCAGCGAGATCGAAGTCGATCAGCCTGGCGGCGAAATAGCGTTCGCCCAGCCGCCAGTCGACCAGTAGATCCTTGGTCAGAAAACTCGCGACCACCATGCGTAGCCGGTTGTGCATGTAACCGGTCTGATTGAGCTGGCGCATGGCCGCATCAACCAGCGGATAGCCGGTACGTGCCTCGCACCACGCTTCAAAATGCCCGGCCGGATTCGGCCAGGGCAGCGCGTCGTATTGCAATTTGAACGCATGCCCAGCGGCGACATCGGGACGGTGCCACAGAATCTGATGGTAAAAATCCCGCCAGATCAGCTCGGTCAGCCAGGTCTGCGCGCCGCGTCCGCCTTGTTGCCAGGCCGCAGCGGCAAGCTGGCGGATGGAAACCGTGCCAAAGCGCAGATGCACCGACAGGTAGGACACGCCTTTGACTGCCGGAAAATCACGCGCTTCCTGATAACGCTCGATTCGCTGCAGGAAATCCTCGAATAGCTGTGCGCCACCTGCCATGCCGGTGGGCAGTTTCAATTCGTGCAGATTGGTGGACGCAAACCCCATGTCGGACAAGGCTGGAATCGGCGTTGAAGCGGGTATCAGGTGATCGACCCAGGCATCGACCGGATAGGCGCGCAGGTAAAACGGTGTCAGGGTTTTGAACCAGGCATTTTTATAGGGTGTAAACACGCTGAAGGTGGTTTTTCCGATTGTGAGCACTTCCTCACGTTCGAAAATCACCGCATCCTTGTAGTGATGAACGGCTATATCGCGCTCACGCAGCGCAGCTTCGATGGCGGTATCGCGCGCCAGTGCAGCGGGGTCGTCGTCATGATTGAAGAAAACCGCCTCGACCTGATATTCGGTCGCCAGCTGCACGATTTCCTCGCGCGCCGTCCCGACTCTGACCACGAGGCCGCCGCCCTGCGCCTGCAGGGCCTGCTGCAATTCGCCGAGGCTGGCGTGGATGAACTCGACGCGGCGGTCGGCGCGGTCGGGCAGCGCATCCAGAATTTCGCGGTCGAAAACAAAGGCGCAGACGACTTCGCGCGCCTGTTTCAGGGCATGGTAGAGCGCGGCATGATCGTAGTTGCGCAGGTCGCGGCGAAACCAGACAAGGGCGCGGGTGTATTCAGGCATGGGAGGTGCGTGTCGCTATAGTCAGGGAAACGGATGCAAAAAGAGGTGCTTGCCGGATTTGAGGCAGATTACAATGGAGAAGCCATGATGGATACCGTAAATCTCACCCACCATTTTCTGATCGCCATGCCCAACATGGTCGATCCAAATTTCCACGGCTCGCTGACTTACATCTGCGAGCACAGCGCTCAGGGTGCCTTGGGCGTCGTCGTCAATCGACCGATCGACCTGGATTTATCCACGCTGTTCGAGCAGATCGGTCTGCCCCTGCCCGAACGCCTGCACAGCGATATCGTGTATTTCGGCGGCCCGGTGCAAACCGAGCGCGGGTTTGTCCTGCATACGCCGCCGTTGACCTTCAGCTCCACGCTCACGGTCAGCGATGCCATCAGCCTGACCACCTCGAAAGACATCCTCGAAGCCGTCAGCCAGGGTACAGGGCCGGAAAAATTCATGGTGTCGCTGGGCTACGCGGGCTGGTCACCGGGCCAGCTCGAAGAGGAGATCAAGCAGAACGCCTGGCTGTCGGTCGCGGCCGATCCGCAGGTGATTTTCGACCTGGCGCCCGAAGCCCGCCTGGATGCCGCGATGAAACTCCTCGGCATCGATTTCGCCAGTCTGTCCGACGAAGCCGGGCACGCCTGAATCCCGCAGTGGAATACGCAGATACCCACGGCACGGTGCTGGCCTTTGACCTCGGTCTGAAACGGACTGGCGTGGCCTCGGGGGAACTGTCCATCGGCGTGGCGCACCCGCTCACCGTGATCCAGGCCGATTCCACCGATGCGAGATTGGCCGCCATCAGCAAGCTTGTCGCTGAATGGCAGCCCGTGTTGCTGGTGCTCGGCTTGCCGACCCATGTCGATGGCAGCGAGCATGAGATGACACGGGTAGCGCGAAACTTTGCGCGCAAACTGGAATCCACTTTCAAATTGCCGGTGTTCTGGATCGACGAGCGCCACACCAGCACGGCGGCCGAATCCGAACTCCATGCCCGCGGCATCCACGGCAAAAAAAACAAGGCATTGGTTGACGCTGTTGCCGCCCAACTCATTTTGCAAGGTTTTTTTGATGAACGCCTCATTGCCTGAAGCTCACACGCTCATTACCCGACTCGCTGACGCCATCGCGCCCACGCTCACCCCCGACACGTTCATCGTCGGTGTCCACACCGGCGGCGTATGGGTGGCCGAACGCCTGCATGCGCTGCTGAAATGCCCCCAGCCGCTGGGCACGCTCGATATCTCGTTTTACCGCGACGACTTCTCACGCATTGGCCTGCACCCGCAGGTCAAGCCATCCAACCTGCCGTTTGATCTGGAAGGCCGCGACATCCTGCTGGTGGACGACGTGCTGCACAGCGGGCGCACGGTGCGCGCGGCGATGAACGAGTTGTTCGACTATGGCCGCCCGGCGACGATCCGGCTCGCGGTCTTGATTGATCGCGGCAACCATGAACTGCCGATCCGCCCGGATTTCGTCGGCCTTACGCTCAACGTACCGAAACACCAGAATATCAATCTCTCCCGCCTCGACGACGGCCACCTCACGCTCTCACTCGCATGAACTTACAACTCACAGAAGACGGCAAACTGCATCACCTCCTGACCCTCGATGGCCTGCCCCGTGCCATCCTGACGCAAATTCTCGACACCGCCGAATCCTTCATGGATGTGGGCGAACGCGAAGTCAAAAAAGTCCCGTTGCTGCGCGGCAAGAGCATCTTCAACCTGTTCTTCGAGCCGTCGACGCGCACCCGTACCACGTTTGAAATCGCCGCCAAGCGTCTGTCTGCCGATGTAGTCAATCTGAATATTTCCACCTCCAGCCAGAGCAAGGGCGAAGCCATCCTCGACACCGTCGACAACCTGTCCGCGATGCATGCCGACATGTTCATCGTGCGTCACGGCCAGTCCGGCGCAGCGCACTTCATCGCGCGCCACGTCGCGCCGCACATTTCGGTGGTCAATGCAGGCGACGGCCGCCACGCGCACCCGACGCAAGGCCTGCTCGACATGTTCACCATCCGGCGCTACAAGGGCGCGTTCCACAACCTGACCGTAGCCATCGTCGGCGACGTGCTGCACTCGCGCGTCGCCCGCTCGCAGATCCATGCGCTGACCACACTGGGCGTGCCCGAAGTGCGCGTGATCGGCCCCAAGACCCTGCTGCCTGTCGGCATCGAGCAAATGGGCGTCAAGGTGTTCCACAACATGGAAGCCGGACTCAAGGGGTGCGATGTGATCATCATGCTGCGATTGCAAAACGAGCGCATGAAAAGCGCGCGGCTGCCTTCCGCGCAGGAGTATTTCAAGTTCTTCGGGCTGACCCCGGAGAAGCTCGCGCTCGCCAAACCGGATGCCATCGTGATGCACCCAGGCCCGATGAATCGTGGCGTCGAAATCGATTCTGCCGTGGCCGACGGCCCGCAATCGGTGATTCTGCCGCAAGTGACCTACGGCATCGCCGTGCGTATGGCGGTGATGGCAATGCTGACTGGGGGCGCGGCATGAAAATCCATATCCAGAACGGGCGCGTGATCGACCCGATGAATGCACGTGACGAAGTCACCGACCTCTTCATCGCCGCCGGCAAAATCGTCGCCATTGGCCAGCGCCCTGCCGATTTCCACGTCAACCGCACGATCGACGCCAGCGGACTGATCGTCTGCCCCGGGCTCATTGATTTATCGGTGCGGCTGCGCGAACCCGGCTACGAATACCGGGCCACGCTGGAATCCGAAATGCTCGCCGCTGCTGCGGGGGGCATCACGTCGCTGGCCTGCCCGCCCGACACCGATCCGCCGCTGGATGAACCCGGCCTGGTCGAAATGCTGAAATTCCGCGCGCGGAATTTGCCCGGCCCGCGCGTTTACCCGCTCGGCGCACTGACGCAAAAGCTCGAAGGCAAAATGATCACGGAAATGGCCGAGCTGACGGAGGCAGGCTGCCGCGCCTTTACCCAGGCCGACGCTCCGATTGCCGACACCCATGTGCTGCTGCGCGCGATGGAATACGCCGCCACCTTTGGTTTCAGCCTGTGGTTGCGGCCACAGGACGTGTCACTGGCACAGGATGGCGTGGCCCACGATGGCGCAGTCGCCACGCGTCTCGGTTTGCCCGGCATTCCCGCACTGGCCGAGACCGTGGCGCTGGCCACCATCTTGCAGCTGGCGCGCGAAACCGGCGCCCGCGTTCACCTGATGCGCCTGTCCACCCGTGACGGCATTGCGATGGTGCGCGCGGCCAAGGCGCAGGGCCTGGCGGTCAGTTGCGATGTGGCCGCCACCCACGTCCACCTGTCGGAAAACGATCTCGTCAGCTTCAATTCCAATCTGCATTTATGTCCGCCTTTGCGCAGTCTGCGCGACCGCGACGCCATCCGCGAGGCGCTGCGCGACGGCTCCATTGATGCCCTCTGCTCCGACCATACGCCAGTCGATGAAAACGAAAAGCAGGTTCCCTTCGGTGAATCTGCGCCGGGCGCTTCCGGGGTCGAACTGCTGCTGCCGCTGACCCTGAAATGGGCGCGTGAAATGGGTGTACCTCTGGCCCAGGCGCTAGACCTGATTTCGTGGAAACCGGCCCAAATTTTGGGTGTGCCGGGCGGGCATCTATCGGTTGGCAGTTGCGCGGACATTTGCGTGTTCGACGAACACGCCGATTGGGTGGTCAACGCCCAATCGCTGTTCAGCCAGAGCAACAATACGCCCTTCCTCAACCACCCGATGCAGGGCCGGGTGCGCTACACCGTGATCGACGGCCATCTCGATTTTGAGTCGGGTCATTGATCGAGTCCGCGCCAGCCATGGCGGGTAATTTTCCCGCCATGCGCTGCGCGTCCTGCCTGTTGCCCCTTGCCAGCCTGCTTGCCGGCGCACTCGCCGTCGGCGGTTTTGCCCCGTTCAATCTATGGTCGCTGCCGCTGCTGAGCCTGGCTGCGCTGTTCGGCCTGCTGTCGCGCACGGCGACGCGGCGCGCCGGATTTCTCGTCGGGTTTGCCTGGGGTCTGGGATTTTTCCTCACCGGCGTCAGCTGGATTTACATCAGCCTGTCGGTCTACGGCGGCATGTCGATGGGACTGGCAGGGCTCGCCACGCTGGTCTTTTGCAGTGTGATGGCGCTGCTCCCGGCGCTCGTCGGCGCGCTGCAGGTGCCAGCTTCAGACGCTAAGTGCGGGCCGGCTTCGGCGACCCTTCGACTACTGCTCGGAATCCCGCTTTTGTGGGGCATGTCGGAATGGGTTCGGGGCTGGATCTTCACCGGATTTCCCTGGCTCACCTTGGGCTATTCGCAAGTGCCGGCCAGCCCGCTGGCCGGCTATGCGCCGGTGCTCGGGGTCTATGGCGTGTCGTTTATCATGGCCCTGATCGCGGCCCTGCTGGCGTGGGGCCTCGCCCTGCATCGGCCGCCTGCACTGCGTGTCTGGGCCCTTGTCGCCGTGCTGGTGCTGGGCATCACGGGTCAGCTGTTGCGCGGCGTCGTCTGGACCACTCCGCTGGGCGCACCAACATCGGTTGCGCTGCTGCAAGGCAATGTTCCGCAAGACATGAAATGGCAACCCGGCAAAACACGCGCCACGCTGGATAGCTACGCACGCCTCGCCGCCGCCTCGCCCGCGCAACTCATCGTGCTGCCCGAAACCGCCTTGCCGCTGTTTGAATCCAAGTTGCCCGACGCGGATCGCGCCCGGCTGACGTCGATCGGCCGGCAAAATGGCGGCGACCTTCTCGCCGGCCTGCCGACAGGGTCACTGGATGGCGCGTATTACAACAGCGTCATCAGCCTCGGTAGTGCGCCCAGCCAGCGCTACCACAAGACGCATCTGGTGCCGTTCGGCGAATACATTCCGTTGAAAGCCGTGTGGGGCTGGGTGGTCACGGTGCTGCACATTCCACTGTCTGACTTCGCGCGCGGCGCCCCTGACCAGCGACCGCTTGCCGTGGGCGGCCAGCAGGTGGCCATGAATATTTGTTACGAGGACGTTTTTGGCGAGGAAATCATCCGCCAGTTGCCTGCTGCGACGGTGCTGGTGAACGTCAGCAATCTGGCCTGGTTCGGCGATTCGCTCGCGCCCTGGCAGCATGCACAGATGTCGCAGATGCGCGCGCTGGAAACTGGTCGCATGATGCTGCGCGCCACCAACACCGGACTCACCGCCATCATCGATCCGCAGGGTCGGCTGCTGGCCAGCCTGCCGCCCTTTACTGGCGGCAGCCTCAGCGGATCGATTCAGGGTTATAGCGGCAGCACACCCTATGTACGCTGGGGCAATTCTGCCGTGCTGGCGTTGTGGGGGTTGCTGGGAATGGGATTGCTGCTGGCCCGCTTCAAGCGGCGGCTTTGATCCGCGTCACATTGCGGCCGCCGCGCTTGGCCTCCAGCAAGGCGGCATCTGCCCGCGCCAGCGCCTCGTTTTCTTCCTTGTCATCACGGCTGTATTCCGAAAGTCCACCGCTCCACGACAGCCGCTGCGTCACGCCCTTGATCAGCTCCACGCTTTCCGGCATCTTGGCGCGCAGCCGTTCGGCCAGCTCCTGAGCGCGTTCCAGCGGCGTAAAAGGAAACAACACGCAGAATTCGTCGCCCCCCAGGCGCGCAATGAAATCGCTGTTGCGCAACGTAGCTTTCAGCGCCTCGCCAAATTTGATGATCAGCTGGTCACCCGCTTCGTGACCAAAGGTGTCGTTCACCTGCTTGAAGTTGTCGATATCCATGATCAGCAGACTATGCGACCAGCCGTCTTTCATACTGGCGAACAGCTCTTTCTGTTTTTCGTCAAAACTGCGCCGGTTATGGACTTGCGACAAATGATCGAGGCGCGCCTGTGAGGTCACTTCCTTCTGTTTGCCGAGCATGATCTTGCCGATCTTCAGCATGGTCTCGATCGGCGAGGTGAACTCTTCCAGGCTCACCGGATAATCCGCGCGCAATCGCTGTTGCCGCAAATCATTGGTAAAACGCACCATCATGCGCAGGCTGTCGCCAACCCGGTTGCGTACCGTCAGCGTAAACGCCATCACCAGCACCGCGATCAGCAGGCTGGCCAGCAGCCAACCCAGAAAATAGGGCGCAACCCGTTCGATCACCGGCTTTTCGTAGCGCCAGACGGCGATTGTCCATGGCGTGCCGGCCAGGGCAATCCAGTTGGGCGCATTGCGTAACTTGATGGCCTGGTTGCCACGCCGCATCAGCACGCTGACCGCGCCTTCGCCCTGCTTTTGTTGCAACTCGGCGTAGGCAGCTGCGTCCGGCAACGGCAGGGTGTCAAACAACGCCTGCAGTTGCGGCATGCTTTGCTCGACAATGACGACCCCCATACGCTGGCCTGCGGCATTCACCACCGGATGAGAAATCGACAGGCTGAAACTGGCGGATGCGCTTTCGCCCCCCCGCCCGGCACTGGCGATAAGCCGCCGCGTGTCTCCCGGCAGAAATCCCGGCAGCAACTGATTTTGCCCCGCTGTGACAAACAGTACGGTCGCATCCTGATTCAAGGCATGCAGGTTTGCGGCCTGTGCCTGGCACACGTCCGGCGCCGCCGTGGCAAAACATTCAAGCGTTTGCGGATGGGTGGCAATCAACGCTGCGCTGCGCTGCATTGCCGTGGCCAGAAATTCAATTTGCGTCGCCATGACCGGCTTGTCGAGCTCTTCCGCCACCGCCTGGGCCTGCGGCCGCGACAGGTAAATCGCAGCCGTAACCAGCCCGGTCAACAGCACGAGTGCCGAGATCAGGGTGAGGCCAAACCGCAAGATGGACGAAGGGGACATAAGGTGTAAACCAGCAAGCTCCAAACTCTAAGATTGATTGTTCCGCGCTTTTTTCAGACAAGTCGAATTCGGGATGCCTGTGAGTGCTGAGTACAGCAAAATCCATGCCCCGATACGAACACACCCGACAGGCCAGCCTGTCGGGTGTGTTGATTGGGGGTGTAAAAAAATCCGACTTTATTGCCGCCCGGTACTGCCGAATCCGCCTTCGCCGCGTTGGCTCGTTTCAAAATCCTCCACCACATTAAACTCGGCCTGCATCACCGGCACGATGACCAATTGCGCCAGCCGCTCCAGCGGCGTCAACTCAAACGCCTGCTGGCTTCGATTCCAGGCCGACACCATCAGCTGCCCCTGATAATCCGAGTCGATCAGCCCCACCAGATTACCCAGCACAATGCCGTGCTTATGGCCCAAACCCGAGCGCGGCAGGATCAGCGCGGCATAACCTGGATCCGATAAATGGATCGCAAGGCCGGTCGGAATCAGCTGCGTTTCACCGGGTTGAAGCGTAATCGGCGCATCGATACAGGCGCGCAAATCGAGTCCGGCCGAGCCTGCGGTCGCGTATTGCGGCAACTGATCGCGCAGCCGGGTGTCGAGAATCTTCACATCCATCTTCATATTCGTCAGTTTCTCATCAGTTCAACAGCGTCAATAAGTGGCCAATCAGGGCACGTGCCTGGGTCAGCTTGTCAGCACGTGGCAACGGATGCTGGCCCTGCGCGTCGAATAGCACCAGCTCGGCGGCGTCCTGCCCCAACGTGTCCTGCGCCAGATTTCCCACCAGCAGGGGCAACTTCTTGCGCAGGCGTTTGGCTTCGGCATACTCGGCCAGCCGCTCGGTTTCGGCGGCAAAGCCGACGCAAAACGGCGCATCAGGCAATGCAGCGACCTCAGCCAGGATGTCCGGGTTGGGGATCAATTGCAGCGTCAGCGGCACGGCACTTTTCTTGATTTTTTGGGTTGCAGCGACATCCACCCGGTAATCGGCCACCGCCGCCACTGCAATAAACACCTCGCTCGGCAATTCGGCCAGCACCGCTGCATGCATCTCGGCCGCACTTTGCACATCGATGCGGCGCACGCCTCGCGGCTGAGCAAGACAGGTCGGTCCCGACACCAGACAGACGTCAGCACCCGCCTCGGCCGCAGCCTGCGCCACCGCGTAGCCCATCTTGCCGGAGCTGCGGTTGGTCAACCCGCGCACCGGGTCGATTGATTCAAAGGTGGGTCCGGCAGTGATCAATACCCGCTTGCCTGCCAGCTCGCCGACCTTGCCACTGCCCAGCAAGCCCGGCAAGGCTGCAGCGATCTCGCTGGCCTCCAGCATGCGTCCCTGCCCGATTTCGCCACACGCCTGTTCGCCTGTGGCGGG
>Ga0208375_1002882_pt1 | contig 15426 bp, 18 predicted proteins | sample RifOxyD1_FD_184038 | JGI IMG/M metagenome (GOLD analysis project Ga0208375, IMG submission 184038) | Soil microbial communities from Rifle, Colorado - Rifle Oxygen_injection D1 (SPAdes) | ecosystem: Environmental > Terrestrial > Deep subsurface > Rock core/Sediment | place: Rifle, Colorado... | reverse complement strand
TTCGTTTTCCGCCAACCGGCGGACAAGTTTGGCCCCATCGTCTAACGGTTAGGACATCGGCTTTTCAAGCCGGTAATCGGGGTTCGATTCCCCGTGGGGTCACATAAGAGAGTTTTTCGATTTTCGAGAACTCGGAATCCGTCTTTGCACTTATAATCCAACGTATTTCCGTACAATGTAAGTTCGGAAAAGACTTTTGTGATGATTTGTTGCTTTTCAGTTGGATTTGCCAAAATATAGTATAGATACGCATCTTCTAAGAGTTCGGAAAGAATTATGGTGTCTTGTACCACTCTTTCCATAGAAACATCAGAAGCCTCTTCTTGCTGTCTAAGAGTTTGCAATTTGAGAGCAACTTCGGACTCTTCCCGTAAGTAGTCTTCGGGCGTATAAGCACCTGTTTTGAGTAAGGTGAGTTTATTCTTACGCAAGTAGCTCTGATCCTCTCTGAGCTTCCTTTTCTGCTGTTCTAGGGACTTTATTTCAGTCTGACGCTTATCTTCCAATACAGAAACCTCACTACGCACCTGAGCGTCAATCTCAGATAACTCTTCCTCGGTAAATGAAAGTCCAGCCAAAAGCTCGCCAACCTTAGATTCAATAAAGCCAGCGTTTATATTTCGATTATCATTGTCGCAATCAGCTACACACCTAGCTCCGTAATAGTCGATCCCTTTCTGTTTGTAAGGAGAATATACTCTTTCGCACTTACCACAGCGTAGAAGCCCTCTGTAGGCGAAATAAAGCTTCTCTGTGTAGTGAACACTGGTCTTCTTAGTATTGAGGAGGCTTTGTGCCTTATAGAACAATTCCTCACTTACAAGCGGTAAGTGGCTTTTACTCGGAATGTGCACCCCATCGTTTCCTAACACCTTACCTATATAGAACTGGTTAGTAAGTATCTTATGGATCTGATTGAACGTAACAGGTCGAGCAACAGGATCGATCTTGACCTCTTCATCACTAAGCATCTCCTCGACTGTTCTCTTACGGCGGACAGGACGCATAACGAGACCATTTTCATTTGCCCATCTCGCTAGATCAGCAAGACTCCAAGTACCATCTGTATACCTCTCAAAGAGCTGCTTTACTAAAGGTGCTCGTTCAGGATCGAAAGGTTTATGTCTTGGGTTGCCGGTATTGAGATAACCAATCGGTGCTTTGTAAGTGCAGATACCCTCATCTCTTAGCTTGCGGGTTGTGTTTGTGACTTTCTCACTTATGACTCTTGAATAGTGCTGTGCAAACATCCCATCAACGTCCATATGAAGTTCACCAGAACTACCTTCACCATATTCTGTTTGTACAAATCTTATATCTATACCCATCTTTATAAGACGGCGGAGAATACTATCATCATCTTTATTTCGACTAGCTCGATCCCAACATAAGAATATCGCTCCCTTGAACTCACCACTCAACAAGCCTCGAACGAGCTTTTCAAACTTGGGTCTCTCAATTTTATATTGAACAGATCCGTCGGTATTGATGTTTATTCCAGCATTTACTTTGAAAGCGGTATGTCGTTCCTGAATAATTCCATTCTTACAGAAGCCCTCAAAAGTTGCCTTTGTAGCAATAGGCAACTTCTCACGCTTGGCATATTTTAGCGCCTCTCCAACTTGGTATGAAAGAGAGTTCTTCTGATTTTCAGTATCATCGGTACTCTTTCTACTATAAATTGGATATTGATTTTTGAATGGTTTTTCACTCTTCATCGGTATATACATTTTAGCTTTTTTTCGCTCGTTCCAAAAGTTTTTTCCGCTCGACCTCAATAGAAACACCCTCGCTTTTTAAGCGAGCACGTATACGCTTCAATACTTCTCCAAGCTCCGAGATGTTTTGTATCTGAGTCGGAGAAAATCTCTGCTGATATTTCTGCGGTTGTGTTTTGGTAATCTGCATTTTCTTGATGCAGTACCCTTACAAACCCCACTCTTTTGTTAGCAGGCTCTCAACGCCTTTCAGCGACCTGCCAACAAAACAATGGGCTTTGAGTGTTGGTTGCGTTGAGATTTGTCGCTAAACAAAATAGACCGCCCTCAAGTCAGGAGGCGGTCTATCAGATAGCAAAAATGCCAAAAGTAGAACCACCACAATAACGTGATGGGTCTGCTTTTGGCATTGTATTGCAAAAGTCAGCAGGAAATCAGAGTAGGGACTTCATTGTATTGAAGTCTCGGCAACGTGCCGACGGAGTTTCAGGAAGTTCGATCCCTTACGGGTATGAAAGGTACTACAGATATAATTATATTGCTGTGAATCTGGTCTGTCAAAGGATAATTTGGCTGTTGAAATAAGCCATTTTCTATTGTATGATGTCAAAACGAATCAAATGCAGCCAAATAAGACACTGATCAAAATCAAAGACACGGAAAAGAAGATCGAGCAGATGCTCCAAGAACTGGTCTTCCAACCACGCCTCAAAGCTATCGAATGGTCGAGGCTTACTTTACAAACTCCAAATATGAAGATTGGCTATCCTGGCCAGCACCTAGTTTCTCTCATTACAGGAATGACTGGCGAGAGAAGTGGTGCACGAGGAAATGATTTGATAGATGGTAGCGAGGTAAAATCTTGCTCAAGAATAGACCAAGTAGATACCTGCCTTGAGTGCGGGCTTCCTGTTGCTAGACTCGAAACAGAGTGTGCAAACTGCAACTCACAAAAGATAAAACGGAACAATGACAGCAAGTGGCTCTTTACTATTAGAAGCGAGAGTGATCTTGATACCCTCACCAACAAAGTAAACCGAGTCATTTTAGTAATTGGGTACTATCCTGATTTTGATAATGGCAATTACGACAACGTAAGAATCTCTGCATATGAGATATGGCCTAAAAACCCTCGTCAGCTAAGATTTGCTGAAATAATGACCAACTACTATCAGAAGATATATTCTGAACATCGAAGGCTTTACCCGACAAAGACTCCTGCTCCAAAAAACTTCTGGCCGTTTCAATATCAGTTCTACATCTGCAATCCTATTGAAGTCTTTACTTGCGACATCAAGAATATAAATGTAAACCCTGAACTAGAGATCGTTCACCACGTAGCTCCTGATCAAAATCGTGAGAACCTACCCTCAGTTAGTATGCCTCCGCAAATGCTTTCCGTTGAGGAGTTTGTAATTCTGAAAGATAGTGCAAAGAAATCAGAAATTGAGAAATGCCTCAAGAAAGGTGCTGACTTTGCGACGTTTGAGAGTGCTCTTATCGCAGGAAAGAAAAAAATTCTGCACGAAATGTTCGCAGAGATCGACGAGAGATTAAGGAGCTATCTGCCTCTTCGAGACACAGATAAAATTTCTACTTCAAAAAATAAGTACGAGAGACGAACATACTAAAACAAACCGTTTTGAGCTTCTTTGAGTCTTTGTTGGGCGATTTGATGATATTTCTCGTCTAGTTCAATACCAATATAGATCCTCTTAAGATTATGTGCCGCTAAAGCTGTTGATCCTGCACCTAAAAATGGATCAAGAACGACCATTCCCTCGTTACTGCTAGCCTTGATAATTCTTTCAATCAAAGTAATAGGCTTTTGAGTCGGGTGGAATCGCTCCTCGCTGTAGAAGTTTATATCAGTCCAAACATCTGTATATCCCATTTGGGCATTGAATGTTATGGCGATCTCTTCGTATGGCAAATCGAAATCAAAAACCTTTTGCATCTTCTCCCACAATTCTCTTGTAGGCGTTTGCTCACAAACATTTTCTCCAGTGTAAATACTCCACATACCTCCACCATTACTTTTTACCCCAAGCATTTCATTGATTTGCTTAGAAGTGTATCCCTTTTTGTTTTGTTGAGTCTTCAAAAAATCCTTGATAAAAGGTTTACTATTCTTTACCAGAAAGAGGACGCTCTCTGTAACATTCGGGAACATCTTGTAATTCTTCGTAGCCCGACCACCCATTGACCTCATACCTTTGTCGATGATGATTTGCTGTCGCAATTCAAAGCCATTTTTATCTACAAGCTCAGGCAAAAGAAGAGCGAGCATTCGGAAATATCCAAAAAGGTAGAAGCTACCTCCTTTTTTCAAAACTCGATGTGCTTCCACGAACCATTGTTTAGCCCACTCAATATAATCGGCCTCGGTTCTCCATTGGTAATCCCACTTTTCGTTTATAACTTTCCAATAGGGAGGATCAGCAACAATCAAATGAACTGAATCAGAGGGTAGTTTTTTCAAAACTTCAATACAATCTCCCTGAATTATGGTGTTATGAAAATCCTTAATAGTAGGCTCTTTTGCCATTCGTTTTGCACTATTCTTTTTTGCTATATCAGTTGGCATAGAGTTGAGTATATTATACAGTTTTTTAGCCTTTTTATAAATGTTATGTAATTAGGGTTATGCAACATTGAGACCTTCAAAACACTCCGCAACCTTAATCGCTTTTTCACCAATATCGACCTCATCATCGTAAACAATTAACATTTCTAGGTTTTTGTGCCGACTAAATTTTCGAACATCTCTCACGTCAAACCGCTTTAACAAAGTAGTAATGAAATAGTGTCTGAATCCGTGCACTGTTTTATCTATACCCAATTCTTCAAACAACTCTTTCAATTCACGTTTGATTGTCATTGTTGTAATTCTTTCACTCTTGCGATTTCCCAGTCCCTTGAATACTGCACCTGTTGATACTTTGTTTACCTTGAGATGAGATCGGAGAGCTCTAATAGTTTCAGGTAGTAAATAGATAGATTCTTTATCGTCCCGACCTTTTCCTTGAATAGACGCTTTTTTATTCACAAGCGACAGGTCATTAACGTCGAGACGAATAATCTCTATTTGTCTCAGCCCTTGAAATGCTAGGAGGCAAAATAACGCCTTTAAGCGGGCATACTTGGGTGTAGGGGGTAGATTATGTACTTTCTCCACTAACGCCTCGATTTCGCTCTGATTTAAGCCCTCAAGCTTGTGTCTGTTGCTCTGATTAAACGCCTTGATATTTTGAGTAATGTCTGTCGGGATCAATCCTCGGCGGTTCAGCTCTTTGAGAAAAATACGAGCCGTAGCGAGATACTTATTCTTCGTTGCTATGGCAAAGTCTGATCGTTCGCCAAGATGTCTTTTGAACTCTAGGAATGTATTGTGATTAAAAGCATTGGTTCGTATAAAGGCAAGAAAAAGTCCAATCCTGCTTTTGTATTCCTGTCGTGTGCTCAGATTCACATCAAGTAGATCAAATATCTGCTTTGCCTTTTCCTCGAATCCCTCTGTTGCAAACACCGATTGATTTTGCGGAAGCAGATTATTTGTCATAGCAGATATGTTCAACCACAAGACCTCTTTGAATAAATGACGGCTCTAGCATTTCGTGTCGATGACACTTTTTATAATCTCCCTCAGAACACATCACACATACGTTTTTCCCGCTTTGCACCATCTCGACCAACTCATCAATTGTTTTTTCATAATCAACATTCTCTCCCTTACCGCCGAGATTGTTGCCCTTGAAAACATACAAAACGCCGACTGCTGAAAGAGAGTCGGCGAGTGCTTTCTGATTATATTGAGGTTGGAATCGACTGCGTGGATAGGTTCTTATGTCGATGAGCATATCCACCTCATTCTCTTTAAGTTTTTGTATGAACTCTGAAATCGCTCGGACTGAATGCCCGATAGTGGTTATTTTCATATCTTTTGGTTTTATTCAGCTTGATAAACGACCTTTCCGTCGAAGGTGACCTTTTCTACCTTCCAGTTGCCGATCCCAGCAACATCACCACCTGTATAAACCATAATCGTCTCCCAGTTTGATCGGAGTGTTGCACCGAAGCTGTTTTGACTATCTACGCACGATGATACTTTCCACTTGTTCTCTCCGAGATCCGTTGCTGTCCCACTACAAAAGTCTGCTGATGAGGGAGATTTAAGTAGACGTTCAATATACACTTCCGAAAATGCTCTGGCTGATAACTCATAGTCGTATGTTGTCGGTTGTTTTGGTTGAGAACTTGAAGACGAACCTCCACCAAAACTTGTAAGGATTATGCTTGAGAAAAAGCCGATAGCGAGGAGCACGACGAGCACCTTCACTACCGGCGACGTTGGTTGTGGCAATTTGCTTCCACAGTGCGAACATTTCTTTGCGTTTGCGGGTACTTCCGCAAGACACTCAGGACACTTCTTCATCGGGGTTTTTTCCATAAAAATAAGCTAGCTGATAATGTTAGCTAGCGTGAGTTCATATAGACACTGAACCCCACGCCAGCTAGGTCTTGCGACCACACACCAGTTTCCCGATGTGACCCGATGAAGAGTCGCTGAACGTGGGGTTCAGTATCTTCATCGGGATTTTGCAACCATATCTGCCAACAAAGTGTTGAGAGGGTTAGGTCGACTACTTATTCAGTTGTAGTTACATTTTATCAAAATACTAGCCTAAAGCAATGATATTTTAGCGTCTGTGGATATAATCTTAAAGAGTTTTCAGCCACTCAATGACTTTTATATTAGTCTCTAGCATTTCAATTACTTCTTTCAATTTTGGCTCTTTACCCTTATGTACAATTTCGTTTCTTGTCTGATCGTAAAGGGTGCACCACTTATTCCAAAGAGGTTCATCTGACTCATATAGAGAAGTGCCCTTTAGCTCCTTTAGGCAATTCCTTAATCTTTCCTTGGTTCGCCAATGTTGATCAAGGTATTTGATCGCATCAGGTTCTGAATCACCACGTAATAATAAAAGTTTGAATAAAAAGTTTTCCAAAAAAATCTCGAGTGCCTGAAATGATTGCACAACTGCCAATGTGAAATCCTTATTATCCAAAGAGGTTTGAGCGTCCAATAAAAGAAGATCGAAGAGTTCGGGCTTTTCTCCCTTTTCAAGCATTTCCTCGATCTTAGTAATTTCTTCTTTTGATCGATTCATCGTAGCAGTCTCAATGCCAAAACCAGACCCTAATATGTAAAATCCTTGATTATGTTCAATAAAGTAAATTGTATTTATCTCAAGTGAACCCAGTCTTTGTACGAAGCCATTTTTAGTTACTCCACGATAGCTATCAATCAATTTATTTACCGCCGTGAGAGCAGTTTCCTTAACTTCGTCGATGATTTTTTCTGATTGCTTTTGGTCTGCCAGCTCTTGTGCAGAAGTAGTTTTATCGAATTGAATATACAGGGCGGAGTATCGGAATGTGCCATTCTGATCTTTCATCCTCTCGATATTTCTACCTGTAAAGTTTTGTTCCCAGCCGTCGTCAAAATCGACAGGCACTTTAGGTGTTAGGATCACGCTATTGTTGAAATAGGTAACTTTGTCCTTTGCAAAAAAATCAACCTCACTCGACTTGACCGCACCATCTTGAGCTTTTTTCGTCCATATTTTTCTATGTATTAACAGAGCCTTTATTCCAAGTTCTGGTAGATTTACCTCGAACTCATAGTGATTCGGTAGATGAAGACAATATGGCAAATGTGCCTCAACAAAGATGTTTCCGTAATCAAAGCCTTTGAGAGTATTTGGATCATCATACTGATAGGCAACCTGACTGGTGTATATTCCGCTTAAAGGTGAAAGCCTTACAATTTTTAAGTCTTGTGCAATTAGTTCCTTTAGCTTTTCTTCTGGTATTTCTGCTAGCCTGTCCTTACTTGCAATAAGTGAGAGTTGTTCCTCAGAAGTAGCTTCGCCCACTGTAAAAACCCCCTTGATACTAATTTCTGTTTTTCCATTAAGTCTAATTGGATCGGCCATTGTTACTAAATAATATCAATTATGAGTGCACAAAGCTCGCTTTCAGAAAGATGGATCAATGCCGTGCTTTCTTATGAGACTCTCGAGATACTCAATTCGTCTCTCATACTCATTAAGTTGATGGGATACTGACGCACTAGGCGAGAACTCCTGAGGACATTTACGCTCCATATACCAACGAGCAGTCTTGATGTCTCCATTTAACAAAGCTTGAAAAATGGCTTTACGAGCAAGTAAAGTTGGGGTGGTCTGTAAAAGCTCTATTTTGTTGCGAAAGTCAGGATTATTTTTGCAGTAGCGATAGTAAGAATCTGTTGAAATACCTGCAAAACAACAAGCTTCTCTTGAGGTTCCGCCTATTGAAAAGGCGTACTGCAATTTCGCAATCACCTCAGCCTCATCTTTACCATCAAAAAGAGGCCTGCCAATCTTTCTCAATCCCTCTTGAGTTTGATAAGGGTATACAACAAAACTAAAGTCTTGGATATTTGTTCTTTCTTTTTCAAGGGTGATCATAGACGTTTTATGCTACGGTTGAGGCAACCCGACTAAAGCCAAGACTTTGCATATCAGCTATACTTAACCTAATTGCTGGGTACTCAAAATAAAGTTCGGAAATCCAAGTCTTGGGGTCACCGTAAGCCATTTTTCGCCGATTTGCGATGAGATCAAGCGGAGAAGACAGTGCTATTGCTAGGTTTTTTCCGTCCACGGTAAGGTTCGAAGTGACCGATCGTAGCAATTGCCGCTTGTTCTCTCGATTTGCGTCAACGTACATACGTGAAGCCGTATTTGCGAGTTCGAAGATTTCCCGGACGCTTTTGAGGACATCGTTTTCCGGCGCATCCAACTTTCTTTTGGACTGCTCGATTTCCAGGCGGTCGATGAGGAGAAGTCTCTTGCGTTCCTCGAAGGTCTCCCGGTCGATAGCTTGATCAAGATAGGCGTCTGTTAACCGAGTGAGGCGGTCATTGGTGCGCTTCAACCGCAAGGTGAGTCCCTTGACCAGTTCCGTCTTCTGTAACTCCCAAGATTGGCGCCGGCCTGCCATGAAACGGCCAAAATAACTCCGTTCTTCTTCGGAGAACTCCAACAATCGAAGGTTGGTCATGATTGCGGCCTCAATGGCCTCTTCGCGAATGGTCTTTGTCGGGCAGTCCCTGGTGTGACATCGGTAATAGACGTGGCCTTTCTGGACTTCACCGGAAAGAGTCCGAGTACAGAGGCGGCAACGTAGCAGCCGTTGGTACAGAAGCTCGTGGTTGTGTTTCCGGGTGGGCGTTTTGCCTGCAAGAAGGGCCTGAACGCGTTCGTAAACTGCCCGGCCGATGAGTGGCTCATGATTACCGGCGAAACACTCACCCGTGCGGAAGATCCGGATGAGGCCGATGTAGAAGGGATTGTGAAGAAGATACGAAAGTCCGTTTAGCGACAGCTTTGTTCCGCGCCGGTTCCGCAACCCAAGTTGGTCCAATTCGGACCGTAGACTCTCCAGCGTATAGCGGCCCGTGGCATAAAGCTCGAACGCTCGCTTAACCAACGGCGCCGACTTCGGGTCCGGTGTCTTGACTTGACCGCCTCCATGGTTTCGGTATCCAAGGGGTGCGGGCAGCGGATAGTACCCTTGTTTCAATCGCCCATAGAATCCCTTACGCGTTTCCTCCCGCAGGTTGCGTATGAAATCTGCGGCAACAACAGCTTGAATGTCCGCCGATAGCCTTCCCCCTCGTGTGTGTAAATCCAGACTCTCATTCGCAAAGTGAATTTTTATACCCTTGTCGATCAGTTCCCCGATACTCGCCCAGTCCCGGAGGTTTCTGGCGCTGCGGTCGATCTTGTGAATCACGATGCCGTCAGCCTTGCCCCGGCTCAAGAGCTTCAACATCTGGGCGAAAATCGGACGGCCGCGTTTGGCCGCGGTTTGACGCTCTTCAAACCAGTTGGTTATTTCCAACGATTCCCGAGTGCAGTATCGGATGATGGCGTCCCGCTGTTCTTGAAGCGATACACCCCGCTCGCCTTGCTTCACCGTGGAAACGCGCACGTACGCGAACACTTTGCTCATGTTTGATGGGGACTACGCGCTAATAATGGCGACCGAATCGGCACCAAGTCGTTGGTGCTTGGATGAAAGCCAGACCATGGCCAATCTCTGGCCATTTACTGAATCGTAAATGGGTGAAGGAAATCTGTCAAAGGATTGGATCTGAATCCATGTCTGGATCGGACTTCTTCTGTTCATAAATACGAATCGCAACCTCCACAAAGCGTCGAAGATTTTCTTCAGCGATTTCCAGTTCTTCCGGTGAAAGGCTCGGAAAGAGCTTAGCAAGTTCAGCCAGTGACGGCGGGATGGCTTTCTCGGACATGATGACAGTCTGCCCAATAACACGAAAGAGACGAGAAGGAAGACTTTTGCGCAGGCTACAAGATATCCCGTCTGTGAGGACAGCGTGATTGCCCGCACAATGCGCGTTATCCATGTCCAAATCACAACCAGCGTCTCACAATGTCCGGACCACGCCATCCGCCACCAAACCGCTCGTTTCTGCGACCCTGGCCGATGGCGGCATTCTTGAGACACTCTACGATCCTGTGGAGAAACGGACAAGCTTTTGCCTGGCTCGGGATGACCAATGGAAAATCATCGGGGATATCGTCATCGACCGGCAAAAATATGTACCGTATTCCCCGGAGAATAACCTCATCCAACACGGCACCGTCCTCTTCCCATCGGGCGTTGAAGACTTTGTCAGCGAGTCTGAATTGGTCGGGGAGATTCGAGCGTTCATCCATCGCTATGTGGACCTGGCCCCACTCTTTGAAGAAGTCGCAATTCGAATTCCATTTGTTATAAGCATTACGCGGCTGATGGTTTTTCCCGTCGCTAATTCGAGAATCTCTAAAATGTTCGGATGCGTTGCAGGTTCCCCACCACTGATCATAGCAATGTCAAGTTGACCTTCCACATTGACTGCGGCATCGAGCATTCGGTCAACTTCGTCCAATCTACGCACATTTCCGGCGCCTGGAAAAGAAGATGCAGAGCAAATTGGGCACTTTAGGTCGCAGTCATTCGTAATCTCTACAATGGCTGCACATGTGCGTTGCGTATGTTCGGTGCACAGTCCGCAGTCAAAAGGGCAGCCTCGCTCCGGTTCCGTGCGCGAACCCATGGGTGGATTGTTAGGCAAGAATGTCTTTTGGGTCTGTCGATAATACAACTGATCTGTTGAGATAAGTGTTTTCTGTAATCCATGAACAGGGCATTCCTTTACGAGATATACGCGATTATTTTCGAAGACAATCTCGGCGGGAATTAGAGCAAGACAGACGTTACAAAGCGATTGCGTATCTTCTTCTTGATCGTTAGCCTCAGGCATCAGACATTACCGGAAACATGCTATAATTCACATTCTGGTTGATATGATGTTTACAGAATGTGGATGCAAACTTATGATTTTCTCGAGTTTGTCCCTGGATTTCTTTCTGTCCTTGGTCACAGTTACGAAGCCACATGCCAAATCACCATCGTATGCGCAACCCACCCACATTCCGTAGAAAGTCTTGCTGGCTGAATGATATGTCATAAACATTATTCCCTTGGACGTATTGTTCTCTTCGCTTAACGGAAAATACCAACCCATAAGGAACTTTCCATGATAGAAGTTCATTTTTGCTTCCCAGAGATATCCTCCCTCAGGATTTTCGGGAGATCTTTCCAAGTTGCGAAGCTTTACGACGTTTCCCTTTTGCTTCATGCTCAGGCGCTCGGTATTCAATAATATTTTGTTGTCTACACTGGTTTGCCAGGCCGCGTACCAGTCGGAAGCCGTGACATCAATAGAATTATTGTCACGGAGTTCCTTTCTGAATCGATATTTCTCCCTAAGAACATCGTAAAGTAGGCGAAGAAAAAATCCCCCAACCGTTGTGCCTATAGCAAGAAGTATCGAGTAAGAAGTGGTCACTTACTTACCTCGGAAATCCATTTTAGATAGGAGCTAGAACCATTATCTATCGCGAGTTGAATTACCTCCGGTACTTCATAAGTGTGATTGTGGCTGATACAAGCCTCTATTTCTGGATAGAGGCTTGTTTTTGCTTTAATTAGGAGTAGAGCTTCATCGTCCTTTGCGGTCTCCTCCTTCCACGTATATAAGCTGGTGATATTCAGAATCTGAACACAAGCGGCGAGTCGTTCGGCCAATAGTAGGCTGGCAATACGCTCCGCCGATTCACGGTTGCCGCATGTTGTGATTACAACACAATACTCGCTTGTTTCTCGCATATTCATACCCCCCAACGTTGATGCTTCGCCAAACGATGATGAACAGACCGCTTTCCGTGACCGCTCGAATTGGCCAAAGTCTTATGTTGATAGTATACGTTGATGAAGACCCATAGTCAAGTGGGATTGTCAGCCCTGCAAAAAGAAGTCGAATATACTTGGGGACCTCAGGGACTTTGTCCACGGCCTTACCAACCCCTCCCCGTCCTATAGAATGAGAAGGCTGTCCGATCGACCATCCAATTCCATCCAAATTATGGATTTTGGCCGATCTCATCTTGTCCATTTGTCGGTGGATTGGAACGAATAAAGATTCTGTTGACAGAGTACGAGGCGCTACGTGCCGAAATTCGTACTCGTATTAACCAAAGATGGCAAATGCTGGGTTATCTCGGCGCTGTCCTTCTTTTCATTGGAAACCGGGGGTTGGCTTGGTCCTCCGAATCCATAGCGGCGTGCCTCGTAGGATTTGCACTTATTGGGATCTGGCTTAGATCGGGTCGCTATGTCGTGGATTTGCATGTTCGCGTGGCCGATATAGAAGAGACGATCAATGCGTTGGCTGGCCAAAACCTTCTACGATGGGAATCGTTTGGCCCCGACAGATACTTGGTCCGATTCCACTTACGTCAATAGCGCGAGTGGCCTGGCCCCACTTTGCGAAGCACTCCTAGCTGGAGATGGTACAGGAATTGGGGGCAGCTGTTCGTATGAAGGTCGCGAATCGCTGGGGTATGAATCGGTATGATTGCGGCGTATCAAAGAGTGCGGCGGTATTTCGACGTACTTCGTAGCATTTATCGAGTCCAAGATGACCTGCCGCCCCTTTTGAATCGAATCCAGGTTATCGCTTGAATTCATGAGAGGCTGGTGTTCTATACTGTGCCACACGGATGAAACTACTAGGGGCAGACTTGACAGGACCTATGTGAGAAAGTTTTGGGAGATGCGGGGAGTGACGATTCCCCGAGGTGGGGCTTTGTTCGCAGCCGAGACGTTTAGCCAGCGAAAAGAGGAGGGGGAACGTGTGTCTGGCATTCCTCAGTAGTGAGCGGATTCAACTGAACTTCTTGGGCGAATATATGTTCTTGTCTGGGACGCGTGACGGGGTTGGCGCGCGTGAGGTCTATGACCTCTTCTTTCGAGCAAACAGGGATTCACACGATACCACAATAATTTGTGTCTCTCCGCATAATCTGATAGAAAACGAAAGCGGCGAAAAGCTGCGTGTAATAGGCCGGCCTGGGCCTGGCGCCGGCGGTCCCGACGACGCGGTTTATGAAGTTGGTGGTGGTTACGATTCGGACTTCGCGCGAAGTAACGGTAAATCCACAGTTCTAGTCGCTGGGGGGAAGGACCCATTTAAGCCGCAACAGATACCATACGAAGGTAAGGCCATCGTAAACGCAACATTTGCTGTACCTGAATCCGTGAGACTTAGCCCGGAATGGCGGCATGTGATGGGCGAGGTTGGGACTGTATTTGAGATGCGACTTGGAGACCTCTCAAGTGGACAGTCTTACGCGATGCGGATAGAGGTTTCACCTCATCGTCTTCTGGGTTTTCCTCCGAAGCGGTGCGTATATCGAGACTGGAAAAGGTTAGGATATCCGATTGGCACATGGTCCCAGTCTCTATGTATTTATTCTGTTGCCAGTTGTCTACTTGACTTCAAACGGTTGGTGGAGAGCTGCGGGAGTGAGAAGGTGTACGCGGAGGCAGCGGCGGTCGTGTCGGCAGTGGTAGAAGATCAAAGCCTGACACTGATTCCAGTTCAGAACCACCGTCTAGTGGTCATTTCACCACAAGATGGTGATATTCAGCCCCAGCCTTCCATTGGCTCGATTTGGTACAGATGTGGCGGTCAGTTTCCGGGGGAGAATAATCAGACGTTTTCGGAGTGGGGCGCCGGAACAGACGTGTTTTGGGAGGACGACCCTGAAGCGCTTTGCAGAGAAATATGGGAGTATTTGGACAAGGCTGCGAAGAGGGAACCAAAACGAAAGGAAGATGTCACCTCAGGTATAAACGCCCCATACCATCCCAACGTTGGATTAGTTATCGACTGGCTCCGCGATGAAGGGAAGGTCGTCAAGCAAGATGGCGATGTCGTTAGTCCCCTGTATTCACCGCACGTAAACATGGAAGAACTTTTTTGCAGACTGGCCTCAGACCGACATTTATTGTCACGATTCAGATGGAAAGGCTACAAGGTTGAATACAGCGTAATCTACGAATTTTGGTCAAAATGGAGCAAATTCTGGTTGCTCTGGAAAAGGTACATAGTCGAGATCGCTTTTTGGCTCGCCTTGTTGAGCTTTCTAGCGACTATCTACTTTGGTTTCTGGGGTTAGTATCTTTTCCCATTAAGGGGTATTTTCAGTATTTGTTAACAAAATCTCTGTGGCGTGGTAAGATAATCAGCGGAAGGAGAGTGACAGAATTTAGCTTCTGTGACTAAAGTTTGCTCATTTGCGTAAGGGTACGCCTAGGGCTACGTGATACCAATTCAATTAGTAAGTCTTGTAGAAATAATGAGTTGTGCGTTTTTTGACCTGTTGGCATGGTACATGCCTTCTACCTTGAAGACGACAGAGTAAAGGAGAAGCGACTAATGAGTGTCGAAACGGTAAAAGTTGGCAAACCGACCAACGGCAAAGCTAACGGTTCGCTCGAACGACTGCGCGAATCAATCTCGATGGAACGAAGATTATTGCGGGATTCGGCGACGTTTAGGGCCAACCATGCCTACCGAATTCCAGGACAGTTCTTGAATCCATTGTATGAAAAACAGGGAGCCGACGAATAGCCGAAAACTGTGTATTCTATCACTCTCTGTAAAGTTAAACCCTGCGGACCCCAATAAGCCCTCTTTTGAGGGCTTTTCCTTTTCAACCGATCACTGTTCAGCGGACTTGGGGACATCACCCAAGCCCTTGCCAATCTCCCCCTGTCCGATAAAATGAAATGGCCGATCGAGTCAGTCTGAAAAACTGTCTTCCCCTTGACTATCCTTCGGCACAATGTCTGTATTCTCGGCAGTTGTACGGCAATGTTTGATCACCCCGGCAAGCATTACCGCCAAAGTTCGAAACCTGCCTCGATACGGGTCACAAATTGCGTAAAGCAGGCAAACTGCTTTGCCTGCGGGCAATTTGTGAAGACGGAAATATGTTTTTCTAGCAAGAAAAACAACTGAGTCCGGGTCTGGAAAATTCACGAGTGGCGACGAGTGAATTATTGTGGACCACAACAAACATGTGCGCGTAGCGTCTTTGATTACGCTTTTTCTTCGATTTTTTCCAGACGCCGGCGATGATCGCCAAGATGGTCGGCAAAGTAATCCAGGCGGTTCTCGACGCTGGTCAGTCTCAACTCTACCCGGTCCAGTCGTCCTTCTACTTTATCCAAGCGA
>Ga0208375_1002877_pt1 | contig 15443 bp, 17 predicted proteins | sample RifOxyD1_FD_184038 | JGI IMG/M metagenome (GOLD analysis project Ga0208375, IMG submission 184038) | Soil microbial communities from Rifle, Colorado - Rifle Oxygen_injection D1 (SPAdes) | ecosystem: Environmental > Terrestrial > Deep subsurface > Rock core/Sediment | place: Rifle, Colorado... | reverse complement strand
TATTGATGCGTCATCTATTATGAAGATTATATCTATGTCTGAGCCCTCAGTTGAAGTGTCTTTTGCCTGGCTTCCGAACAAAACAGAAGCCTTAATCATTTTGTCAAATTTTTTGTGGATTTTGACCGCTAATTCCATTGCAATTGTTTTTTCTCTATTTGGCGAGAATTTTCTTAATTTTAGATTTGCTGATTTTTTCTCTTTCTTAACTGGTTTCTTGGCCATTTTTTCCTCTTTTTATTAGTATCATTAGGATAAAGTGATTTTTAAATTTATTCAATTGGCGCTCCCGAAAGCCGGCTTTGTCCAGCCATTTGCCCTCCAAGTTCTACCGGAAGATTTGAAAATCCTGCTCCGTATGTCTGGAAATTCACATTTGGAAGCATTTGCCCCATTCCTATTGGATATCCTCCTGAAATTCCTGCAATCTGGTTCCAATGAGGCGCCATATCCATCGCGTAGATTGGAGAGCCGAAAGCTTCTAAAGTCGGAACCAGAGGGGGGGTTGCCCCGAAGTGCTGAATCCAATCTCCGGCTTCAATAACTCTTTTTATCTGGTCTACTTTTTTCCCGTATTGCTTGAGCAGTTTTTCGTGGGCTTTCATTGGGACATTACCCATGCCCATTGGAAGCTCTGAATGGTCAAATCCGAAGTTATCAGAAAGATGAATTTTTTTTACATATGGGGCTATTGTCTTGGTTTGCTTTTCCAAATGCTTATTCTCATATCCATATTTTCTTAACATGTTTATGTGCCCGACATCCCATGTTGCTCCTATTAATTTGTCTGCCTGATTTTGGGCTTCTGACTTTGAAAGGCGTTTTTCTTTCATTACTTTTTGAACAAATTTTTCCTTTGTCTTCTCAATTAATTCCTTTAGTTCTTCTGCCCTGTATATTCCCATTCCTGCCGGCGGGTTTTCTATTGTAATCACCGGTGCTGTTTTTCCAAATTCTTTGTATCCTTTGAATGCAACATTTGAGAAAGTTTCTGATGCTTTATCAACTGCAAAAGTTTCCAATGGCTTGTATATTTGAGGAGTCTTTAGAGAGTCCAATTCAGCCAGTCCTATTGCCACTGCTTTTCTTAATTCGTTTACTTTTGTTTTATCTTTTTCATATCTATCGATATGAGGGGATAACTCTTCTTTTAATTTATTTAATTTATTCAAACTGGACTTATCTCCGGATGTTTTTGCTGCACCATATGCAATGTTGAATGCCTGGTTTAACCCCGTATACGCTTCTCTTGCAAATAAATTTCCATATTCCATATTTTCAATTATCTGCTCGGCATTTTCTTTTACCGGTTGTTCCAAGGAATTCAGCCAATCCGGATTAGATTTTGCCTTGTTATAAATTCCCTGCGAGTCTATTTCTTTTAATTCTTTAAATCTTCTAATTCCCTTTGCTTCCTCCAATGCCTGATTTGCTCTTGTTGCAGTTATATTTACATTCACGAGATTTTGAGCCCATTCCTGCTTGTTTATTTCTTCCAATCCCTCATCTATGTTTGGCTTTTTTCCTTCTAAATAATCTTCTGTTGGTGCTGGAATTGAGCCAAATCTTCCTGTTCTTTCGTTGATTACTGCGAGATTTGTGCTTACTTCTTTTCCATCTTCTGTTATTATTTTTGTTCTCGGGTCTGGAAGCCCTGCTGAAGAGTGCAGAGTTATTACTATGTTTCCTTCTGGGTCTAATTTATGAGCCCTTTTTACTGAGTTCCACATTTGCTTTTCTGCCTGCTCTCTTTGGAAAGGGTCCCAAGCCCCTGCCTGAGGGTTTATCCCTGTTGGCTCTATTATTGGAGCGTGAAGAGTTAATTCTGCTCCGACTAATTTTTTTAACCTGTTAATTTCTGTTAAATGCTGTTCCGGTATTGCTTTTTCGACATCCGGACTTACCCAAGAAAGTTCTACATTCTTTACTCCGGTTGATAAAGTATCTGATGCGGCCTTTAATTGATTGGCTGTTTGAGGATTTGTAACTTGAGCTATTTGAGAAACTGAAAGGTTTTTGTTTATTGGCTCTCCGTAAATTGAATCTATCTCTGGAGAAAAATTGTAGTTAGTTCCAGGATAAAAGTGGTGATAACTTCCCATTATATAATATCTATTTGTATTTATTTAAACTTAACTTAATACATTTCTCTCCTTGATTTTGTCCTTTGAATTTGTTCTCTCTCTTTGTATTTTCTTTCTGATGGTGGTTGAACTCTTTCCTGCTCTCTTGGCTGCTCTGTGATTGCCTGAGGCATTTGTTCACCAAACTGCTGGACTCTTGGTCTTAGAGTTGTAATCGGCCTTGCTCTTTGTGCCTTTATTTCTTCTGGATATGACTGTTCAGTTGGATATGGGGCCGTAGTTCTTTGTCCTGCTTCGGAGTACGGGCGGGAATCATCTTCCTGTTTTGGACGGTCGTAACTTATATTTCTTTGAGATTCTTCCTGCGCCTGCTGCTGCCGGCTTATTTCTCTTGGAATTTCCTGGACTATATTTCTTCTTTCCAACGAGGGTGAAGACGGTTGTGAAACAGACATAAATTCTTGAAATTGCTCTTCTTCGGCTTCTTCTATTTCTTCTTCCAAATCTGATTCTTCCTCTTTCGGTATTTCTATTATTTTTGGCTTTAGTTCTTTTATTTTTTTGATTACCGGCATGGATTAGTTAGGATGAGGAGATATATAATTATTGCTCTTTGACAAATTTATAATTGGTGTCCCAAAATGGGCACATTATTGCAAAACTTGCAGGTTTCATAGATTTCATGTTAAAAGTAGAAAGATTATTAAGTTTAAAATAACTGAATTTATGTGTGAACAAAAAGAGGATTACAGGTTTTGTTTTAATTGTTTTTATTTTATTTTCATCTGTCTTGTCTTTGTAGATTATTCTATTTGGCTTGAATATTTATATAATGTTTTCTATAAAATTTTATGCAGAGACCTTGGGATTGGCGAAATTAAACAACAGGAGGCAATGCTGGCATGTCAAATGATTTCTTGAAATCTGTGTAAAGTTTTCTGCATCTGAATCTTGACAGCAAAATTGCCTGTGAGCGGACCATTTCTTCCTCGCTTGAATCTGGCCTTATTTCCTTAGATTTTTCCTCTCCTTTTTTGCCGGCTGGTTTTAAGAAGGAGAATAGTGCTGTAAAGGGATTTGTATCCTGAAATTTTTCTTCTTTCTCCTCTTCTGGTTTTTTCTCCTCCAAAAATTCATCAATGTCTTTTTGGATTTTCTCCAAACTTTCTGTGGTTGCTCCTTCTATTAAAGTAAGAACATCTCCTAAATCATCCTTCTCCAACTGCTCTTTTAAAATTTTCAGCTCGTCTTCGTTTAAAGCATAACTTGTGAAAACTATATCGGCTTTCCCCCTGAATCCATATCCTCCTCTTTGGTCTGTTCTGTCCGGAGAACTTCTGAATTTGAATTCAACAACAATAAATGGAATATATTTTCTTAATTTTAATCTTTTGAAGTATTCCGGAAGCGCCCCTGTTGCTACATCTCCAAGAGGATTGTATTTTGCCTTTCCGATAATTGTTAATTCCAAGAGAACTGAATTGAATGTGTTTATTAAGCCAGAATTTTCTTCTGCTCTCTGCTCCAGCTGACTGGCTGCCTTTAGATAAGGCTTTATCCATCTTGCATATAGTTTCAGAGAGTTTGCCTGACTCCTTAGATATATTTTTTCTATTTCAAATCTTTTTCTCAACTCTGATTCTGACTGCTCAACCCATTTTAAAAATTCTGGAATTCTTTGGAGAAGCAGTCTTTTTACCCTATCGTTCAAATCCAAATCTTCTATTTCTTTTACTGAGTTTGCCACCATGAACGCATCTATCAGTGTGACGAAGTTCGGCTGGTTTGCTCCTGAAACCGCTAGCTGTTTTATTGAACTCCCTGCCCTCTGAATATCCACTCTGTCCAACCATCTTTGCTTCAGTGATAACAATGCTGTTTGCCTTATTTTTTTGTCCTTTGAGTTGTAGTCGTCGTATTGAGAGAGGAGGGTTTTCATTTCCTTCAAATCGTAGATTATATTCAAGATTGACCTCAGAACTGTGTTTGCAGTTGCAAAAATTTTCATTGCCTCCTCCTGCATTTTCGTTGCTCTTCCCTGCATTTCTGCGAAGTGCCCTGAACCTGCTGATGCAAGAAAGTTATCAATCAATTTTTCTGTTCCCCCGTATTCGTCGTTTATGTAATCTATCAGCCAGAAATAAATTGGCTCTAAATTCTGTGAAAAAGTATCATAGGAAAATTCGTGCTTTTCAGTTGGATTGGCTATTCCCTCTTTTTCAATTATCCCTCTTGTCAGCCCTGTTTCAATTATTTCCATGTAAGAGGATTCTACGGGTTCTGCTTCTTTCGCCGCTTTCAGGTAAATATCTGTTGAGTAATCTTCAGGCTCTATTTTTTCCCCTCTGCTTTTCTTTCCATCAACTCTTTTTTTTATTTTTTTGAATTCTGCTTTTATCATATTTTTTACTTTGTCTCTGACTGTCTTTTCCCTGTAAGATTCTTTTTCGTGCTTTTCTAGAAATCTATTTGAACAATATACATCTGGAGATATTGCAGATATTAGTTTATGTATATCTATGGCCATCTACAACCTCCTGCGGGTTCTAGGAGTTCCAGCATCCTTCCAACCAGAGACAACCTCCGGCGGGTTTCTAGGAATTCCAGCAACCTTCCAACCAGAGACAACCTCCGGCGGGTTTCTAGGCCAAGTAGGTCCAGGGGAAGTTCCAGCAACCTTCCAACCAGAGACAACCTCTTTTTCCATTATTATTTAAGTTATTGGGTTTATTTAAAGTTTTATTTTGCCACTCAATAGTCATTTATTGTGAATACAGAAATTTAAATAAAAGGTTTTCTTTGAAAAGACATGGGATTATTTGGAAAAAAAAGGCCGGATTTTGTTGATTTGACTGACATGAGGAAGAGAGGGATATTGAGAGAGAGGAGAAGTAATAATGCAGATAGTTCAGGAGTTCTTGATTTGAGCTCTTCTGGAAATTCTTCTTCAGGTTCGGATGGGCTGGGTTTTTTGGGGAGTTTGGCCGGAGCTGGCAGTTCGCAAGCTAATCCTAATTCAAATGAGACTTATGGAGAGAGATTAAGGGCTGCGAGAAGAGGAAATATGGCTGAGTTTAGAAATATGAAAGTTAAGATAGAGGATATCGAATATAAAATGGACAGATTCTTGGAAAGGCTGGAGAAAATTGAAGATAAATTGAATGACTAAAAAGATTTAAATATACCATAATAATGGTTATTATAACCTAAATAAAGGTTATAAAGTATATGGGATTATTACATTTTATTAAAAAAAATGAGGAGGTCAGAAAGATATTTGGAAAGAGAGAACTTAAGATTATTGAAAAACAGCTTCTTGGAATAAATTTAACTCAATCTGAGAAAAATAGGCTATCGAGAGATATTAGGATTAAATTAGATGTTATTAATAAACTATCTGAGTTTGATGATGAATTTAAGCTGAAGAAGGGCTCTGAAATTAAAAAAATTATTGGAGATGCTAAGGAAATTATATTGGAGGACGAATTATTTAATAATATTAAAGAAATAATTTTGTTTGGTTCTGTTGTAGAAAATGAATTGACTTTTAGATCGGACATTGATATTGCTATTAAACTTCGCGGGGTTGATAAGAAAAAAGCAATTTTGTTTAGAATGAGAATTTTGAGGAGAGTTGGAAGTAGAGTCGATGTGCAAATTTATGAACTTCTTCCTAAAAGAATTAAAAGAGAGATTGATGAAAAGGGAAAAATATTGTATAGAAAATGAGTGATAGAATAAGTGACAAAATAGAAGATATTGAGGCTTACTTGAAAGAATTTGAAAAGATTATACCTAATGATCTTGAAGATTATCTTAATGATTATTTGATAAAAGTGGCTTGCGAGAGGTATTTTGAAAAGATTGTAGAGGCCGTTGTTGATTTAACTTTTTTTGTGATTAAGAAAAAGGAATTAAAAATTCCTGAAGATGATACAAGTGCTTTTGATATTTTGGCTGAAAATAAAATTATTGATATAAATTTAGGCAGTAGATTGAAAGATGCTAAAAGAATGAAAAATATAATTTCCCATCAATATGGAAAAATCAGCAATGAAATTGTTTTTAATTCTATTAAAAATGAGTTAAGAAAAGATGCTGTAGAATTTGTTGATTTGATTGAACGCTTTATGAAAAAGGAATTGGAGTCAAGTAGAAGAAAAGGAAAAAATGCCCTCAAGATGAAGTTAAAATATATTTTTGGTTAAGTTAATAAAGGGGATTTGTTTATATAGTGTATGGCGAAGAAAACTAATTTTGTTGATGAAATTTACGGTTATGCATTGAAAAATGCAATTGAATTTGGAAAGACTGATACGAGTAAAGTTCTTCCGAAGTTATTTCAGCACGGATTAAATAAGAAAGATGTTGGAAAGATAATTCCTAAAATTCAGGAAACCGTTGATAAGATTAATTCTTGGGATGCTAATTTGAGAAATTTGCAGTATGGAAAATATAAAAAATATATTATTGAGCATGAAATTTCTGAGAGAGTTGGACTTCCTGAGCTACCGAATGTGAAGGGAAAGCCTGTGTTTAGGGTTGCCCCTTTTCCTTCTGGCGCATTGCATCTTGGAAATGCAAGGACATTTTTGCTGAATGCTATGTATGCTGAAAAATACAACGGGAAAGTCATTCTTGTTATGGATGACACTATTGGAAGTGCTAAAAAACCAATTACTCCTGAGGCTTATGGTTTGATTAAGGACGCCTTGAAATGGCTTGGAGTTGAATATGATAAAAAAATTATTTACAAATCTGACAGATTAGAAATTTATTATAAATATGCAAAGGAGTTGATTAAGAAGGATAAAGCTTATGTCTGCCATTGCCCCCAGAAGTGGCTTCAGCAGTTAAGAGTTCAGGGAAAAGAGTGCGGGTGCAGGCAATTTCCTGTCAGTATTCAGCTGTTGAGGTGGGAAGCGATGTTTGATGCAAAAGAAGGAGAGGCAACTTTAAGATTGAAAACTGATATGAAGCATCCAAATCCCGCTTTTAGAGACAGAGTTTTGTTTAAAGTTTCCCAGAGAGAGCATCCACGAAAGAAAAATAAATACAGAGTTTGGCCTGCCCTGGAAATGAGCTGGGCAATTGATGATCATTTGCTTGGAATTACCCATATAATAAGAGGAAATGATTTATCTATTGAAAGTGAAATGGAAAAATATATATGGGATATTTTTGGGTGGACGCACCCCATTATTGTGCACTTAGGGCTTGTCAATGTTGATACCAGCGAGGCTAAAATGTCTAAATCAAAAGCCCAAAGAGAAGTTCAGAGCGGGAAATTTATTGGATGGGACGACCCAAGAACTTGGAGTGTTCAAAGTTTGATGCGAAGAGGGATTTTGAAGGAAGCTGTTAGAGAATTTGTGAGAGAAATTGGAATAACTAAGCAGGATGTTACAATTCCGATTGATAGTTTATATGCTGCAAACAGAAGAATGATTGATGCTCATGCTCTGAGATATTTCTTTGTGGAAAATGGAAGGAAAATTGAAGTTGACGGGAAACCAGAATTTATAGAAGTTGGAATTCCTGTGCATCCTGAAAAAGACGAGAGAAGAGTTGTTAGGGTTGATAAAAGTATTTATATTTCAAAAGAAGATTTTGATAAATATCAGGGAGAGGAAGTTAGGTTATTGCATCTTTATAATATTAACTTGGGAAAGGAAAGCGAGGTTACTTCGGTTGAGAATAAAGATATTCCGAAAATACAATGGGTTTCTGATAGTGTTTCTGCAAGTGTTATGATGCCTTCTGGAAAGATGGCAATGGGGCTTGCTGAATCAGGGGTTAAAAAATTGAAAAAGGGCGACTTGATTCAGTTTGAAAGATTCGGGTTTGTGAGATTTGATGGAAAAAATAAGGATGGAACTTATGAGTTTTGGTTTGCTCATAAGTGATTAATCTCCTACTATTAAATTTAGAGTTGTAGTATCTGACAAGCCCAACCTATATTCTCCTATCCCTAATGATTTTGAACTTATTTGTTCTCCTCTTAAATAAGTCTTTCCTGAATAGTCTATTATAGTTATATGTCTTGGAACTACTATTGCTGGTCTTAACAGCAAATGCTTTCTGCTTACAAACTTGTCCGGTCCTGCCAATACTATTGGTTTTGGAAGATTTTCCCCCTCTATAATAACCATTCCATCTCCTTCTCTTCTATGAATGAAATAGTTTCCTCTTTCAGTCAGGGTTACATTTCCTTTATTTCCTGAAATTCTTGTAGTAATCATATTTTTTTATATTTAACCTGTATTTAAAAATGATTATACTTAACTCAATTATCACCGAAATATATATAAATCAGAAAGGTATGTGTTAATTATGCAAAAAAGGGATATGACTTGGGATGTTAAATGTTTTGTTCTGGTTAATCCTGTTTGTGTGCCTTCTTTCTATGAGTTTACAGCTGTTAAGTGCGAGTAAGTTCATAGTTTGTTTCTGGTCTCTTGAACTTTCTTGACATGATTTCAAAAACAAACTTCCAAACTCTTGAACCTCCCGACGGCGGGAAATCAATAGTTGTGCAGGAAGTTGATAAACTGATTGTAAGGATGCAAAATGCAGATAGAGAGGGCATTTTTATTTCTGGGAAATTAATTGATAAAATTAAAGAGTTTGTCAGGAGAAATAGTTTGAATCTTTACGATGGAGAGAAAAATATTTTGGTCTGCTGTTATAGTTGCCTGCGGGCTCACATAATGAAAACATCAAAAGAATTAGGTTTATCTCCTGAAATTATTGCCTATTTGGGAGATTTATTAACGGGGGAGATTGGACATAACGGGTATTATTTAGACTCTAAGAAGATAATCAAGATTTCTTAGATTTTTCCTTATCCTGCCTCTTTTTTTCGAACTTTTTTATGAATTCGTTGTAAGGGTATTTTGTTTTTGTGTTTGGAACTCTCCATTCCTGTGAGGAGACTCTTTCACTTCTTATAGTTCCTACTGTTTTTTTGTGCATTTCCTCTGAAATTATTATATCATTATCTGAATCTCCTGAAAGTTTCTTTGCCAGCATAACTGTTTTTCCAACTGTTGTAAATCTAAACTTGCTGTCTTTTTTGTCAACTACTACTTCTCCTTCGTTCATCCCGATTCCGTACTTTATTCTGTGAGATGGATTTGCCCTATTATAGGCATCCAGAATTCCCTTGATTAGTTTTGCCGCCTTTATTGCTGTCCTTGAATTTTCTTTCTCTTTTGTTATTATCGGCACAAATAGAATTACTCTGTATATTCCAGTCATATATATTTTTGCTTTCATTTCCTTTACTTTTAAAAGAGCTACTTCTATAGAATCTGACGCCCTCCTGCTTTGCTTAACCTGAGTTATGTTGTTTATCTTCAGCGCGATAATTGTCGCTCTTTCTCTCCTTCCTCCAACCGTGACTGGAACTTGTGCTTCCCCTGTTTTCGATTTCCTTGAAAGGAATTTTGGCATGTGCCCGATGAATGGCTTTCCAACTATCTTTCTATACAAGTAGAATGCGATGATTGCCAAAACTAAAATTAAAAACAACCAGCCGGCTATTTTGTATGTGCCTCCTTTGAAAAAGTCACTGGCTGATTTTACTGAGATTGCCCTTCCTGTAAGAAGTGCGTACCCCAAGTCTTCTTCTTTGTCATTATCTTTTACAAGAACCGAATATTTTCCTGTTGGGGCAGATAATTTGAAATCTCTGTATTCCCCCAGCCCCAGCCATAATGTAATTACTCTTGTTTCTCCTCCTATTGAAACCTCTACTGGTTTTTCGTAAACAATGTTTCCTATGTTTGTTATTCTTAATGTTTCATTTGTTAATTCATAAGATATCATTGCCAATTCTTCCACAAGGAAAGTTCTGTTTTTTGTGAAGTTCGCGGAGTTAATTTCTATAGCCCACAATCCTGGGGGGCCTGTTGTTGCTATTTTGACTGCCTGTTTTTCTCCTGTCTTGACCAAAAGTTCTTTTGCCACTTTATTGTCTGGCTGGTAAATTCTTACTGTTGCGTCCTGAGTCATTTCTGAGCCAATCTGGTCGTATGCAACCGGCTTAAATTCCAATTTTTCCCCCGGCACAACTGATTTTAAGTCAACTTCCATATCTATATCTTCCACAACCTGATTTACTTCTATTGTTGATGCACTTTCCCCAGAGTTAATTATTTCTCCCTTTACATTATTTTCATAGATTCTTGCTTTTAGAATGTGCTGTCCGGGAATTGCATCTTCTGGTATTATGAGGGAGAAATCAAATGCCCCCCCAGTTACAGTTTCTGTTACCTTAAGCCCTAATCCTTCTGCTGTTATTTCTACGAAGCCGTTGAGCGGCTGCCCATTTTCTTTTGTTGCTGTTCCGTGAGCATTTATCGTTTCTCCAGGGTTTCCGTTTTCTTTGCTTAATGAAAAGTCTATTATGATTTTATTTGATATTGAAAATTCCTGGCTGTCCTGCAATTCCCCTCCGTATGTTGCTTGTATGTGACATAACCCCTGCTTGTCACTAATTAAGAAAGGCTCCAATTTTGTTGAAAAGGAAATGTCTTTCTTCTCTCCAACTGCCAGACTATGCGGACTTCTATACATTTCTATTGATTCTCCACTACATGAGAGAAATAAAAGAAGAAAATCGGTTGTCTCCTCGTTTGGAGCCAGAGTTACGGTGATATCAAAATTATCCCCCATATTATAAAGTGCCGATGGCTGTGTAATTATTATTTCGGCGCTCGCAATCGGAATTATCAGCAAAGACAGGACTAATAGAATGATATACCTCTTTTTTCTCATGTTAGTTTAATGAGATTATTGTATTTAAAGGTTATTGCGGATTTGGTTATCTTTATAAAGATATGAGAATTTAATGGAATATGGTTAGGAAAAGCTACGTAGTCACACCTTATGATGTTAAGGGAGATGTTGATTACGACAAATTGACAAAGGAATTTGGAGTTTCTCCGATAAAAGAAGTTCCGAAGGAATTTGAGAAAAATGTTTTGTTTAGACGTGGCGTTATTTTTGCCCACAGGGATTTTGGAAGAATTGTTTCTGCAATCAAAAATAAAGAGAAATTTGTTATGATGACTGGGTTGATGCCTTCTGGCAAATTTCACGTTGGACATATGATTCTTGCCCAACAAATGATTATGTATCAGAAATTAGGCGCCAAGATTTATATCGCTGTTGCTGATTTGGAAAGCTATAATGCCAGAGGGTTAGATTTGAAGGAAGCCCGTAAAATAGCTATTGAAGAATATATTAAAAATTATATCGCTCTTGGATTGAAACCTGAAAATTGTGAAATTTATTTTCAAAGTGATAGGTCTAAAAACGGAAAAAAAGCTGGTGCATTTTATAGATTACAAAATCAGTTGGCGAGGCACGTTACTTTTAACGAATTTAAGGCAGTTTATGGAGAGATTACTCCTGGGAAAATGATTTCTGCTTTATTGCAGGCAGCTGATATGCTTCATCCTAATTTGAAAGAATTTGACGGACCAATTCCTGTTGTTGTTCCTGTTGGAATTGATCAAGACCCTCATTTGAGATTGGCAAGAGATATTGCAAGAAGGTATAGGGGGGATAAGTTAATTCAATTAAGTTCTACTTATCATAGTTTTGTTCCCGGACTAAGTGGCGGAAAGATGAGTTCTTCCGAGCCAAATTCTTATATTGCCTTGACAGATTCTTCTAAAGAAGTTGAGACAAAGATAAGGAAATATGCTTTTTCTGGAGGACAAAAAACGATTGAGGAGCATAGGAAGAAAGGCGGAAATCCTGATGTTGATGTTTCATTCCAGTATTTGAAAGCATTTTTTGAAGACAGCGACGACAAACTTCAAAAAATTCATGACGATTATAAATCTGGGAAGATGCTTACTTCTGAATTAAAAGATTATACAATAAAAAAGATAAATGATTTTCTTAAAAAGCACCAGGAAAAATTGAGGAAGATTGGTGAGAAGGATGTTGAGTTGTTTTTGGATAATTGAATTTTATTCTTTTTTTAATTTAATATACTCGTTAAGCTTATTTATCACAGAATTATAGAGTTTATCATCAATCTTGCAAAGCTTTTTTATTATGACTTTCTCATAAATTGTAAATATTCTGTGTGGTTTAATGAAGCTTTTAAAAGGGAGGGTGCCTTCCTCAAAAGAATTCCTCGATATTAATAAATCATCTTTGTGGGGCTTAGTGGTTATTAGACAGCATATTCTATCCTGCATTTTATTAATTTTTTCATTAGAAATAATCAGGGCTGGTCTTTTTTTGGAGATGGTTAAATCTGAATAAGGAAAATGAATTAATACAATTTCCTTTTGATTAAACATTATTCCACCTCTCGTCAGACTTATTGTCCCAATCCTTTTTTAATGCCTCTTCAGAAGCCAGCATAATAATAATGCTCTCACTATTTGGATGGTTTTTAAGCATTTCTAACTCTTTAATTCTCTTCTGTATACACATCCTAACAAATTCGCTCCATCTTATTTCGGAATAATCCTTCATTTTTTTATAGACTGTATCATCTATTGAGAGAGTTATATTTGTCATGATGATTTAAGTGAGTTCACTTATTTAAAGGTTTCTGCTCTGGAAATGTTGAGTCGTTTTTGGATAATTAATTTTAAAGAGATGCCAATTTTACTTCTAATTCGTTAACTTTTTCTTCTGGAAGAAATCCGAGGTTTTCTTTAATTTCTTCGGGTAATGCCCTATACCTATGAAAAAAAGGTTGTGAAACTAATTTAAGTTGAATACATAATTCACCTCGAAATTTCTTATCTATAGCTGGTAAGAGATCTACTACTCTCTGAACCCCATATAATCCTGCATATGCTTCTGCAGTTTTAACAATGTCTCCTAATCTATATGTCACGCAGGAACCATTATGTGTCCATTTTTAAATGGTTGGATAATTAGTTTCTTCTGATTCTTACTCTAAATCCACTTGGGAATCTGTTTCTTAACCCTGCCAATGTGTTTCTGCTATTTCCAACATAATCTACTCCTTCCTTGCTTCCTACTAAAATACATCCTTTTGTGTCTTTTGGATAATTTCCATTATGAAATAAAATATAGTCTCTTCCTGGAACATCATTTACTAAAAAGTGTTGTCCAAATTTTGGAGAGGTTCTTGGGGTAATAAGGTATGTCCCTTCAGGGATTGAACTTCTATTATTTTGGTTTTCTTTGTATGATAATTCTAAAGTATAAGCTAAATGTTCTTCTCCTGCATCTCTCAGTCCATTTCTGTTCTTATCTAAAGTTAGTTCTCCAATTATAGATTTATCTGTGTATGTGTCTCTTGTTAATACTAATTGAGGCCTATTATCTTCTTGGACAATTACCCTTCTTGGTGGTATTTGTGGAATTGGTTGTGATTGTTTGACTGGCTTTCTGTCTAAAGGTTGAATTAATGATTCCTGAGATTCTAATGTTTTATTTTCAAGAGATTGTGCTGGTTCTGCGGTTATTTGTGGTTGAGGTTCTTGGACTATTTGTTCTATTTGTTTTTGGATTGGTTCTTGTGTTTTTCTGGAATCTGCTATGTATGCTAAAGTTAGCATGGGCACACCTAAAAGAGCTATTCCTCCAATTACTCCATTTGTAAAATCTGTTATTCTTTTTGAAATTGTCATAGAAATACCGGTTTTTTAGCATATTTAAAGGTTTTGGTTGTTGTTCTGTGTGGGTAGTGACAAATAGATGTTTTATAGTAAAATATTTATATTATTGTTTTTTTAATCTGATATGGAAATTGAAAATGAGGAAGGATTAGAATTTTCTGAAGAAACTAAGAAAAATCTGAAGAGATCTGGAGAAGATATAATAAAAGGAAGAACTATTTCTCTTGAAGAGATAAAAAAGAAAGTTTTATAATTAATAATTGATTTGAGAAGTTTTATATATATGTTTTAATTTAGAGGGGAATGAGAATTATTACTTTACACTGTGATTATATCAGGTTTAAAGCTCTTAAGAAGGCTCTGAAAGATGCCGAAGAGTTGAAAGAAAAGGGGGAGAAAGAGGTGAAAGAGCCGCTTGTTGTTCTGACTGCTGTTGAAAAGGGAGATGGAAAAGAGCAAGTTAAGGAAATGGTTGAAGCTGTGAAGAAAACTGCTAAAGAAGTTAATGTCAAAGATATTGTTTTATATCCTTATTCCCATTTGAGCTCTAATCTTGCAAGTCCTGACTTGGCTATGAATTTATTAATTGAAGCGGAGAAGGAATTGAAAAAAGATTTCAAAGTTGAAAGAGCACCTTTTGGATATTACAAAGAATTTGAATTAAAAGTTAAGGGGCATCCACTTTCTGAGTTGAGCAAAGAATTTTACGGAGGAAGTGCCTCTGGGCAATGTGTTAATTATGACAATGAAAGGTATGATTGTGGAAAATTGTTGCAGGAAATTTCAAAATCCAAATTAGATACCAGAAAGTTAAAAGATAATGACCATAGAATAATTGGACAGCATTTGGACTTATTTAGTTTTAATGAGGTTGCTCCTGGAATGGTATTCTGGCATAACAAAGGGTGGATTATTTTTAATGAGCTAATTAATTTTTGGAGGGAAGAGCATAGAAAAGCTGGTTATGAAGAAATTTCAACTCCGCAGATTTTGGATAAAAAATTGTGGCAAATTTCTGGACATTGGGAGAAATATAGAAATAATATTTTCTTGACAGAATATGAAGGAAAGGACTTGGCTGTCAAGCCAATGAACTGCCCTGGGGGAATGATGGTTTACAAATCTTCTCCAAAGTCATATAAGGACCTACCCTTGAGAGTTGGAGAATTGGGAATTGTTCACAGGCAGGAATTGTCAGGAGTTTTAGGAGGATTATTCAGAGTGGTTAGGTTTACTCAAGATGATGCCCACATATTCTGCACCGAGAAGCAGATTAATCAGGAGGTTATGGGCATTGTAAAATTGATTGATTTATTTTATAAAAAGTTTAAGTTGTCTTATCATGTTGAATTTTCAACCCGCCCAGAAAAAAGGATAGGGACTGATAAGGAATGGGATTTGGCTGAGAAATTATTGGGAGATGTTTTGAAGAAAAATAAAATTAAGTATAAAGTTAATGAGGGAGATGGGGCATTTTACGGGCCAAAGGTTGATTTTCATGTTAAAGATTCTTTGGGAAGGACGTGGCAGACTGCTACAATACAACTGGATATGCTTTTCCCTGAAAGATTTGATTTGAATTATACAGGAGAAGATAATAAACAGCACCGCCCAATTATTCTTCACAGAACTGTTTTGGGTTCTTTTGAAAGATTTATCGGAATTTTACTGGAGCATTTGAATGGGAATCTGCCTGTCTGGCTTTCACCTATTCAGGCAAGAGTTATTTCTTTCA
>Ga0208375_1002876_pt1 | contig 15447 bp, 21 predicted proteins | sample RifOxyD1_FD_184038 | JGI IMG/M metagenome (GOLD analysis project Ga0208375, IMG submission 184038) | Soil microbial communities from Rifle, Colorado - Rifle Oxygen_injection D1 (SPAdes) | ecosystem: Environmental > Terrestrial > Deep subsurface > Rock core/Sediment | place: Rifle, Colorado... | reverse complement strand
GATTTTTCAAATGCAGCGATTGCCGCGAGTTGTGTTGTTTGATTAAATCTTTCAGCTAAGATCTCAATACGTGAAAGGCGTTCAGCAGATTTCATCTCAGGGTCGAAGGTGTTTTCATGAGACATATATTTATTAGGTAGCCTGATTATATTTAATAATTTGAAAAAATCAAGCTAAGTTGTTAAAAGAGCATAGAGTGATAAAATAAAGATATGACAAACCTAGAAATTATAAATCTTCTACAAAGAATTACTGGTATGTTGGCGTTGGGGTTAATAACCCTTCAAATTTATTTAGGGGCTAGTAGAAAAGCAATATGGTTTCATAGAATAAATGGAATTCTTGCTTATATTTTTGTGTTTCTTCACCCTCTTTTGTTAGTTTTCTATGATTATGTAGCTTTTGGAAGATTTGATCCATTGTATGTATTTGTTGATGTGTGTTTACTGTGTGATGGTATAAGAGAAAGTTTAATAAATTTAGGTAGGATTGCATTCTACTTAATTACTGTGGCTGTTATTGCAATAAAATTTAGAGAATTTAGTAGTTGGCTTAAAACTAATTGGAGAAAATTACATGTTTTAAATTACTTGGCATTTTATTTTGTATCATTCCACTCCATAAACATTGGAACAGATTCAAAATCGTCTCTCTTTTTAGTCTATTTTTGGATCTGCCAAATTATAGTGTTGTGTTCAATTATTCAGAAATTAAAGACTCTAGGTTTTGTTGCAAAATTAAAGAATAGGATGGGTCTATAAGTTTAGGGGTTAGCGATTTAATTTGTTTTATTACTAATTTCATATACGTTTCACTTTCAATTCTAGAATAAATTTTTAAATGCATCTTGATAGACTGATATACTCCCTTGTTTTTAACCAGCCCGTTTTGATATGCGCTATCAAGATTGTTAATAATTTCATCAAGAGTTAGATAAGTTTGAGATTCAGAGCTGTAATTTATTTGATATGTATCAAAATCATCTCCGAAAAGAATTCCAAAAAAAATGTTATAGGTAACGGATCCGTCCCTATCATACAAATATGATTCAAGATGATAGTCTCCGGATACACCTGAGACCTTAAGCATATATCTTCCGCTTGTCGGTTTTTCAAATATTAATATTGATAAAGGTTCTCCACTTTTTGAAGTTAAATCATCAATGTCAGTTATCGGATCCTCAACAAACCTCTGTGTTTCAATTATATTTCCTTCAAGATCAAATAATTCAAGATTTATATTCTTATCCACAACAAACATTATGTAGGAAAGATCAGAATGTGTAGGTGTATATGAATTTATTGCAAGAAAATTATTCATATAACTTTCTAAAGTATTCCTTGATGTATAACCAGGATCGTTTATAAAATATGAACCAAGTGTTTTTCCTGTGGCAACTATAAAATGACCGTCTTCTTTTAAGATTGCAGGTCTTAGATTATTTATTTCTTCATTTAAATTAATATTAGTGGGTAATAGTCTTTTATACATCAAAGTTGGGGACAAAACAGAATCATGAATCTTTGTATATCTGGAAACAGCCAACCAATTTATTAGTCCATTTCTAATGTATCCATCTTTTTGACTGTTTAACCAATCATTTAAAGTATTGGGCCAAACATCATGTCCATGATATCTTAAAACCATGACGGCTGAAGTCAATGCACATCCCCAATCTTTAATTGTTTTAACAGTATGATCATATATGTTATTTTCCCATCCACCTGTATATTGTTTTAAATTTGGAACGCCCATTGGAGTTGATGTTGAAGTGGGGGTGATTATTGGCGTTGTTGTAGGTATGGGGGTTGCTGTTGAGGTAGCTGTCGCATTTGCTGTGGCAGTTGGTGTTGCAGTAGAACTTCCAATTTCCCCAGTCCTAGTACAAAATGTCCATGGTTCACCTGTACCGCCCACGACCCCACCATCTGATATGGTTCCATATTCAACGGAAATATTATTGTAATTCATAACTCCTGTGAAATTTAAGCCATAGTTTCCAGCAGGTATTGATGTATAGTGAGTAGAATCAATCCAATTAACCCAGTAAGCTCCATCTGCAGTTTGTCGTCTGTTTTGAATAACCATTGAATAACCTGAATATGTTTGATGTGTATCCAAATATTGGACCCACGGATATGAACTGGGGCCATATAGATTTGTAATTGTATATGGCGCACTAGGTGCATTATTCACATGCATTAATTGAATCATTTGTATATTATTTATATCTGAAGTTATCCTTAATTCTAGATGATTACTTACAATAGTCGATTCATATGTACAAGCTAGTATGGCTGTTGGGAATACCAGTATACAGAAAATTACTAAGATAAATATAGAAATAATTTTATTTCTAGTTACCACGTTTCTTCAGTTTTAAATAATAATAAAGTTGTGTCAAGTGGTATTTTGGTCGTAAGAAATATTGGCATATCGTTTTAAGTAAAACGGAGTTAAAATATTGAATATTTGGCATGAGTAAATTTAAAAAGAAAAAACTTAATTTATTAGGTAAATTGAAATATGTCTATGAACTTATTTATTATTATAAAAATTGGTTAACAATTCTAATTAACCGGTTGTTTAAGCTTGCAACAGAAAGAATACATCTTCGCAACAATATAACGTTATTGGGCGGATCAAATAGTTTAATTCTTGATTTATCTGATGAAATCTTTTTGAGAAATGTGTATAACCCTTCCAAAATGAAAATCAATCCAGGTGATATAGTAATGGATGTTGGAGCAAACATTGGCCTTTTCAGTCTATTTGCTGCTACTTGTGGAGCTAAAAAATTGTATTCTATCGAACCATTATCTTCGAATATAGAAATTATTAATAAGAACTTTGATATTAATGGATTTATTAGACCAATTGTTATTAATTGTGCTGTATCGGATAAAAACAAATTTGGAAGATTATATATTGGTGAAATAGATTCTCATGGATCGCTTTTTAGTTATCTTGGTGCAAATAAATCAAATTCCTTTAAACTGATAAAGATTATGACTTTAGATAGAATTATTAAAATTTATAATATAAAGCATGTAGACTTTCTTAAAATTGATTGTGAAGGAAGTGAAGGCGCAATTATTAAATCAACTGACAAAAGAATTTGGGGTATGATAGATAAAATTTCTATTGAATATCATGATAATGTATCGTCACTCAATCATGTCAAAATTGCTAAAAAATTAAGCACATTTGGTTACAACATTGAATCTATAAGTACGAGTAATACATATGGTTATATTTATGCTTGGAAAAGTTAGATAGATTTGGTAGTAATTATTAATGAATAAAAATAAAGAATTTTATGATTCTTTTCATAAATTTTCAAAAATACAACATAAGCTGATTTCAGAAAGAAATTTTACTTATCAGCGAATAATTTCTATTTTTAATAGGCACATTAAGAGATCCGATAAAATATTAGATCTAGGATGTGGTATCGGTGTGGTGAGTATGTATTATGGACATAGGTCAAATTCTGTTGTGGGTGTTGATGTGTCTAGTAATGCAATTTCTATAGGGAAAAAAAGTGTTGAATTTTTTGATTTGAAAAAATTCGTGAAATTCAAAGTATTAGATTTTCCAAATGAGTTTTTAAATGAAACTTTCGACAAAATAATATTTTCAGAGGTACTGGAACACATACGTAACGAAGACAAGGCACTAAGTGCCATTTATAAAATGCTTAAATATAACGGAAAATTGATTATCTCGGTTCCATCAGAAAATTCATTATTACATAAACTTGGATTTACCAAGAAGTTTGATGAAGAAGTTGGGCATCTCAGAAGATATGCACTCGAATATTTAAAGTCAAAATTAGAGAAAAATGGTTTTTTTGTTTATAAAATTTACAAAACTGAGGGATTGATTAGAAATATTATGTTTAATCTAAGACCTTTCGGTTTTTTAGTAAAATTTATGAAAGGACCAGTGGGCAAATTTGTTAATTGGCTAGATTCGAAAACGGTTGATTTTTTTGGTGAATCACAGATTATTGTAATTGCTTGTAAAAAAAGATGAAAATTTTATTTATCTCCAAATATCGACTTAATCATGTTGGCGGTGTGGAAAAACATATTAGCAAGATACTACCAAGAATAAAGGCTAGAGGATATGATATAACTTTGGTTACAGAAGAAGATATTAGACCATTGAAAATAAAATATCTAGGCCTTTTGTATATATGGTTTTGGTTACTTAAGAATATAAAATTAATATATTACTCTGATATTATACATATACACGATGTTTTTATTTGGTTTCTGCCTTTTAAGTTGATTTTCCCCCTTAAAAAAGTTTATATAACGTTTCATGGATGGGAAGGAAAATATCCAATTCCAATTTGGAATGTATTGAACAAACAAATCGCGAATAAATTATCTAACGGAAGTATCTCAATTGGACAATTTATTGGACGGTACTATAAGATCAAAAGTAATTATGTTATTTATGGAGGTATTTCAAAGATTAGGGTTCAGAAGTTAAAACTTAAAAACACAATGGTATTTGTAGGAAGACTTGAATCAGACACTGGACTTGTTCAATTTTTAAAATGGTTGGAAAAACATGGTCAAAACATGAAGGTTGAATTTGTCGGTGATGGAAGTCTACGTAAGGATTGTGAGAAGTTCGGAAAGGTATACGGATTTTGTGATCCTACCCCATTTTATAAAAAAGCAGAAACAGTTGTTCCTTCTGGTTATTTAACATATCTTGAAGCAAAAAGTTATGGTTGTAAAATAAAAACCTTCTATGGAAATAAACTTAAAAAAGAATATTGGGAAGAAATCTTACATTTAAAAAAGTTTGATACATGGGATGATATTACTAATGTATATCTAAAACTGTGGAATAACTAAAATCAACTTTGTACGGATTTAAGTTCATTATAAGCTGCCCAATATTTGTTAACATCCTCTGGCTCACTAATCCAGACTTTTACCCCCACAAATCCCTTGCCCACACTTATATTTCTTTCACTGTCAAATACATTTCCCTCAGCAACAACACTTACTGACAAACCGGCATCACGTGCAGCCTGAACATAAAGGTCAGAATGTGTTTTTTCATATTGAGCATTAAGGTAATGCCCCTCAGGTCTTAATTCTGTTCCTGATATTTTTTCACTTACCATGCAGGGATTTTATAATATCCCCTATAGTTTGTCAAATAAAGTTATGGGGGTAATACTATTTGACAGTCATCTAAAAAGTGTTATATTTCAAATAATGAAAATTGTTGTTTTTAACCCACAGTCTAGTTTTACTTCCGACCAACAAAAAAAGCTATCTTTATTGGGTGAGGTTCTTTATACAAAAACACGAGAAACTTTGCCTGAGGTCAAACTCTTGGAAATGGCAAAAGAAGCTGACATTGTTGCGTGTGATCCCGATCCGCTCGGAGGTTTTGAAAAGGCTAAAGAAAAGTTAACGAAAATTATGGAATCGTTACCAAACTTAAAAGGTGTTTGTCTTTCTACAACATCTTTTGGTTGGGTGGATTTAGATTATGCAAAGAAAAGAAAACTTCCTGTTAGTAATGTTCCTGGATATTCGAAAGAATCTGTTGCTGAATAATCTATTTCATTTTTACTTGGAGCCATGAAAAGGATTTTTGTATCTGATAGAAGGACTTCTAAAGGAAAGTATGTATTAGAACAAGGCCTTGAATTAAGAGGTAAAACTCTTGGTATCATTGGCTTAGGAAGTATTGGAAGTTCAACTGCAGAGCTTGCAAAGGGATTGAGGATGAAAGTAATTGCTTACAATAGGACCAATAAAACAATGAAGGGAGTAAAGATGGTAACTTTAAGTCAATTGTTTAAAGAAGCAGATGCAATATCACTTCATACTACTCATGAGAAAATGAACAATAATATGATTGGAAAATTAGAACTTTCTAAGATGAAGAAAGGGGTATTTGTAATTAACACGGTCGATCGTGAATTAGTTGATGAAAAAGCAATGGCAGCTTTTCTAAAATCTGGTCATGTGGACACATATGTATATGAAGGTGAAGATTTAATTCATACTCCTCTTGCAAAGTTAGAAAAGGCAATAGGATTTAAAGGTTTTGCTTGGTATACAAAAGAGGCATTAGAGAACTTGTATAACATTTGGGTAGGTAATATTATTGCTTTGGCAAAGGGTAAACCTCAAAATAGAATTATTTGATATACTTCATTTGTGAAAGTTTCTGTTTGTATAACCACATTTAACGAAAAAGAAGAAGATATAAATAAACTTCTTAGTGCTTTAAATAATCAAACTTTAAAACCTGATGGAATAATTGTAATTGATGCTAAAGATTACAAGAACTGCAGCATAGCCCAAGGCAGAAACATCTCAGTTAAAAAAGCAAAAAATGAAATTATTGCCATGACTGATGTAGGTTGTATTCCAAATAAAGATTGGTTAGAAAAAATTACAAAACCGTTCGTTGAAAACAAAAATGTGTTAGTTGCAGGTTTTTACACAATGCCATATAAAAACGCCATGCAAAAAGCTGCTGCCGCTTTTCTAGGAGTACTCCCTGATAAATTTGATAATATTAAATTTCTACCCTCAGCACGTTCAGTTGCCTTTTCCAAATCTGTTTGGAAAAAAGTAGGGGGATTTAATGAAAGATTGGAAAAGGGAGGAGAAGACAGTGAGTTTTTCTACAAGTGTGTGAAAGACGGCGTGAAAATTATTAGAATCAAAGAGGCTAGGGTAGTCTGGGAGGAAATAGGAAAATTAAACTTTAGGGGTATTGTAAAAAAGTTTTACGTTTATGCAAAAGGGGATGGGGAGGCGGGGATATGGTTTCACCCCACCAAACAGCTTTCGTCGCACAATATAAAGATAAGCTTGATCTTTGTTAGGTATATCATTGCACTTCTACTATTAATTATTGGGTTTAACTCCCCTCTTGCCCACTGGGTACTTTTGGTATTAGTAATTATTTATTTACTATATTCCTATTCAAAGGCAGGACTTTGGGGAATTGTCTTTCAACTTACCTCTGATATTACTGTGATGATTGGCTTTGTTAGCGGTATAATGGGGAAATGGATATCAAAAAGGGGATAATTTGGACAGGGAGTTTAAGAATTGTTACTAGGGGTTTAACTATTTTTAAAACAATAATTCTCGCTCGTCTTTTAACTCCGTTTCAATTTGGTATATTTGGAATAGCCTCATTAGTATTAGGTCTTCTTGAGATGATTACAGAGACTGGAGTTAACGTGGTTTTAATACAAGAAAAAGATAAGATAGATAAATATTTAAATACAGGTTGGGTTGTATCAATTGTAAGAGGAATTATGATCTCGCTATTTATAATTATCTTTACTCCTTTGATCACATCTTTTTTCAGTTCACCTTACTCAAAAAACATTTTATATTTGATATCAATAATTCCTTTTATACGTGGTTTTGTTAACCCTGCGATTATTAATTATCAAAAGGATTTGAAGTTTGACAATGAATTTAAATTTCGATCAATTGTAATAGCTTTTGAGGTTTTCGCAACTGTAGTCTTTGGAATTATCTTAAGGAATGAAAATGCTTTTGTCTGGGGTTTAATCGTTTCGGCGGTGGTGGAAGTAATTCTTTCTTTTACATTGATTAAATTAAAACCTAAATTTGAATTTAATATAGAAAGACTTAAATTTATTATTTCTGGAGGTAGATGGGTAACAGGTGCTAAAATTTTTGATTACCTATTTTCTCACGGAGATGACATTGTTGTAGGAAAATTACTAGGTACATATTCTCTTGGAATTTACCAACAAGCTTATAGAATTTCTTCCCTTCCAATTATCGAGGTAAGCGAAACTTTTCAAAAAGTAACATTTCCAACCTATTCCAAGATGATTGATGATAATAAGGAAGGACTTCAAAAAACTTATTCAAAAACTTTGATTGCTACCCTATTTTTAATTGTTCCAATTGGATTAATACTTTTTATTTTTCCTACCCAAGTAGTCTTATTATTATTGGGTAGTAATTGGTTAACAGCCGTTCCAGTCCTTAAGGTCTTGGCAATCTTTGGTGTAATTAAAACAATTGCCAATAGTGCTTTCCCCCTGCTTCTTGCCAAGAAGAGACAAGACGTTGTAATGCTTTTGACCTTTGTTGGTATATTGGGATTAGCAATCTCGATTTTTCCTTTAATTAGCCTTTATGGTCTTGTCGGAGCGGGTATATCAACAATTATTGGTAGTTTAGTTATGATTCCACTAGCCTTTTATTGGATACGAAAAATGACAAATGATTAATTTAGTATTTATATTAATTGGTATATTTTTAAGAATTAATAATATCTCAAATGATTATTATTTTACGGGAGAATCGGCAAAAGAGCTTCTTTATGCAAAGCACCTCATTGAAAGTAATATATTTCCCACGATTGGTATGGCAACATCCCATGAATGGCTTTATTATGGTCCTATTTATTATTGGATATTAATTCCATTGGTTAGAATTTTTAACTACAATCCCTTTATATTATTTTGGCTTTCCATTGCTGTTTCAATAGCAGGACTTGTGGTTAATTACAAATTGATTACAAAGGTTGCAAATAAAAGTATTGCAGTTTATTCAACAATTTTAATAAGTCTTTCCCCAATTTTTATCTGGCAAACTAGGCTATCTAAGCTTCACGTTTTTTTCTTTTTGTTAACACCAATTTTAATTTATCTTTTAAAACTTGTTTGGGATAAAAAAAGAAAAGCAGTTTTTTGGTTGGGACTTTGCTTTGGAATATTTTTTAGTTTTCACTTTAGCCAAATTCCTTTGATTTTTGTTCTCCTAACAGTTTTTTTAATAAAGAAATATAAATTAAAAGATTATCTGATTTTATCCCTTGGAATTTTAATTCCTAATCTGGGAATTGTCTTTAAAGATCTAAAAATTTTTTTGTGGTTGCCGTATAGAAGTCTTGGTCTATCAAGCGAATCTTCAAGTCAGACTTTAGAGAATTTTAATAAATTTTTTGGTATGCAATTCTTTTGGGATGAAAAGTATTGGATAGTAGGTAGTATCATATCGATTTTTATAATAATTGTTTTTTATAAAAAATATATTAAAACAGTTAATAACAATTTCTTTAATTTTTATTTAATATTTTCAAGCATTATTATCTTTGCAGGTCTAATACTACACAAAAATCCTCCCGTTCATTATTTTCTTCCAATAATACCCAATATTTTTTACATGGTTTCCATGCTGTTTGAAAAATATTTACCAAAAAGATATGTGTATCTTCTGTTCATACTATTTTCCATCTTAAGTTATAAGACATATATCATGCCGAAAGATATAGATTATATTTCATATGACAATCAGCTCGAAATATCACAAAAAATTGTAGATGAGAATAAGGGTAAATTAATGCAAATAAAAAGAATCGGACCCTACGATTACTTTCCTGAAAACTATTCCCAAAATTATAAATTTCTAATTTGGTACTTGGGTGGTAAAATTGACGACAGCATGAATAATACAACAGATAATATTGTTGTTATAAATGATTACGAGAATATAAAAAAATATAATGAAGATACTAACATTAAATAAAGAAAAGATAACAGACTTTTCTTTTGAAAGAAATAAACTTATGCAATCTGTAAGTAATAGTAACGATTGGATACTGTTTTTGGATAGAGATGAAAAATTATTTAAAACACTATCTAATTTGTCGGATAAATATGATTGCTATAAGCTTTTAAGAAGAAATTATTTTCTTGGTAAATATGTAGGTTGTGACATAATAATTCGTGTGATTAAGAAGGGGTCTGGAAAATGGAGTCGGTCAGTGCATGAGACATTTGTTCCATCTAATGATAAGAAAATTGGATTTATTAAGGATAATTTTATAATTCACAATACAGCAGATAACTTAAGTGGTTATTTGAAAAAAATAAATTTCTACTCAACTCTACACGCAAAAGAAAATAAAAAGGAAGCTAAGAAGTCAACACTTTTTAAAATTATATTTTTTCCAATAGGAAAATTTATTGTTACATTAGTAAAATCAAAAAATATTGTTTTTAGTATAATGCAGTCACTGCATTCATATCTTTCATGGACGAAAATGTATTTTCGTACTGAACAAAATTAGATTTTTTATCATGGACAAAATTATATTTACAATCCTTTTAATTGTTTTCCCTTTTGGGCAATTGATTAAATTTGGAATATTTAACATTTTTGATGTTCTTGTTGTTCTCCTTGCTATATTTACATTATTACGAAAGCCAAAATATCCCAATTGGTACCCCTATTTTTTGAATTTTCTATTATTTGGTTTGTTCTCTTGGATAGTAAATCTATTTTTGATAAATGACCCCCTGGTTTTTAAGGGACTGCTTTATCTTGCCCGCCTATTTGCCTATTCTTTTGTTGCTGTTTATGTTTTTAATTTGTTTAAAAGTAAGCGAGGGTTGCCTCTTGTTGATAAAAAAGAAAAAATTATTAAATCTTTGTTATATGTTAGCGTTGCCTCAGCTTTTCTTGGGTGGTTTCAGTATTTGATTTTACCAGATGTAAGGTTTTTAAAAGCCATAGGTTGGGATGACCATCTTTATAGAATGGTTGGAACATTTTTAGATCCAGCCTTTTTGGCACTCATCATACTTTTGGGAATTGTTGTAGCGCTGCACACGAAAAAGACAAAGATATTTTACATATTGCTAGTAAGTTTGGCGTTTACCTATTCAAGGGCAACATATTTAGGATTGGCACTATTATTGGGTTTTAAAAGAAAATTCTTAGCACTAATTATTTTTGGAGTAGTTGTTCTGTTACTACCCAAGATGTTGTCAGAAGGAACAAATTTTGGAAGAACTGCAAGTAATATAAATAAATTTACTAATTACCAAGAGACAATATCAATTATTAAAAAATCACCAGCAATAGGTGTTGGGTTTAATAACTTTTGTCCAGCAAGAATAAAATATTTAGGTGACGGGAATATATCTTCCCATTCGTGTTTTGGATCTGATTCGTCAATTCTTTTTATCCTGGCTACAACTGGAGTTATGGGTTTTATCCTATTCTTGAGGTTTATTCTTAATGTTCAGGGCAACAACCTTTTAATCACTAGTTTTTGTTTGGTAATGGTGCATAGCTTCTTTACCAATAGTCTTTTTTATCCCCATATCATGTTTTGGCTATTTACACTACTTGGTCTAGGGAGTGAAGTTAACAGAAAGAGAAGTTGATGCTTGATTTCCTGCGGGATCAGTAGCCTTAATTTCAAAAGAGTTGCCTCCTTCATTTAAAGTGGTTGTAAAATTAAAAGTTCCATCATCTTTTAAGCTAACAAATCTATCATTAACCCTTACGTCTGCTACTTCGTTTACAGTTCCCTTGATAGATAATTGTCTTTGAGGTGCGCCATAAAAAGAATCACCATCTTTGGGAGATGTAATTTCAAGTTTGGGTTCAAGATTATCAAAAATTACTTTAAAGACTTTTGTTTCAGTGCTTAAGTTTCCTGATGTGTCTTTAGCTGATGCAAAGATTGTATTTTCACCATTTTGTAAGTTAAATAAAAATACAAATTTTCCGTCACTGTTGGCAATAATTTCACTAATATCTCCATTCGCTGTAAAAGAGATAGTTGCACCATTTTCAGAAGCACCTTTTATATCAATGGATTCCTCTTTGCTGTATTCAGGAATTTCATCAAACTGTGGAGGTGCTGGCGGAGTATTATCACTTATTTCTATAGGTTTATCTGATTTAGCAATATCGCCTATAAAACCAGCAAACTTAATTAAAGTAGGAAGCCCTAGATATACTAAAAAAATTAAAGCTAAGATTGAAAGAAAAACATATAAATATGCCTTTTTTATATTTTTTCTCTCTTCAACAAAGGCTAGTCGTGAGTACCTTTTCATTTAAAGCTAGTATACTACAAACATAAAAAAATACACATTTCTCTCAGAACCAATTGACTGGGATAGTATAATTACTTCATGAGTCCCGATAGGATTAGCAATTTGATTAACAGTCATCGAAAAGGCCCGTTGAGTTTTGGTCATGGCGGTGAGGGGCAACTGGGTGATGTAGAACATGTAGCTACTGTAGGCGGTAGGTCTGTTAGAGTAAGAACACAAGACGGTGAGGTGTTCATCAGAGGTCAAGCCATGATTTATAGAACACCTGATGGTGTAGTATCTCTTCAGGGTGGCAATACACATGCGTTGAGTGTAGAAGATATAAGACGATTATTACCTGAGAATGAGGCTAATGAAGTAATTAACGCCTTGGCCAGAGATAGGCGTAAGAAAAAACTAAGACTTCATACGAAATAGTGATAAAATACTTCTATAAGTTAATTTAAATATGTCTGATAAATATAAAGCTACTTGGGTAAGTCATTCCTCAATTTCTGATTTTTTAGCTTGTCCTAGAGCGTACTACTTAAGAAACGTCTTTAAAGATCCCAAAACCGGTAATAAAATCACGGTTACTTCTCCTTTTCTTTCCTTAGGTCAGGCAGTTCATGATGTTATTGAATCGTTGTCTATTCTGCCTACAGAAGAAAGACTTAAAGTATCACTTCTTAAAAAGTTTGATGTATCTTGGCAAAAGGTGACAGGAAAGTTAGGGGGATTTAGAAATTTAGAACAAGAAAAGGAATTTAAAGAAAGAGGCATAAAAATGCTTAAAAGAGTTGAAAAGCATCCTGGCCCGATTTTAAATAAAGCAATTAAGATTCAGTCTGATTTTATACCTAATTATTATCTTTCAGAAGAAGACAACATTATTCTTTGTGGAAAAATCGATTGGCTTGAATATCTTCCAGAATCAGACTCAGTTCATATTATTGATTTTAAAACAGGAAAAAATGAAGAAGGTATAGAATCCCTGCAACTTCCCATTTATTTACTTCTTGCATCAAACACACAAAGCAAAAAAGTTTCTAAGGCTTCATATTGGTATTTAGACAAAAATGATGAATTAACAAACAAAGAACTACCAAGTATGCTTGAATCAGAAGACAAAGTATTAACTGTAGCAAGAAGAATTAAGCTAGCCAGACAACTTAATCACTTTGTTTGTCCAACGGGCGGTTGTATGAAATGTAGACCCCTGGAAAGGGTTTTGAAGGGTGAAGGGGTAAAAGTTGGAGCATCAGGTACTGGACAAGATATTTATATACTTTCGCATTAACTAGATATTATTCCAATTGGGGTAACCCCCTTTCTTTTGAGTACTCCCATTATGAAGTATACGTCTTCTTCTATTGTTAATTGCCTTGAGGTACTTTCCACATATCCGTGTCCCCAATGCACTTTGACTATTCCTGAGATTGGAGATAAATTATTAATTTTTCTTGGATTTATTCCGGCTTTCGAAAGATCATTTATACTTCCTAACAGTACCCAGTACTCATTTTCGCGCATGCCGACATTGTACCAGATTAGTCAAATATTAATTAAACATTATATTCGGGAGCTGGTGGGTGTAATCGAAACACCGTCGATGGTTTACGATACCACTGCTCTACCACTGAGCTACACCAGCATTAGGTAATTATATCTTAATAGCCGGTGAATTTCTCTGTTTTTATCTTGGTGTCCGAAACGTTTAGTTCTTCTAATAAATTTTCCATCGCATCAACAAAAGCGTTTGGACCAACTATCCAAAAAGTACAATCATTGGATTTTAAGGCCCAATGATTTATAAATTTATTAACTAATTTGCTATCTAAATGACCTGTTTCTGAAGTGTTCACATATTGAATTTTTAAAAAGTCATTTTCCTTTTGCCAGTCATCTAACTCATCTTTATAAACAAATTCACTATCTGAGTTTGAATAAATTAAATACATCGGAATTTTTAGGTTTTTGTCAATATTCCATTTAATCATTGATCTAAATGGAGTAATTCCAATTCCTCCTGCAAGAAAAACATTGTTTTTACTGTTTGCGTCAAAAACAAATAATCCATGTACTCCGCTACTCTCAACAACAGAGCCAATTGGTAATTCGTTAAGTGTTTTTTTATACCCAGACTTTTCTCTTATACGGGTTGTTATTTGTAAAAGATCTCCTTCTGTTGGAGAAGATGCAATTGTAAAATGACGTGTAGCTCCTCTTTCATCAGAATAATTTAACTTTGATAATGTAATATGAATGTATTGACCAGCAAGCCATGTTAAAGGAGTTTCGGGTTTAAAGAAAAAAGATATTGTGTTCTTTGCCTCTTCAATCTTCTTGACCAATGATAGTTTCATGATCTATATTATATATTATGTGTTACAACTGTGGTTGCGAGATTCCTGATGATAACATGGGAAAACCTGATGCAACTGGAGCTTCATTAACAGATAAATCTTTTGAGGAATTAGCTGATGCTTGGGATATGACCGCTGAAGAAGCAAAGAAAAACACATATAAACTTCTTAAAAAACAATTTGAATAAAAGTAGTCTCCACACTTTACTTCTTGAGCGGGATAGGGAAGTCGAATCCCTTTCTCTACCTTGGGAAGGTAGCGTTAGGCCGTTTAACTAATCCCGCATTTAGTCTTTGATTTTACTATTTTTTAATCATTAAAGAAATTATTGACTTAAAAAGTAGTTATGAAATAATAAATTCGTGAAAACTGAAATTGAGTGTAAGCATGATGGAAAAGGACATACTATTCACAGCAATACATGTAATGAAGTAAAACCTGTTGATAAAAAAGTACCACCTATTAAAGTTACAAAACAGATAACAATAGAAACTCCACCTGCTCCATTAAAGAGTGCGGGTACTTAAAGTTATCTAGGTAAAACCAGAATATTTCCGGGATGAATGATATTAGGATTAACAAGTTTGTTTTCACTAGCAATTTTCACCCATTGATATCCATCTCCATATGCCCTTACTGCAATTTTCCAAAGAGAATCACCCTTAGCTACTTCATATGTTGTTGCTGTTATAGACAAGCTTGTAATCTCGCTTGTTTTTTCTGCTATTACCACGTCGTCATTTTGGATGTCAGGAATAACTAGCTCTTGACCCTCTTCAATAACTGAAGCATCTGCTATTTTATTTTCAGTTGCAATGTCAACCCATTTAAAACCGTCTCCATAGTATTTCACGGCAATGTCCCACAAGTTTTCACCATTTGAGACAACATGAGTTTTTTGTGTTAATTCAATTGAATTAGGTTGATTTAATAATTCAGCAGGAATTGTACCTCTATCATTTTTTAAGTATTTGATAACTAAGCTACCAACAATAATTACAACTAATGCACCCATTACCATAGAAATCGTTGACTCGTTTAATTTTATAGTTTTTAAAAATTTCTTTAAGTTAAATTCTTTCAATTTATTTCACCCCATTTTCTTCAGGGCAGAAGATATTAGTAAATGCAATTTAAACTAGAAGCTAATTGAAGTCAAGTAGGTTTTACTATAAAATAAGAGCTTAGTTTACAAT
>Ga0208375_1002874_pt1 | contig 15449 bp, 10 predicted proteins | sample RifOxyD1_FD_184038 | JGI IMG/M metagenome (GOLD analysis project Ga0208375, IMG submission 184038) | Soil microbial communities from Rifle, Colorado - Rifle Oxygen_injection D1 (SPAdes) | ecosystem: Environmental > Terrestrial > Deep subsurface > Rock core/Sediment | place: Rifle, Colorado... | reverse complement strand
AGAGGCGGGGAGGGTTACGTTCTACCAGTCTACGGTGGTGTCTGCAGTTGGGGCACAGGCGGGGGAGAGCTAGGTTGTGCCGACGATAAAATTCGAGCTCCTTTGGGATGATTCTGAAGGCCGTAGAACAACCATGATTACAACGCTGCGCCTGTGGTGAGCCCGTCGAACCATGTGCGCAGCCGATAATTTCGTTTGTTATACTGTCGTGAACATCTTTGATATGGTCGGGAAGATCTTCTGGCTGAAGGGTAACTTTATAATTTTTCTCACCCTGTCCGCGCCAGCGTAAACCGCGCGATTCCGCCTCATTTTTGGTGAGAGGAAAGTACTCCTGGGCGGCCGTCTCGTTATATGCAAAGGGCGAGAGAGCGGACGGGAAAAACTCGCCGTATTCGCCCGTACGATGCATGTGCTCAATAATCTTCGGAAAGAGTGCCTGATACCCTTCTTTTGTATACTGTTTGTTTAGAATGCAGTATTGCTTCTTGCGCAAACAGATAGAGCCGAAAATGTTGCTCACTCCGATTCTGCAGGAGTCAGAATACTGCACGAATTGGCCATCGGGCCATACGTCGAGCGAGAATTTTACATTATTTACATTTACTCCGGCAGTGCTCGTTTCGTAGACCCGCTCAAGACTGATCGAACCATGATTCGCATCCATGACATCTCGCGCATTGTTGATACTGAAGATATATCTACAATCTTCGATATCTGCGACACCGAAGCAATTTTTGCAATTCTTGGCATTGGTAATGATGTGACCGGTAGAATCTACCGAATTCTTTTGTGCCGAGAATTTGCGCAAGCTCCTTTCTTTCAGTTCGTTATATTCTCTAAGATAGCCAAACAGCTTTTCGTATGAGCCGGTGTCAATCCCTTTCATTCGTGCCTGATACTCTTCTTTCGACAATCGCTCATTTCTAAATACATATGAAGCATTACGTAGATTTGAGCTCATAAAGCAATCATTACAGCCCCGAAGATCGTAACAAAAGTTGATGTTTACACTGCTGGCAATATCTTGAGAGAACAGGACGCCAGAAGACTCTAAAAGTTCTATCGATTCATAACAGTACTCTGATTTGTTTATAAGTGTCGTATCGATACAGTTTTTCGAAAAAAGTAGACGGTAGCTATACATGCATTCCTCATTATTCGGACCAGCTACAACAAGGTAACAGTCCTTAGAATTTGCCAGATAGTTTGCATAGTCACAGTTTACACAGTTGTCTACCTGTAAATTAAGCCGAGGCACTACGTTTTGTAGCTCCTTAAACTGTTCAAAGAAGGGTCTAAGAAAGTCAAAGTCTCTACCGCAAGAAGTCGGGTCCCAGTCATCTGAGTACCAACAAGTGCGGCAGTACACCGGGAAGGATGTGTCTTTTGGATATTGTGCAACAATATGCGCACGACACATTGAGCAGTCCCGAGAGTACAGTGTACGTTCATTGCGCCAACTTAGGCGGCGTTGTAAACGGCAGTCTGGGCAGAAGGTTGGCGCCGGCACCTGCATCTTTTCGTAGAATGCAAAGTCAGCTGGTTCTATCGTGAAATCAGTTTTGCAATTTCTGCAGGTTTTGGTTACTGGGTTCATGGTCTGTCTTTAAGGTTCAACCTTTTACTTGCCTAAGGTTGAACCTTGGCCAGTCTTTATGCTATTTCTTGCTGGAAGCACTGTTCACAGTACACTTTGTAGCCGTCTTTGGCAAAGTAGCTTGACTCTACTTCCTTATTGCACTTAGCACATCTCTCGGGGCCTGTTTGGAAGTTATTGACATGGCCAAAGCGTTCCATAAAGCGACTTTTGGGTGCGAGTCTTGGGAGCGGCAGATTTTTCCTGCGGTAAAAGTCAAGCTCCACTCTGGTAATGCGAAAGAGCCTGCCGAATGAGTCTTTAAAGGCACGTTCCGTAATACTATCGGGCACGTCGACAATTTTGTCCGGCATCTCGGTAAGTGGGGTGAGGGTAATGTTGCTCTTATTCGCGTCCTCCTCCGGGTGCCACCACGCGCCAAGCTCCCGCGTCTCGGGCTCCGTCAATGGGTACATAATCTGTGAAAGCGACGCGTTGTAGGGGTAGGGGCTTTGTGCATACAAAAAGAACTGCCCATACTCGCCGCGCTCGAGCATTGCAGATTTGATTTCATCAAGTAATTTCCAATATTCTCCTTCGCTGTACTGTTTGTTAAAGATACAGAACTTTTTGTTTTGCAAACCAATACAGCCAAAGCAGTTACTGCAGTTACGACAGTTCATCAAATATTCCGCATCAATAGAGCCGCGCGAAAAGATGCTGAACTTTACATTGTACGAACCTGCGCCGACGAGTGCCGCATAATAGACCCTTTCGGCAGTGTCGGTGATACACATGTCGACAGAGTCACGCACCTTCATCACAAAGTCTACGCCACGGCACCCTTCGCACTGCACCGTCCAGAAACAGTCAAAACAATTTTTACTATGTATCACATGGTTGCCGGAGTAGTTCTCGGAATGTTCGCTTCGGGTCGCACGGATAGGCTGTGACTTCACGAAGGCAAAAAACTTTTCTTTATATTCTGAAATAGTTTTGTAACTGCCGCTTTGAATGATCGGCTTCACGCGTGCTTCGTATTCTTCTTTCGACAGTTCTTCGTTAAACCAGCAATACTGTTTATTGCGCAAGTTAACGCACCCGAAGCAATTCGAGCAATTCCTGCAATCATAGAGGAACCAAGAGCCAAGACAATCTTTGGCGTAATACGTATAGAAACAGTTAAAACAGCGTTCGGGGAAGACTCCCTCGTAACAATTGTCGGCGCTCATGGCGGTGAGTAAATCGCTACTGTCCCGTGACATAAACGGCCACATCGAGAACATCACATTCTCATTATTCCCGCCGCCGAGCAGATAGTAGCAGTTTTTGAAGTTCGCGCCGTATAGGGTGTAGTCGCTGTTGACGTTCGAGGGGTCACGGCTTGTAGCAACCTGCGGTACTGAGCAAAACAATGCGTCAAACTGTTCAGTAAATGACTGTGCCGGGTCGTAATCACGACCGTATTTGATCAGGTCCGTAGCCCAGTATGAGTCGTAGTCATAGATCGGGAAGCGGGCCGGCTTGGGGATCGAACCAATGACTGACCCTGTCTCGTGTCCCGGCGCATCCGAGGTTACTTTATAAAGCGTTGTGTAATTACAAAAGGCCAGCCTGCGCCGTCGGCGACATGGGAAACATTCTGTCGGTGGCGAAACCTCAAACTTTTTGTATATCTCGATATCCTCATGTGTGATCTGCCAGTTTCGTTTGCAGGTTATGCAGGCTGACTCATGCGGCACAAGCTTCTCTAATAGCTCGGTGATTTTTGCACTAAATTTTGGTGTTTTACCGATCATGCTATTTCCTGCTGGTAGCACGATTCACAATAGACAACCTCGGGTCTGTCAGGTGCGTACGAGGTTTCGAATTCGTTCACACATCCTGGCTTCATACAGGCGCGGGTGTAAAGAAATGGCTTATTCATCCGGGCAAGGCGGGCCGTGTGTCTGCAGTCGGGACAACTACGGGGAAGAGGCAGGTCAAAGTTACGAAGTAATTCCAGCTCAGCTTTGATAATTCTATAAGCTTTGCCACAAGATTGGCAGGCGATGATATCCTTTAGTGTGTCGTCGGTAACATCTCGAATACTCTCGGGCAGGTTCGCGACCTGTTTGGTTGGGACATTTTTATTGCGTTCTGCATCATTCCACCGGAAGCCTTTGGCCAGCGCCTCTTCACGAGTAAGCGGGAAGTATTGTGCCGCAGTCGACTCATTGTAATCACAGAGCGAGAAATCGTAGGGGAAGAATTCACCATATTTCCAAATGCGCTCGTTTATGTCGACATAGGGATTATTCATCATGTCCGAAATAATCTGTGCACGCAGAGTTTCATACTCATCTTTAGAATACTGCTTGTTCAAAACACAGTACTCTTTCTTTTTCATGCCGATACAGCCGAACATATCATGTGACGACAGAGTAAACATGCAGTATTCGTTATTCATAGTGCCTTGCCGCCAAGTCGCCCAGGAAAATTTGGTATTAGCCGCGCCCTCGCCAACGGTGACACATTCGTATAGTCGCTCGGCGCCGTGACCCCATTCTGTGTAGTCATAGCAGTCCTTTACTGGCTTCATGGTAATAGATTGACAGTATCGCGTGTCCTCGCAGCCAAACGTAATATACATGTCGCGTGCATTTTTTGACTGGTACATGTAGTTGCCTGTCGATGCGACGTTTTTATTCCCCTGCATAAACTTATAGGGCTGAGTCAGGAAAAATGGGTCCGTTTCTTCTCGCGCCCTTTCAACGCCCGTGTGTGTATCAAGTTGATAAGAAGCAAGCCGTGATTCATACTCTTCCTTCGCTAATTGCTCGTTGAACCAGCAGTACTTTTTGTTGCGTAAATTTACGCAGCCAAAACAGTCCTGACATCCCACACAGTCACGGGAAAAAGATACATTAATGCACTCGGTACAATGTACGGAGTAAAAGACTCGCGAAGAATCGCCGCAGTACACATTTTGGTAACAGAGCTGTGAATTTCCCGAAATCAGCACATCCATCATGTCTTTACCCTGCACAACGGTTTTGCTATACAGAACATTCTCGCTCGAGTCGCAGTCGAAGGTTAGGTAGCAATTTTTGGTATGGCCAATGTAGTTGGTATATTCGCTATTGATCATGGTCTGGTAGTCTTGCGTGAGCTGGGGGAAGGGGACAGAAAGCTGTAACTCGCGAAACTGCTCAAAAAATGTTCGGCTTGGGTCGTAGTCACGCGCGTATGAGGCACCATCCCAGTCGCCCGTCCACCAGCAGGCATTGCAGTAGACGATCACCGGTGCGTCCGGCCGGTAGGCTGAGATGATCTTTTTCTCGCACTTGTCGCAAACTCGGCTATATAAAGTCCGCTCATTGCGGAACATAAGCCGGCGTTGGTAACGACACATAGGGCAAAAGGTCGGTGGGGGCACCGCCATCTTCGCATAAAACTCAAAATCCTGGGACTCTATAGTGAACGTATTGTGACAATTCTGACAATTTCGAGACTCGATATTCATGCCCTAACTATAGCCCAAAATATACCATTACGCGAGTACTTTTGCGTGGCAGTCGTTGCAGAAGATTATTGTTGGATCTGTGGGCGGATAGGTGGCTTCTATGGCCTTAGCACATCCGCCAGCTGGCGGATTATTCATACATGTTCTGAGCCAGAGTTTGAGTGGATTACGTTTATCTAGCCTCTCGCCGCGCCTGCAATTAGGGCAAAGCGTTGGGTTTGGCAGGTTTAATCTTTCGTATAACTTTTTCTCGAGTGGGATTAATCTAAACGCTCCAGTGCACTCGTGTTTGCACGATTCATTGTGTGCGCATCCAAAAGTTTCTGCATCGAGAGTGTAATTTCTCTTTTCTCTTGGTCGCCATGAGTAGCCAAGGCGTTTTGCCTCGGCCTCGGACAAGGAGAAGTACTCCATGGCCATCGATTCGTTATAAGCAAAAGGGCACAAAGTATTTGGAAAAAATTCTCCAGGCTGAGATGATAGAATTTGCTCCTTCAGTAATGCATACTCTTCTTTGCTGTACTGCTTGTTCAAAATGCAATACGACTTGCTACGTAGGCCGATACAACCCAAAACCTCCGTGCACCCGTAGCAGAACATCGAGTAGGTGGTCCCCACGCAGTTATCATTGATGATGCCGAACTTACAATCATACGATTTACTCCCTCCAATCATTTCGTAGCCCAGTTGTACGTCGGCAACGATTGCGCAGTCGTATAAGTCTTGCACCGTTTCATTTGATCGGCTGAGACTTGAGACATCAAAAAGATAAGCACCATTACGTACAAAGTTAGCCCCAAAGCACTGCTTGCAGCTTACGCTAAAATATATGTCATCACCCGTTACATTCTGGCATTGGAAGTGTACATTGGCGCGGTGGGGCTGTGTTTTCATAAATTCATCCACGCGTTCTAAAAGTTCGGCATGGGGCAATGCGCGCAACTCTTTTACTTTTTTCTCATACTCCTCTTTAGAATATTCTGTGTTAAAAATATGATATTTTTTGTGTCGCAAATTAATACACCCAAAGCAGGATTCACAGTTATGGCAGTCCGCAGAATAATGCACATCGCGGCAGTTCTCGCTCACAAAGCAGTACGAGCAGTCAGTGTTGTACGCCCCACGGCTGAGGCCCACAGAACTTTGGCACGAAGTCGTATATTCGCAATCTACACAATCGGTATTCTTAATGACAAACCTGCAGTAGGCGCAGTCCTCACTCTCGGCGGCGACAGTGGAGAGATACACATTTTTTGAGTTCATCGTATAGTTGGCATAGTCCGAATTAATGCTACCCTTGCTCTGCAACGCTTCATGCGGCACTATTTTCTGTAAATCTCCTAACCGCTCAAAAAAGTCCCGCGATAAGTCATAATCGCGGCCAAAATCCTCCGCGGCCCAGGCGTCTGACCACCAGCAGGGAGAACAGTAGACAGGGAAGGGTACCGACTCATGGTACATCGAGATAATCTGCTTCTTGCAAAGCCCACACACACGTTTATAAAAGTTTATTTCATTGCGCCAAGCAAGCCGCCGCTGCAGGCGGCACATAGGGCAAATTGTGGGAGCCACAACCCGCATCTTTTCGTAAAACACAAAGTCATCAGCGTCTATAATGAAATCTTGCGCACACTGCAGACAGGTCCTTGATTCACTTTGCATGATTACGCCACTTCAGCGAGGTAGCACTTCTCGCAGTAAATTATTTCGGGCTTTTCGGGCGGGTACGGGGTTTCGAACTCGTTTACGCATGCGCCCTCGTGATGCGGATGACTTTGTGTGCACATACACTGTCTATGGTAGAGGCGGGGCGGGTTGACTTGGCGGAAGCGGTCTTGGTGCCTGCACTCAAAGCATTTGCGGGGAAGTGGGATGCCGAATTGCTTGAGGAATTCAAGTTCGCGGGCGATGATGCGGTAGGGCCTATGGCATTCCACACACTCGATGATCTCTTTTAAAATCTCTTCGTTAACATATTTAATATGGTCGGGCAGATTTTCTGCCTGTATCGTCGGCACATGCTTTGACGGTTCTTTGTCGCGCCATTTGTAACCCTTGGCTAATGCCTCGTCTTTCGTGAGTGGCGCATAGTCCTGTGCTATAGTCTCGTTATAGCTGAACGGGCTAATCGACGTCGGAAAAAATTCTCCCCATTCTCGCTGCTGCTCGTTAACGGATGGCTCTGCCATCATATGGGCCCGAATTCTCGGCATCAGCGCCTCATACTCTTCCTTACTATATTGCTTATTGAGTATGCAATAGCTTTTCTTGCGCAAGCCGATACAACCGAACATATTTTCGCAGTTCGTGAGGTTGTAACAGTAGGTAACGTTCATGCAGCCGTAAATAATGCCGCCAAAGAGTTGGCGCGATCCTTGCACGCCGGAGTCAAAGATCTCATAAAGGAAGTCGGCCGATGCCCCAACACCGTAGCCGTCGTAACTGTCGGTCATACCAAAGCCGCCATTCTGCACGTACTTGCAGTCGCGCACATCGTCAAAGATGCCGAAGCATTCTTTGCAGTTCATGACGTTGCCCAGCATGTTGCCGGTGCTTTCGGGTGAATTCGTCAGCTTGGCATAGAGGTGGAAGGTGCTTTGCTTTAACTCCTCGAATTTTTGCTTAATAACCTCAAGATTTTTGAAGCTTCCCGGGTCGAGCTCTGCCAGCTTCTTCTGATACTCATCCTTCGAATACGGCTCGTTAAAGATGTAATACGACTTGTTGCGCAAATTGGTACACCCAAAGCAGCTGGTGCATCCCTTGCAGTTAAAGAGGAACCAGGAGTCCACGCAGGCTTCCGACTCCTGCGAGAAAAACGTCTGGGCACACTTAGCGCATTCGACGTCCTCGATACAAAACTGGCAGTGGTCGATAACAAAGGTGTCCATACTGTCTTTGCTCTGATTACAGCGCGACGAGTACATGATATTCTCGCCGTCCCAGCTTGCAGAGACGAGGTAGCCGTCTTTAAACTCGCCGGTGTGTTGTGTGTACGAGCAGTTGACTGTGCGCGAGTTGAAGACCGCTGGGTGGGGCACGCGGTGCATCAGCTCATCGAACTGTTCAAAGAACGTCTTGTTAAAGTCGTACCCCTGGCCATAGCTCATTGGGTCCCATGCATCGGTCCACCAGTAGTCGCGTTCATATACCGTGTAGCCCGAGTCCGGCGCAAAGCCGCTGATGATAGGCTTGCCGGTCGCGGCGCAGGTGTTGTTGTGTAAAGTCCGTTCATTGCGCCAAGTGATGCGCCGTATCATGCGGCACCAAGGGCAGAAGGTAGGCACAGGCACCCCGATTTTGCCATAAAACTCAAAGTCTTCCGGGGCGATGACAAACTCCTTCTTGCAATTTTGGCAGATTCTAGTTTCTGGATTCATACGACTTTACTGATGGTTGTTAACTTCGAATACAACAAGTACATCAGCAGAAAAGTAGCAGTACGCTCGATATTTCTTGGTTATTCGGAATTGCCAAATGCCGTCTTGTTTTGGCTTGCGTTTCTTGAGATCGGGCGCGGCATAATTGCCAGACAGCAAATACTCTGCGGCCCTTAGGTACTGCTTCGTCAACCCATGCTTCTCTAGGTATTTGGTAACGTCATCAAGCTCGATAATCTTACCGATGAGCATACTTCGCCGTAAGATTGGTGAATCGCGAAGCTGGAAGTTTTTTTGTTGCCTTCATTTTCTTGAGTAGGGCGGCGGTCACCTCACGCTTTTTCAGAGGCCGGAAGTCAAGATCAACGCTTGTTTCCAGCTCGCGGTCTATGTACTCGCGCAACTCCAAAAGGTCATTAAAATGACGTTTTTTAAGGTTTATCTGCTGATTTAAGGTAAGTGTGATCATGGGTATATCCTACCACGAGTGAGTGAGCCCCGCAATCGTGATGACAGGGCTTACTTATTCTTGTTACAAGACTATAGATACTTCTTAAACCACGAGACCGTTTCGGCGTATAACTCCTCTTCTTTGCCTTCTTCTAAAAAGTTATGGCTGGCACCTTTGATGATAGTGAGTGCTTTGAGCTCAGGGGCCGCCCTATAGGCTTTCTTTGCACCGACGAGGTTACCTCTCTTTTTATTGTCTACCGTAATGAACTTGATTGGCTTTCGCAAAGCTTTGATGAGTACGATTGAGTCAACTTTGCCTTCCTCGACGGCCATGTCCTCACCCATAATGGTGAGGTATCCTTCATCAAAGATCCTGCCCTTTGGATTGGTCGTCCGCTTCATCTTGATGAAATTATTGCGCGGGAGTATCGTGCCGTCCCAGGACACCACTGCTCTAAATATCCGATTCTTGGTATGAAGTATCGAGGGGAAGCCGTAACTATGTCCGGCGATAAAAATCTGCTTTACTTTTTTCTTCTCTAAATACTCGAGTACTGCATCAATATCTGCGCCATGAGTTTTGAGCGTGCATTCATGCATCTTGCGAGCGTCTTTCTGCCATGAGTACAGATTGAAGCGAAGCGAAGAAAAACCATACTTCTCAAAGTATCGTGCGGCGTTGTAGTGCAGTGCCTCACCAATATGGCTCGCTAAGCCATGGACCAGGACAATAATCGGCTTATCCAATGACCCCCGAAGTACGCCGTAGATAATCTTCCCATCCTTTGTCTTTAATCGGAGTTCTTGTTCCATATTTTTACACTACTTCTTGTTGATAGCATTGCTCACAATAAACTATCCCCGGATGGTTAGGTGGGTAAGTGGTTTCGAACTCGTTCCGGCACGGTGAGTCATTGTGGTGTGCGTGGGCAGAGATGTTTTGATACTCACCGTTTGTCGATTGTTGGCCAGCGCATTGGCAAGAACGCTTTGTTGATACTATTGAATTTCTTTGGAGAAGTCTGCGCGCATGTCGGCAATTGGGGCATACGTCTGGTAGAGGGAGCTTCATGCTTCGATAAAACTCTAGTTCTTGCGGAATGATACGAAATGCAGTGGAGCATTGATGCGCACATTGCCCTGCATCTCTGCAACCGATAATTTCATTCACGATCGAATTGGGAACTGCAGTAATTTCAGGCAATTTTTCCGGTGTCAGGGTGATGTTGTAAGACTTGTCTCCGGCTTCACGCCAGTTGAGTCCGCTCGCTTTCGCCTTGTCTCTCTGTAAAGGGAAGAATTCTTGGGCCGTCGTCTCATTGTATCCGAACGGGCTTAACTCGGCAGGGAAGAACTCTCCGTATCGGTACTGATTGCCGCGGACATCGGTGTACGGCATTGTATTCATTTGAGTGATGATCTCGGCACGTAACTTTTCGAATTCCTCTTTGTTGTATTGCTTGTTCAAAATACAATACTCGCCCTTCTTTACCCCGACAGATCCGAAGATGCTTTTACCCCCGACGACAAACATGCTGTACGCGACATCAAATATGTTTGAAACAACCAGCCACGAACAGGTAATCTTTCCTACCTGGTCGCCCGCTTGGAGTACTTCATACAGCAAAGATGAGCCCGTCCCATAATTGCAGAAGTCGTAGGTGTCCTTTAACCCCGCAGTCACGAATGCGCAGAATCGAGAATCTTCGGTGTCCCGGGTGCAGTACGAATCCCTGGTATTTTTTGAATTGAAGATATAATCTCCGCTTACGTTATTGTTATGCGTGCCATGGATGAACTTCTGAGGAAATTTATTCCAGTACTCCATCGCCTGCACTTTGGCTGTGTTGATGCTGTCACGGGATTGCATCTGGGATTCGATAAAAGCAGTGAACTCTTCTTTGGATACGGGTTGATTGTAGATGTGGTATTTTTTGTTGCGCAAATTGACACAACCGAAACAGTCGCTGCAGCCAAGGCAGTTCTTTGAGAAATAAATGTTGTTGCAGTCCTCAGAGTCTTGTGAGAAAAATCCGCGGTAGCATTTCGTGCAATTGACGGTTTCGTAACAAAGCTCGTTCTTCTCGGACATAAGGTTGTCGACGCTGTCCTTGCTTGCGTTGACAAAGCTTCCGTACACAAGATTCTCGGACACATCGCTGTAGGTGACCATGTAGCAATTCTTGAGCGACGTCACCATGTTGGTATAGTCCGAGTTCACGAGCGTTGTATAGAGGCCGAACAGGTTCATGACGGGTACTCTCTGCAATAATTTACGGAGCTGGTTGACAAAAGGCTGGCTGGGGTCAAAGTCAATGCCGTAGTCGTACCCGCTCCAGTCGTCAGACCACCAGCAGGTTTGGCAGTAGACGTTCATACCAGAATCTTGTGCAAATACTGAAATGATTGATTTTTTACATTTACCGCAAATATTCTTGTGTAAAAATCGCTCATTGCGCCACGCAAATCGACGTATCATTCTGCAGGTGGGGCAAAAAGTCGGCGGCGGTACTTGTACTTTCTCGTAAAATGCAAAATCAACAGGCTCGATAACAAAGTCGCTTTTACAGTTCTGACAGGTTCTTGTTTCTGGGTTCATTGGGCCAATGGTAGCAAATAGGGGTTAGTAAAACAACCAAAGATCGGCAAACAAAAAACATCACTTGCGTGATGTGTTTTGGTAGGTGGGGGATTGGTAACTATATATGCGATGAGCTCCCCCGTTGTACTCACCGCTTACGGCGCGAACGCTACCGCCTCGCCGGGGAGGGAATACCGAGCTCGTGGTATGCCTCCTCGATCAGCTCCTTGTTCCGCGGGTGGAAGTTCACCACCCCGCGGACCCCGGCCGGCATATACGCCCATCCCTCGTCGTAAAGGCGTTGCATGGTCTTGAGCGCCTCGGGCATCTTGCCCGCCTTCCCCGCGGCGCAGAAGAGTCCTAGGGGTACACCCATCCCCATCAGGGACTCGAATCTGTAGAGGAAATCCCACACCTCTGTGTGGTATTCTGCAGGGATGTGCTCCTTGACCACCTCCCTGAAGCTCTGTAGAATCTCCGGCGAGTCCTCGCGCGTTGCCAAGCCGCTCTCACGGCTTTCGCCCTTAAACCATCCAGGCATGGAAGCCTCCTTGATAAGCTCTCGTCGTTCGCAAAGAGCTCTGTCACACTAAACGCTACGCTAAAACAATCAAAAGTCAATTCAATGCTTGCTGGTAGCAGCTCTCGCAATATACCACTTCCGGGCGGTCAGGGGAATACGGCGTCTGGATAGGCTTATTGCATTTCATGCAGGTGCGGTCAAAGAGCTTGAAGGGCAAGAGTTCATTGATGCGGCCGCGGATGCGCTCGAGCGGTGCTACGCGGGGGATGGGGAGATTATTGGTGCGATAAAAATCCAACTCTGCTTTGGTGATGCGGTAGGCTTTGCCCGACTTCTCACAGATAAGGACGGCTTGCAGAATATCATCACCGACGTCTTTGATATCGTCAGGGATCACGTAGTTGGTTGCCTTGTGCTCCGACCCCGGCTCATCACGCCAGACGAATCCTGCGCGTTCGGCCTCTTCTTTGGTCATCGGGTAAAAGTCCTGGGCGCCGCTCTCGTTGTAGGCGAAAAGAGAGTGTTCATTGGGGAAGAAGTCGCCATAAGAGTACATATACCCATTTATCGGGGAGACATACGGCATATCTTTCATGTGTGCTTTGATCTTCGGTAAAAGTGCTTCGTATTCTTCTTTGGTGTATTGCTTGTTCAGTATGCAATACTGCTTTTTACGCAGACCAACACAGCCGAAGCAGTCGCGTGAATTGATGATAGTGTAACAATATTCTGCGTTGTAGCAGGACTTCTTGCTTAATGGATCAGCGGAAAAAGAATACAAAATAGCTTTGCAATTGTATAAGCCGCCGCCGCTTACTCCCATATACGAAAGCTCGTTGTTCCCGCACGAAGTCTCGTCGTAACAATCTTTAGCCCAGCCGGCGACGTACAAATTTTTTGAATCTTCAGAATTTTCTACCTGCCATGCATTCCGCACGTTCTTTGAATTAGAAATGTTATTACCCCAAGAATTGACTGACTGAGTGATGATAGTGGCGCGATGCGGGGTTTGGTCCCAGAGCTTTCGAGCTTCTTGGCGCAACTTCTGGACGACTTCATGCGAGCCGAAGTTATATGCTGCCCGGAGTGCTTCGTACTCTTCTTTACTATACTGTTTGTTGAAGATGCAGTATTGCTTGTTGCGGAGTCCCGCGCAGGCGATGACGTTGGTGCAGCCGCGACAATCGTAAGAAAAGTGCGTTTCGATACAGTTGATGCACTCACGCGAGTAGAAAGTCCGGTAGCACCTTTCGATATTCATGTCTTCATAACACTGCTCGCCGTGGAAGGACCAATACGAGTCGTAAACCTCTTTCCCGTACATGGAATACTCGGTAAATGCACAGTTTTCGTTGTAGTGCCCGCCGAAGGTTAAGTAACACTTCTTGCCGTCCGACTCCATATTAGAATACTCGCTTTCGATCATGTTCGAGCTGAAGATAGAGACATGGGGGACAGAGAACAAAAGCTCGTGAAATTGGGTAAAGAACGGCCTTGAGAAGTCATAGTCGCAGCCATAACCCACCCCGTCCCAGTCGTCTGCCCACCAGCAGTTCTTACAAAACATTTTGGCCGGGTTCTGGGGCGACAGGCGCGAGACCACATCTGTTTTACACCTGTCGCACGCGCGGTGGTAGAGCGACTTGGCATTACGCGTGGCAAAGCGCTGCTGATTCCTACAAATCGGGCAGAATGTTGGCGCGGGCACGCTGATCTTCTCGTAAAACATAAAATCCTCCGGCTCAATAACAAAATTCTGTTTGCAGCTTTGGCAGGTTTTTGCTTGCCCTGAGTTTGTCGAAGGGGTTTCCTCGTTCATGCAATTTCTGATAGATAACACTCCTCACAATATACCTTAGGGAACTCGATCTCGCTATACACTGACCCAATTTCCCGCTGACATTTGCCGCAGGTTCGGGTGTACGATTTGAGTTGGCCGGCAATGAACTTGAGACGTTGTTTATGGCGTTCGAAGGATGATAATCGTGGAACAGGCAGGTTAAACCGTCGGTAAAACGCGAGTTCTTGCGGTGTGAGACGGTATGCTTTGCCCGACGCTTCGCACTTGAGCACTTTATCTAAAATATCATCAGCTATGTCATTAATGTTGTCGGGTATCTGGTATTCCGAAAATTGGTGCGACCCTGTCTCTGCCTCGTGCCAGGCCAATCCGCGGGAACCAGCTTCCTCCCGAGTAAGCGGAAAATATTCCTGCGCGACGGTCTCATTATAGCCAAAAGGGGACACATCCATAGGGAGGAATTCGCCATATTTGTAAACCCTCCCTGCACTATCAACGTAGGGCATCTCATTCATGTGTTGGATGATCTTTTCGTGAAGAGCGACGTACTCTTCCTTTGCGTATTGCTTGTTCAGAATACAGTACTCCTTGCGCTTCAAATTAAATGATCCAAAACTGTACTGTGTGCTCGAGACGAAACAGGAATACTCTACATTCATGCAGTTCTCTATCATGCCGAACGAGAACTTATTATTGCCCAGAGGGCCTGAACCGCCGAGGCAGTCGTAGAGGAGCTCTCCGCCCCAGACCGAGGTTACGTCCATCGAGTCTTTTACCTCTATGGCAAAGAGCAGATTTTTAGAATCTTCTACCTTGTTTGCGAGCACGCAGCCCGTGCAATTCTTCGCCTCATCAAGTAGGCTCCCCGTAGAAGCTACTGATTTATTTGCGAGCAGTGCTCGTTGTGGCTGTGCCTGCCAGAAGGCATTGGTGTCTTTGATGAGTTGGGCTAGCTTTGTGTACGAGCCAGTCCAATAATCTTGCATAAACTTCTCAAATTCCGCCTTGGTGATCTGCTGGTTATAGATGCAGTACTCCTTGCTACGAAGCCCGCTGCATCCAAAAATATTTGAACAGTTTTTGCAATCAAAAGAGAAGTATGTGTCTTGGCACCCATAGCAAAGGCGGGAGTAAAATAGCTTATAGAATCCGTCAGAGAGCATCGACTCATATCCCAGTTCACCATTCTGAAGCCAGTATGAGTCGAGAACCTCTTTTGTTTTGTGTGAGTATTGGCTATAGGCTCCATCCTCATTATACTGACCGCCGAAGTTGAGGTAGCAGTTTTTGTCCTCAAGTTCATAGTTACACCAAGGGCTATTAACCATCGTCCCCTGCAAAAGCGCGATGTGGGGGATCGCGTGCTGCAGCTCCTGTAACTGCACAAAGAATGGCCGAGAGAAGTCATATTCTCTGCCATAGGTAGTTGGATCCCATTTGTCGGAATAAAAGCAAGGCGGGCAATAGACTTGAAAGGGCCCGTCGGGTGAATACATGGCAATGATATCGGCGACACAGAGGCCGCACTTGCGCTTATAGAGTGACCGTTCATTGCGCCAGGAAAGACGCCGAATGAGCCTGCATTCTGTACACCATGTCGGCGGCGGAACCTGTAATTTCTCAAAAA
>Ga0208375_1002869_pt1 | contig 15465 bp, 14 predicted proteins | sample RifOxyD1_FD_184038 | JGI IMG/M metagenome (GOLD analysis project Ga0208375, IMG submission 184038) | Soil microbial communities from Rifle, Colorado - Rifle Oxygen_injection D1 (SPAdes) | ecosystem: Environmental > Terrestrial > Deep subsurface > Rock core/Sediment | place: Rifle, Colorado... | reverse complement strand
CTTGATGCAGCGGACAAAAGAAACACCCCGCTTCCTCAATTAAATTCCTGCAGACGCCATTTCGTAGATCCATCGCCGGACGGCGATCACGAAATGCCAGAAATTCCTGTTCTGTTCGCGGATGCGTATTCTTAAATTCAAGGGTATTTTTCTGGATTGCTTGTTTAATCTTGTCTTTAGAAATAAAATTATGGCCGCAGCAGCCCATGCATCCGCCGTTCAATTGACAAAGGATGGAAGTCGTCATGGCTACATCTCCTCAGGTGCGTCGATTCCTAATAGATGTAAACCGTTTTCGAGCACTTGTCGTACGCAGTCAACTAACAATAAACGGGCTTTCATGCTGTCCTTTTGATCAGAGATAACAGGACAGGCATGATAAAACTCGTTAAAGGTTTGCGCTGCCGTAATTAAATGCCGCGCTAAATGGTGGGGCTTATCTGTTTGAAGCACTTTCACGACTATTTCAGGAAAGATCTGTAATTGTTTGATCACCGCCGCTTCTTCTTTCTGATCAAGTAAGGAGAAGTTAACATAGGGGCCAACTCCTGTTTCCTGTTCTTGTTCTGCTTTACGCAAAATAGAACAAGCTCGAGCATGGGTGTACTGAAGATAGGGGCCAGTTTCTCCTTCAAACGAAAGCATCCGATCCCAGTCAAACATGACATTGCGCAGGCGATCATTGCTTAAGTCTGCAAAAATAATTGCTCCCACGCCCACCATCCTCGCCACGTCTTCTTTATTATGGAGCGTCGGATTTTTCTCTTCAATAATATCTTTCACCAGATTAATCGATTTATGAAGAACTTCTTCCAGGAAAATAACATTGCCTTTCCTTGTTGACATCTTCCCTTCCGGGAATTGAAACAGGCCGAAATCAACATGAACATATTTAGAAGCATCAATGCCCATCAATTCCAACACTTTAAAAAGCTGCTGGAAATGTAATTTTTGTTCCGAGCCGACGACATAGACCATTTTCTCAGGCTTGTATTTCTGCAAGCGGAACAACGCCGCAGCCACATCTCTGGTATGATAGGTGGAAGCGCCATCAGACTTTCGCAGCATCAAGGGAGGCATGGAATACTGTTCCAAATCAACAATGAGAGCTCCCTCTGATAGCGTTGTGGGAACTTTTTTCTGCACGGAAGTAATGGTTTTGTCAAGGAGATTATTGTAAAATGCTTCCCCTTGGTAGGAATCAAATTCCACATCCAAAAGATGGTAGATTCTGCGGAATTCTTCTAAACTTAATTCCCTAAAAGACTCCCATAACGCCAACGATTCTTTATCGCCATCTTCCAATTTTTTAAACTCGGCACGGGCTTGTTCTTCCAAAGAAGGGTTCTTTTCCGCTTCTTCGTGAAATTTGACGTACAAAGACAAAAGATACTTGATCGGGTCTTTCTCCAGCTCTTTTTCTTCACCCCATTTGCGATAGGCAACAAGCAATTTTCCAAACTGCGTTCCCCAATCACCAAGATGGTTTACACTCACAACAGTATAGCCAAGAAATGAATGAATCTTATACAAGCAATCACCAATCACCGTGGAACGTAAATGGCCAATCCCGAACGGTTTGGCGATGTTGGGAGAGGAATATTCAATGACCACTCTTTTGCCTTTTCCCAGATCCTGTTTCCCATAAAATTTCCGCTGCGTATAAATTTCCGTTAATGTTTCTCTGGCGAGAATCACGGGATTGAGAAAAAAATTAAGGTACGGGCCAGCTACTTCAATCCTCGAAATAAAATCTGGTTTCTGGATGGCAGCCTGCAGCTTTTCTGCTTCTGTTTTGGGATTTTTCCCCAGTTTGAAGCAAGGGAACGCATAATCGCCTAGTTTGGGATCGGGAGGAACAGCAATAAGAGTCTCAACTTCTTCTTGAGCGAGTTTTGTCTCGGCTGCCAGAAAGGTTATGATTTCCTTTTTAAAATCCATGAATACGAATAAAGAGGAACTATTTATATATATTTTGAAGTAAGGAAATGTTTTTAACAAATAAAAAAGATTTTCATCTTTAATGGAAAAGATTTACTGGGGAGAATCTGCGCCCGTTGCAGAGTATGATAAAGAGAAATTTCGCTATTTTCTTCGCGCTTCTCCGGAAGAAATACGGCAAGCGTGTCTTGATGAACAGGGAAAATTAGTCCATATCATCTCTGCAGAACATTTTGATTTGTCCTTCCTGGAAAAGATTTGTGACACAGCCCATGCTGCGAGAAATATTGCCAAATTGGAAGACAAGTCGCTTAAAGGATTATTGCCTTCAAAATCAGTGTTAAATTATTTTAACCAGCCTAGTACTAGAACTTTTCTCTCATTCTCCATGGCTGAATCCCATCTGGGCATGAGAAGGGAAGAAGTACGAGACATCGGAACATCTTCCTATGCCAAGGGAGAATCTGAAAAAGACTCGCTGAGAACGGTTTCCTCCTATTTTGATGCCCTTATCTGTCGTCACCCGAGTGATCTGTATGGGTTGTTTGCCGTGTGGGTTATGAAAAATTCTGATCGAAAAATTCCTGTGATCAGCGCGGGCTCCGGAACCTCAGAACATCCCACGCAAGGGCTGTTAGATTATTATACCAAAAGAGAGTCTTTACAAAGAGATTTAGACGGAAAAGTTGTGGCCTATGTTGGTGATTGCCTGCGGGGGCGGACCGTTCATTCCGATGCCAAAATTCAGGCGCTGCATAAAGACACTACTTTGTATTTTGTTGCTCCTCCTCATTTGCAAATTGATGAGGAGACCGAAAAATATGCACGAGAAAAAGGAGCCAAAGTTATCAAGATAACGGAAGGCATTGAAGATGTTGTTCCTCTTGCGGATGTGATTTATATGACCCGAATTCAAGATGAGCATGGCGGAGATGGAAAATATGATTCACGATTTATCTTCACAGAAAAAATGCTTGGCCGCATGAAGCCGGGAGCAATTCTGATGCACCCCATGCCCAAGCGGGAAGAGATCGATCCTGCCATTGATTATCGGCGAGGAGATAATGAGGTTGTGTATTGGCGGCAGCAGCGGAATGGCATGTGGGTGCGGGTTGCGTTACTCGCCCATATCTTCGGCGTCGATCAGCAAATACGAGAACAGTATAAGAAGATACAACGCGCTGTGTAAAGGCTTACAATCTTCCTGCTTAAAATCTTCCAGTTGGTTTATTCTTGTCTAAAATGAGGGCTTTTGTTTTTCCGCCGCAAAACGACTGGATCAAATTGGTTGTTTCTTTGAGAATGGCCTGTATTTTTTTTGGGGTAAGAGGTGGAAGAGCTTCAAGATGCACTAACCCAAATACTGATGTGGGAATGAGTTTTGTTCTGGTATTCTTCCAATAATCCAGTTTTGTTCCCAGAATCCCTTTTTCATCGTGATAATACAACTCTCCTTGTTTAAGTTTCTGTAACACGCCTTTCTTCTCTTTTCCCGTTGCCACAGAAAAAGTAATATCTCCCTGCACTTCCGCAGTGTCATCAACGCCAATAGGAATGATATGCTTCAGCGCAATGTAGTTTAGAATATTTGTAACAACATTAGTTGCGGCAATTTTTTTCCGCTGCAAGACTTTTTGTAATACTTTTTCTACCGAAGTCTGATAATGTTTTGCTTCTTTCCCAAACTCTTCCTGCGCGACCGCCCAGGGAGAAATTAAGTAATGGTTTTTTACCGTTTCTTTGTGGAATGAGAGACGAACAGCATCTTCCACATCGCGAAGCAGATGGATTGATTCTTTCAGGTTTGTTCTATTATCAATCCCCCAGGCGTAGATAAATCCCACTTTGAGCTGAGGATATTTTACAAATATTTCTTTATCGAGAGCGATTTTCATTGGGAATTACCGTTTTCGCCTTTGCTTCGTTTTTAATTTTGTCTTTCTTGGGATGAGATGTTGGAGGGAAAAGAGCATTCTTTCCCATAATTTCTTTTTCTGGAGGGAATAAGGAATATTGTTATGGAGATTAAGTTGGTCTAAATCATAGCGAATATCTTGAAGGACTTTCAATTTCTTTCTTTCGTAATATATCCTAATCACAATTAAGATAACATAAATACCGAAAATTCCGCCGACGATGACGCTTAAACGGCTAAAAAAAGGTTGAATTCCTGAAAGAACCGGTCCCAGATCCTGACCTTCCGAGAAAATAGATATTTCTTCCGGCTCGACTTGTGCTTGCACACCTAGTACTAACAGTAAAGAAATCAAAAATAAGGGAATGATCTTTGCAAATTTCATTACTATCACGCTCTTTTTTTATGGAAGTAAAGGTTTTTTGTTATTAAATGTTTTGGATGTAAGAAGTTTTTTGGGGAAGAAAATTTTATAAATGATCCCAGAAAATGATAACATGGCCCCGCTGTGGGAATTGTTCACAGCCCCGTGGTGTAGTGGACTAATCTCTTGAGATAATCTGAAGAGAGTTCAATCATAGTGCCCTTTGGAGGCATTGACCGCGGTTCGAATCCGCGCGGGGCTATTTTTTCTTAAAAATTTCCGGCTTCCCCTATAAAATCAGTTAACTACATGTTTCATTCACACTGTCAATCTTCAATGTAAATTTTACTCTTTTGACTGTAGGATGGGTTATTTGTGGACTGGTCTGCCCTACATTCAAGGTTAAAACATTACTCTCCAGGATTTTTCCATCGCTCACTTTTTCTAATTGTATAGGGATGATGGCAGCATTTCCAGGACAGTAATTGGGACCGGAAAGTAAGGTCCAGGCTAATGCTCCCGCAGCAGTATAACTCCCCTCTCCACGGTGGAGAGTATATGTTTCCCCATCGCTGGTGACGACTTTAATATCTTTATAATTACATAACGTCGCACAATCGGTTTTATACAAGTCCGCAATCGTACCGCATTTTTGGTCAATACAAAATTGTCCTTGCTCACAGTCCGCAGTAGTATTGCAAGGTATATTTATCTTTTTATTTACGTTTTTGAGGGGTTCTTCTGTTATTGGTTGAGCAGTGCCTTCTTCTTTAATTAGGGATTCTTCTGGCAGTACAGATTCATTTACTTCTGTTGTCTTCTTTTGAAATTGCTGCTGTAACTGCTTACATCCTACAAGAAACATAACTGTAAAAAGCAAAATAGTGACAAGCAATAAAATCTTTAATTTAATCTTCATCATGCGCACCCCTTATTTTCGTAATGCTTTCTCAATCTTCGGTAATGGCCAACAGTTTATAATATCTTTCTTTTCCGCCCATCCCCGGCGGGCCATGAGCACGGCCAAAGGATATTGTGATAGATGATCCACGGCATGCCCGTCAGTGCTGATCGCCAATGCGCATCCTGCATCAATTGCTGCTTTGACATTCTCGCCAGAAAGATCCATCCGTTTGGGAGAAGCATTAATCTCCAAAAACACATCCTTTTTCTTTGCAACAGAGAATACTTTCTCCAGATTCAGGTCTATTGGCTCTCTTGTATTCAACAACCGATGCGTGGGATGGCCAAGAATATTTACGGGATAATTTTCTAATGCCGACACAACGCGTTTCGTCATGTCTTTCTCGATCATTTTTGGCGCGATATGCACAGATGCAACAACAACATCCAACTCTTTCAATTTTTTTGCAGACAAAGGTAAACTGCCATCTTTCAGTATATCAACTTCCACTCCGGAAAAGATACGGATGCCGACTTTTTTCCGCACCGTTTCAATCTCTTTCAAATAGCCAGACAACCTTTTCTCCGTTAACGGGTTGGCTATCCCCACCGGGCCAAAATGGTCATTGAATGAAATAAATTTAAGTTTTAATTCTTCCGCTTTCTGGGCCATTTCCAGCAGGGAATTATTTCCATCACTCCATTTTGTATGATTATGAAATACTCCCTGCACATCTTTCGCTTCTATCAATGTGGGAAGTTTCTTCTGCTGCGCTGCAGTTATTTCCCCGCGGTGTTCACGTAATTCAGGCGGAATGTACTGCAACCCCAACTTCTGGTAAATTTCTTCTTCTGTTCTTCCCGCGATCCATTTTTTTCCTCCCACTGTAAATAAGCCGTATTCGCTTAACGTATATCCTTTCTTCAACGCTAATTTCCGTAATTCAACATTATGTTCCTTACTTCCAATAAAATAATTCATCGCCGAGCCAAATTCTTTTTCTTTTAATATACGCAAATCAACCTGCAATCCGTTCGTTAAACGCACTGATCCTCGTGTTGTCCCTTTGGAAAGAACCGTCTGCACATCGGACATGGAAGTAAACAATTTCATAACTTCTGCTGGTTTTTTGGAAATGACCAGAAAATCTAGATCTCCCACTGTTTCTTTTCCTCGTCGGAAGGAACCGGCAATTTCGATTCTGTCAACATACTTTGATTTCTGCAGCAGTGTCGTGATCTGTTCAACAATGGGCTTGGCCTGAGCGTAAAGAAAACGTGTCGGCCGCTTTTTGACAATTTGGATCCCTTCTAAAATCGCTTTTTCCGTTTTTTCACCGAACCCTTCCAGGGTCCGTACTTTTTGCTGGGAAACGGCCTTTTCCAGATCCTGGATATTTTTAATACCCAATTTCTTGTAAAGAACTTTAATTTTCTTCGGCCCTAACCCTGGAATCTCATTCAATTGTTCGATATCAACTTTTATCTCTTTCTTTAGTTTATCATAATACTTGAGTTTTCCCGTCTTGATAATCTCCTCAATTTTTTCAGCGATATGCTCTCCTACACCGGGAATTTCTTCCAGTTCACCACGGTTATAGACTTCTTCAATATCTTCCGCTAAGGACTCGACACCCATCGCCGCCCGCCGGTAGGCCTGCGGTTTCCACTGCACTTCTTTTAATTCCAGCATGTCAGCAATGTTGTTCAGAATCTTGACGATGAGCTGGTTTTTCATGACGGCCTCTTTTTATACCGAAGATTGATTTATACGGAGAATTAATTTAGAGTTATTTATATTTTGTTGTTCTCTTCAGAAATACTCGTAATCTTTAAAAACACTCTCCTAATTACCAGCCCATGCCCGTCGATTGGAATACGATTCAAGAAAAATGGCAGAAAGCCTGGCAGAACGCTGAACTGGGCACGGCCATAATCCAGAAAGAAAAAGAAAAATTCTTTATGATCTTTGCCTATCCTGGCATTTCCGGATTTCTTCATGTCGGGCACATGAGGGGATTCAGCTACACTGATGCTCTCTGCCGCTATGAACGATTGCAGGGAAAAAAAGTTCTCTTCCCCGTTGGCACGCATGCCTCAGGAAATCAAGCCATCGCCTTTGCTAATAAAGTAAAAAACAATGATGAAACATGGCTGGAATACTTGCGCAATAATGGCTGTCCGGAACATACCATTACAGAATTAACAGATCCACAAAAAGTCATCAATTATTTTAATGACGTTTATGTCAATGACTATTGGAAAAAGTTCGGCTTTCTCTGCGACTGGGAGCGGTTCACGTGCACGACTTTTCCTGATTACGAAAAATTCATCCAGTGGCAGTTTAAAAAACTGCAGCAGAAGAATCTTCTCGTGCAAAAACCATACTACGCAACCGCCTGCATCATTCACGGGCCCGTCGCTGTGGACCCTTCTGAAACTGATATCTCCAAGGGCGGCACGGCAGAAAAAATAGAATATACGCTTCTGAAGTTCAAATTTGGCGATGAGTATCTTGTTGCCGCAACCTTACGCCCGGAGACGATCTATGGCCAGACTAATCTGTGGGTAAACCCTGACGCTACATATGTTCGTGTGGAAGTGGAAGGCGAGAATTGGGTCATGAGCAAGCAAGCGGCTGAGAAATTGAGTTACCAGAAGGATGATGTCATTCTTAAAGAGGATATTGACCTGAAAAAATGGATCGGAAGAAAAGTTCTCGCTCCGGGAATTAACCGGGAAATTATCATCCTTCCCGCCTCATTCTGCGATCCGAATGTGGGAACAGGCATCGTTACGTCCGTTCCCAGCGATGCGCCGTATGATTATGTTGCGTTGAAATCACTGCAGGATAATTCCCAGACCTGTAAAAAATATGGGCTTGATCCTGAAGAAATCCGCTCCATCAATCTCATCCCCATCATCACCTCGCTCGGATTTGGCGATTTTCCAGCAAAGGAAATTGTCCACAAGAAGAACATACAAAGTCTTGATGACCCGCAATTGGAAGAGGCCACAAAAGAAGTATATAAAATCGGACACCATACCGGAGTCATGAAAGAGAATTGCGGGAAATATGCCGGAAAAAAAGTTGAAGAGGCCAAAGAATTAATTAAAGCAGAATTACTCGAGCAAGGAAAAGCAGATGTGTTTCATGATCTCAGTGAGGACGTTCTCTGCCGCTGCGGGAAGAAAGTGCTTATCCAGCGTATTGATGACCAATGGTTTATCCGCTACTCCGACCAGGAATTAACGGAGCGCAGCAAAGAACAAGCTAAGGAGATGAAAATTTTTCCCAAGGAATATTATGATAATCTTCCAGCCATTCTCGACTGGTTTGGCGATCGAGCCTGTGTGCGCTTGGGAAACTGGCTGGGAAGTTCCTTTCCCTTTGACCAGCGTTGGACAGTGGAACCAATCAGCGATTCCACATTATATCCTGCCTATTACATTGTCTCTAAATGGATCAACAATGGAACACTTACCGTGAAAGATCTCACGGAAGAATTTTTTGATTACGTCTTTTTAGGCGAAGGAAAGGGAAATGAGAGATGGAAACCAATAAGAGAAGAGTTTGACTATTTCTATCCTTTGGACCTGAATTTAGGGGGCAAGGAACATAAGACCGTCCACTTTCCCGTCTTTATCATGAACCATGTCGCGATTTTGCCTGAGGAGAAATGGCCGCGGGGAATATTTGTTAATTGGTGGGTCACGGGAAAGGGGGCAAAAATCTCCAAAAGCAAGGGCGGAGCTGAACCTATTCCTGACGCAATTAAAAAATACGGTGTTGATGCAATGCGTCTGTATTATGCGCACATCGGCTCCCCTCATGTTGATGTTCTCTGGACGGAAGAAGCAGTATTGAATTACAAAAATGCCTTGGAACGGATTTATGCCCTCGCGCAGGATTTACAAAAAAGAGAGGGAAAATCAGATGGAAAAAAGAAGGTTATTGACACGTGGTTAGAATCAAGAATACAGCAGCATCTTGCAACAATTAACGATGCCATGAAAACATACGACTTGCGCGAATTATCTTCCGTCGTCTATTTTGCCATGTATGATGATGTACGATGGTATGTACGGAGAGGAGGAGAAAACAAAAAAGTGATTGCCGCAGCACTCGACATATGGTGTATCTTAATGAATCCCCTCACGCCCCATCTAAGTGAAGAACTCCACGAAAGAGATGATGAAAGAAAAAAATTAGTATCTGCATCTTCCTGGCCTGAGATAGATAAAGAAAAAATCAATTACACCGCGGAAGCGGGAGAAGAGCTGGTAAAAACGGCTATGGAGGGCATGCGCAACGTCCTTAAATTGGCAAAATTAGACAAACCAACCAAATTTACGTTGTTTATCGCTGAACGTTGGTTATATGAATTGTTCAATGTCTTAGCAAAAGAGATGCACGTGACACGGAATGTGGGAGAAATTATGAAAAAGGTACTGGCAGTAGAAGAACATAAGATGAAAGGGAAAGAGATCACCAAAATTGTCACCAGCCTGGTCAAAGATGCATCCAAAATTCTTTCCTTAGTGACGTCGCAGGAGGAGGAAATGAAAACCATGCAGGACGCGCAGAACTTTTTAGAGAAAGAATTTGCCTGCAACATTGAGATTATTCTCGCCGAGGAAAGTGATAATCAGAAAGCCAAATCAGCCATGCCGGGAAAAGTCGGCATATTGGTTGAATAAACACTGCCTATTAAACATTGGAAAAAAAAGTGAAACGAACCCAATTACGAAGGAAAGATGTTGCCAAAGAATTAGAAGTATTCGGTGTTTCTCTTTCTAAAAAAGATCAGGTGGAGCTGGTGGAAGACGAGCATAAAGTTATGTTCATTAACAGAAAACCATCTTTTTTCTATCACGATAATAAACCAGTTCCAACGCTGCAATTTTTACAGGAACATCCGGATTGTCTAAAAAAAATAACCGTTGATATGGGAGCAATAAAATTTGTGATCAATGGTGCGGACATTATGCGTCCAGGCATTACCGAAATCGAAGAAGGGATTGCCAAAGATGAACTTGTTGTCATTATTGACGAGAGGAATAAAAAACCATTGGTGGTCGGCATTGCTCTTTATGATTCTGCTGAAATGAAAAAAATAACTTCGGGAAAAGTTGTAAAGAACATTCATTATGTTGGAGATGAGATTTGGAAAGAGTACAAAGTGTAATTCTTTTCCCATTATATTTTCCCATTATACCATGATCATCAACAAAACAACAAAGAGAGTAATTTCAAACAAAGAATTATTCTGCAGAACGCTTCCTGCACAGCTTCGAGGATTGATGTTCAGAAAAAAACAAAATGTAATTATGGTCTTCGATAAAGAACAAAAAATCTCATTGCACAACTTTTTTGTTTTTTATCCTATCAATGTGCTTGTTGTAAATAAAAATATGGAAATTGTTGAAATAAAACGACAGTTCAAACCATTTTCTTTTTGGAATCCTGCAAAAAAAGGAAAATATGTTATTGAATTAGGGAGAGATGAATCAAAGAATAAAACGAGCGAGGGGGATTTCATCGAGATTAAAAATGTGAAGTTGAAAGCAGTTATTTGAAAATAATTTCTTTTGTAATATCAACAAGTTCTTTGCAGGTCTTTTTGAGCTCGTTAATTTTTGCTTCGTCTTTTACAGAGGTTTGTACTCCATAAGTGTAATCTTCTCTGAGATCAATAAAGCTATACTCTTTGATGTCTTCCATTTCTTCGTATTCCAACAATTCTATGAATTTTTCATCAAACTGGATTTTATTGTTCTCTTTGAGAAATCTCATTAATGAAATAGTGCAGGTTTGGTTTGCTGATTCATATCCAAATTTAGCCGCAATAGCCAGAAAGCAATGATAAAGACAATAAAAGCCAGCGGACATTGACCAATCGGAAAATCCAATTTCTCTGAATCTCGTTATCCCGTCAAGATTATGCTCAGCTTTGGCGAGATGCTTTTTGGCTTCATCGATGTTGGAGTTTGTTTTTAACAGTCCTCTATGTTTTTCCCTCTTGCCAAGTTTTTTACATTCCTCAATCTCTTTCTTGGCTTTGTTCAAACACCATTCAACGTGCTTAGAGGCTTGTGACATGTTTCAGTATCCCAACATATGTATCTTGTCCATAGAGGATAATTGCATTTTTGATAATATCAACAAATGCTTTATCTCTCTTTTTAATGTTATCTAGCAAATCACGATGGCTTAGTTTGATGGAATGAAGTTTTTTGGGAAATATCTCCTTTTTTTTCTTGAGGACCACATTTACTTCTTTTACATCTTTATTTTCAAGAACAACCATTACATCGACATCGCGAGCATGCACGTAATCTTTAATTGCGGAACCAAAAAGCATAACAATTCTGTCTTTTTTGAAGAGTTCTTTAAATTCCTCTTTCCAGCGTTTGAATTTGTTGGCTTCATCCGCAAGAAGGAAAGAGACAAGATGAGAAACGTAATCATTATTAAAATTAAGCTTGTAGGTTATGGATTTTCCGATGGTTTTGCTGATGACTACATTTTCCTGAAGAAGCCGCTTAAAGATTTTTTGGGCTCCGACATGGCTTATATTGAGGACTTTGCTAACAGAATTAGCATTATAGAATGTAGTATAATCTTTGAACAGGATAAGTACAGTTTCTCGTTCTTTTTGGGTTAAAGCGGTCATGGTAACATAAAGTTACTATATAGAAACTATGGGTTACTATATAAATCTTCCTCTTTGTGGAGACAAATGTTTATAAATAGTAACTATTAAGTAGTTATTAGACGAGTGGATAAAAAGCAAAATGATTACTACTGAAACTGCACCAAGAACAAAAGATGGACAGCATGAAATAGTCTTCACCACAGGAGCTCATGATGATCATGATTTTGCTCTTCGTTCAGCTTTTGAAGGGAGAAGATTGTGGGAGATTATGAGAGTTCTTAGTATGAAAAATGATAGAGCCAAATCTTTAGCTAAAAACTATCCTCAATTTTTATTTGACTATGATTGTATTGGAGATGCTGAAAGAATCTTTGACTCAATTTCCGTACCTCATCAAGGAGTTATTAGCAGAGACAGGATAATTGAAAATTCAACAGAGTATCCCGTATATGAAGGTAGTCATTTGTTGCCTCCGTTTATTCCAATCTTTTATCGACATTCCAGAGGCTTGGAACTCTCTGAACAAGTTCAAAAAGAAATGGCTCAGAGAGAAGTATATATGTGGGGAGATTCTCCAAATAAGCTTATGTGTCCTGCAAGAAGCGCATACGAAGCAATTTGTGATGAATTTCCCGATATTAAAAGACACGATAGTGAAAATAACCGAGAAGCACTTCGTGATTTGATATATAAACTAAGAACTAAACGTCCCGCTCTTAAAGACATAATTGAAGATAACCAAGTAGTGGAAGGTTTGGAGGATTTAGCAAAATTCCATGTCTTGGAAGCTTTCGCGAGTGCAATGTTTTTTCAAAAAGATTCTCAAGTTCGTATGAGGGCTCCATGTAGAGAAAGTTATGAAGGAAAGAAAGCATTTTGTGTACGTGCTTCCCCAGAATTAATGAAAAGATTAGCTGATTCTGCTGTTGCACTATGTAAAGAATATTTATCAGAGATGAAGTAATTTTTAGTGCTCCTAACTCCACCGTTTAACTTTCAGGAAAAATTTTGTTTAGTCATCGTTAGGTGAAGTTCGTAATTTCATAGTGTTTCGTTTTCTCACGACTAAACGAAGCCAAGCCCGTTAAGATGTGAAGGTACTTTTACATCGGGAAAAGGAGAATTAGGGATTTCGTAAACTAACATTATCTTAAAAACTAATATCGTCTAAAACTCGGATCAAGATAAACACAATTTGATGAAACATCTATGATCGTACCAGCTTGATACGTTTTTCCATTCGGGGTATAATCAGCAAGTACCATCACTCTTACTTGATCGCAAAAGGCACGGTCTTCTTCGCAGGGGATCGTTCCAATTACATGCGCTAAAGTTTGATTTTGATGTTTTTCTGTGGATAATAAAACCAAATTTCCTTCTTTCAAAGTAGAAGCATGAATTGGTCCAAGCCCAATAAGTGGTGGAACATTTATCTGTTCTATCATGCTCCCAACTCTCCGGAACTCAACCCTTTCCGCTGGATGATTTGATTTTTAATTTTATCCTGCAATTCGCCGGGCAGTCGTTCAAAGCCCTGATCAATAAGCGAACTGTTTCCCCTGCCGCCGGTAGCGGAACGCAGGGCGTTGCTCCAGCCAAATAATTCTCCCACCGGCAATTTTGCTTTCACGACAGTAATATCTCCTTCCTGATTCATGTCTAATAATTGCCCTCTTTTGGAAGAAATTAATTTTGATATTTCACCGATGTATTCGTTGGGTGTTTCGACGCGCATAACCTGCAGCGGCTCAAACAAGATTGGAGCGGCTTGCATAATTGCTCCTCTAATCCCTTCACGAACGGCAGGATACATCTGCGCCGGACCACGGTGGATGGCATCCTCGTGCAAGGTACAATCCGTCAAACTTACTTTCACGTTCACGCACGGTTCCTTTGCCAACGGCCCTGCTTTCATGACATCTTCAAACATGTCCAGCACCATTTCCATGATCTCATTAATATAAACAATTCCTCTCGTCTGGTCAATGATAATATTACCATTGCATTCCGCTTTGACACTTCCCGCCATTTTGGTGTCCCAGCCGCACTCGTCACGCAAAAAGGTAATCACTTCCTGATCTTTTTTCTTAAAACGGCCCGTAGGCATTTTTCCTTCTTTGATTCCGTTGGCAATGTCTTCCTCCAGCGGCTCAACAACAAAATATAACTTGTTATGTTTATTGGGCGACTTCCCTTCCATTTCCGGGCTTTTTCTCGTGATCGTCTCACGATAGACAACAATCGGCGGAGAGGTTTTTATATCAACGCCTTTCTCTTTGATAATTCTATTTTCAATAACTTCAAGATGGAGTTCTCCCATGCCATGCATGAGATGTTCGCCAGTTTCTTCATTAATATCAATCTGAATTGAGGGATCTTCCTTCTGCACCTGACGCAGAACATCGATAAGTTTAGGCAAGTCTCCCGGTTTCTTGGCCTCGATCGCTTTGGTTACGACGGGATCAAAGAGGTGCGTTATCTTTTCAAACTGTTCCGCTTCTCCATCAGTTGTTACGGTTTCACCTGGCAATCCTGCTTTTAGTCCAGAAACACCGATAATATTTCCACAGGGAACGTTATCAACAATCTCCCGCTTCGCTCCATTATAAATATACACCTGTTGGATGCGAGCCGGTGTTTTGGCCCTATTTTGATAGACATTATCCCCCTTCCGCAGCGTGCCGCTAAATAAACGGCCAGCAGAAATTTCACCTGCTTGTGGGTCGATAACAATTTTCGTGATGACGAAAAAAGTTCTTCCGTTCGGATCGCATTTAATTAAAGATTGCCCATCCGTACTTTCTAAATCCCCCTGCCATAGTTTAGGGATCCTATAGCTTTGGGCTTGCACTGGATTGGGGTGATGGGAAATGACCATATCAAGAATAACCTGATGAATTGGCGCTTTCTTTGCCAGCTGCTTGATGGCATCTTCTGCCGGGCTATTATAAGCATCAATGATCTCTTTAAATGTGATTCCTTTCTTTTTCATGAAAGGAAGACTTATACCCCAATTATGGAACGCAGAGCCAAACGCCACCGTCCCATTTTCGATACTCACCTGCCATTTCTCCTTGTATTCTTCAGGAGCAACGTTGCGGATGATTTGATTTACATCCATGATATGTTTCACGAACCGCTGCTGCATCTGTTCTGGAGTAAGTTTTAATTCCTTGATCAGGCGGTCGGTTTTATTAATAAAGAGAACTGGTTGAACCCTTTCTCTCAGCGCCTGCCGTAAGACCGTCTCCGTTTGCGGCATGGGCCCTTCCGATGCGCATACTAAGACAATGGCGCCATCAACGGCACGCATGGCTCTGGTCACGTCCCCGCCAAAATCGACGTGGCCAGGCGTATCGATAAGATTGATAAGAAACTCTTTATCGCCTACGGTGTGGACCATCGAAACGGAGGCAGAATCGATGGTAATCCCTCTCGCCTGCTCATCTTCCCTAAAGTCAAGAGCGCACTGTTTACCAGCGAGTTCCTCAGACATCATGCCTGCGCCAGCAAGCAAATTATCAGAAAAGGTTGTCTTTCCATGATCAATGTGAGCACACACTCCTATATTCCTGATCTGCTCAGGGAACTTCATGAGCCTCATCACACGATCAACCATTTTTTCTGCCATTGTTATACCTCTTCAAAACACATGCGCTTCATGAACTGTCTTATACGTATGC
>Ga0208375_1002868_pt1 | contig 15465 bp, 15 predicted proteins | sample RifOxyD1_FD_184038 | JGI IMG/M metagenome (GOLD analysis project Ga0208375, IMG submission 184038) | Soil microbial communities from Rifle, Colorado - Rifle Oxygen_injection D1 (SPAdes) | ecosystem: Environmental > Terrestrial > Deep subsurface > Rock core/Sediment | place: Rifle, Colorado... | reverse complement strand
TTTTTGATCATGCGGGCGTGATTGTACTCGGCGCGGCCGATGGCGGCATCGAGATTTTGAAGGCCCAGTGGGATGGCGGCAAGGCGGTCGGCCCGGCGGAATTTTTGAACGGCCTGAGGGGGCGCGGAAAGAAGTTGCCGCTCGGGTTGAAGCCGGGGCCGCAATGAAGACCAAACGCAAAGTCATCCTCGCCCCGTCGCTTTTGTCGGCGGATTTTTCAAAGCTGTTACAGGAAATCAAGGACGTCGCCAGGGCCGGCGTCAAATGGCTCCATGTCGACGTGATGGACGGGCACTTCGTGCCGAACATCACGATCGGGCCATTGGTTGTGAAAGCGCTCCGGCCCAAAACCAAAATGACGCTTGATTGCCATCTCATGGTCTTGCGGCCGGACAAATGGATCGAGCCGTTTGCGGCGGCCGGAGCCGATGTGATCACCATCCATGCCGAGGCCGCGAGGCAAAACGGCATGGATCTACGCGTCCAGCTTGCAAGAATCAGGGCGCTGGGATGCAAGGCGGGGGTGTCGATAAATCCCGCAACAACGGTCGAAGAAATCGCACCGGTGCTCGACGCGGTTGATCTTGTGCTCATTATGAGCGTCAATCCGGGATTCGGCGGGCAGGCATTCATCGAAGCGGTCGTGCCCAAGATCGGGCAACTCGCGGCCATGAGGGGCGACCGTAAATTCCTGATTGAGATTGACGGAGGAATAGGAGTACAAAATGCCGGCATGGTTGCACGCGCGGGCTGCGACGTGCTTGTCGCGGGCGCCGCGGTTTTTGGCGCCAAAAACCGGGCAAAGGCCATCAAGGCGATATTGAAGGAGTGCAATTGAACATGTCTTCACCAAGAAAAGTCGTGGCGCCACATGGAACAAAACCGAGCTGCAAGGGCTGGCACCAGGAAGCGGCGCTCAGGATGCTCATGAACAACCTCGATCCGGACGTGGCCGAGCGGCCGGACGATCTTGTGGTTTACGGCGGCAGCGGACGCGCCGCGCGCAACTGGGAATCATTTGATGCCATCGTAAAAACGCTGCGCGAGCTCGGAAATGACGAGACGCTGCTCATTCAAAGCGGCAAGCCGGTCGCGGTTTTTCCGACGCACGAACATGCGCCGCGTGTGCTCATTTCAAACAGCATGCTCGTCCCGAAGTGGGCGACCTGGGATTATTTCCGGGAGCTTGAGGACAAGGGGCTCATGATGTACGGCCAGATGACGGCCGGCTCCTGGATTTATATCGGCACGCAGGGAATCATACAGGGCACTTACGAGACTTTTGCCGAAGCCGGACGCCAGCACTTTGGCGGTGATCTTGGCGGGTGCGTGGTGCTGACCGCCGGGCTTGGCGGCATGGGCGGGGCGCAGCCGCTGGCGGCATCGATGGCCGGCGCGGTTTCGCTCAACATCGAAGTCGATCCGGCCCGTGCAAAGCGAAGGCTCGAAACAAAATATCTCGACGAGATGGCCGGTTCGATCGATGACGCGCTTGTCCGGGTTGAAAAGGCGCGCAAGTCAAGGCGGGCCGTGAGCATCGGATTGGTCGGTAATGCGGCCGAAGTGCATTGGGAGCTTTTAAAAAAAGGTTTCAAGCCGGAACTCGTGACCGACCAGACAAGCGCGCACGACGAGCTTAACGGGTATGTTCCGGCCGGAATGACGCTTGCAGAAGCAGAGGACCTCAGACGCAGGTCGCCGGAGGAATACAAAAAGCGTTCGATTGAAAGCATGGGCCGCCATGTCGAAGCCATGCTTGAATTCAAAAAACGCGGTTCGCATGTATTTGACTACGGCAACAACATCCGCGCGCAGGCCGTGAAGGCCGGCGTGAAGAACGCATTTGATTTTCCGGGGTTCGTGCCGGCATACATCAGGCCGCAATTTTGCGAGGGGCGCGGGCCGTTCCGCTGGGCGGCGCTTTCGGGGGATCCGGCGGATATAAAGGTGACCGATCAGGAGCTTCAAAAGCTTTTTCCGGACGACAAGGGGCTTGCCCGGTGGCTGGCAATGGCCGAGGAGAGGATAAAATTCCAGGGGCTGCCGGCGCGCATTTGCTGGCTCGGATACGGGCAGCGCGAAAAGGCGGGGCTCATGTTCAACGAGCTTGTTAAAAAAGGCCGCGTGAAGGCGCCGATCGTGATCGGGCGCGATCATCTGGACTGCGGCTCGGTGGCGTCGCCCAACCGCGAGACCGAGAGCATGCGCGACGGCTCTGATGCGGTGGCCGACTGGCCGGTTCTGAATGCACTGATAAATTCCGTCAACGGGGCATCCTGGGTGAGCCTCCATCATGGAGGCGGCGTGGGCATCGGTTATTCGATTCATGCCGGAATGGTCGTGGTTGCGGACGGAACCGAAAACTCGGCATGGCGGCTCTCGCGCGTGCTGAACTCCGATCCCGGCATGGGCATCGTGAGACACGCGGACGCCGGATACGAAAAATCACGGGAGATCGCGCGCGGGGCGTTCGGGGCCCGGGGCTGCAAAATCCCGATGCTTGGATGACAAGATGCCGACCAAAAAAATAAAACCAAAAGCAATAATACATGCCAGTGAACTCCTGACGGGCGCCGGAATCCGCGCGAAAGACGGCCGCCGCATCCTGGAAGAGGACACCGGCCGCATCGAAGACGGCGCGATCGTTTATTCGGACAAGATAGAGTGGGTCGGAAAAACCCGGGATCTTCCGCGTAAATACGCCCGCGCGCCAAAACGCGATCTGAAGGGGCAGCGGGCGGTCATCCCCGGACTTGTTGACTGTCACACGCATCTTGTTTTTGCCGGAGACCGGTCGGAGGAATTTGCCGCCAGATGCGGTGGGGCGTCCTACGAAGAGATAGCCGCACGCGGCGGTGGGATTGTGAGCACGGTCAAGGCCACCCGCGCGGCGGGCGCGGCTGAACTCGAAACCCTCGCGGTGGCGCGGCTCCGGGAGGCCATGGCCTTCGGCGTGACCGCCATTGAGATAAAAAGCGGTTACGGCCTTTCGTTTGAATCAGAAATCAAGATTCTTGAGGTGATCAAACGGCTGAAAAAAAGATTTTCGCGGATGACCATCAAGGCCACGTTTATGGGGGCGCACGCTTTTCCGGCGGAGCAGAGCCGTGAGTCGTACCTGAGGGACATCATGACACGCATGCTGCCGGAGATCGCGCAGCGTGAGTTGGCCGATGCCTGTGATGTATTTGTTGACAGGGGGTATTACACCATCGAAGAAGGCCGGGCGGTTCTTTCGCGCGCCCGCGAACTCGGGTTCGGCATCAAAATGCATGCCGACGAGCTTGCGGATACCGGAAGTGCCGCGGTTGCCGCCGGCCTGGGCGCGCTTTCTGCGGATCATCTTTTGAAGGTCAATGACGATGGCATCAGGGCGCTTGCCGCATCGGATACGGTTGCGGTTCTGCTTCCCGGCACTGCTTTTTATCTCAAGGCCTCGCATGCTCCGGCGCGAAAACTCATAGATGCCGGCGCCGCAGTGGCGCTGTCGACTGATTTCAATCCCGGCACATGCATGACGCTTTCGCTTCCGTCAGTGATGACCATCGCGGCGCTTTATCTCGGAATGACACGTTCCGAGCTTCTGGCGGCCGTTACCTACAATGCCGCCAAGGCACTCGGGCTTCATGCACGCAAGGGCACGCTTGAGGCCGGACTGGATGCGGATTTTGCGGTGCTGCCGTTCAGGAAGTTTGAGGAGATGTATTACCGTTTTGCGTGGTCCGCCGTTCGTGGGCCCTCGGCCTTATCGTAAAAAATACGCTGAACAGCCGGTTTATGCCCAGCGCCATGCCAATGCCCACCACCACGTCGATGATGTAGTGCTGCTTGGTCGTAAGCGTGGAGAGCGCCACAAGCGTTGCCCAGAACATGAAAAAGGCGAACATCCCTTTGCGTTTGCGAGCATAAAGCAGCGCGGTCAGGTAGACGCTGCTCACATGCAGGCTCGGGCAGCAGTTTGCCGGGCTGTCGGTTGATCTCAGCCAGTTGAAAACCGCCCCGGTAAGCCAGTGCATGTCGGCGGGAAGCGGATAATTTTCGCGGGGGAAGGTGGTCGGCCAGAAAAAGAAGATCGTGCAGCTTATGACCTGCATGAAGGAAAAGGTGTACAGATACCTGCCCAGAATGGTGAAATCCCTGCAAAGAACATATCCGAAAAGAAATAAAAAATATTCGCTGAGATAAAAGAAGATGGTGCCGGGCACGAGCGGGATCGCAAGATCAAGTGATGACATCGGCAGAAGTACCGGCGGAAACACATGGTACCAGTTTGTTGCAAGATACAAAATCGAGGTCAGGCCGTACATCAGGAGTCCGAGCGGAATCTGGTTGTACGGGGTTATGTAACCCGGGAGCTCGATCCGGCGCTTCATCTGGCGAGCCACTTCTCCAGTTGCGCCCTTACATCGGATCCAAACCAGTCGCGTTCGCCGTTTTCGACATAAAGGACTTTGCGGTTTGAATCTATTATAGCGGTGAACGGGATTGCATTGACACCGAGGATTTCGGCCAGCCGGGAACTCTGGTCGGTGTAGACCGGAAACTCAATGCCGAATTTTTTGACCGCCCCCGGAACCGACGCATCAGGATTTTCGTCAACATTCATGGCAATCACATCAAAGCCCCTGTCCTTGTAAGTCTTCCAGAGCTTTACAATGGATGGCATTTCAACCATGCAGGCCTCGCACCACGTGGCCCAGAAATTGATCAGGATGACTTTTGCCTTGAAACCCGCGAGGCGCACATGATCCTTGCCGAATTCCTTGATTTCAAGCTCCGGCAGCGGGGTTTCGCCCTGGAGCGTGGCGGTGTTCATCGGTTTTGCGCTCCGGCCGAGCTGGTTTTTCAGGACCGAGAGGGCGGCCACCACTATAATGATGACTGCGGCGCTTTGAATGATGGGGCGTATCAACCTGCGTGTTGTCATGCATGGCCATCATACATTACAATACATTCAGTATGAAGAAAAAGCTTCGTGGCCAGGAAGGCCAGGCAATTGTTGAATATGTATTGGGGCTTCTTACGGCGGTAGCCATCGTGGGCGCAATGTCGGCCGGATTGAAGAAGCCTGTAATAAAATTATGGTCAAAATTGTCACAGGAAATCGCCGCGCCGTGTCCCAAGTGCAAGGCTGACCCGGCCATACGCTAGCTTTTTGCGCCGATACCGGCGAGAAATATCTCCTTGCTCTCCTTGCGGGTGCTTTTGGGCCGCAATACTTCAACGCGGTTGAATGAATGTTTTATCCTGTTGCGCAAGCCTTCAAAACCGCCGCTGTGAAACAGCTTGCATACAAAACCGCCGCCGCCGCGCAGGTGTCGCAGGGCAAGCGAGAGCGCCAGCTCGCAGAGTTCAAGCGACCGTGCCTGGTCCGCGTCACGGAAGCCGGTGGTTTTTGGCGCCATATCCGAAAGAACCAGGTCGAACGGCGGGGTGATGCTGTGCACGGACATTATCGCCGGCAGGTCGGCCGAGAGCAGGTCGGCCTGGACAAATACGGCATTCGGCAGGGTCAGTTCGATGCGCTGAAGATCGATCCCCATGATCACTCCGCCCGCGCCGGTTTTTTTGGAACAATACTGCGACCAGGAGCCCGGGGCGGCGCCGAGATCCAGGATTTTCATCCCGGGTCTTATTATCTTGAATCGTTCATCAAGCTCTTCAAGCTTGTAGACCGAACGTGCCGCATAATTCTCTTTTTTTGCCTTTTTGAAAAAATAATCGCGGGGGTTGTATGCCATTTGTGCGGATGCCTCAAAGGAATTTGCTGAAGAACTTGCGGCTTTCTTCAAACACGTATGCTGCGATTTTTTGCGCGTCACCGGGGAGGATGTTGACAAAACGGACGCCGATCTTCCAGCAGTTGCGGCACCCGTGGCGGCAGAGTTCGGGCGGACGTTTTTTGACGTAACGGACTTCGGCCGAGCATGAAATCTTGTGCCCGTTCAGGATGAAAATGACATTTTTTATCACCGCTTCGGGGGTAAACAGGGGGCTCTCCGCGTCGTCAACGAGGAGAGCCGCCCCGCCCGCGCTTATATCAAGCAGTTTTTTTGAAAGTTTTGTCGTCGGCGTGAGAGGGTCCTCGAATTCGAGCCGGAGCACGTGCCCGGGAGGGATCATGAAGCGGAAGTCCTTGCGCCGTTGTACCTTGAAAATTTTTTCGGGAAAATTGAATTTGATGCCGCCCTCATCGGCGCCGGCGAACCCGGCCCGGAAGAAGATGTTGGCCCGGGAAAGCGATATGCTGAAGTAGCAATCCCTTTCGCAGTGTTTGGCCAGATCATCCATCAGCAGGTGCGGGTCGTAGGATTTCGGCACCCATACGTAAAAAAGTTTTTCAACATCGCTGTAAAGGGTGATGTGCGTGTTGAGGAGCTGGGTCTGGTCTTTTGTCCAGAGCATCGCTGATGCGAACGTTCTCGCGCTTTCCCGGAGCAGACCGGCCGCTTCTTCCTTGCCTACAGGCTCGAACTGCCGCGGCAGGGAGCGTTCGTCAGACAATCGTTACTTTCCTTAATAGATCCATGTCCTGCAGCGCCTTGCCGGAGCCGCGCACTACGCAGGTAAGCGGGTCCTCGGCCAATGCGACGGGCAGGCCGGTTTTTTCCTTGATCAGGATGTCAAGATTGGCAAGCATCGAGCCGCCGCCGGCGAGAATGATCCCGTTGTCAACGATATCGGCGGCGAGTTCGGGCGGTGTGCGCTCGAGCGCAGTCTTGATGGTATCAACCACGGCGGCCACGGGTTCGGCCAGGGCATCTCGGATTTCTTCCGAATTGACCTCGATGGTCTTGGGTGCGCCGCTGATGAGGTCACGCCCCTTTACTTCGTAGGTTTTTTCTTCCTCGAACGGATAGGCGCAACCGATGGACAGTTTGATCTGCTCGGCGGTGCGCTCTCCGATGAGCAGCGAGTACTTGCGCTTGATATAACTCACGATGGCTTCGTCGAATTTGTCTCCGGCAACGCGGACGGATTTTGAATAGACGATACCGCCAAGGGAAATGACCGCGACTTCGGTGGTGCCGCCGCCGATATCAACGATCATGTTGCCGCTTGGTTCGCGGATGGGAAGGCCTGCTCCGAGAGCTGCGGCCATGGGCTCCTCGATCAGATAAACCTCGCGGGCGCCGGCGGATTGCGCGGATTCTTTTACGGCGCGTTTTTCGACCTGCGTGATGCCGAACGGGATGCAGATGATGATGCGCGGGCGGATGAAAGTGCGCCGCTCGCTTGATTTCTGAATGAAATATTTGAGCATTGATTGCGTGACTTCAAAGTCCGCAATGACGCCGTCCTTGAGGGGGCGGATCGCCTGGATCGAGCCGGGAGTGCGGCCGAGCATGTCTTTTGCTTCCTTGCCGACCGCAAGCACGCGCGTCTGACCGCGCGCATTTCGGTGAATTGCGACGACGGAAGGTTCATTGATAATGATTCCGCGGTCGCGTGCGTAGACAAGCGTGTTGGCTGTTCCTAAATCAATGGCAAGATCATTGGAGAAAAAATCCAGTATTTTTTTGAACATAATCATAATTACTGTACATTCCTGTCCGCGCGCAAACAAGAGAGATTATAAGTAAAACATCAAAACTGGAGTGTTGTGGCCCTGCGTGTTATAAAATAATCATGTCACACCGCCGGAGACGCGTCACGTTTGGAAACTTCATGTTTTTGGCAAGTCTTGCGCTTGTTGCGGTGACGGCATGGCTTTTGTGGAATGGCGTGATGTTCTTCACCGAAGAATTTCCTGATGTGTCCGTATTGAAGAACAGGTATCCGGTAATGCGATACATGGGGCGCAACCGCCCGCCCGGGGTGGTGATGCTTTCGTCGCGTCCGCGGGAGTGGGCGGGACTTGGCGAAATCGCGCGCGAGGCGGTGGGCGCGGTGATAGTCAGCGAGGACTGGGCTTTTTACCAGCACGGTGGTTATGACGCCGGTCAGATCAAAGAAGCACTCAAGGAGGATCTCAGGGCCGGGCGGTTTGTGCGCGGCGCGAGCACCATCACGCAGCAGGTGGTGAAAAACGTCTTTCTGGAACGCGACAAGAACCTCTGGCGCAAGTTCAAGGAACTCATTCTCGCGGTAAGATTGGAGGGCAAGGTTTCAAAACGGCGGATACTCGAAACATATCTCAATGTCGCCGAGTGGGGCGAGGGTCTTTACGGCATCACCCGCGCGGCAAGGCATTATTTTGACAAACAGCCCTCGGATCTCACGCCGAAAGAGGGGGCGTTCCTCGCCATGCTTCTTCCTAGCCCGAAAAAGTACAGCGAGTCGTTTCGCGCCAAAAGGCTGAGTGATTTTGCGCAAAAGACGGTTGAGTCCATTCTCGACAAGATGGAACAGGCCGGATATCTTACCGGACAAGAGCGTATTCATGCCGGTACAAACAGACTGTCGTTTGAAACCGCAGTCGAGCCGGTCTCGACCGCAGAATCTTCCTCCGGGGGCAACTTGACGGGGACGTCTCCGATAGGAGAGAATCTCATTCGATGAAATATGATGCCGCCATAAGGGCCCGGAATTTCAAATATCTGGCTGTTGCTGCGGCAGTGGCGGTGGTTTTAACGGCGACAGCGTTTTTTTATGACGATATTCTGGCTGTCTTCGGGAGCAAAAAGGGTCCGAAAAACCTGATTACAAAAGCCGAAATCGCCAAGGTGCTTGGTGGTGACCACAAATATGGCGGGTTTCCCGGCGAACTTGATCTTTCAATCAAGGGCCGCCACGAAAAACTTGCGGTTCAGTATTCTTTTGACACCGCTCTGCAGGAGAGCATGGAAGGACTTTTCAGGCGCTACCAGCCTGATTACGGGGCGTTTGTGGCGCTTGATCCCGCTTCCGGGCGGGTGCTTTCGATGGTGAGCTACACCGGTCCGTTCGGGAGCCGAAGCGTGCATGGTAATCTCTCCCTCAAGGCCACGTTTCCGGCTGCTTCGGTTTTCAAGGTGGTGACCGCCGCGGCCGCCATAGCGGAGCAGAGATTTTCGGCCGATACCCTGATCCCCTTCACCGGCAGTTACCATACTTTATATAAAAGTAATGTATTAAAACAGCGGATAACCCCGTGGACGCGTTACATGTCGCTCAAGGATGCATTTGCCCACTCTGTCAACAGCGTTTTCGGCAAGATCGGGGTGTTTACCGTCGGGGCGAATGATTTAAGACAGTATGCCACCAGATTCGGTTTCAATCGCGCCATTGCGGCGGACGTGCAGGTGCAGGAAGGGCGGGCGGTGATTTCGGAGGACCCCTGGCCGCTGGCCGAGTCCGCGGCGGGCTTCACGCGTGAAAATACGATGAGCCCGCTCCAGGCCGCATTGATTGCGGCAGCAGTCGTAAATGACGGAGTGATGATGGAGCCGTTTGTTGTCAGCTCCGCCCATCGCATGGACGGGGACGTGGTCTACCAGGCAGAGCCTGTTGTTGCGGTTAATGCCGTTGATGCCTCAACCGCCAGCGAAATCCGCAGGCTCATGCGTGAAACGGTGCACAGGGGGACGTCGAGAGGGACGTTCAGGGGGTTTTTCAGGGGTGCCCTTTCGTGGGCCGATGTCGGCGGGAAGACGGGATCGCTTACCGGACATGACCCCTATGGCAAGTATGACTGGTTTGTGGGCTTTGCCGAGAGCGGAGGCCGCAAGATCGCGGTCGCTTCGCTTTCGATCCATGGGCGTTACTGGAAGGTCAAGGCGTCCTATCTTGCGCGCAAGGCGTTTGAGGAGTTTCTGGGTGCGGGCGGTAATCCAGCGGGTAAAATCGGCAAGCGTGACGGTTGACGGCAAGTGCGTCGGCCGCATAGGGCGCGGGCTTCTCACGCTTCTGGGCGTGAAGAAGGGCGATACCGTTTCGGACCTTGAAAGGCTCATTGCGAAGATTTTAAAACTCCGGATTTTTGAAGATGATGCCGGAAAAATGAATCTTTCACTGGTTGATGCCGGCGGCGAGCACCTGGTCGTCAGCCAGTTCACGCTTTGCGCGGATACATCCAAAGGCAACAGACCCGGTTTTTTTGATGCGGCAGCACCGGAGGCGGCCGAGCCGATTTGGCGCAGGGCCATCGAGTTAAGCCTGGCGGGCGGGGTAAAAACAGAGGGCGGGCAGTTTCAGGCCAGGATGGATGTGGGGCTGATTAATGACGGGCCGGTTACAATTGTGCTGGATTCGTAGTTGCCGGGAAGCGGGTTTTCGGGCAAAGTGCAGCCGTGATTCCGGGTGAAGTAAAATCAGATATCATACGTTTTTGTGCGCGGATGGATTCCAAGGGGTGGGTCGCCAATCATGACGGCAATATCACGGTCCGGCTTGCGGGCGGCGGTTTTGCCGCAACCCCGACCGCGCGCTTCAAGGGCGATCTCGCCCCCAGTGACATTATCGAACTTGATTCCGGCGGGAAGAAAATTGCAGGCGGTGGCGCGGCGTTTTCAGAGTTGTCAGTGCATCTCAGGATTTATGGCGCACGCCGTGAAGCCGGTGCCGTTGTTCATGCCCACCCGCCTTTTGCCACGGCAGCAGGATGCGCCAACCAGGAGCTGCTTACCTGGGCCATGCCCGAGGCCGTTGTGAGCCTGGGCGCCGGGATCCCTCTTGTCGGACTGGCAATGCCGGGTTCTGCCGAGCTATGGCAGGAATTTGATCCGCTTGTTCCCTGCTATGATGCGGTAATGGTGGCCGGCAACGGCGTTTTTACGTGGGGAAAAAATCTGGAACAGGCTTATCTGCGGCTCGAACTTGTCGAACATCTCGCGCAAATCACATTCCGCGCGCGGGAGCTTGGCGGGGCCGGCCTGTTGTCGCGTGACCAGGTCCTGGCGTTGTTGAAAAAACGCGCGGAAGCGGGGCTGGGTCTGCCTGATGATGGAAGATTTCTATAATACCGTACACAAACCGGTGATGTTGCAGGAGGTGGTCGATGCGATGCGGGTGCCGTTTGATGCGGCTGCGCGCCCGGCTGTGCTGATAGATTGCACGCTGGGCGGTGGCGGGCATGCGGATGCTTTTTTGAAGGCGCTGCCCGGGCACCGGGTTGTGGCAATTGACAGGGATGAGGCGGCAATCAAAGCCGCTGAGCTGAGATTCGCCGGTGAGATCAAGGCCGGGCGGCTCACGCTGGTGCACGGCGGTTTTGGCGGCATTGCGGAACTTGCGGTGGGGCCGGTGCTCGGGATTTTTGCTGATCTCGGGTTTTCGAGCGACCAGATGGACGATCCGGGCAGGGGTTTGAGTTTCAACAGTGAAGCGTTTCCGGACATGCGGCTTGACCGTTCGCGCGGGCAGACATGTTTTGATCTGTTGCAGACCACATCTGAAGCCGGGCTCGAGAAGATTTTTCGCGAATACGGGGAAGAACGCTATTCGCGCCGCATTGCCGCGAATATCATGCAGGCAAAGCGGGAAAAAAGGCTGCCGAAGACCTCAAAGGGGCTTGCCGAGCTGATTGCGTTTTCCAGCCCGGCGGCAGGGAGGCGTGGACACGGGCGTCTTCATCCGGCAACCAGGGCGTTCCAGGCGCTGAGGATCGCGGTAAATAATGAGCTCGCGGAACTCGATAAGCTGCTCGAAGATGGTATGATGTTATTAGAGGGGGGCGGACGGATGGGGGTGATCAGCTTTCATTCGCTCGAAGACAGGCGCGTGAAGACTGCATTCAGGAAATTCCAGCCGTTGTTCAAAAAACCGAGGCTGCCCGGTGAGCGCGAACTTGGGGACAACCCCCGCAGCCGCAGCGCAAAGCTGAGGGTTGCCGTTAAACCCCCGGAGTCTGCGCCATGAAGCGGAAGAAATGGCTTCCGGTCTGGGCGGTTGTCATCGTGGCTTTTCTTGCCATAGGGACTGTCTGGCTCAGGCTTTCGATAGTCGGTACGACGTATTCCATAACACAGGCGGAAAAAACGATACGCAATCTGCAGATCGAACGGGAGCTGGCGGAGCACAAGCTTGCGGCCATGAAGTCTCCGCGAAGGCTTGAGCAGCTTGCAAGAACAAAATTCGGGCTGTCCCATCCGAAGGCGGAGCAGGTGGTGCATATCAAATGAAGCGTGATCCTCTAAAGGGAAGGATTACGGCCGTAATGGTCGCCTGTATGATGGTCGCCGGCGCCATCGGTGCGCGCGCGGTGTATGTCCAGCTGATTGGCGACAAAAGGCTGGAGGATCTGGCAAAAAAACAGTTCAAGTCTCGCGTTTTTGTGAGACCGCGGCGCGGCGTGATTTTTGACCGCAGCGGCGAGCCCATTGCGGTTAATCTTGAAACAAAAAGCGTTGCCGTGAATCCCCTGAAGATCCGCAGCCGCAAGACGATTGCGCGGCTGCTTTCAAAGGCCACGGGTGTTTCTTATACCAAGATAATTGAAAAACTTCGTGAAAAACGTGAATTCAGCTGGATCAAACGGCACATAACCGAATCGGAATACGAACACATGCGCAAGTGGCAGCTCGTGGACAGCGGGATCGAGACCGGTGTGTGGATCGTCAAGGAAAGCAAGCGGGTGTATCCGCACGGTACGCTCGCCTCACACGTTCTCGGTGATGTGAATCTGGATTCAGAGGGGCTCGAAGGGATGGAGCTTTGGGAGAATGACCGGCTTCGCGGCAAAGTGGTGCAGGTAAAGACCGAAAAAGACGCCCTTGGTCGGCCTATTTTCATGGATGCGGTGGCCGCCCAGCACGTAAAAGACGGCGACAATCTCACGCTTACCATCGATGCATCGCTCCAGTTCGCGGTTGAACAGGAATTGAAGGCTTTGGTCGTCAAACACAGCGCCCGCGGCGGCAGCGTGATTGTCATGAATGCCGTGACCGGTGAAATCCTTGCGATGGCAAACGAGCCGACGTTCGATCCGAATGTCAGGGGAACATCGCCCTCACGCCGCCGTAATCGGGCAGTCACCGACGGGTACGAGCCTGGCTCGACTTTCAAGCCCATCCTTCTTTCGATAGCGCTTCTTAACGGTTGGCATCTTACCGACAGGGTGTGGGGCGAGCGTGGCTCTTTTGTTGTACAGGGCAAGCGCATTTCCGAGGCCGAGTCCCACGAAAAATTCGAATGGTTGAATCTCAAGCGGCTTATCCAGGTTTCGTCAAATATCGGCGCTGCCAAGCTGGCGCTTCGTCTCGGCGCCGACAGGTTTGCGGCGGGCCTGAAGTATTTTGGATTCGGTTCAAAAATCAATATCGGGTTTCCGGGCGAGATATCCGGCGTAGTGCCGCCGAGGCGGGCCTGGCAGCCGCTTACGCTCGCCAATATCGGTTTTGGGCAGGGGGTGCTTGTTACGCCGGTTCAAATGATCCGGGCTTATGCTGCTTTTGCAAACGGGGGCTGGCTTGTCCAGCCGCGGCTGGCCATGTCGCAATCCGGAGGGCCGCCCAGGCGCGTGCTCAGCCAGCGTGTTACCGATGAGGTTGTAGAGGCCCTGAAGACCACCACGGAAAAAGGAGGCACCGGCACGAAGGCGGCGATCGAAGGTTACAGGGTTGCAGGCAAGACCGGAACTGCCCAGACGGTTGACCCCGCGACTGGAAGGTATTCAAATGCAGTATATAACGCGTCCTTTATTGGATTTCCGGTGGGGGTTGAACCCAGAATAGTGATTTATACAAACCTTGAGGGACCCCGGGGCGTCTATTATGCCTCTGAAACCGCAGCGCCGCTTTTCAGGTCGGTTCTTGTTGCGGCGATAAACAGATTCGGTCTTCCGGGAGCGGTGCCGCTGGCGTCAGCCGGACTGCCCGAAATAAACGACAAGCTTAAAACCTCCCTTGCCAAAGTCATCCCTCATCCGGAACCGGGGTCTGCCACGGGCAAACCTTCAGAGTTGGCATGGGTCAGTACATCCGACAACGGCACGGTGGTTTGGAAAATGCCGAAGCTGAGGGGGCTTGACTTCAGGGAGGCGGTCAGAAAACTGAGTGGACATGATTTCAGGATCGAGACGCATGGGTTTGGAGTTGTAAAGGCGCAGTCACCCGACGAGGGAAGTGTAATTTCCGACGGGGGACTGGTCAGGCTGACAATGGGCGAGCCATGAGCATAACGGCCGAGCGGCTTTTTGAAGGTTTTGATCCCGCCCTTCTGCCGGGCCGGGCAACCGGTCCTTTTGAATCCATTACGTCTGATTCCAGGAACGTCAAACCCGGAACCGTGTTCGTGGCTGTTTGCGGCGAGGGCCGTGACGGACATGAATTCGTCGCCGAAGCCGCCAGTCGCGGCGCGGTTCTGGTCGTGGCTGAAAAACCGGTGAAAACGGCCGTTCCGGTTGTTATTGTGCCGGATTCACGCGAAGTGCTTGCGCGTCTGGCGGCGAATTTTTATGACAATCCATCCCGGTTCCTGACAATGATCGGGATAACCGGTACAAGCGGCAAGACAACTGTCACGTATATTGTCGAATCAATTCTGCGGGAGGCCGGATTTTCCCCGGGTGTGATCGGGACGGTGAATTTCAGATATGGCGGGAGGATTTTTCCTTCTACGCACACCACTCCGGGGCCTGTCGAGCTGCAGGGTCTTCTTGCCGCGATGCATGCGGCGGGATGTGATGCGGTTGTGATGGAGGTGTCTTCCCACGCCCTTAAACAGAAGCGCGCCGACTGCATCGCGTTTGATTCGGTGGTGTTCACCAATCTTTCGCCGGAGCATCTCGACTATCATCCGGACATGGAAGATTACTACGCCGCAAAACGCCGGCTTTTTGTGGATTTTGCCAGGCACGCCGTTGAAGCCTCGAAGCGGCCGTTTGCGGGCGTGAACATTGACGATGAATACGGCCGCAGGCTTTATGCGGAGCTATGCGCGCGCGAGGTGATCGAGGGCAGGCATGCTTCATTCGGAATGGGCGGGAATGCCGCGGTCTCGGGCGCGGGCTTGAAATACGGGATCACCGGTATTGCGGGCGAAGCCGCGGGGCTGGCCGTGGAGTCTCCGCTTGTCGGCGCGTTCAATGCCTCAAACATCCTTGCGGCGATTGCGGCCGCCGAGGGGTTGCGGGTTCAGCGTGACGCCATAGTGCGCGGGATCAGGGCGCTTGCCGTCGTGCCGGGCCGGCTTGAGCGCGTGCCCGATGCACGCGGCGTGAACATACTTGTGGACTATGCGCACAAGCCCGATGCGCTTGACAAGGTTCTGCGCACCTTGCGCGAGGCGCGCAACGGGAAAAAACTCATCACCGTTTTTGGTTGTGGCGGAGACCGCGACCGCACCAAGCGGCCGGTGATGGGGCGGCTGGCGGCGGAACTTTCGGACAGTGTATACGTGACGAGTGACAATCCGCGCACGGAGGAGCCGCGCGCGATCATCGAGGAGATACTTTGCGGGATGAAGGGCTTCGGTAATTTCGAGGTTGAACCCGACCGTGCGCTGGCCATCCGCTCGGCCGTGAGCGTCGCGTCTCCGGGTGATATCGTGTTGATCGCGGGCAAGGGGCACGAGGATTATCAGATAATCCGCGACCCCGCCGATCCG
>Ga0208375_1002867_pt1 | contig 15467 bp, 11 predicted proteins | sample RifOxyD1_FD_184038 | JGI IMG/M metagenome (GOLD analysis project Ga0208375, IMG submission 184038) | Soil microbial communities from Rifle, Colorado - Rifle Oxygen_injection D1 (SPAdes) | ecosystem: Environmental > Terrestrial > Deep subsurface > Rock core/Sediment | place: Rifle, Colorado... | reverse complement strand
GAAAAAGATATGGTCAAGATTGCCGAGAAGATAGACAAGGTGTTGAGAGCAAAAAAATAATTTTTGCAGACGTCGGACATACGTAAAAATCCCGATATAGCAATAAGCAACGGTCGTTGCTTATTGCTATATCGGTAATTAAATTTTCGGTTGGTGGCAGACGCTTTGGTGTGTTAGTATTTTGTTAATGATCATTCGGGAGAAAATAAAATTAGCCGTTAATGACGCTCTGGGGACTTTAAGTTTGCCAGCGGGGGATTTTTTACTGGAACATCCGGCCGATTTAACTTTGGGTGACTACGCTTCTAATGTGGCCATGGTGTTTGGAAAAAAGCATAATCGTTTGCCGAAAGATCTGGCTAGCGACATCATCAAACATCTGTATTTGAATAACTATGATTGGTTGGAAAAAGCGGAAGTAGCTGGGCCAGGTTTTATCAATATTTTTCTGACTAAAAAGTTTTTGATAGAAACGGCCGGCAGTTTACAGGCCGGGGAGCTGTGCCTAGTAGATTTCGGTGTCGGCCAAAAGGCGATTGTGGAATATTCCTCGCCGAACATTGCCAAGCCTTTTTCCATTGGTCATCTGCGCTCGACGATTATTGGAGCGGCAGTTGCTAACCTACTCGAAGCCAGTGGTTATGAAATTATTCGCCACAACTATCTCGGCGATTGGGGAACCCAGTTTGGCAAAATGATTGTCGCGATTAAAAAATGGGGGAACCTGGCGGAGATCGAAACTAGTGCCGAGCCAGTTAAAGAATTAGTAGCTCTCTATGTTCGCTTTCACGAAGAAGCTGAAAAAGATAATGGTCTGGATGATGAGGCGCGGGCTTGGTTTACTAAATTAGAACATGGCGATGAAGAAGCGGTGACGATTTGGCAGAAATGCATTGCTCTATCAAAAGTGGATTTTTCTAAAATCTATCAGCGCTTAGGAGTAGAGTTTGATTTTGATCGAGGAGAAAGTTTTCTCGAGGGTAAAACTGGTCCCGTTTTGGAAGAAATAAAAAAGAGTGGTTTTGTCCACGAGAGTGAGGGGGCGACGCTCTTCTTTTTTCCTGAGGACAAGTTGCCACCCATGATGTTGGCCAAAAAAGATGGCTCGTCTCTGTACGCCTTGCGCGACTTGGCTTCTGATTTTGGGCGAAAATCAGAATTTGTGCCAGATCTAATCATTAATGAAGCCGGTTCCGAACAAAAACTTCATTTTGAGCAAGTTATCGAGGCTGAACGTTTGCTTGGTTGGTTCAAGCCGGGACAGCGGGTTCACATTGGCCATGGACTCTATCGCTTTACCGAGGGCAAGATGAGCACCCGCAAGGGTAATGTCATTTGGTTGGAAGAGGTGCTAAACGAAGCCGTCAAACGGGCTTCGGAATTTAATCCTGATTCGGCCGAAGAAGTGGGGATTGGGGCTTTAAAATATAACGATCTAAAACGTGACAGCAAACTCGATATTACTTTTGATTGGGACGATGTTTTAAATCTTAAAGGGAACTCTGGCCCTTATTTGCAATATACTGTCGCTCGAGCTAAAGCTGTGCTGGACAAGTCCGATAAACAGCCGGTCACTCCGACTGATTTAAATGAAGTTGATTTGGAATTGGCCCGTTATCTCTACCGTTTCCCGGAAGTGGTCGAGCGCTCGGCTCGCGACTATGCTCCACATCAGCTTTGCACCTATCTCTATGAACTAGCTAGCGTCTTTAATAATTTTTATGCTCAGGAAAAAATTGTGGGTGAAAGGGGGGAGGAGGGTAAATTAGCTCTAGTTTTGGCAACTGTTAATATTTTAGCCAAAGGTTTAAATCTGCTTGGTATTGCTGTACCCGAGAAAATGTAACCCGCGCAGCGGAGCAATCCTCGCATGAGGATGATTTTCATTTTTTGACGAAAATCATCCTGAGCGAAGTCGAAGGATAAAAACCAAACCCCTTGAGTGTTTAAAACGCTCAAGGGGTAACGATAGTTATCTGAGGTTACTCTTGTTGTAAATACCACGTTTTTACGGTAAATTGTTCACATGGAAGAGAAAAACGACCGGCCAGAAAAATCAGCTCTCGCTCAAAGAGAGGAGGAAATTTTAGCTCGCTGGCAAGAAAAGAAAATTTTTGAGCAAAGCTTAACCAAACCCGCCTCCGCTAAAAGCTTCGGCGAGGCGAAGGAGTTTGTTTTTTATGATGGGCCCCCTTTTGCCACTGGCACACCACACTATGGTCACTTGATCGGTGGCACTATCAAAGACGTCATTCCCCGTTACAAAACCATGCAGGGCTTCCACGTTTCTAGACGTTGGGGTTGGGATTGTCATGGTTTACCGGTAGAAAATTTAATTGAAAAAGAACTCGGCCTCAAATCCAAAAAAGATATTGAGGATTATGGCATCGGTAATTTTAATGCCAAGGCTAGAGCTAGTGTTATGCGCTACGCCGATGAGTGGAAAAAAACTGTTCCCCGTCTCGGCCGTTTTGTTGATATGGACAATGATTATCGGACGATGGATCCAACTTATACCGAAACTATTTGGTGGATTTTTAAAAACTTGTCCGACCAGGGTTTGATTTATGAGGGCTACAAGGCGATGCAAATCTGTCCGCGTTGCGAGACGACCTTGTCGAATTTTGAAGTTAATCAGGGGTACAAGGACATCACGGATATTTCGGTCTTTGTAAAGTTCAAAGTTCAAAATTCAAAGTTAAAAACTGCAATTCAAAATTCAAAAGTAAAAGACGAAGACAATACTTATATTGTCGCGTGGACAACAACACCTTGGACGTTGCCAGGCAATGTGGCGCTGGCAGTAGGAAAGGATATAGATTATGTAAAAATAAAAATCAAAAATGAAGAGAGCGAAGATTATTACATTATTGCAAAAAGTAGATTGGAGGCTGTCATGGCATCTAGGGGTAATTTAGTTACTGTTTACAATATTGAGCAAACTTTTAAAGGTTCCGATTTAATCGGTTTATCTTACGAACCGGTTTTTGACTACTACTCAAATCCTAATGAGGCTGAAATCCGGCGTCGATCTGCGTTAAGTCCGCGTGAATCTGTGTCATGGGAGAATGGGTGGAAAATATACGGGGCTGATTTTATTACAACGGAGGATGGAACTGGTGTCGTTCATATCGCGCCCGCTTTTGGCGAAGATGATATGAAGTTGGGTCAGAAGGAAAATTTACCTTTTATCCAGCCTGTTGGCCTGAACGGTGTCTTCAAGCCGGAAGTGGGGGATGGCTTGGCGGGACAGCCCGTTAAACCAAAAGACAATCCACAGGCTACCGATATTGAAATTATAAAAATCCTGGCCGCTAAAGGATTTCTTTTGGCCAAGGAAAAAATTATTCACTCCTATCCGCACTGTTGGCGTTGCGAGACTCCGCTACTAAACTACGCGACCTCGTCATGGTTTTTGGAGGTGACCAAAATCAGGGATCGTCTAGTAGCGGAAAATAAAAAAATCAATTGGGTGCCGGAGCATATTCAAGAGGGTCGTTTTGGTAAATGGCTAGAGGGCGCGCGTGATTGGGCGATTTCTCGGACCCGTTTCTGGGGCGCTCCTTTGCCGGTCTGGCGTTGCGAGATTTGTGGCGAGAAAAAAGTCATTGGCTCGCTGGTTGATTTGCAGGAGGCAACTGGTCCAGCTCAAAATAATTATTGGTTAATGCGTCATGGTCAGGCTGAATCTAATATCGTAAATGTTACTAGTTTTGGCAAAGAGGCGACTGATCCCTTAACAGCAGAAGGCGTCGCACAAGTTAAAGAAAGCGCCAAAATTTTTTCAACCAAAGACAAAATAGATTTAATTATTAGTTCTCCTTTTCGGAGAGCCAGAGAGACGGCTGAATTGACAGCAGGCGAGCTTGGTTTGCCAGTTGATGAAATTATTTTTGATGATCGTCTAAGAGAAGCCGGTCCGGGAATTTTTGATGGCCAGAATTGGCCTGGGTACTATTTAGTATCAGAACAAACAGAGTCAGGCTTGGAAACACTATCTCAAATTAGGATTAGGGTTTCTTCTCTCTTGTTTGAGCTGGAAAATAAATATAAAAATAAAAGAATTTTACTGGTTAGTCACGGCTTACCTCTTAGGATTACAACTTTTGCTGGTCTCGGTATTGATACTAGGGAATTACTTAAGAATTTAGAAAAGCCTGATTTTAAATTTAAAAATGCTGAAATTAAACCGTTAGCTTTTAAACCATACCCTCACAACAGCGATTTTGATTTGGATTATCATCGGCCATATATCGATGAGGTAACTTGGCCTTGCGCCTGTGGTGGTCAGATGAAGAGAATTCCAGAAGTTTTTGATTGTTGGTTTGAATCTGGGGCCATGCCGTATGCTCAAAGCCATTATCCTTTTGGTGATAGCCAGAAAACTTTTGATCCGACCAAACAAATTTCTTTTCCGGCTGATTTTATCGCCGAGGGCCAGGATCAGACTCGGGGTTGGTTTTATACGATGTTGGTTCTCGGTACTGCCTTGTTCGGTCAGAGTCCTTATAAAAATGTAGTGGTCAATGGTTTGATCCAGGCGGAGGATGGTCGCAAGATGTCCAAGAGTTTAAATAATTATCCCGATCCCTTGGTTCTCGCCAACAAATACAGCGCTGATGCTTTGCGACTCTATTTGCTCGCCTCACCAGCCGTTCATGCGGAAGATCTCAATTTCTCAGAGAAAGGGGTGGGTGAAATTCAGCGTAAAATTCTATCGCGCTTGCTTAACGTGGTGACTTTTTTGGAAACTTATGGTGAGATTAAGGGTGGCGATATTAAGTTAGAAAAAACTGAAGATGTCCTCGACCGTTGGATCTTGTCTCGTCTGGGCGAAACTCTCGCCAAAGTGGAAAAGGAATTTGATGGTTATGAACTAGATCGAGCGGTGACGGCGCTGGATAGTTTTATTGATGATTTGTCCAACTGGTATCTGCGTCGTAGTCGCGACCGCTTCCGCGGTGAAGATAAAAAAGTCAGGGAGCAGGCCAACCAAACTTTGCTTTTTGTGTTATTAACCACCGCTAAAATTATAGCCCCGCTAGCGCCATTTGTGGCTGATGATATTTATCTTCGTCTAACTAAAGAACAGGCCAAAGATAGTGTTCACCTCGAAGCTTGGCCAGAGGCGTTGGCCATCGATGAAGAATTGCTAACCCAGATGAAAGAAGTGCGAAAAGTGGTGGCTCTCGGTTTGGAAATGCGCATGTCGGCTGGGGTCAAGGTGCGCCAACCTTTGCAGAGTCTTAAAATTGCTGATGCCAAATTATCCGGCCAGACTGAGTTGCTGGAATTGATCAAGGATGAGCTCAATGTCAAAGAAGTTTTGTTTGACAAAGCTTCTGGTGAGCCAGTTTGGCTAGACATCGAAATCACTCCCGCTCTTAGAGAGGAAGGTATTGCTCGGGACTTTATTCGCTTAATTCAAGAAAAACGCAAGCAAGAAAACCTTGTCCCTAGTGATCAAGTTGACTTGAAAATTTTTGTTTGGCCGAGGAGTCGAGAAGTGCTCGAAAAGTTTAGTGATGAAATCAAACGGGTGGCCGGATTGAATAATATTGAATTCTTATCGGCCGAACCGACCAGCGAGCCAGTCGGGTCAGTCCAAGAAGAGCCAGTGTGGCTAGATTTGGTTCGTTAGAAAAATGTCCCATCGCCTCTATCACACCGAAGCCTTTGTTTTACAACATCGTCCGAGGGGGGAGGATAGCAAATTATTATATTTGTTTACCGCCGATCTCGGTTTGATCTTAGTGGTCGCTCAGGGGGTGAGGAAGGCCAGCTCAAAAATGCGAGCCAATATTACCGACTATTCTTTTGGTGATTATTCTCTAGTCCGGGGACGGGAATTTTGGCGACTAGTATCGGCTCAGAAAAGAAATGATTTTTCTGCCACTTTTTCTTCTCTTAAAAAAAGATTGATAGTCGGTAACATTTTCCGTTTATTGATGGTTCTGACGGGGGAAGCCGAGAGTCAGGAAATTTTTCAGGATCTTAAACAGGCTTTTGCTTGGCTAGCTCAGATTTCCACAGAAGATAAATTGGTGTCAGTGGTGGAAAAAATGCTGGTTCTTCGGTTGTTGGCTCATCTCGGTTATCTGGAATCCAGCCCTGTCTGGTCAAGTTTAGTGGAGGGGGATTGGAGTCAGGAAAAACTGAGCACTCTCATGACTCCACCTCTGGATCATGATTCGACTATCTTTATCAACAAGATTCTCAAAGATTTACATTGGTAGAAGAGAAGTGCCAGTAATGTTATAATCCAAGGTAATTATGGCTTTACCTAGTTCAAAAGAAACCAGTAGTCTAAATGAATTGCAAAAAAAGCTTGATCAAGGCACCTTGACCAACGTTCGTTTGAAGCGCTCAAATTTGCCACCAGAAGAGTCAGTCGATGCCAGTGATTGGTCCAAAGACATCATCGACGATTATGGAGAGCCGGGCCAATCTTCTTCTTGGCGTAAAATCAAAAATTTTCTAGTGATTGCGGTCGTTTTTTTTGTGGCTTCTCTTGGTATTGCCTCGATTGTAATTTTACGAGGGGGTAATTTGATTTCCAATGCCAATATTAATCTCGATCTTCGTGGACCGGTTAGTGTCAAATCTGGAGACGTCCTGCATTTACAGGTAGGAATCATTAATCACAATAAAGTCTCTTTGGAGGCGGCCAGAGTTTTGGTCGAGTATCCTGACGGCACTCGATCGGCCACTGATGCTACTCAAAATTTTGTTCGGGAAAATTATAATTTAGGGACAATAAAAAAAGACGAGGTAGTTAATCGAAGTTTTGACGCTTTGGTTTTTGGCGGGCAAGGGGTTCAACAAAAAGTTAAATTGATTTTTGAATATCGTTTAGTCGGATCAAATAACATTTTTTCCAAAGAAAAAGATTTTGTTTATACCATTAGTGATGCTCCGATCACCATGGCCGTCGATTTGCCGACTGAGATGAATGCTGGCCGAGAGTTTGATTTTACGATTGAGCTAGTTTCCAATTCCCCAACCATTTTGTCCGATCTCTTGTTAGACGTTTCTTATCCGCCAGGCTTTCAATTTAAATCAGCTGATATCCCGTCGGCCCCAGATGGGCACGTTTGGCATTTGGGCGATTTAGCTTCGGGAGCCAAGAAAAAAGTTACGATTACTGGCTTTTTATCTGGTCAGGAAAATGAACTCAAGAGTTTTCGTTTTGTGGTGGGCCCGGCTCAAAATCAGACAGATGGCCAAACCGCTTTTGCTTATGCTGATGCTCTAAAAAATCTGGTTATCCGTAATCCTTTTGTCAGTGCGAATTTGGCTTTAAACAATCAGTCTGGTGATGAAATTGTTGTTTTACCGGCCGAGAATATCAATGGCCAGATTACTTGGGCTAATAATTTGACGACTGATATAAAAAATCTACAGCTAGAATTAAAAATTGACGGCTCGATTATTAATCGTCGGTCGATCGATGCGGTATCGGGGTTTTATCGTTCTCAGGACGATAAGATCTTATGGAATAAAGAAACCTCGGCCGATTTTGAGACTCTCACCCCTAATGATAAAAAACAAACCGGTCTTACTTTTTCTATTTTGTCATTGTCTTCTCTGCGTGATACCTTGGCGAGAAATCCGCAAGCCAAGTTGACGTTAGTTGTCACCGGCGAAAGGCAAACCGCTAGTAATCAATCCGAAACTGTTAGAACGGAGATAAGTAAAATAGTCAAAGTTCTGTCTGTCCCTCAGTTGGCCACTCAACTACTCTTTAATTCCGGCCCTTTTTCTAATGTGGGCTCGGTCAATCCTAAAGTTGATCAGCAGACTTCTTACACTGTGGTTTGGTCGGTGGCCAATCCTTACAATGAAGTCAAAGAAGCTCAAGTCGTGGCCACCTTGCCTGTCTACGTTGATTGGCAATCTACCATCTCTCCGGCCGATGAAAAATTATCTTATAACTCATCGACCCGACAGCTAACCTGGGCACTCGGTCTCTTGCCGGCGGGTTCTGGCTTTGATTCTGCGCCTCGTGAAGTTTCTTTTCAGGTGACTTTTACTCCGAGTTTGAGCCAGATAGGAATTGCTCCGACGATGGTCTCGGCCACAGTTTTGACCGGTAAAGATTCTTTTGCCAATACTCCTGTTAGTTTTAGTCGTGGCGCCTTGACCACTAGTTCTCTCAATGAACCAAAAGAGGGGGCTAGCGTCGGCATTGTTAGCGAGTAATGTGTTTTTTTGCCAATTGGGCTAAGCTATAGTATTATCTGTCTATGAATGGTAACGACAAATCTAATTTGGTCAGTCTGTCTTTTTTCACTCTCTGGAAGGTGGTTTTGGTGGTGGCGGTAGTTTATTTTGTCTATTATTTGCGAGACATCTTTTTGGTTTTGTTGACCTCGATTGTCCTTGGTTCCGCGATCCGACCCTTCTCCACTTGGTTTGAAAAATTTAAAATTCCGCGTATTTTGGCGGTTCTTCTTGTTTATATTATTGGTTTCTCGGTTATTTTAGGCACCTTATACTTCATTATACCGCCGATTTTTGGTGATATGTTAGATATTGCTCAGACTTTGCCGGCTAAAATGAACTCCTTTATGAAAAGTAGTGGCGCCTGGAGTAGTGTCAGTGGCTTCTCGACCAGTTTTGTTGATGATTTTTCCATCAATGATCTAATGAATTCTAACGTCAGTTCTTTCTTACCGGCGATCCCAAAAAATGTGATGGAGCTAATCACCTTTCTCTTTAATGGGGTTTTTAGTTTTGTTTTAATTATTATCATTTCTTTTTATATTGCGGTTCAAAAAAATGGCGTGGAGGAGTTTTTACGTCTTATCGTGCCTCTGCGGAGTGAAGCTTATGCCCTAGATCTTTGGCAGAGAGTCGAGAAAAAAATCGGTGGCTGGCTCCAGGGCCAGATTTTACTCGGGGTGATTATTGGGCCGTTAGTCTTTCTCGGGCTATCTTTACTGGGCGTTAAATATGCTTTGATTTTGGCGATCCTCGCTGCGGTTTTTGAGTTGATCCCATTTTTTGGCCCAGTCTTGTCGGCGGTGCCGGCGGTTATTTTTGCTTTTTCTATTGGTGCGCCTGTCGGTCTGATGACTCTCGGTTTTTATGTGGTGGTCCAGCAGTTTGAAAATCATTTGATTTACCCCTTGGTGGTGCGCAAAATTATTGGCGTTCCGCCGTTAATCGTTATTATTTCTTTGGTGGTTGGAGCCAAGCTGGCCGGCTTCTTGGGAATTATTTTGGCGGTACCAATGGCGACTTTGTTTATGGAGATGGCCAACGATATGGAAACCCGCAAAGGACTTTTTCGTCTCCAAAGTACTCGGACGGAAAACCATGAAAACTAAGCCTGACCGTTTTTATATCACTACTACTTTGCCCTATGTGAACGCTAAACCGCATATTGGTTTTGCCATGGAAATTATCCGGGCTGATATTATCGCTCGCTATCATCGAGCACTGGGTCAAGAAGTTTTCTTTAATACTGGCACTGACGAACATGGTCAGAAAATTTATCAGAAAGCGATCGAGATGGGTGAGACCCCCCAGGTTTATGTTGATAAACTAGCCGAGGAATTCCGCCGGTTGATTGATCCACTAGGGATTAGTCCAGATGTTAATTTTGTTCGCACGACCGATCCGCATCATATAAAGGGCGCTCAGGAATTTTGGCGTCGTTGTGACCAGAATGGGTATATTTATAAAAAGAATTATCAGACCAAATACTGTGTCGGTTGTGAATTGGAAAAAACAGACTCTGAGTTGATAGATGGTAAATGCCCACTTCATCCACAGTCGGAATTAGAATTGCGGGATGAAGAAAATTATTTTTTTAAATTTTCAGCCTTTGGAGATCAACTCCTCGCTTTTTATAAAGCTCATCCTGATTTTATTTTTCCCGCCGAGCGAATGAACGAAATGAAGGCCTTGATCGGGCGGGGGCTAGAAGACTTTAGTATTTCACGTTTGGCCACCAAGATGCCGTGGGGGATTGCTGTTCCAGATGATACAGACCAAGTGATGTATGTCTGGTTTGATGCCCTGACGAACTATGTCTCGGTTTTGGGCTGGCCTTGCCACGACGAAGCTTCTAGCGGAGTCGGGCCTGAGGATGGAGAATGTGGATTTAATAAGTGGTGGACGGAGACGAGTGGCGCGGTGCAGTATTGTGGCAAAGACAATCTCCGTCAGCAGTCAGCCATGTGGCAGGCGATGTTGATGGCAGCCGGCTTGCCGAATTCTAAGCATATTGTTATCGACGGTTTTGTTACCAGTGGGGGGCAAAAGATGAGCAAGAGTTTGGGCAATGTCATAGACCCCTTCGAAGTAGTAGAGAAGTATGGCACCGATGCCTTGCGTTACTTAGTAGCGGGGGAGTTGGCGATGTTTGAAGATAGTGATTTTACTTGGGAGCGTTTCCATAATGCTTATAATGCTAAACTGGCCAATGGTTTAGGTAATTTGGTCAGTCGGGTGATGAAGATGGCGGAGAGTTATCTAGCGGATCCGGTGGCTGTCGGGGCTGTCAGTTTACCGGCCGATTTTACAGGATTTTTGGATGTCTTTGAGATTGGCCAGGCGACGGATGTGATTTGGCAGAAAATTACTGAACTCGATCTCAAAATTCAGCAGACTCAGCCATTTAAATTAATCAAAGAAGACCGCCCCACTGCTGAAAAAATTGTCACTGAATTGGTGCGAGGAGTGGCCGAGATTGCCGAGATGTTAAGCCTGATCATGCCAGGCACGGCGGAGAAAATAAAAATCTTGATCAAAGAGAACAAAATGCCGGAGCCGTTATTCCTGCGCAAAGAGGCGTTACGATAACTCAATTTGAAACCACGAAAAAGCCCCCAGCGGGGCTTTTTCTCTGTTTCGCTTCTGCTGCTTCGCCCTCGTTCCTCACTTCGTTCGGAACAAAAATCAAAGGGCGAAGACCGGCCAGCAGGGCTACACAAGGGTTTCAAATCGAATTATCTCCACTAGAGCTAAAATATCCCTCAACAAGGCCATTTTCTACCCCATTGCCGTCATGCGACGACTGCTCCGTCGCTTCGCTCAGGGTGTTTAGTTAACCTTCAAGGGTGACACTGTTGATAAATAATAATTCAATTTCTCGACCGGGATCATCCCGTTAAGATACTTCCCCAAATGAATCCGTTCGTAGTTGTAGAACTCTAGATATTCCTCCAAAGTTTTCCATGGTCTCGTAGGATTTAGATAATATTCTTGATCAATCACTCCGTGAGCTCTTTCCACTGCTCCATCCCAGGTTGGTGATGACTTAGGAATGAAATAGTGGGCAATCCCTTTTTGTCCCAGATACTGGTGGAAGCTACCACGATTCTCACTACCATTGTCAGTTTGAAGGCCAAGGATTTTAAATTGATAATATCTCTCAGCTAGCTCGAAGGCTTTGATGGTGTCTTCGGCCGTCATGGTAGCGGTGACGGTGGCAAACTGGATACCAGTGTAAATATCGATGAAAGTCCTCTGATATTTACGGAAGTTGTCTTCCCAAATATATTTAGCATCGGCCTGAATCACCTCACCTGGAGCCCGAGGGATGACTGGTTCTTTGATTGGTGTGTACCACAACAACTTCTTCTGGGGTCTTCTGATCAAACCTTTCTTTTTGTAGAGTTTGTAGATAGCGGTGGTGGAAATATCAAGGCCAAATCGGCGTTTAACCAGCAGTTTCATTTTCTTTGGACCATAGTTAATTCGCAATTTTTCTTCACAAATGAAGACCTTAATTTCTCCTTTGATCTTGGTGTCTGGGTGTTCTTTTTTGGGAAGGTGGGCCTTTGACCCACAATCTTTTCCCCGCCATTTGTAGTAGGTCTTGGGAGAAATACTGTAGAGGTCGCAGACTTCTTTTACGGTCTTGCCAGCCTTCTCAACGAGGAAATACCACTTCTGTCTGATTTTCGGTAGGTAGGCCGATACTTGGTTCTTGTTTGCCATATGTTGTTAATTAAGGATGGTTAACCTTTGTCACCCCAATCCTAGCAGACTGTCACCCCATAAGGTTAACTGTACACAGGGTTGCTTTTTTCTACAGATATGATATAATATAAGACAGAATGTCGCTGACCAGATTTTGGGGCTGTTCCCACAATCTGCTCGGCAAGAATAGAGAAAGGAAAGCTGACCATGAGTAACATGCTCGGTATCATCCAGTTGTTAGGCCGTCTGCCGGAAACTACGTGGGGAGTTGTTTTTGACCTTCTCACTAAGTTGATCGGAGAAGAGGGGGAGAAGTGGTTCCGAGAGCTGACAAAGTTTCTCCGCAAAGAAACTTGTTGGGTCATTGGCAGGTTATCCAACCCCCACCTCCGTCAGATCGTCACCGGCCTGCTTCGCGCCACCACCGGCCAGCGTACCTTGGCCAAAATGAAGAACCTGTTCACTGGCGGCCTTGATTCCGATTTTACCAATTGGGGTACGAATGTTGCTGGTCCAGCCACCACCGAAGCGCCATTTGAGGTCTATGAAATGATCAAGAACGGCACCTTCGCCCAGATCTTCGGTGGGTTTGGCGTAGATCTCAAGAAGTTGTGCTGGTCACAAGACCAGATTATAACTTTCGTTGAGGATCACTCCGATTTACTCCATCCGCAGGAGTGGGCCACGTTTTTCCTCTTCAGTGTCAAGTTCGACGAAGGAACGGAAAACGAGCGCGAAGAATTCTTCGTTGCTCGCCTCGACCGGCGTGACGATGGCCGGCTCGAGGCGCGCGTGCGCCGCTTGTCGGACGACGACGTCTGGAGTACCGAGGACCGGCGTCGGGTCGTGATCCCGCAACGGTCACTTTGATTTTATCCCTCGAGTCACTTAGACTCTCAATCCCTTGGGCCCTTCGGGACCCAGGGGATTTTTGCTACAATGATTTTATAGGAGTTGAATTTTATTCGTAGATTTGTGTTTTAATTCGTTATATTCGCATCGTGTATGAAATACTTTGACGCGCATACTCATCTTAATATTCAATTTGACGAGGACCTTGCCTCGCCGAAGCTCTCTGCGAAGGCGGGTTGGAAGGAAGCGGGGGAACGGTCACTGGCTGCCGGGGTGGCTTTTGTTAATGTCGGCACGGATGTGGAGCGATCGAAATTGACCGTGGAACAGGCCAAGTATTTTACTTCGTCCGCCGAAGCTTTTGCGAAGGAGGAGGTTGGAGTGTGGGCCACGGTTGGCATCCATCCGACCGAAGACGGGACTGATTTTGCTGTGATTGAAAAATTGGCAGAAGAGGATTGCGTGGTGGCGATTGGGGAATGCGGGATGGAGCTAATGCAAAGTTCAAAATGCAAAATGCAAAATTGCAATTCAAAATCCAAAAGTTTTGAAGAGGATAAAAAAATACAGGAAGGGTTATTTAGAAAACACATCGAGCTATCTTTGAAAGTTAATAAGCCACTTATGATCCATTGTCGTAATGCTTATGAAGAAACTTATGAGATTTTGAAAGAGTATCGAGATAAAGTGGGGGACAAATTAAAGTTTAATATGCATTTTTTTGCCGGTGATTGGGGTGTCGCTCAAAAGTTCTTGGAGCTAGGCGGCTACCTATCTTTTACTGGTGTGATTACCTTTGCCGACCAATATGACGAGGTGATTAAAAAAATGCCTCTCGACCGTCTGATGTCTGAGACCGATGCCCCCTTTGTCGCCCCGGTACCACATCGGGGCCAGCGCAATGAGCCGGCCTATGTGGCTCTAATGGCTGAGAGACTGGCTGAATTACGTCCAGAGCCACGAGAAGTAGTCTTGGAGGCCCTGGTGACCAATGCCCAGAAATTCTTTAGAATCAACGCTGATTGATGCGGATAAAACGCTGATTTAACGCGGAAAATCAGTCTGAAGGGGAGTTTTGACCCGGAAGTGAATTTTGGCCTTGTCCGCCTTCGGACGTACGCTCATAGAGCGAGGCCAAAATCTACTTCCGGGTTGACCTTTTTACTCAGTATGCTAGGATTATGCCCATGGAAACACCGGAAATTATTGCTAGCGAGCCCGCCAATCTTTACGAGATTGGTTATTTATTGAACCCGCTAATTCCAGCCGAAGGAGTCTCAGCCGAAGCTGACAAGGCTCTGTGTACCCCGATCGAGGCGGTGGGTGGGGAAGTGGCCAGCCAGCTGATGCCCTTTATGCGACCATTGGCCTACTCTATTACTAAGTCTATCGGTAGCAAAAAAAGCTCTTACAAAGATGCTTATTTTGGCGCTTTGCGTTTCGAATTAACCGCTGACAAGATAGTTGCCCTCAAGAAATCGCTCGACAAGAGCGAAATGATTTTGCGCTTTCTTTTAATTCGCTTACCAAAAAATGCCGAGAGAGTGATCAACTTTAGCTACCGCAAACCAGCTTCTCGTCATGAAGGTTTGGCTGACCGTTCTGTCGCTCCTAAAGAAGTCGAAACGGTAAGCAAGGGCGAGATTAATGAGGAACAACTCGACAAGGAGATTGAAGGTTTATTGATTGAGCAAAAAGTCATTTAGATTTTAATTTCATTTTCAACTTTTCATTTTTAATTTAATCTAATGTATTTAAATAAAGCCATAATTTACGGTAATCTCACTCGTGATCCAGAACGGAGAGCTTTGCCGTCTGGTGCCTCCGTCGTCAATTTTTCTGTCGCCACTTCTCGTATTTGGAAAGATAAAAGTGGTGTTCGCCAGGAAGATACTCAGTATCACAATATTGTCGCTTTTGCTCAACTGGCCGATCTGATTTTTCAATACTTACGCAAGGGTTCTGGTGTCTTGGTAGAGGGGAGAATCCAGACTCGGAGCTGGGATAGCACGGAAGGCAAGAAGTACCGGACGGAGATTGTGGCTGATGCTATCCAGTTTGGTCCCAAGCGTGATGGCGCTCCAGCCACTGGCGATTATAACAAGGAAGACAAGGGAAGTCAGACTTCCCAGGCCAATGAACAGCCGAGCCAACCGATTGACACGATTCAATATCCCGAAGAAGATATCAACCCAGACGATATTCCTTTTTAGAAAAAATAAATTTAAATTTTATGAAGCAATGCCATTTTTGTACTAATAACGCCAAAGACATCGACTACAAGGATACCGAAACCTTGAAGGGTTTTCTCGATTCTCATGCCCGGATCGTCAAGCATCGCCGAACCTCGGTCTGTGCTCTCCATCAGCGTAAGCTGACCGAAGCCATCAAATATGCTCGTTTCTTGGCCCTATTGCCATTCTCGGTTGGCTAAAATCAAAAAATGTGGTGTATTTATTTTATCCACAGCTTATCTTGACAGGTTAAAAGTTTTTGCTAGACTATAATCAGTCTAGTTCCTTTTGTGTGGAGAAGAGCTTACGCATAAAGATTGTGGCAAGTACCCCATATACTAGACACAGTTGTGCAGATAGTCTGGGTTGATTGGGGGCGATGAGTTACAATCAAGTGGTAATAATCACATCATTACCATGGCCAAAAAAATCAATGACGAAGTAAAG
>Ga0208375_1002865_pt1 | contig 15488 bp, 9 predicted proteins | sample RifOxyD1_FD_184038 | JGI IMG/M metagenome (GOLD analysis project Ga0208375, IMG submission 184038) | Soil microbial communities from Rifle, Colorado - Rifle Oxygen_injection D1 (SPAdes) | ecosystem: Environmental > Terrestrial > Deep subsurface > Rock core/Sediment | place: Rifle, Colorado... | reverse complement strand
CCTGCAACGAGCCGGAATTGCGTTGCGGCGGGTGCCTGGCTGGCGGGACGATTCCCGATCGCGGCTGAAGCCGCTCCTGCAGGTGGCTCCGCCTCCAAGACCGGGGTGATCCGAACCCCGCATCGCAGCCCCTGCGACCGCCGCCGCTACACTGGCGCGATGACCGATTCCCCTCTCGTCCTGTTCCTGCTGGTGATGGCGCTGCTCGCCAGCCTGTTCGCCGTCGGCCTGATGGTCGTCCTGCTGAGGCGCCGCCCGGACGCCGCGTTGCAGGACCACCGCGACCGCCTCGAAAGCGCCCTGCGCGAGGAGCAGCGCGAAGGCCGCGCCGAGTTGCGCCAGCAGCTCGACAGTCTCGGCACCCAGCAGGCGGCGCGCATCGATGGCTTCGGCGGCAAGCTGGCCGACCTCACCGAGCGCACCGACCGCCGGCTGGACGAGTTCCGCATCGCGGTTGCCGAGGATGCGCGTAAAGCGCGCACGGAGGGCAGCGAAGCGCAGCAACGTCTGGCCGACAACCTGGGCCAGCGCCTCGCCGAACTCACCCAGCGCAACGAGCAGCGCATCGGCGAGATGCGCGCCACGCTCGAGCAGCAGCTGCAGAAGCTGCAGGCCGACAACGCCAGCAAGCTCGAGCAGATGCGCGCCACGGTCGATGAAAAGCTGCAGAGCACGCTGGAGACGCGCCTGGGCGAGTCGTTCCGGCTGGTGTCCGAGCGCCTGGAGCAGGTGCAGCGCGGGCTCGGCGAGATGCAGCAGCTGGCCACCGGCGTGGGCGACCTCAAGCGCGTGCTGACCAACGTCAAGAACCGTGGCGGCTGGGGCGAAGTGCAGCTGGAAGCCATCCTGGAGCAGACGCTGGTCGCCGAGCAGTACGCGCGCGGCGTGCGGGTGAAGCCCGACAGCGCCGAGACGGTGGACTTCGCCATCCGCCTGCCCGGGCGCCGCGACGACGAGACGCCGGTATGGCTGCCGATGGACGCCAAGTTCCCGCGCGAGGACTACGAGCGCCTGCTCGATGCGCAGGACCGCGGCGACCCCGACGCGGTGCGCACCCATGCCGCACAGCTCGAACGCGCCATCCGCCTGCAGGCCAGGTCCATCTGCGAGAAATACGTGTCGCCGCCGCACACCACCGACTTCGCGGTGATGTTCCTGCCGACCGAAGGCCTCTACGCCGAGACCATCCGCCGCCCTGGCCTGATGGACGCGCTGCAGCGCGAGTACCGCGTGGTGCTGGCCGGCCCGACCACCATCACCGCGCTGCTCAACAGCCTGCAGATGGGGTTCCGCACGCTGGCCATCGAGAAGCGTTCCAGCGAGGTCTGGCAGGTGCTGGGCGCGGTGAAGACCGAGTTCGGCAAGTTCGCCACGGTGCTGGAGAAGGCCGCAAGCCAGCTGGACACGGTGCAGAACAGCATCAAGCAGACCGGCGTGCGCACCCGCGCGATCGAACGCAAGCTGCGCGGCGTGGAACAGCTGCCCAGCGACGAGAGCCGGCAGTTGCTGGGCACGTCGCTGGACGAGGGCGAAACCGAGGGCGACGAGGTCGTCTGAGAACAGGCACGTGCGTGGCGTTGCGCGCAGGCCCCTGTAGGAGCGGCTTCAGCCGCGATCAGGAATCGTCCCGCCGCGTGTGCAGCCGCTTCCACGTGTCAATCCGGATTCGTTGTAGGAGCGACGTAAGTCGCGACCGCGAGAGATCGGACAGGAATGGCCTTCATCCGCGATCGATCGCGGATGAAGCCGCTCCTACAGGGGCGGTGCGGAACCATGGCGGGCGGCACGACAAATGTTTGCCGCCCACGGATACCTCAGTTCCCGCCACCCATCGGCGTCACCGGGATCGCGTCCACCGGCACGGTCGGGTTGTACTCCTCGCGCAGGTAGTCGGGCAGGTCGTCGCCTGCATCCTCGTCGAGGCGGTCGCCGAAGATCTGGTAGTTGCGGCGCTGCATCCACGCATCGCGCACCAGCGCGTAGTCGTCCTCAGCGCCTTCGCGCAGGCTGTCGGTCGACAGCAGCTGGGTGCGCACATCGACCAGCTGCAGGCCCTGCAGCGGGATGCGGGTCTGATCGTCGCCGATCTGGCGCAGCGGGCTGAGGGGCGCATCGCCGACCATGCCGAACACGTCGCGCACCGTGCGCGGGCCGAACAGCGGCAGCTCGACGTAGCGCGAGCGCTCCCAGCCCCACACGCCCAGCGTCTGGCCGAAGTCCTCGCTGCGGTTGGGCAGCGTGGCGTCGCTGGCCGGGTCGAAGATCCCGCCGATGCCCAGCGTGGAGTTGAGCGCGAACCGGCCCAGCGACTGCGCCGCCTGTTTCGGCTTGCCCTGCAGCAGCGCGTTCACCGCCGCCACCGGCTGGCCGAGGTTGTTGAAGAAGTTGCTCACGCCCAGCCGGATCGGCCGCGGCACCACGTCCACATAGGCCCGCGCCAGCGGACGCGCGACCGTGCGGTCGACCGCGTTGTTGAAACGGTGCATCTGCCGGTTGTAGCGCTCCCAGGGGTCGTAACTGCCCGGGATGACCGCCGGCTCCGGCAGCGTCGGATCGGCGACCGGGTCGTAGGGCGTGCCGTTTCCGTACAGCGCGTCGAAGTCGCGCTCGGCCTGGGTGCGGGGATCGATGGCGGCCGGCGCCTGTACGTCCGCGGCCGGCGCGGCCGGCTCCAATGCGGGAGCGTCACCGTCGACGGGCGTAACCGAGGCGTCCTCGGGAGCGGCGATCGGGGCGTCGGGACGGGTTTCGACAGGCGCTGCGGTGTCAGCCGGCGCCGGCGTGCCGTCCTCCAGTGCACGCACGCACCGCGCGAAGGCGGCCTGGTCGCGCGCATGCGCGTCCAGGCAGCGCTGGGTATCGATGCGTTGTTTCGCCGACAGCGGGCGATCGATGACCTGCGCCGTCGCGGCCGTGGCCGTCAGCAGCACAAGGGGCAACAGCAGGGCGCGAAGGGCGAGGAGTGCGTGGGGGCGCATGCGGGGCAGTTTAGGTCGTGGGGCGGGGGCCGGCCACGCCGGCGGGGCGCACCGGACCGGAACAGTGTGTTGAGCCGGGCCTGCGTCTCAGCCGCTGAAAGCCAGCGCGGCGTCCAGGCGGTACGCGGTGCGGAGCTCGGCCAGGCCGGCGGGTTCGCCCAGCACGTCCACGCCATCGCATCGCCCCGCCAGCTCCGCCAGCAGCGCAAGGCCTGCGCTGTCGATGCGATCCACCGCGCGCAGGTCGAACGTGTCCACGTCGGCACCGAGCATCGATTGCGCCTGCTTCCACGCCTGCGCGCACGCCTCACGCGACAACGCGCCGGTGAACACCAGCGCGTTGCCGTTGCGGACCACGGTGGCCGTGGGTGCGGCCACTCAGTTGGCGCTGGCGTTGAGCTTGCCGGCCTTGAGCTCGGCGGCGACCTGCGGGATCGACTTCTGCCGCAGCGGTGTGTCGAACTGGTTGCGGAAGGTCTGCACGAAACTCACGCCTTCCACCATCACGTCGAACACCTTCCAGTCGTTGCCGGACTTGCGCATCAGGTAGTCGACCGGGATCGGCTCGCCACCCTGGCGCAGCATCTCGGTGGACACGCGCATGATGGCGCCGCCGCGCAGCGGGGTCTCGGACTTCACCCGCACCTGCAGGCGCGTGTTGAAGTCCAGCAACGAGGAGCCGTAGCGCTGCATCAGGTTGTCGGCCAGCGCGTCGGAAAACAGCTTGACGTCGGCATCCGACGCACCGCGGCCGTGCACGCCCAGCACCAGCCGGCCGGCGTAGTCGCGGTCGAACATCTGGTTGAACTCGCCCGAGACGAACTGGCTCAGCGCGGCGCGATCGCGGGTGAACTCGGCGCGGCGCGACTCGAGCGTGCTCAGGATGCGGGTGCTGTTGTCCAGCACCAGCTTGCTCGGCGAACCGGCCTGGCGCGTCTGGGCGGACTGGTTGGGCGCGGGCTGCTGGGCCAGCGCGGGGGTGGCGGCCAGCAGGGCGCTGGCGATCACGAGGGAAATGGCGGTCTGCTTCATGCGGTGTGCTCCTGGGGGAGGGGCGGGCCTTCGCCGCGGGGAAAAGGGCTTACTGGAGGTACGGCGGGAGGTCCTCGTCGGACCCGCCTTCGGCCGGGGCGGCCGGATCGGCCGCAGCGTCGTCACCGGCGGCATTGTCCGCACCCCCGCTGAACATGTACTTGCCGACCAGCTGCATCAGGTCCACCGACGGCTGGGTCAGGAAGATCTCGTCGCCGTCCTTCAGCGGATCGGGGTCGCCGCCCGGCGCCAGGCCGACATAGCTCTCGCCCAGCAGCCCGCTGGTGAGGATGGCGGCGCTGGTGTCGGCCGGGAGGTCGGAATAGCGGTTGTCGATGGCCAGCGTCACCACCGAGTCCAGCTTGACCGGGTCCAGCGTGATGTCGCTGACCTGGCCGATGGTCACGCCGCCGACCTTGACCGGCGCGTTGTCGCGCAACGGGCCCAGGTTGGTGAAGCGCGCGGTGACCTCGTAGCGGTCGCCGCCGAAACCGAAGTTGCCGTTGGTGGAGGCGATGGCCAGCACCAGCAGCGATGCCAGCGCTAGCAACAGGAAGGCACCGACGGCGAATTCGATGCGGGGGGCTCGGGAGGACATGGAGGTCACCTCAACCCGCCACCGGGCGGGTATTGCATTGGGAAGTCCGCACAGGGGCGTGCGGGGTTTTGCGAACGAATCGCATCAACGGAACAGCAGCGCCGACATCACGAAGTTGAACATCAGCACCAGCAGCGAGGCGTTCACCACCGCCTTGGTGGTGGCCACCGACGTGCCCTCGATGGTCGGCTCGGCGTGGAAGCCGACGTAGGCCGCCACCAGCGCCGCGACCGCACCGAACACCGCGGCCTTGGCGAAGGCCATGGCGAAGTCCTTGCCGAAATCGACGCTGTCCTTGAGCACCTGCCAGAACACGCCCGACTCCACGCCGATCACGTGCACGGCCTCGAAATAGCTGGCGCTGATCGCCAGGCTGCAGAAGAACGCCGTCAGCAGCGGCACGCACAGCACCGCCGCCCAGAAGCGCGGCGCCACCGCCTTGCCGACCGGGTCGATCGCCATCAGCCCGAGCGCGGTGATCTGGTCGGTGGCGCGCATCAGGCCCAGTTCCGCGGCGATCGAGCTGCCGGCGCGGCCGATGAACAGCAGCGCCGTCAGCACCGGGCCCAGTTCGCGGTACAGGCCCAGCCCCAGCATCGCGCTGACCTGGTTGGCGGCGCCGTAGGTGTCGAGCGCGCGGTAGCCCAGCAGCGTCACCGACAGCCCCACGAACGCACCGCCGACGGCAATGATGGGCAGCGAGCGCGCACCGATCTTGTAGATCTCGCGGACCAGTTCGCGCAGGAAGTCGGCGGTCGGCTTCGATGCGCGCAACACCGAGAGCGTGAACAGCCCGGCGCGTCCGACCGAGCGGGTGGCGGCAACGAAGGGCATCAGGCGGCCTCGGGCACGGTGGCGCCGCGCGGGGCGGCATCGAACGGAATCGGCCCGTCGGGCTGGCCGTCCAGGAACTGCCGCACCAGCGGGTCGGTGCTGGCCTGCAGCTGCGCGGACGTGCCGGAAAACACGATGCCGCCGTTGGCGATCACGATGGCGTGGTCGGCCACCGGCAGCGTCTCATGCACGTGGTGGGTCACCACGATGCTGGTCAGGCCGAGCGTGTCATTGAGGCGGCGCACCAGGTCCATCACCACGCCGGACGCAATGGGGTCCAACCCGGTCAGCGGCTCGTCGTAGAGCATCAGCGGCGGGTCCAGCGCCAGCGCGCGCGCCAGCGCCACGCGGCGGGCCATGCCGCCGGACAGCTCGCGCGGGAAGGCGTCGGCCGCGGCGCGGAGGCCGACCGCGTGCAGTTTCATCCGCACCAGACGGTCGATCACCGGCCGGGGCAGCTTCGTGTGCGTGCGCAGCGGCAGCGCGACATTCTCGGCGGCGCTCAGGTCGGTCAGCAGGCCGTTGCCCTGCAGCAGCACGCCGATGCCCTTGCGCAGTTCCAGCAGGTCGCGCATGCGGCGCGGCACCGGCCGGCCCAGCACCTCGACGGTGCCGGCCGCGGGCTCGAGCTCACCGGTGAGCGCGGCCAGCAGCGTCGACTTGCCGCTGCCCGACGGCCCGAGCACGGCCACCACCTGCCCGCGCGGGACGGTCAGGTCGATGTCACGCAGCACGGTGCGTCCGCCGCGATCGAGGCGGACGCCGGCCAGGCGGACGATGGGGGCGTTGGGATCCATGGGCACCGGTAATGGGGTCGCGGGGCGCGCGACGACACCGCCGCGCGCGGGCAAAACACGCGCAGCTTGGCCGGGGCCGGCTGAACCGCGCTTGTCGACGCATTGTCGCAGAGGCGGCGAGCAGGGCATCGAGACGGCGCAACCATCCAGTACGAGTGCCGCTTTTCTCCTTTCCCTTCGGGGAAGGGCGGGATGGGGATGGGTCCGCCCCTCGCGCTTCCACCCATCCCCACCCAACCTCCCCTTGAAGGGGAGGGCTCTGAGTGCGCGCACCCATCCCCATCCACATACACCGCGTCTCGCGGCCTGCGACCGCGCTGCGGCAAGATGCACGCCATGCCGATCGCGCCCGACTTCCGCCTGTACCACTCCAATTCACTGGAGGTGCTGGCGGGGCTGCTGGCGGCGGAGCTGCGCACGCCGGCGCCGGGGCAGCCGCTGCTGGCGCCCGACACGGTGCTGATCCCGCAGGTGGCGATGCGCCGCTGGCTGCAGGCCACGCTGGCGGCCGAGTACGGCATCGCCGCCAACCTGGAGTTCCTCACCCCCGGCGAGTTCGTCGCCCGCGCGCTGCAGGCGAACGTTCCGGGTGAGCGCGACGACCTCGACGCCGCGGCGCTGCGCTGGCGCCTGTACGACGCGCTGACCGACGACGCGGTGCTCGCCGCGCCCGCCATGGCCGCGCTGCGGTCCTACCTGTCCGATGCCGACCCGGTGAAACCCTGGGCGCTGGCCGGCGAGCTGGGCGGCATCTTCGAGAAGTACCAGGCCTGGCGCCGCGACTGGCTGCTGCGCTGGGAGGCCGGCGCCGACCCGGACGACCCGCAGGCGGTGCTGTGGCGGCGCGTCGCGACCGGGCAGGCGCATCGGGCGCGGCGTATCCAGCAGTACCTGGACCGTTTCGACGGTGCCGGTGACGCACTGCCGGCCGGCCTGCCGACGCGGCTGTTCGCCTTCGCCACGCTCAACGTGTCGCCCGACGTGCTGCGCGTGCTGGCCACGCAGGCGCGCGTGGGCACGCTGCATTTCTACGTGCCCTCGCCCAGCCGCGACTACTGGGGCGATCTGCAGCGCGTGCGTGCGTCCGGTGCCGATGCGGTGGCCAGCGAGAATCCGTTGCTGCAGGCGTGGGGCGCGGCCGGTCGCGACTTCATGGCCCTGCTGGGCAGCTACGAGGTGGTGCACCCGAGCGCGGAGATCCGCGGCGATGTCGACCCCGGCCAAGGCGGCGGGGCGCTGCACGCCAGCCTGTTGCGACGGCTGCAGTCGGACCTGTTCCACCGCCGGCCCTCGCCACCGCTGGCGCCCACCGACGGCGATCCGCGCACGCGCCTGCCCGCCGTGCGCCGCGACGACCCCAGCCTGCAGGTGCATGCCTGCCACACGCGCCTGCGCGAACTGCAGGTGCTGCACGACCAGCTGCGCGCGCTGTTCGAGGACCCCCGTTTCGACCCGCCGCTGCAGCCGCGCGAGGTGGCCGTGCTGGCGCCGGACATCGATCCCTACCTGCCGTACTTCGAAGCGGTGTTCGGCAGCCGCGGCCGCGACGACGCCATCCCGTACGCGCTGGCCGACGCCAGCCCGTTGGCCGGCGAGCCGCTGGCCGAGGTGTTCATGCGGCTGCTGGCGTTGCCGGTGTCGCGCTTCGGGCTGGAGGAAACGCTCGACCTGCTCGCCAGCCCGCCGCTGGCCGACGCCGCGGGCCTGGACGCAGCCGCGTTCGCGCGCCTGCGCGACTGGCTGCAGGCCGCCGGCGCGCGCTGGGGCCTGGACGCCACGCACCGCGCGCGCCTGGATGCGCCGGCCGACGACGCCTACACCTGGGCCTTCGCGCTGGACCGGCTGCTGCTGGGCCATGCCAGCGGCAGCGACGCGCCGATCGTGACGGCCTCCGGGCAGGTGGTGGCGCCATTGCCGGAGCTGGAAGGCAGCGCGCTCGATGCGCTCGACACGCTGATCCGGCTGCTGCGCGTCCTCGCCCGCCAGACCACCGCGCTGGCCGAGGCGATCACGCCCGACGCGTGGCGCGACCGTCTGATCGGCCTGCTCGACACCCTGTTGCCGCGCCCGCCATCGCTGCCAGAAACCCAACGCGCGCTGGACCGTCTGCGGCAGCTGATCGATGCCTTCGCCGCCGACGCGCGCCGCGCCGGGTTCGATGCACCGGTGCCGGCCGAGGCCGTGCGCGCGCACTTCGCGGGCGTGCTGGGCGAGGCCGACACGCGCGCACCGCTGCTGACCGGTGGCGTGAGCATCGGCCGCATGGTGCCGATGCGGCTGCTGCCGTTCCGCGTGATCTGCCTGCTGGGCATGGACGACGGCGAATTTCCGCGCCGCGACCCGGCCGCCGGCCTCAACCGCCTCACCGCGGAGCTGGGCAGCGATCAACGTCGCATCGGCGACCGCTCCACGCGCGACGACGACCGCTTCCTGTTCCTGCAATTGTTCGCCGCCGCGCAGGACGTGTTCTACGTCAGTTATCGCGGCGCCGACCCGCGCGACGGCAGCGTGCGCGAGCCGTCGGTGCTGGTGGCCGACCTGCTGGCCGCCGCGGCGGCGCAGCACGCGTCCGATGTGGAGGCGCAGATCCAGCTGGTGGTGCGGCACCCGTTGCAGCCGTTCGCACCGGCCGCGTTCGGCGCCGGCGACGAGCCGCGCCGGTTCTCCTACCGCCAGGCGTGGTGGCCGGCCGCCGCGCAGCCGGCGCAGCGGCGCGTGCCGCTGCCGGCGTGGTTCGACGATGCGCTGGCCCCCATGCAGGCGGACGCGGAGCAACGCCTGCCACTCGATGCGCTGCGACGCTTCCTGCAGGCACCGGCCGAGGCATTCCTTCAGCACCGCCTCGGCCTGCGCCTGCCTGAAATCGAAGCGCCGGAAGGCGATGTCGAACCGCTGCTCGTGCCCGGCCGCGGATTGGCGCGCCAGGCATTGCAACGGGCGGTGTTCGAGGCCTGCCTGCGTGGTGACGACGACGCCACCACCCACGCGCTGCTGCGCGCCCGCGGCCTGCTGCCGTCGGGGCCGCTCGGACGGCGCACGCTGGAGCAGGTGCGTGGCGACGTCGCCCGCTACGCCGATGCCTTTCGCGACTGGCGCGGCGAGGCCACGGCTGACGTGCCCCGGCTCGAGGTCGACATCGACGGCACCGTGCTGCACGGCCGCGTGTCCGACGTGTATCCGCACGGTATCGCCCGCATCCGGTTCGACACGCCCAACGGCCCGACGTCGATCCGCAACGGCCTGGACTGGCTGTTCGCGCGGGCGGCGGGTCTGGACGTGTCGCTGGTCGAGTTCCACGATGGCGGCGAAGCCGGTCCGGGGCCGCATCCACGGCCCGACCTCGACCCGGACACCGCGCGCGGTCTGTTGCGCTCGTTGGTGGCGCTGCGCGGGAAGGGCCTGCGCGAGCCGCTCCCCTTCGCGCCCTACGCCGGGTGGGAACTGTTCAACGCGCCCACGCTGGAGAAAGGCCTGGACGCCGCCGCCAGGAAGTGGCGCGGCAGCGAACGCAGCTGGAGCGAGCGCGACGGCGATGCGCTGCGGCTGGCGCTGCGGGGCCGCGATCCGTTCAACGATGGCGCCACCCAGGTTGCGTTCGTCGACCTCGCGCTGACGATCTACCTCGCGGTGGTCTCAGGGGCGGCGTACGAGGGCACCGACGTGGACGCCATGCACGCGCTGGCCACGAACCTGGACACGGAGGACGCGGAGTGAACGACGCCACCGCGCCCGACCCCTACCTCACGCTGCCGCTGGACGGCGTGCGCGCCATCGAGGCGTCCGCCGGCACCGGTAAGACGTTCACGCTGGCGACGCTGGTGGTGCGGCTGGTGGTGGAGCGCGACCTGCGCATCGGCCAGATCCTCGCCGTCACCTTCACCGAAGCGGCGACGCAGGAGCTGCGCACCCGCATCCGCGCGCGCCTGTTGCTGGCGGCCGAACTCGTCGACGCGCCCCCACCGGACGATGCGCCACCGGAAGCCGCTCTGACCCATGCCGTGCTGGCCGCGCACCTGGACGGCGGTACGGAGTCGGCCGACGCGCTGCGCCGCCGGCTGCAGGTGGCCGCCAACGAGATCGACCTGGCGGCGATCTTCACCATCCATGGCTTCTGCGCGCGCGTGCTGCGCGAGCACGCGCTGGAGGCGGGGCAGGGATTCGATGCCCCCGAACTGCTGGCCAACGACGCGACGCTGCGCGAGGCGATCGCCGCCGACCTGTGGCGCGCGCACGGCACCGGGGACGGCGCGGCCGACGACCTGCTGGCGATGTGGACCGGCGGCCCCCTGGCGCTGGCCGGCGACCTGCCGCCGCTGGTGCGCGAACGCGCGCTGCGTCCGGCGCTGGCCGGGCTACCGATCGACCCCGCGCCGCGCCTGCGCGCGACCGGCGCCGCGCTGGCGGATGCGTTCCGCGCGCACGGCGACGACTTCCGCGCCTCGCTGCTGTCGGCCGTCGAGGGCAAGGTGCTGCACGGTGGCAGCTACAAGGCCGACTGGATCGCCGCGCTGTTCGACACGCTGCATGCCTGGTGCGAGGCGGGTGATCCCGACACGCCGTTCCAGCACGCGAAGCTTGGCAACCTCAGACGCGAAACGCTTGTCGACAAGACGAACAAGACCGCCAAGGGTCCCACGCCGGACTCGCCGGTCTGCGATGCCGTGCCGGCGTACCTGGACGCGCTCACCGCCGTGGCCGAATGGCAGGACGCCCGCCGCGTCGAGCTGCTGCATGCACTGCGCGACGACGCTCGAGCCCGCTTCGCCCGCTTCAAGCGGCAGCAGCGCGTGCAGACCTATGACGATCTGATCGACCGCGTCGCCGATGCGCTGGACGGCGCGCACGCCGAGACCCTGGTCGACCGGCTGCGCGCGCAATACGCGGTCGCGCTGGTGGACGAGTTCCAGGACACCGACCCGCGCCAATGGCGCATCTTCGAACGCGTGTTCGGCGCGGCCAGCGTCGCGCCGGCGCTGTTCGTGATCGGCGATCCCAAGCAGGCGATCTACGGCTTCCGCGGCGGCGACGTCGACACCTACCTCGCTGCGCGCGACACCGCGGACGAGGCACCGCCGCTGTCGACCAACTTCCGTTCGCGCCCCGGTGTGCTGCGTGCAATTTCCGCGCTGTACGCACAGGCCGAGCATGCGGGCACGCCGCCGTTCGTGGACCCGCGCATCCGCTTCCAGGATCTGCGGCCCGGCGGCACGCGCAGCGACGACGATTACCTGCGCGACGGCCAGCCGGCGCCTGCGTTGACGCTGTGGCAGGCGCCGGCGCCCGAGCCCGACGACAAAGGCAAGGCCAAGCCCTACAGCGCGGGCCGCTCGCGCGATCTGGCGACCCGCGCCTGCGTGGCCGCGATCCACGGCGTGCTCGCCGACGGCCGCGCCGGCATCGCCACGATCGACGGCCGCGCCGTGCAGCCGGGCGATATCGCGGTGCTGGTGCGTTCGCACAGCGAGGCCACGCGCATCCGCCAGGCGCTGGCGCTTGCCGGCATCCCCGCGGTGGCGGCCGGCAAGCAGAGCCTGTTTGCCACCGACGAGGCACGCGAGCTGCACACGCTGCTGCTGGCGGTGCTGCACGGTGCCGACGACGGCCGCCTGCGCACGGCGCTGTCCACCGTGCTGATCGGCCTGGACGCGTCGCAGGTCGCTGCGCTCGACACGCCGGCGGAGGGCGGGGATGGAGTCGGCAATCGCGATGCATTGAATCGCTGGCGGCTGGCCGCCATCGGTTGGCGCGAACGCCTGCAGCGCGGCGGCCCGCTGGCGCTGGTCAATGACCTGTGCGCACAGCACGCGGAGCGCCTGCTGGGCCTGCTCGACGGCGAGCGGCGCCTCACCAACTACCTGCAACTGGCCGAACTGCTGCAGGAGGCGCAGTCGCGCGCGCTGGGCCTGCACGGGCTGGTCGACTGGCTGGCGCGGTCGATCGCCGAGGCCAGCAGCGATGACGACAGCCAGCTGCTGCGGCTGGAGTCGGACGCGCGCCGGGTGCAGGTGGTGACGCTGCACAAGAGCAAGGGCCTGGAGTACCCGCTGGTGTTCCTGCCGTTCGCCGCCGTCGGCGGCAAGGCCCGCGACGCCGGCCGCCACGTCACCGTGTCGCGCGACGGGACGCGCACGCTGCACTGGAAGCTGTTGCCATCGCAGTCGGGGTGGGAGGAGGCCAGGGCGCAGCGGCAGACGGCGCAGCAGGCCGAGGACGCGCGCCTGCTCTACGTCGGCCTGACGCGTGCGCGCCACGCGTTGTGGCTGGCGGGCGGCGCGTTCTACAACCACGGCAAGGCCGCGATCGCTGCGATGATCGCCGACCCGGACGCGCTGGTAGCCGCCACCGATGGCGCGATCGCCATCGACCGCAGCACGCCGCCCGACACGCTGCCCTGGCTGCCGCCGGAATCGGAGGACGCCGTGCCGCCCGCGCGCATCGCCACCCGCGCGCTCGCCAGCGACTGGTGGGTCTACAGCTTCACCCAGCTGGCCAACGCGGACGGTGCGGGCGACGCCTCCAGCGCCGCCACGCAACCGGCCGCCGGCGGGCAGGACGAAGCCGCCACGGAACCCGGCGCCGACCAAGGCGTGGCCAATGCGGACGACGCGGACGCGTTCGATCCGCGCTTCGCCGGCGCGCGCTTCGGCGTAGTGCTGCACGACGTGCTTGAGCGTGTCGACTTCGCCGGCTGGGCGGCGTGGATCCCGGGCGATCCGGCGCCGGGCGGCGATGTCGACATCCTCGTCGAACGCCTGCGCGCGGCCGGCTATGCCGACGACGACATCGACGACGGCGTGGCTGTGCTCACACCGCTGGTGGGCCAGACATTGACCGCGCCATTGCCCGAGGGCGTGCGGCTGGCCGACGTTCCGGATGATGCGCGCCGCGCCGAAATGGAATTCCAGTTCGCGCTCGCGCCGACCCGCGTCGACGCGCTGGTCGCGCTGCTGCACCGCCACGACCTGCTGCGCGCGCGCCAGGGCTTCGGCGTGCGCCGCCGGCTGGAAGGCCTGATGACCGGCCTGATCGACCTGACCTACCTGCACGACGGCCGCTGGTACGTGCTCGACTACAAGTCCAACCGCCTGCCCGGCTACGGCCCCGCGCAGCTTCACGAGGCCATGGCGCACAGCGAGTACGACCTGCAGGCGCTGATCTACACGCTGGCGCTGCACCGCTGGCTGCGCTTCCGGCTGGGCGAGCGCTACGACTACGCGCGCGACTTCGGTGGCGTGCGTTACCTGTTCTGCCGCGGGCTGGATGCCACGCGCGAGGATGCGCCCGGCGTGCAGGCGTGGCGGTTCGAGCCGGCACTGGTCGACGCGCTGGACGCGCTGTTCGCCGGCCGCGCCACGGAGGTGGCGGCATGAGCCTGCTGCAGGCGCTCACGCAGGCCGGCGCGTTGCGCACGCTCGACCACGCCTTCGCGCAGAGCCTGCGCCGGCTCGACCCCGCGACCCCGGATGCCGTCCTGGCCGGCGCGGCACTCGCCTCGCTCGCGGTTTCGCACGGCCACGCGGCGTTAGACCCCGCGCAGCCGGCGCTGCTGGTCGAAGACGACATCGACTGGCCTGCCGCCGACGCCTGGCGTGACGCGCTGGTTCAATCGCCGTGGGTGGCACGGCCCGACGCAGACGGCGCTGCGACGGCGGCACCACTCGTGCTTGAAGACGGGCTGCTCTACCTGCGCCGCTACCGCGAGTACGAGCATCGCCTCGCGCAGCGACTGGCCCACATCGCCGCCACGGCACCCGCCACGTTCGACGACGCCATACTCGCGCCGGTGCGTGAAGCGCTGTTCCCCGCGGCGACCGCCGACAGCCTGCAGGCGCGCGCGGCCACCCGGGCCCTTGCCACCTCGCTGCTGCTGGTGACCGGCGGCCCGGGCACCGGCAAGACCACCACCATCGCGCGGCTGCTGGTGCTGCTGGTCGCCCAAGCGGCGTTGTCGGGCCGGCCGGTGCCCCGCATCGCGCTGGCCGCCCCGACCGGCCGCGCCGCCGAGCGCATGGCCGAAAGCCTGCGCGCCGCGACCGGACGGTTGCGCGGCATCGACGGCATCGACCCGGCGTGGCTGGACGCGCTGCCCGATGGTGCCTCCACGCTGCACCGGCTGCTCGGCACCATCCCGGGCAGCCCGCGCTTCCGCTTCGACGCCGACACCCCGCTGCCGTTCGACCTGGTCGTGGTGGACGAGGCCTCGATGGTCGACCTGCCGCTGATGTGCAAGCTGGCCGATGCCGTGCCCGACGGTGCGCGGCTGGTGCTGCTGGGCGATCCCGACCAGCTGCCGTCGGTGGAAGCCGGCGACGTGCTGGCGTCGATCTGCGAGGCGGCCGGCGACGACGAGCATGCCGATGCCGATGCGGCGCCGCCCGCAACGGTGCCGGCACCGCCCGGCGAGACCGCCGACCTGTTCGCCTCACCGGCCGCGACAGCGGCGAGCGCGGACACCCGGCCGCGTGGCGTCGCCGCGTTGCAGGGCCATCGCGTCCACCTGCGCCGCGGTTTCCGGCAGTCGGCACATCTCGATCTCGCACCCTTGGCCGATGCCGTTCGCGCCGGCGATGCCGATGGCGCGCTGGCGCTGCTGCGCGGCAGCACGCTGCAGGGCGTGCATTTCCACGAAGGCACCACCGATCCGCTCGCCGCGGGCGCCGCGGACCTGCTGCCGCACTGGCGCGCGCTTGCCGGAGCGGAGGATCCTGCGCAGGCGCTGGCCGCTGCGGCGCGCCTGCGGTTGCTGACGGCGCTGCGCCGCGGGCCACAGGGCGCGCAGGCGCTGAACGCACGCATCGAGGCCGCGCTCGGCGGCTCGCGTGCCACGCCGCACTTCGATGGTCGGCTGCTGCAGGTCACCGAGAACAGCTACCGCCACCGCCTGTTCAATGGCGACCTTGGTGTGTGTCTTCGCGACGACCAGGGCGTGCCGGTGGCGTGGTTCGCCGATACCGATGGCGGCGTGCGCGCGTTCCACCCCTCGACATTGCCGATGCACGAGAGCGCCTTCGCCACCACCGTGCACAAGGCGCAGGGTTCGGAGTTCGACACCGTGTGGCTGCTGCTGCCCCAGCACGACGCGCGCCCGCTGTCGCGCGAGCTGGTCTACACCGCGCTGACCCGGGCGCGCAGCGAGGTGCACGTCTGCGCCAGCGAGCCGGTGCTGCGCGCGGCGTTGGCGCGCCGGGTCGCGCGCATCTCCCACTTGGCCGCGCGCCTAGGCGCCATGCGCTGACGGCATCACCTGCC
>Ga0208375_1002863_pt1 | contig 15499 bp, 19 predicted proteins | sample RifOxyD1_FD_184038 | JGI IMG/M metagenome (GOLD analysis project Ga0208375, IMG submission 184038) | Soil microbial communities from Rifle, Colorado - Rifle Oxygen_injection D1 (SPAdes) | ecosystem: Environmental > Terrestrial > Deep subsurface > Rock core/Sediment | place: Rifle, Colorado... | reverse complement strand
GAAAACCAAAAAAACCGAAACAGGCAAAGACAAGCCATCAAAGCTTCGCATTCGCGTGTCTGCCTATGAACATAAGATTTTGGATCAAAGTGTTCGACAGATCATCGACACGGCAACCCGCAACGAGGCAGCAGTAGAAGGCCCCACGCCTTTGCCAACCGATATACGCAAATATACCGTTAACCGTGGCGCTTTCATCGATAAAAACTCGCGCGAGCAGTTTGAGATGCGAACCCACAAACGATTGATCGACATACTGAGTCCTTCGGCAAAAATTGTTGAATCACTGACCAATCTAAATCTGCCAGCCGGTGTGAACATTGATGTAAAGATGCTGTAAAGAACTTGGCGCTCCCCGCGCAGAATCCAAAGCGCGGGGAGCGCCAAGTGCAAAATTATGAAATTCATTTTGGGTACAAAAGAATACATGAGTCAGATCTTTGACGACAAAGGGACGGTTCATCCTGTTACCGTTATCTCGGCCGGACCGGTGGTTGTCACCCAAATAAAGACCAAAGCCAAAGATGGCTACGATTCCGTGCAAGTTGGTTACGGTTCTAAAAAGCAAATTTCTAAATCCGTCGCCGGACATGTTAAGGATCTAGGAAAGTTCAAAGTAATCAAAGAGTTTCGAATTAAACGGGGTGCAAGTCCGGAAGATGCCATCGGTTCAAAATTCACCGTCGAGCAATTGTTCAAAGAGGGAGATGTTGTCCATGTTTCGGGTACGTCAAAGGGTAAAGGTTTCCAAGGGGTGATCAAGCGACACGGCTTCCATGGAGGACCCCGATCTCACGGTCAGAAGCATTCCGAAAGGGCACCAGGTTCCCTGGGCGCCGGTGGTATCCAGCGCGTGTTCCGCGGCAAGAAGATGGGTGGGCGCATGGGCTCTGACCGCGTCACGGTGCGTAATTTGAAGATCGTAAAAATCGACAATACAACCAACACATTGTTTATCGAAGGTGCGGTTCCTGGCCGTCGCGGCACCTTGCTTGAAATACGCTCTAAATAATTATGGAAGCTACTCTATACAATCAAGAAGGTAAAGAATCGGGCAAGGTTGCACTCCCGCGTAGCGTGTTCTCAACGCCGTGGAATGCTGATTTGGTTCATCAAGTGGTGACCTCAATGCAATCATCAGCTCGAGAGCCCTGGGCAGATGCCAAAGATCGCGCCGAGGTGCGCGGTGGCGGTATCAAGCCTTGGAAGCAAAAGGGTACTGGACGCGCGCGTCACGGTTCTATCAGATCACCGTTATGGCGTCATGGCGGGGTCACCCATGGTCCCTTAAAGGAACGCAACTATATTCGCAAGGTTAACAAGGGCATGAAGACTAAAGCCCTTTTCTCAATACTCTCACAGAAAATGAAGGAGGGTGAACTGCTGTTCGTTGATTCTTTCGACTTCGGCGTGACCCCAAAGACCAAAAGAGCCGTTGACAGCCTCACTGCTTTTTCCAAGCTCCCCGGATACGAGAAGATTGCATACAAAAAAGGATCTCGTGCCCTTGTCCTTCTGGGGGACCAAAATAGTAACCTCGCAAAGAGTTTTCGCAACATCAAGTCAGCAAAAGTCGATGAAGCACGCAATATCAATCCAGTTGATGCTTTACAGTACAAATATATTGTAATCGAAAATCCCGAAAAAAGCCTAAAGCATCTTGCCGCACGCGCATAAACAAACATATACCGCTTGTATGAAACAACAATACTCCAACAAACAAGAAGAGCTCCTCGTACTCAAACGTCCACGTGTGACGGAGAAGGCGACACTTCTTGCTGAGCGTTCGGACAAAAAAGCTTACACATTCGAAATTGACGCGCATGCAAACAAGGCAGAAGTGGCGATCGCGATTAAAAAGCTCTTCGGCGTGACGCCCGCAAAGATCGCGATCACTATTAATCCTCGCAAGGCGGTATTCGTTCGTGGGAAAGCCGGATTCAAAGGCGGAGTAAAAAAAGCAGTAGTTTATTTAAAGAAAGGAGACAAAATCGAGATAGCTTAGTTGTATGAAACACTATAGCCCGACATCAAAATCACGACGCAATATGACCGGTATCAATTACCGGGAGTTTATTACATCCAATGAGCCGCACAAACCGCTTACCTTGGGTGGGAAGCGTGACGTTGGCCGTGGTGCAAAAGGCCGCATTAGTACTGCTCACAAGGGTGGTGGACACAGGCGGATGTATCGCCTCGTTGACTTTACGTACAACAAATTTGATGTCCCTGCAACCGTTGAGACCATCGAATACGATCCGAATCGCACTGGATTTATTGCTCTGGTAGTCTACAAGGACGGCGAGCGACGCTATGTGTTGGCCCCCAAGAATATGAAGGTGGGGGACACGTTTATTGTGTCAGAAAATGCTCCGGTTGCAACGGGTAATCGCCTTCCACTCAAGAAGCTCATGGCAGGTACCTTTGTATACAATATCGAGATCCACCCCAAGGGGGGCGCAAAGATCGCACGCTCGGCTGGTAATTTCTGTGAAGTACTTGCTTCCGATGCAGGATTCACCAGTATCAAGCTTCCGTCCGGCGAGATCCGCAAAGTTAACGAAAATAGCTACGCCACAATCGGCGCGGTATCAAACGATGAAAATCAACTCGTTCAGCTCGGCAAGGCAGGTCGCTCGCGTTGGCTTGGCATCCGCCCAACTGTCCGCGGTACTGCAATGAACCCGGTTGATCACCCGTATGGTGGCGGTGAAGGCCGTCAGGGACGAGGCACCAAGCGTGCCAAGACACGCACGGGCAAGATCACTGGTGGTCATAAAACCCGCACACCAAAAAAGTACTCCAACGTTTTCGTTGTCAGTCGTAGACCCGGCCGCAAGACGAGATAAATCAAAGAAACAAAAAACTTAAAAAACACCCTTCAACCGAAGGGTGTTTTTTAAGTTTTGCCCATGCTCGTAATGGCGGAGGTTGAACCTCCGCCATTCGTTTGGTATACTCAAGATATGGAACGAATACCATTTGAGGCAGGGGCTTATTATCACATCTACAATCGCGGCACAGAGAAGCGCGATATTTTTTTAAGTGATCGCGATTATCGCCGCTTCATTCATTGCTTATATGTATGCAACGACACCTTACCTGTAGATAAGTTGCGGGGCGACGACCAGTTGGCCGGGAACACCCCTAATAGCGGAGGTTCAACCTCCGCTATCGAGAAAGTAGAAAAGTTAGTGGATATTGTAGCTTATGCACTCATGCCAAATCATTTTCATTTACTTATATGCCCCAAGACTGATACATCATTAAGTAAATTTATGCAAAAAGTGGTGACTGGTTACACGATGTACTTTAATCAGAAGCACAAGAGAAGCGGCGCGTTGCTTCAGGGGCGGTTCAAAAGTAAAGAAGTTGCAAACGAACAATATCTGCCGATACTTGCACGGTATATACATCTTAACCCAATAGATCTATTTAGATATGACAGCAGAAAAAAGAGATCACTGCTTGCAACACACAAAGACTTTTTAAGGAACTATCGTTGGTCGAGCTATCCCGATTATATCGGAGTAAAAAACTTCCCTTCGATACTTTCGCCTGGGCTTTTCTGGGAAATATTTCAAGACATGGATGAGCATAAGGAGTTTATTTTTGAAGCACTAGAAGGGGACGGGGGAGAAGAAGACCCCGCTCTTCAAACACTCATTTTTAAGGAGAAATAGGATGGCGGAGGTTGAACCTCCGCCATGGGGTAAATTCGTTGACAATGGGGGTAGTTTTCTGGTAGTATATTGCATTGTCCCTTTCGGGGCTTTTATTTCAAGAAACCAATCAAGTTTAACTTTTAGCATGTCACGATCGCTTAAAAAAGGACCATACGTTGACCCGCGACTCTTGAAAAAGATCGAGGGAAAAAGACCCGACCAGGCTGGGGTTATTAAAACATGGTCGCGTGCGTGTCAGATTGCACCTGAAATGGTTGGATTTAAGTTCGGTGTACATAACGGCCGAACGCACGTCGAAGTACTGGTTTCTGAAGAAATGGTTGGACATCGTCTCGGAGAATTTTCAGCGACACGTAAATTCCTTCGTCACGGAGGTAAGATGCAAAAGGAGCTTGAGGCGAAGAAAAAGGAGGCCGAACTCGCTGCCGCAAAATCGGCAAAAGAAGCAACCAGCGCCGCAACCGGAGCGAAGAAATAAATAGACAGAAGTTCGGAGTTCAGAGCTTGAAAATACAAATTTTAAAAACATGGAGGTCAAAGCATCATTACAATCGTATCGACAGTCACCGCGCAAGGTCCGTCTTATTGCTACCGCGATCCGCGGCAAGCGGGTCCCTGACGCACTCACCGAACTTGATTTTATGATCAAGCGTGGAGCGGCGCCAATGAAAAAACTACTTATGTCGGCAATCGCAAACGCGGAGAATAATTTTAAACTAGACCGTACAACACTTATTATTAAGAACATAACTGTGAACGCCGGGGTAACCATGAAGCGTTCTATGCCGCGTGCGTTCGGTCGTGCCTATCCGATCCATAAGCGCACCAGCCACATCAATTTGACGCTCGATGAGGGTAAGGAACTTGGCGCTCTGAGCCCCAAGTCAAAAGTCAGGGCTCAGAGCGCCAAGTTCAAAATGAAATAACATGTCACATAAAGTCCATCCCTACGCACATAGATTAGTTATTCTTCGAGACTGGCGCAGTCGTTGGTATGGGGAGGCGAATAAATTTCGCTCGTTCCTTAAGGCCGATGTATTGTTGCGTGAATATTTGCAAAAGAAGCTCCGTCCTTATTTTGTCGATGCCATTGAATTCGAGCGTGGACAGAACAGTTATAAAATCATCATCAAAACAGCTCGTCCGGGTATGATCATCGGCCGTAGTGGAGAGGGGGTCACCAAACTTCGCGCCGACATTATGAAGCAGCTCACCCGTTGGAAAATTCAGACTCCCAAAGATGTACGTTTGGAAATCGAGGAGATCCGCGTACCCGAAAAACATGCTGCGGTTGTTGCAATGCAAATTGCTGAAGGACTCGAAAAGCGACTTACCTTCCGTCGTGTTATGAAGCAAGCCATCGAAAAGGTGTCTGCCAACCGTGATGTACAAGGTGTACGCGTTGTCTTGTCCGGACGTTTGGGAGGTGCCGATATGAGTCGTCGTGAGGCTCTGATGAAGGGTCGTCTGCCCTTGCAGACACTTCGTGCAGACATCGACTTCGCACGCGAGAAAGCTCATATGTCGTATGGAGACATCGGCATCAAAGTATGGATCTATCGTGGTGAAATCTTCGACGCAAAGAAGCGTGAACCACAAAATTAAATCATTATGTTACTTCCCAAGAAAGTAAAATTTAGAAAATGGCAGACCGGACGCTGGAATGCAAAAACTCCACGTTATGAAACTCGTGGTACAACACTCGCTTTCGGATCATTCGGGTTAAAAACCGAAGGACATGATCGCATCCGATCGAATGAAATCGAAGCCTCACGTAAGGCTATTATGCGGTGTCTCAGAAAAACCGGCAAACTCTGGATCCGCGTCTTCCCGGATCGACCTTTCACCTCAAAACCTGCGGAAGTTAAGATGGGGAAGGGTAAGGGTGACCCGCAAGGATACTGTGTTGAAGTATTACCCGGCCGCATCCTTTTTGAAATCGACGGCACTGATGAGGCAACTGCACGTGAGGCACTCCGCAAAGCAGGCACGAAGCTCGGCGTGAAGACTCGTATTATCGCTCGTCAATAATATTTATTCTGTATTATGGCTACGAAACACAAAACAACTCACCGAAAAGAAGTCAAAGAGGCCGGCAGCGAGGCGCTCATGAAAATGCTTATTGAGAAGCGAGAGGCATTGAAGAACTTTCGATTCGGGATATCGGGAGCTAAGGTAAAAAATGTTAAAGCCTCAAGTAGTATAAAGCGAGATATTGCACGTATTTTAACCAAACTGAACGAGGCTAAATAACCATTATGACTCCAGAATCAAAGACCAAAATTGGTAAGGGGCTCCAGGGTAACGTAGTGTCCCATAAGACGGACAAGACTGCGATTGTTCTCGTTTCAACGTACAAGAAACACCCGAAGTATGGTAAATACATTGTGCATGATAAAAAATATCAGGCGCACGATGAGAAAAACGAATATGTCGTCGGTGATGTTGTTCGTCTGATGCCCTGCCGTCCGATGTCGAAGAACAAGCATTTCATAATTGTTGAAAAGATTCGAGGAGCAGTTAACGCAGAATAATTACCATGATTCAACCACGTTCCATTGTAAAAATAGCGGACAACACCGGAGCACGCATCGGACGTATCTTTAAGGTTCTTGGAGGGTCCAAGAAACATTATGCCGAAATTGGCGAAATGGTCATTCTATCTGTTCAGGTTGCAGAACCACGTCGCCAGATCAAGAAAAAGGACGTGCTCAAGGCTATCGTCGTTCGACAAAAAAAGGCATTCCGTCGCCGTGATGGCACATACCTGCGCTTTGATGAGAATGCAGTTGTCATTATTGACAAAGACACGAAGAAAAAAAAGGAACCGATCGGTGGTCGTGTATTCGGTCCAATCCCACGCGAGATTGGTGAGGTTGGCTACCAGAAGATTATTTCTCTCGCGCCAGAAGTTGTATAAGACTGGCCAAGGTCCAAGCCTTCTGGCATTTAAAAGGTTGAACCTTAAAGACAGACAAAAACATGAAAATTAAAAAAGGAGACAAGGTAATGGTGGTAAAAGGCAAAGATCGAGGCAAGGTTGCCAAGGTTCTCCGCGCATTTCCTGCCGGCAACAAAGTCCTTGTCGAAGGGATAAACATCAAGAAGTCACATCAAAAGCCCCGTAAACAAGGACAAAAAGGTCAGGTTGTACAGGCGCCCGCGCCCATGCATGTCTCCAATGTTATGATTGTTGACCCGAAAAGTGACAAGCCGACTCGTACGGGTATGAAGATGATTGGCGACAAAAAGATCCGTGTAACCAAGAAATCTGGCGCAGAGTTAGAGTAATTTCAATACTATGACTGTACAAGAAAAATACAAGGCAGCAGCCCCCAAACTCAAAGCCGAATTCGGCCTGAAGAATGTTATGGCTGTACCCAAGCTTACCAAGGTGACCGTGTCGGTCGGCACCGGTAAGAATCACGACAAGAAGCGCCTCGAGCTCGTGGGAGACAGAATGGCAAAGATCACTGGCCAAAAGCCGTCACCGCGTCCCGCAAAGATAGCTATCGCCTCATTCAAATCCCGCCAGGGCGACATTGTCGGCATGAAGGTTACCCTCCGCGGTACCCGTATGTACGGCTTCCTCGACAAACTTTTAAACATCGCCCTCCCGCGTATCCGTGACTTCCGTGGCTATCCCGTAACCGGCATCGACCAGATGGGTAATTATACACTCGGTATCAAAGAGCATATGATATTCCCCGAGAGTGCAGATGACGACATCAAAGATTCTTTTGGAATGGCAATCACTTTCACTACGACGAGTAAAGACAAGAAACAGACTGAAGCACTCCTTCGTGCCATCGGAGTCCCCTTTAAGAAAGCATAAATCCAATAAAAAAACTCCCGAATTTCGGGAGTTTTTTTATTGGATTTAATCCTTAAACTTTTTGACTCCAAACCATATGAGTGTTGCAAGTGCGATTCCTAAAATGACAACGCGCAGAATATCCTGCATGTCTGACCAGTAGCGGATCGAAGCGATCACCAGAGAGAGGATCCCTCCCAAAGAGAGCCCGAGTGATACTGCCGAACTGGTACCTACCACATAGTCTACCCCAAGCGAGATAATGCCGAGGATAATGAGCACAACAAACACATTGCGGTTGTACAACGTGTTCGCAGCTTGATAGTCCTTCTCACAGGTGTACTGCTGGTTACAATAACCTTTTGGTGCGGTTGTGGGAAGCAGCTCAGGCCTGATTGGCTTACCATAATATTCTGTCCCATATTCGTTCCACTGACCGCCGAGCTCTACACATTTATCTCGAGTCTCAATCGGAGTGTTTATCTGCTTCTCGGGGCAAAAAGAGTCCCATTTTGGCTCTTTATATCCGAGCCGTATCGCGAAGGTAAAGAACAGATTAAGCACGATAACGATTGCAATAGCGAGAATCCACTTAAGAACCTTGGAACGGTGTATTGTATCCATATGCTTTAGTTATACTATTTCTTGCTGATAACACTGTTCGCAGTATACTACTTCAGGACGGTCAGGGCTATAGGTTGTTACATAGGTATTTGGACATGGTTCTGTGCCATGAAAGTGTTCCGCTTGATTCTGATAAACCCCTTTGAGTGATGCAGAACCATTGCAGGTACACGAGCCTTGATACCACCTCGGGAGATTGTGAAATGTAGCCCGGTCTTTGAAGCGGCAATTGTGACATTTACGAGGAAGTGGAATGCCATTTTCCTTGAGGAATGCAAACTCAACCGGTGCAACACGATATGCTCTGTGACAGTCGAGGCATTCGATAATTTCTTGGGAGATTGTCTCATTGGTTTGTGAAATATGATCTGGCAAATCGAGCGCCTGGAGGGTTATTTTGTATTCTGTTGCCTTCGGCTCGCGCCAAACCAAGCCAAAATTGAGTATATCATCCTTATTCATATTTGCTGTTTCAAGCAGTGCAGTTTCATTGGCTGCGAACGGAGAAAGTTCTGAAGGAAAGAATTCCCCGTAGGTAAATATCCGTCCGCGACTGTCGATATAGGGGACATCACGCATGTGTTGCAGAATTTTTGGGAGAATTGCTTCGTATTCTTCTTTGGTATACTGCTTATTTAAAATACAGTACTGCTTTCCTCGCAAGCTGGTACAACCAAAGCAATCCTTTAGATTCATGCTGATCAAACAGTAATAGATGTCACTCGACTGGACGCATTGATACGAGAATTTTACGTTATGCAGGTTTGTACCCGAGTCTACCGTTTCATAGACGAGTTCTGCATTAATGCCCCAATTCGTGAAGTCGTAACTATCCTTCACGCCTGGTGCCAGCGCCTGGGAGTAGGCAACGTTTTCGAGACTACACCCCTTGAAACAATATTTCACATTTTTGGAATGACAAATATTTTCGCCGATTACTTGGGTATTTTGGACGCCACTGTAATATCTGCGAGGAACTCTAAGCATCAGGTCCCGCCAGCGTTTCTTATGCTGTTCGAGGGCGCCATAGGAACCAATGTTCATTTCTTCGAGTTTCTTCATATACTCATCCTTGGAGTATGCGATATTAAAGATGTGATATTTCTTACCGCGAAGTCCAACGCAGCCGAAGCAGTCGCTCACATTATCGCAATCATAGAGTAACCAAGAATTATAACTACTATCTACCTCACCGCCAAAGAATACCTTATTGCAGTCACTTCCGGTATCGACGTCGTAAAGAAGTGTACTGCTGCTGATATTATTGGTATCAATACTATCCTTCACTTTACTGCCAAACACTGTATACATGCAATTTTCACACGTATTGCTGTTAAAACACATGTAGCAGTTTTTTAGGTTATCTGCATTATTTGAGTATTCACTGTTCACCAAGTTAGAACCGGAGCGATGTGGGACGGGTACTGCCTCGAGTAGTTCTTTATATTGTTCGAAGAATGAGCGCGAGAAGTCGTATTCCATGCCATAGGTCGTCCCGTCAAATGCATCAGAAAACCAAAGGTCTTTATCGATGATTTTGAGGAGCGACTCCGATGGATAGGTCGAAAGAATACTTTTGCCCTCCGTGTCAATTACTCGAAAGAAACTCCGCTCATTCCAAAATGCCATACGACGCACCATGCGGCACCAGGGACACCACGTGGGCGGCGGTACCTCGATCTTTTCATAAAAGGTAAGATCGACAGAGTCGATAGTGAATTCTTGCTTACAGCTCTGGCAGGTTTTGGTCTCGGTATTCATTCTTATATCTTACACGACCTCCGCTTGATAGCAACGTTCACAATACAAGGTTTCGGGTCGGTCGGGGGCGTAAGCCGTTTCAAACTTGTTATCACAGCCTTCCTTCATGCAGGTGCGGTGCCACAAATTACGTGGCGTACGTTCGCGAAGTCTTGCCTGGTGGCGACATTCAAAGTCCATCGCGGGGAAAGGCAAACCCCATTCTTTGTAAAAAGCGAGCTCCTCAGGGGTGAGACGAAAGTTCTTGGTACACACTTCACAAGTATAAATATGCTGAGATGGGTCACCCTTACCATAAGTACCAGTTGTTGCCTCCTGCCACGTGAAGCCTTTAGCCATCGCTTGTTCTTTGGTCAGCGGGAAGTAGTCCTGAGCCAAAGTCTCGTTATATCCAAACGGTGATAGCTCTGGTGGCAGAAAGCTACTGTACATTCCCGGCTGCTTTAATTCCGCAGTAATCTGCGTCCTGAGCTTGTCGAAGGATTCCGGAGAGTACTCTTTGTTCAAAATACAATAACTCGCTTTTCGCAGGCCAATACTACCAAAACATGAAGTACTATTGTGGCATGAGTCGCAGAATTCTACTTCACTACAATGAAAAACGTAGGATGAATTCTTGCTGTTGTAACATTGCAAAACTCCCATCAAGTTATAACAAAACTCGGGTTTATAATACATGTTGTTGCCGTCTTGGCAGTCGATAGGTTCTTCGGCGTCGGCCATATAGGCGCAGTCTTTCGCATTGCGGGTGTCGAACATCCTTCGCGAGGTGTGGCAATTAAACAAGTAATCCCCGGTAGATTTCTCGCACTTGGTTATATATGCGTATTTAACGATCGCTTTGGATTTAAATTCTTTGAATTTTGCTTTGAGCGCTTTAATTTTTTCTGGCGAGCTTAGTAATTCTTTTTTTCTTGCTTCATACTCTTCTTTCGTGTACTGCACATTCTCGATCATATACGACGCGTGGCGTAGGTTGGTGGAGAGTATGCAGTCGTTCGAATCGCGCAGGTCAAAGCAGAACCAGAGGTCAGAGCTGGTTTGGCAGCGTTCGCTCCAAAAGCACTGGAAGCACTTGTGGCAGTCGATGCACTCGTAGCACTTTTCGGAGTCATACACCCAGGCACCATCCATCACATCGCGGCAGCCCTGAATAAGGCGGCCATAGTAACAGTCTTCGTTACGCTCTGCGGCAAAAAGCAAGTAGCAGTTTTTGTTATCTGCAGAATTATTCGTATACTCGCTATTTACACTGTTAATACAAAGTAAGCCAATGCGCGGCACGCGCGACTGTAGTTCTTTAAGCTGGGCAAAGAATGGGCGAGCGGCGTCGTAAGTAAGTGCGTATTCCTTCGCATCCCATTTGTCGCCCCACCAGCAAGGCGCGCAGTACACTGGCCACGGTGTCCCGGTAGGGTAGATGGCTACCATAGACTTTTGGCATGAGTCACAGTTCCGCCGGTACAAAGTTCGCTCGTTACGATGTGCCAACCGTCGCTGCATCCGGCAAGCCGGACAGAAGTCTGGCGCCGTCATCCCAATACGCTCGTAAAATACAAAATCATCGGCGGCAATCGTAAACTCTTGCGAACAGCTTTTGCAATTTTTTACTTCGTTTTGCACGGTCTGTCTTAAAGTTCAACCTTTTAGATGCCTAAGGTTGAATCTTGCCAATCATTATAGAACTTCTTGTTGGTAACAACTTTCACAATACACTATCTCTGGTCTGTCTGGGGCGTAGCTTGTTTCAAACTCGTTTGAACAGCCTTCTTTCATACAACTCCTGTGCCAAAGTTTGAGCGGGTTGCGCTGGGCAAGCCTTGCCGCATGGCGGCAGTTTGGACACAGCGCTGGTATGGGGAGGGAAAATTTATCGTAGAACTCTTGTTCTTTAGGCACTACACGGAATGCGGTTGAACAAGCTAAGTTACCTGTTGGGTTCGCACAGCCGTGAACATCACCACCGATTTTATAATCACGTCCTTCGGGCTCTTTCCAGATATACCCTTTTTGCTCTATTTCTGGTTTCGTGAGAGGGAAGTACTCTTGCGCCGCGGTCTCATTATAGGCAAATGGAGAGCATGAGGTGGGGAAGAATCCGCCATATTCTCCGCGTGCTAACATGCCTGCGCGAATTTTCTCTACGAGTTCCAAATATTCTTCCTTGCTATACTGTTTGTTTAAAATGCAATACTGCTTCTTGCGCAGGCTCACACACCCGAAAAGGCCATTCGAATTCTCGCACATGTCAGAATATTCTGTATCAAAGCAGTGCCAGACGCAGAAGGTAAATTTAGTATTCTGCAGGGCAATGGCGCCCACAATTTCATACGACAGTTCACAGCCGTCGACTGCCACATGGCCTTCATATACGGTCTTTGCACCATTGCCGTAGTTGATGTACTCGCAGTCTTCGAGCAATTCTGAGTTAAAGCTATTTTTAGTATTCTTGGAGTTCGATACCGAGTCGCCGGTAACGTCTTGATTCTTGATGCCCGTCATGAACTTAACGGGGAACTTGAGCCAGAAGTCGCGTGCCAATTTGCCCGCTTCGGCGAGGCCTTCAGTTGTATCAAGCTTAAATTCTTTTAGTTTAGCAAAATACTCCTCCTTACTGTACTGAGTATTGAAGATTTGATACTGCGCGTTGCGCAAATTGACCGAGCCAAAGCAGTCGTTACAGTTCGAGCAATTTTTCGAGAACCACAAATTACGCGAGTTTACGCAGTCGCGTGAGAAGAATGTTTGGTAGCACTTCTGGCAGGAGATACATTCGTAACACAAGGTGCATTCATGGCAGTCGAGCAGGTCAGCCGAATCTTGGCAGTACATAATAAAGTGCGAGTACATCGACTCCTCATTATGATCTGAAACGAAGATCAAGTAGCAGTTCTTGTTAAAAGCCGCGCCGTTGGTGTACTCACTATTGGTATTCTGAAACACAAAAGCATACAGACGTGGCACTTGTAGCTGTAATTCTCTGAATTGCTCGAGAAACGGGCGGGACAGATCAACATCCCGGCCGTAATCAGTCGGATCCCAATTGTCACTATGGTAGCAGGTCTGGCAATAGACTTTATAGGCCTTATCCGGGGAATAGATAGAGATAATAGACTTCTGGCAGAGGTCGCAGGGGCGCTTATATAAGTTCCGCTCGTTGCGCCAGCTCATTCGGCGTTGCATTCGACAATCCGGGCAAAAGGCGGGTGCGGGCACCTCTATTTTCTCATAAAATTCAAAATCCTCAGGAGCTATAACGAATTCATTCTTACAGTTCTCACAGGATTTTGTTTCTGAGCTCACATTTTTTAAGTTAGATTTTCTTGATAGCACTTCTCACAATATACTCTATCAGGAAATTGGTTGGGTAGATAGGGGGTTTGGAATTTGACGGCACAGATCGGGCAGGTGCGCTCGTGGGCCTCTAGGCGCAAGCTCGTATTGCCCTCATCGGTGCGCCAATCCTCGAGACGTTTCAAGGGATGTTTGCGCGGGAGGGGCCAGCTAAATTTACGGTAAAATTCCAATTCAGCAGCGGTAATCCTGAAGAACTTTTTATTCTCGGTATCTTCTATCACCACCCTCAGAATATTATCACCGACGTCTTTTATATCAAGAGGGAGATCATGATTTTTGATTACATTCGCGCCAACATCTGATTGCGGTTCAGGGACTTCCTCGACCCTATAACCGTACCTCCGAGCTTCTTCTAGATCGGTAAATCCGGGATAATTAACGGGCAAAGTTAGGTTATAGGGATACAAAGAAAGAGACATCGGAAAAAATTCACCGTAGGTCCCTGCACTTAACATATCCGTCTTTATTACATCAATAAGTTGCCAATACTCTTCCTCATCATACTGTGTATTCAATATGCAGAATTTAGCATTCGTTAGCCCGTAACAACCGAAGCAGTTAACGCTATTCTTGCATGAGTCGCAATACTCAAGATCACGCGAATCTTTGGCATACAAAGAAAATCGGACATTCTGGTTCGCACCGTCGAGCATAGCCGAACAGTAATTTAGTTCAGAAGTACTGCCACCGGGACCACCCCCAACGATAAAAGAACAATCTCTGGCGTCAGAGCATGACAAAGAGTAGTTAACGTTTATACTGTTATCTGCCCACATGGTTCGATAGCAATCTTTTGAATTGCGCAAATCTTCTCCCCAACAGTTGACACACTTATCTATCCTTGCGGGGCGGCGGATCACACGACGCTTCAATTCTTTGTATTCTTCTCGATATCTGTGCAGTGCGTCATAATTGCCTAGGTAAACTCCTTCCAGTCTGCGGTGGTATTCTTCCTTGGTGAGTTGCTCATTTCTAAAGTAGTAATCTTTATTGCGCAAGTTTGACGACATAAAGCAGTTACTGCAATTTCGGCAGTCGAAAATAAAGTAGCACTCGCGGCAGTCCCTAGAATATTCAGCAAATGAACACTTCCAGCAATCATTTGCTTGGTGTGTCATGTAACAGAGTTCACAGTTAACCATCGAAAATCCGTCCATCGAATCGCGCGTGTTGTAACTGCCGTCAACATACTGTAAGTTCTCACTGCCAAAACAGTAGAAGCATAAATAACAGTTTTTTAGATATGACGTTTCGTTGGTATAGTCCGAGTTGATGTTGGAAGAGTCAACGATCAGATTGGGTCGCGGTGTTTCTAATTGCAGTTTTGCATAGTGTGTAAAAAAGTCTTCGCCGCTCACATAAGGTCTGCCGTAGGCAAATGGGTTGAATCTATCAGAGTGCCATTCGGTGTGTTCATAGATCGTGGACGGGAACCCTGGCGGATATTGGGTAATGAGTGGTTTGCCCGTTAATGCTGATTTGCCATGATAAAGATTGTAAGAGTTATCAAAAGAAAGCATTAGTCGCCAGCGCTCCTCAACGTTCATAACCGGCAGTGGCACGCCGATTTTCTTATAAAAAGCAACGTCTCCTGGGCGAATATAAAACGCCAATCCGGACACTTTACAATTTCTCCATAGGCCTCCCTGTTCATCGAGCTCGATGCCTTTCCAGTACTCTTTGAGCGCTTGGTCAAATCTGGGCGTCTTAGAGTTATTAGTCATACTGATATCCTACACCACTTCGGCTTGATAGCAACTCTCGCAGTAGACTATTTCGGGTCTATCGGGCGAGTATGATGTTTCGAAGGTATTGGGGCAGGGCTCCGTGCCGGGATGTGCATGGCTGCTGGTATTTTGGTACACACTGTTGACGGAGGTTTCACCTCCGCAATTACAGTGGCGAGGCCAAAGCTTGAGGGGGTTACGCTTTTTAAATCTTGTGCGGTAGCGGCAATTGGGGCAAAGACGGGGTAGGGGGAGGTTCATGCGGCGATAGAAGTCGAGTTCCTTGGCAACGATGCGGAATGCTTTGGTGCAATTCTCGTCACAAACCGGCACTTGTGGTGAGGTCGTCGAACCATGCTCACATCCAATGATTTCGGTCAAAATAGCATCTTGAACATCGTGGGTGTTGTCGGGCAGATCTGAAGCCTGTGTGGTGATTGTATATCTTTTTTCCTCCGGGTCGCGCCAGCGGTACCCTGCATTTGTGGCCTCCTCCTTGGTCATCGGAAAATATTCCTGTGCTATGGTTT
>Ga0208375_1002860_pt1 | contig 15507 bp, 40 predicted proteins | sample RifOxyD1_FD_184038 | JGI IMG/M metagenome (GOLD analysis project Ga0208375, IMG submission 184038) | Soil microbial communities from Rifle, Colorado - Rifle Oxygen_injection D1 (SPAdes) | ecosystem: Environmental > Terrestrial > Deep subsurface > Rock core/Sediment | place: Rifle, Colorado... | reverse complement strand
CAAATCCTTCTACTTGAGTTGTTGATAAGTTAATAGAGACTTCATTTCCACCATCTGACAGAACATCAAGTAGGGTATCAGCGCCAGCTACCATTTGCAAATCTCCATGTTCTCCTGGATAATCTGGTAATACTACGTACCAATTACCATTGCTTTCTTTTTCGAATTTAAAAATATCCATTTTATTTAATTATTAATAAAAATAATGCAACAGTAATCAATCCTATTAATATTCCCCCAGCCATATAATATATATATCGCCAATGTAGGGGCATTTTTTCAAACCAATTACGTTTACTATCATCAGCTATTTTAACTTGCTTTGCATACTCTTCCATAGCTTCTATAATAGAATATCTATCATTTGCGCTGAAGAATACATATTCTTGTTTATTGTTTTCAAATTTGTCTTTTAATATTCTATTTAGAACTTTTTCTGCTGTTTCCATTATTGAGTTAGTTTAATTATATAATCACCATAACATCACGTCTAACTTTAAAAACCCTATCTGTTATAAAATAATGGATTTTCATTGTTTCAGCTTCCTTTAAAACATCTTTTTTTTTAACCTCAAAATAAGATTCTGTGCTTTTAGGACAAATCATTACTTCTCGAACACGTTTAATGTCTTTTAAAAACTGCTCATCATTATGTTGTTTTATTTTCTTTATGCTCATTGTTTTTCTAAAGAAGTATTGATGTTTCAGATATTGTTTCTCCGTCTAAAATTAACTTTACAGCAAAACGTTTAGTTTTATCATTATATCCTTCCATACACCCTTCTTCAACTTCAATTGTTAAATTTTCTTTAATAAAACTGTGCATAGCATTTTGAAGCTCTGATGTTTTCAATTTCTTTTGTGTTGCTTTTAATTCTTTGTCATCCATATTGTATTTATTTAAATGAAATACTATAGGTTTATACGAAGAAAAATAAAAAAAGTTTCAATCTCTAATCTTCTCTAGAAATATAAGCCCAAATCAAACCAAACGGTACACCAAATATTAGTGTAAGTATGAGGCAAGAAAAAATATCTGGACAACCTTTATTTGGAAGAGCTCCTAAAAAAGATAATAGCACAATAAAAAAGAATATGCCCCAGTTCCATTTTTTTAATTTATTCATACGCTTTCCACATTAAATCCCAATGCTTTAAGGATGTATTCTACTCCTTGACTATTTCCAATATAAGCTTTAAAATACATTAATGGAGCATCTTCTTCATTTATGAAAGAAATGTCAGTAGAATCATTATCAAGATTAATTTGAATACTGTCTTGATAATCAACTCCACATTTTAACAACCAACTCCACTGTTCTTGTTCATCTAAAGAATCAAATTCTTTTTTAATTTTTTTGTAATTCATTTGATTTTGTTTTAACGTGCATAACAAATACATTGAATATCTGTCCAATCTCCACATCTTGAACATTGAGTCCAGGTTTTAAATTCTTTCCATTCTACATAGCCATAGTCTTCTTGCCAGTCCAAAAGCTTCTGGAGATGATATACTGAACTTCTTTCATCTTCGAGAAGAAGCTGTAGTGTTCTTGTTTTATCTTAGCTCTAATGAGCTCGGCTTCTGAGTGAGGAAACATATTATTCCGAATCTCCGCTTACGTTTATCAATTCCTGTGATGTTACAACATTGTTTTCTATAACAAATTTGACAGTACTGTTTTGGTAATCGTCTCCAAATGTTACTTCATAGAATTTACCATCGAAAGATATTTCCATCACTTGTTTAAATGATTTCAAAATCACTTCAACATCTTGAATTTTTATAAATTCTGATTGTGTGTTTCTAAACATCGTTTTCATTATGATTAAATGAATCAACAAGAAGCTGTAAGCAATCTTTGCAAACAACGCTCACATTTTTTGTTAAATCATCAAAGTGTGCACAAGGCTTTTTTTCATCACAACAATCACAAAGATGAGAATCTTCTTTCCCATCTGTATATAACAATGCTAATTTGCGAATTGGTTGTCCGTCATCTCCAATGCCTTTTGCATCATACAAGTTTTTTAATGTGAAATTTTTCATATTGTTATTTTTCGTCTAAATCTTTCCCAAACAGGTCATGATATATACTTATAGTATTCATCGTTCTAAGTTCAATATCTTCTTTAGCAGTTATTTTTTTAAACTTATTGCATACTTCAACTCTTTTTTTATTAATTTCTCGCATTTGAGTAATCAAAGAAATATATTCTTTGTTTAATTCTATTTGTTCTATACTTGGGTTTTTCATATTAAAATAAACATAAAATACAAATTAAAGTACATAAAACAATAATAAGCATTGCTATATTTTCGGTGGTTTTATTTTTCATTTTTAAATCCTTCCCACAAAAATGAATTATGATTAATATACATTGGTTCTTGGTCATATCCCCCATTGAGCATCAATCTAAAAGGCAAGTGCTCTGCAAGACCATATAATTGAACTCTGAACTCAACAAGGTTGCTGTATAATTCTCGTTCAGTTGGCAACCAGATTTCTTCATCAAATTTCCAAGAAAAATTTGTTATAGCTGGCACCAAAGTTTTGATATTGTGAATTAATTGGTCAAAGTCTTTGATTTCCCCTAATCTTTTCTTTTCAAGAAAGAACTTGGTAAGATTAACTATGTAGTCGTATTGTATTGATTTTAGTTCCATATTATTCATTTTTTGTATTTTTACATCCTAAAGCCAGTGAAAAAACTATTGGTGCCGCCTTACCCAATGGCATATCAAAATACTCACTTGCATTCCATATGCAGCAAGCAAATAGAGTCAAAGGAGTTTCCCAATTCCAAAATATCATTCTTTTCTGTTTTTAATAATTTCAACCCAAATGCCGAATAGAACCAATACTCCCCAAAAGGCACAACACTTAATTTCATCTACAGGTTCTGTGAAAAACAAATAAGAAATTCCAAACAATACTATCGCTAACCCATAGTTAAAATATTTATTAAAATTAGTTTCTCTCATAAAAATTCAATTTTAAGTTCATTGTTAACAACTTCTATTTTTGGAATTTCTGTATTATATTTCTTTGCCAGTACAATCAAATCGTTAAGTCCGTGACAAATTCCATATTTATCCCATTCTTCCAGCTGTTCAATAAAACCTTGGTAATTTGGTTCCATGTTAAATGATTTTTTCTAAATGCCTTGCTATAGAATCCAACCTTATGTTATTAATTTTTTGTTCATTCAAATTTGCTTGTAACTCGTCAAAAACATCAGCTGTTTTTAATTCTTCACAGCAAACGTTTTTGCTTGGTTCATCAAAAGTCAATATTCTATTAAGTTTTGTTTCTATTTTAGTAATAATCTCATTAGCTACTGAATTTTGTTCCATCAATAGATGCAAAATCTTATCAAATCTTGTTTCTACTGGTTTTGCTGTGCATGTTTCTTTATATTCCATAATTTTTGATTTTAAGTTTTTGTTTAAAAAACAAATATATAAAATATTTTGCAATAAACAAAATTTGATATTATAATTTATTTTTCATATATTTAAAATAAAAATAAATTATGGCAGACAGAACAAGTGCAGGTTTGTTTAGTAAAATATTCAATTTACTAGCAGAAAGCCCAACAGAAGAACATAAATCTATTGCAGCAGCAATTTACCCTATGAGAGATGAATTTGATTTTTCTGATTATCAAATGTGCTGTGATGAAAGTTTGATTAAACTCGGACTGGCAAAAATGGAAATTGACCCTAACTATCCAGAAGATGGAGAAGTTGTTGTTTATAACAAATAACATTACATGAAAAAAGACAAGCCATTTAGCACAATTAAAATTTCCAATGAATTAATGGATATTTTAATTCTTAAATTTTTTACAGCCGAAAAAGTCAACAAAGAACGTGATATAAGAAATGCCTTCAGAGAATGGAATGAAGCATATATACCTCATTGTAGTATAAGTGTAAATGATAAATTAGAAATTTCCGAGAAAGAAATAAAAAAATACTTCAAAAAATGGAATAAGTTCGTAGAATTTGATTATTTAAACAAACCACCATACATTGCTTTGGTTTCTGACAATGCAGAAAATGATTTGCAGGTTTTAATAAACTCTTGGAATGATGAAACTGGTGTTACTTGCGATGATATAAGCTGCTATTCAAATTATGTTATTACAGATTTAGAAAAAGAAAAAAAACACACTTTTTGGAATAGATAAATTATTTTGATTTTACTAATCTTTTAATAAAGAAACAAGTTCTTTTATTTTTTTGTGGTCGATTTCTTTGCATCCAATGCATAGTGTACTGTTTATGCAATCAATTTTATAATTACAACCAATAATTGCTTTAATTTTTTTTAATGTTTTGTAAGTAACTGCTGTTTCAATTTGCTCAGAAACTGTCCTTACTAATTTGTTTTCTATTCTTATGCCCCCATCTTGAGGAAAAAAGACATAACCTTTTCTAATTATACAGGGAAGACCGTCACTAACATGAAATATTTTATCTGGTTCTACAGTTTTAGGTTTCATTTTATAAATGGCAAGATAAGATACACCATTGTTTCTTAAACAAATTATAGAGCCAGTATGTATAGTCCAAGAATAGTCAAAACCCCACTTATTCTCACATGAACTTCCATTAAAAACATTTTGACAAAGATATTTGCTAACCCCCGCCGATTCAACTTTTCCAACGACTTTAACTCCTTTTATTTCGGCGGAAAACCAATCGCCTGGGTTAACTTTATTCCAATTAATTACTGGATACTGTTCTTTTTTTCTCATGTTGTTATTACTTTATTGAGATTTATATAAACATCACTATTGACCCATTTGTTCGTGCCATAATTTTTATTATTCTGGGTCTGGGTAAACTTGAATTACTTCATTTTTTGCTACATCAATCCACCATTCATATTTTTTACCTGTGTTTATAGTGGAAGCTTGTAAATCTATTGAAATTATAGGCTCATCAACATATTTTTCAAAAAGATTCATCATTGAGACAACTCTCTTTTTTGACTGCAATAGGGTTTTTCTTTCCTTGAGAGGTTTCATGTCTACACTTTGCTTCTTATTCGTTCACAATAAGTTTTGTAAACCGCAGGGCGATATTTTTTTAATATATCTACAAGTTGTTTTATTTCTTCTTCGTTTTCCACTTTAAATCCATCAAACCTTGGCATAACTTTTTCGTCAACGACTCTATTGTTTGCACAAAATTTCTCAAAACCATCAATAATTTGTTGTCTTACTCTTTTATGTCTTGTTGGTTCTTGTTTTCCTTTTGGGTTATAACTTTCCATTGCAGTAATTTTAAAATCTCCGCTATTAATCATCTTGTTAAAATCCCAATTAATCCATTTACCAAAATTGACAGATACAATCATTTCACGGGTAGAGAAACCACTTGACACTTCGATTACTTCTTGAAGCATCTCGCCTACGTAAACCTGTTCAAATTTAACAGGGTCCTTTAAGTTTAATACTTTTAATGAAAGACGATTTCCATCTTTATCATCAAGAACATAACGAGCTCTCATTACAGGTTTGTTGTCATCCTTTTTGTCTCTAAATATATTCCAATTTATAAATAAAATATAACCATTCTCAAAAGTCACTTTAACTTGAAAGTAGGGGTTGCTTTTGTATTTTTCAAATATGTCCATAATAGATTTTATTATTCTAACCTATTATACGATAAAAATTAGAAAAAGGTTTCAATCTTAACGATTAAACCAAATTATTGTATCAAAATCTTTTCTAATATTTCCTTTTTTAACATCTGATGGATATATTTCAATATCAGATTCTTTTCCATCCTTTACATAATGTCCATAACCATCATAATCAATAAAACCCCCACACTTAACATTCTCAATAAAATCAGCCAATGTCATTACACTCCCAAAATCTGAAAGTTTCGAAAACTCTGGCGTTTTTTCCATTCGCAACTTTGTTTCTAACTTAGTCAGTTGTCCTAATTCTGGTTGGCATCTATTATTTAGTTTCAAAGAATATTCTTCAAAAAAATTAGACATTGATAGGTTTTGGTCTCTTTTAGCAAACCATTCTTTATCAAATTCTTCAGTTTAGTATCAACAATGTCACTTAGACGGTCAATTTCTTTTAATAGCTCTTCCATATTATTTAACTTTAAGCTCTTTAAATTCTTTATTTGCTTTATCCATTTGAGTCAACCAGTAATCTAATTTTTTCTTTGCCCAATCTTGCCTATTCGACAATTCTACCGCAACGTCATGATACCTGGTATAAAGAGCTACGTTATCTTTACACTTTTTCACCCTAGCAACAATTACATTACCTTTGGAAACAACATCTTTTAAAGTTTCAAACTCTTGAATGTTCATTTCTTAACCTTTATTTTAGATTGAACTTCGTTTAAGACTTTCATTCTGATTGACCAATGGTTATGCCCTTTAAAGTTGAAAGCTCCAATTGCACCACAAGGAGATTTTCTGTATTTGTTAATTGTTTTTAACAAAAGAGGAAATTTTTTAATACTCTCAAAAAATGTTATAGAATTAAATTGATTACATAAGAAGCACCAGTCATTTCTTTTTTCTTTAGCTTCGTTTAACCAAATCTTCAATTCTTCAATTACTGCTAATTGCGTTGGAATATTAAAGTTTCCACGTTTATTGTATTCTAGTTTCATTTTTATTCTTTATTTTAGCTTCAACTTCTTCTAAAACTTTCATTCTGATTGACCAATGAGTATGACCAGGAAACTCTTCATAATTGATTGCGTAGCTCCCTTTGCAATATTTATTTATTGTTCTTGACAAAAGGGGAAATTTTTTAATATTCTCAAAAAATGTTATGGAATCAAATTGATTACATAAGAAAACCCCGTTGTTTTTTTTCTTTTCAGCTTTGTTTAAACAGACTTTCAATTCTTCAGTTATTGCTAATTGCGTTGGAACATCAAAATTTCCTTGTTTATTATATTTTATTTTCATTATATTTTAGATTTTTTTTGAAACCAGCCTTTATCATTATTAATTATGCCTTCAATTTCATTAAATATATAAAACAACCAAACTCCCCACCACAAACACATACATATGCCAAAAAAGCAGCAAAGAGCATCAATGTTATGCCACTCCTTATTTCCTGCACCAGATGCACATTCGGTTTTTATAAGCCATCTTTTACAGATAGGATAAGCCGTAATCCAACCTGCAATTTGAACTATTGTTAAAAATATTAGTAGAGTCATATATTATTTTTTAAATGTTAATCTAAAATCAATTTCTGCTATTAAGCATCCAATTAAAAAGCCAATAGTCATTATTATTTCTATTGGAATGTTGTTGATAATTCCCATAATTATTCTTTTGATATTTCTATTTTTTCGAGAGCAGAAAGCATGTCTTTGATTTTTTCTATTGCAGCTTCACTTTGCTGTTTTAAAGCACAAATCACATAATATGTTGAAGTATCACCAAAATGAGGTTCATTCAAAATATTTAGCTTGGCATTTTCAATAGATAAATCAGCACGCAATTTATCTATTAAAATTTCTTCTCTTAATGACATATTGTTAATTGTTAATAAAAATCATTATATTCGATGTAATCTTTTTTGAATTCGGATTCATAAGATGTTATAAAATCTCTACGAATAGAAACCATTTCATCAATTAAACTTCCACAAAAACCTGTTGCACCTCTCATTAGATTAATAGAAACTTCACACGAAAGAATCTTTTGAATCATTTCATATTCTTTAGAGGGTATCAATTCAGCATTTCCAGTTTCATCGAAGTCTATTTCTTTTCCAACTTTATTAAAATATTCAATAGCTGTTGTTACAGGTAAATCTACATGCATAATGCTTGATTTTTATTGTAAATCGAAATTATAATTTTGTTTAACAGAGCCTTTAGGAACAAATATACTTACTTTATCACACTCATTCGGTTTAGTCCAATGATTCCAAGTGGAATCTACAAACTGTTTTTTATAATATTGAATCCTTGGCATCTTGGTATTATCTTCAAATATTGTAGCAAGGTCTGCTCTTATTTTATCTTGCTTGTAACCCCCATTTGATAATTTCTGATAATAGAAATAATAAGAAACACCCTCAATAGTTCCACAACCTAAGCTAAAACTTCCTTCAGCAGACATTCCATCATTCATTGCTACAATTCCAATTGAATAGCTTGGAATCACTTTAACATCTAAATATTCACCTATAGAATAAGCAATAACCGCAGTTAACATTATCCATAAAACTAAGCCCAAAAAAGGAGAATATATCAACAACCATATTTTTCCAAAAAATCCCCTGCCATCTTCTTCATTACAACCAAATAGTGCATGTTGATTCCACCAAGAAAATATATAAAAACATAACGCAATCAAAGAAATGATTCCCGCAATAGTGAATGTATATTCCATATTATTTTAAGTTTTGTTTTATCTTTTATACGAAAATAATTAAACAAAGTTATAAATTATTTGTTTCTCTCCATCCAGTCATAAACCAACCGTTCAATCAAACTTATGAAAAACTAGGTACGAAGCCCAATTCATTTAAGTTATCTTGTTTGTAATGGGCACCGTACTGTCCCATAATGAATCGCAATAAAATGTTCACTCCCGCATTATTATCTGCATTGTCTGTGTGACCACATTTCAGACAAGCGAACATCTCACCATTACGATTCATCCTATCGGTGTGACCACATCTTGGACAAGCTTGACTGGTATAATAAGGTGATACGGAACGAAATGAAACACGGTTTAACTCCGTCCATTCTTGTAACCTTTTTAACCAGTACTTCCAATTCCAAATACCGATAGAACGTCTAATATTTTTAGCCAATAGACGTTTGGCCTTGCTGTTTTTACCCATGTTCTTTAGTTGCTCTACAACAACCAAGTCTGGGTTTTCTTCCATAAATATTGCTTTTACAGTTTCATCTATATACTGCTTTAATGCTCTTCTGACTTGTTTCTGGCCATTGCTTCCATGCTTACATCTTTTTACTCGCTCAATGCATTTCTTTACATCCAAGCCATATTGCTTACCATTGGATAACAAAGCTAATGCATTTATCCCTGTATCAATTCCAATTGCTTTGGTTCCAGTTCGCTTCTCAGCTGTCGTTATCTCAAAAGAAAACTGAACATAATTCTTTGTGATTAAATATGAGTTTAATCGTTTTCCAGACAAATACTGCTTGTTAAAATGCTTGTGGTATCTTATCGGCAAATCCAATATGATTTTATCACCGATGGAAGCAAGGTGAAGCCATGCATCAAACTCATGAGCATTCTTCGATGGAATCAAATCAGCAATGGTGCATGAAACATACATTCTGTTTCCACGATGCGTTGGCATCACAGCTTTCTCTTTCCAGCGTTCTTTTGCTGCACTGACCATATCAATTGCTTCTCTTGCTGCAACCTTTCTTAGACGAGCTGATAACCATGTTTCTGGTATATCAACAACTGGTTTAAGCAAACATGTCTTCGATGCCGCATCTGGATTGTTCCAGAAATAATTAATAAATAGGTTAACCACCTTACCGTATTCAGCAAGGACAATAGAAAGCTGCTTCTGTTTTGACTCAGAAGCAAACTTTAAACTGCATTTGGTTGACCGTATTACTTTCATTTTATTTCCTTATTTAAATCTTTTTCTATTAAATATCGTATTCTATCAGATAAAACAAATTCATTGTCAATACAATATTTCTTATATTTCTTGCGCAATTCAATGTCCAACAGGACATTTACTCTTACTGGTTTATTTTTAAATTTACTCATATACTTATAAATATGCAGAAATTTTTAAAAAGCAAAAATATTTTAATTTTTTTTACGATTTCACAAAATACATAATATTTCTTAATATTGCAAACTTTTTCTTAAATTTTTATTAACAGTTGGCCAACCCCACTCATCTGGATAATTATTGATAATATATTTATCATCATAAGCATTTATGTTTGGGTGATTTTCGTTTATAAAATGTTTTCTCAATAATTCGCAAGCCCTTATACTTGCCTCATCTTTTGTTATCTCTTTTTTATTAAGAGCATCAAGAATAAGTTTAGACTTTTCTTCTGTGCATAAACATATAAGCTCTGGAGGATTTGTTGGAATTACAATTCCAGTTTCCTCAGTGCCATTAAGCTTTTTTGCAAAAACGTATTTTTTCATAATGGTTTATATTCAATTGGTGTAACTTCAGTAATGTATTCTTTGAGAATTGATTTGTTTCTCGCAAAATAATATTCATTATTCCACATAAAAGCTTCTTTTTCATTTCCTTCTCCATGAAATACAGTTTTTACTTTGTACTGGTTTTTTGGGTCAAATCTAGCATCGAATATCTGGCAATCCTCATTTTTAAGACTAAACGCTGGATTCCTTTTTATCCACTCATGTAATTTTGCTCTTTCACCTGGAGTTAATACATGATAATACTTATCAATTAAATCATGCCAAAAGCATGTCCTGGCAATTGGGCGAGGGGGAATGCAAGCCTCGGCAAGAAAACTAAACTCAAAAAAATCAATAGCAAAACGACCTCTATTTATATTTTCTTCTACTTTTTTCTTTTTTGTTCTTTTAGGTTTTGAAATATTACGATAAATAATATCAAAAATATCTTTCTTAACATAATCAATACTCTCACCACCATGGATTCTTCCTTTTTCCTGTTCAATAACCACAAAACTGCCAATTCTTCCTTTTTCATAGTCTTCATCAACTCCAACTATTTCATAAACCTTAGCAATTGAAATTTCTCCTTCAACTGTGTCAATTAATTTCAAATGAAGAGTACCCAGCCAAGGTTCTTTAAATTCTCTAATTAAAATTTCATTTTTCATTTTGTTATTTCTTTAATTGTTTTTAATCAATTGACATATATAACCCATCAAAATCATCACAAACTTTTTGCAAAATTTTTTTAACTTCTTCAAGAACTTGGGGAAATTTTTCTGCCTTATTATCTTCTCCCATAAAATAAACTTCCCAAAGCCATCCTCGTAGTTCCTGTAGCTCATCAAAAGCTCTAATCATTGACATTGCTTTAGGTCCATCATTTTCATATGTAATTAAAAGAAGTTCTGAATATGGTTTAACACACACAACAGAACGAAGTTCTACGAAATCTTCTTTTTCAAAAAGTTCAATATCAACTAAAGTTACATTTTTATTATTTCTTATTTGTAAAGTCATATCCTATATTTTAGATTTTACATACTCGGATTGTTGTTCTGGAGATAAATCAACAAAAAACTGAACTGCTATAGCTTTCCCTTCCATAATCAAATCTGCCATTTCCTTGCGTTCTGCCATAGTAAAATATTCTGACTCATAATTCATTGGTTTGGCAATTTGGTATCCTTGGAGCTTTTTTCCATCTACTTCTACTGCGAATTCTGAGGATGTACCTCCAAATTCCTTTTGTAATTCATCAATCAAAATTGGTTTCATGGTTATTTAATTTAAATGATTATAAACTTATTTAATTCGACTTCTACGTCATTATTTATGACCAGGTGGCCATTTCCCCCATTATCATATTTAATCTCTTTAAACTTGACCGTATCGCCTTTTTCACAAGAGAATATAGTTTTGCCTTCGAATATGATTTCCATTTCCGTTTGAGCAATTGCTTCTGTGGGAGGCTGGGGTGTTTTAAATGGTTTTTTCATTGTATTGTATCATTAATTTGATAAATTTCTCCAATTTCATTAGCTAAACTTGAAAAATTTCCAAAGCAATGAGAATTCCCCTTTCCATCTCTAAGTTCCACGGAATACCAAAACATGATTTTAGATTTGTTTTGAAGTGTAATTGGTCTTTTCATACTTTTAAACTCTATAATAGTATCTTGTGTATAATGATTATGTAAAGAATTAATTAATACAACACTTAGCATAACCCCTAGAAAAATATAAACATTAAATGATTTCATTTTTTTGACGTTGTAAAATTATATAAAAATCTCCATGCTTAAGCATGCTGCTTAATTGTTCGTTTTTTATGTAAATTGGGTTCCAATTAAGTCTTTAATTATTGTTTTGTGTTCAAATTGTATCATTTTATAGATTCTTTTAATAGTTTATAAAATTCCATTGCTTTATCATAAGTATCAACGCAACAACCAAAGCCAATGGAACAATTTTGAAAATATCCTTTAAGATGTATGATATCCCCATTTCCCATATATTTAAATGACATGCTGTGATTATCTACAGAAGGAATATTTTTAAGCCATTTCATTGTCTCTTCCATTTTTTCTAATGTAATAACCAGTTCTTCGCTATCGGCTGTTGTAGCTCTTCCATTTCCAATTTTCCAAGTTCTTTTGCCAAAATTAAATTTTGTAAAAGCTTTTTCTATGGCATATCTTGCACTTTCCAAAGCCTGGGGAAATTGTTCTGGTAGATTAAATAACGTCAAATTGCTAATAGCCAATAAATTATATCCACTACACCTATTTCCAAAAACATGAATAGCATTAAAATCAGAACCGAGAAAAATATCATTTCTTTTACCATCGAGAATATATCCAAATTTTTCAATTTCTTCAACATATGTTCTTAAAGCATGAATACTGCCTTGAACACAATATTTTTCTGGAATTTCAATTAAAGGCTCAAGCATTTCATTTGTCCAAGAATAACAATTTTCTGCTACACGGTAAGAGGGAATATTAGAAGATTCAATACAATTTGTAATGGTAAGATTATCATATTGTAACATTGCAAAACAAAATGTAAGACCATCATATTTTTTTCCAACTTTTAGACCTGTTCTTACTCTAACTTTATTTCCTTGTTTATACTTCATTATGTAGATTGGATTTTTTTAAACGTTTATAAAATTCCATTGCTTTATCATAAGTATCAACACAGCAACCGAAGCCAAACTTCTTTTCTTTAAAAAATAAACTATAAACATTAATTATTGTTTGTTCAGACACTTCCATGGTAAGATTGTATTTTAAAGTCTTTGGAATGGCCTCAATCCAATTCATAACATTAGATACTTCTTTAAGCGAAATTTTTTCTATTCCAGATGTAGCCGTTCCACCCTCTATAATCCAACTTCTTCCACCAAAACCAAAAGTCCTTTTCTTTATTGATTCCACAAATTCATCATATTCCTTTTCAGTTGCTGGAACGAATCTGTTTTTTTCAAATTTATTGTCACATTCCCTGTAATTGGTTACATAATAATAGTCTTTATCTACGCTCCTTACTTTGTATATTTCTCCAACATTCCACCAGTCATCAACTGTTCCAAGGGGATTTCCTACGTATTTTACAAACCTAAAAATCTTCTCTTCACTTTCTATAAATTCAAGGGACTCTTTTGCATATATTAAAGCATCAGTGAACTGCTCTGGAAGTGTAAAATCAACTTTTTGTATATCTGAAAAATACCCAATATATCCAATGTTTATATATGGAGTATTTTTACTAACCGAAAAAATAAATCTTATATTTTTTTCATGAAGGTTTTCAACAAAAGGGTGACAATTATCAATATCTTTATTAAACTTCCATCCTATTTTTTCAGCAACTTCTTTGAATGCTACGAGAAGAGTAAAACTGCCTTTTACTGAAAAATTTTCATATTTCAATCCCTCAATCATATCATCTGTAAATGCAAGATTTTTGCTAACTTCATTTATTTGATAATATTGTTCATCATTAAGAAACTTCTCTATACTTAAAATAGTTACTACTTTTCCAGCCCATTTTAATTTTTCAGTGTTTTTGAAATATTTACGATTTTTAAGAACTTCTGTAAGCTTTTCTTTAGGAAGTATTCTAACTTTGTCATATGCTTTGTATTTCATATTTTAATTTTATGGTTTATTATACGAAAAAAAGTTTAAAAAGTTACAAATCTTTTGATTTACAAAAATGTCCACAACACTTTTCACAATTCTTTCCAGTTGTATATTGAAAAACACTGCAATCTTTAGGAAATCTTCCCAATCTACAACTTGGATTTATAACACGTAGTAATTCGGCCTGTTCAGCTTCGTATTGTTTAATAACACTTTGAGCTTTTTCGTATTGTTCTTGTGAAATCATGATTTCATTGTAAAGGGACAATCGCTAGAACACTTACCATCCTCAATAAACATTATGCAAGAATTTTTATCGCAAGTTTTAGTTAAACTTTCAGTAGCTTTAAATAAAGGTTTCCAATTTTTGAAGTGTTTCATTTTAATTTCTTCTCCTTGTGGATTGTAAAAAGCCAATACCCCAATCATATTTTGAGTTGTTTCGTCTCTTACCCATATACAATACGTTTCAACACCTATAGCTGCAAATACCTTATCAACATAAGCATTCCAACTTGCAACATAATCCTTGCCATCTTCATATTTCTCAGTGAAATATACCGCAGTAATTTTCTTAATTTGCCAGGTATTTTTATATAAAACTTTAGGAAGCTCTATTGAGCTCCCATGCTTCATTACCAAATCCAATAAAAGATGTTCTGCGCCTTTTTTCATCTTCGGGAACTTATTAACGATGATATTACATAAAAAACAAGAGCAGGAAGGGCAAGGTAAAGTAATGGTTTTCCATAAAGCAAAAAGTTATCCCAGCGAGTGAGGGGAACATCCCAAGAATAAATAGTTATTCTCAAAGCCCAAATCATATAAACAGCAATAAGAATACATGATATAATCATTGTTATACTTGCAAACATTCTTTTTAGCTGTTCGTTTGTCATAAAATTTGTTTTTTATATTATACGAAATTATTTTAAAATAGTTACAAACAAATTCGATTTTATAAATTTTTTGCATATTTATAATTAAATCTGCAAAACAAATGTTAAAAGCGTATAAATACAGAATATTTCCAAACGAAGAACAACAGGGATTACTTGCCAATATATTTGGTCAGGTGAGATTTGTGTATAATCTTGGTTTGGAAACGAAAATTTCTGCATATGCTGGAAACAAAGTGAATTTAAATTGTTTTGATTTAATTAATCAGATTATAGAATTAAAGAAAACAGATTGTGCTTGGTTAAAAGAGTCTCCATCACAGGCTTTGCAAATGAGTTTAAGAAACCTTGACAATGCATATACCAATTTTTTTCGTGGGAAAGGTTTTCCAAAGTTTAAGAATAAACACGGAAAACAAAGCTTTTCTTTGCCGCAAGGAGTTTCATTATCTGAAAACAACAAAGAAATTTTCATTCCAAAGTTAAAGTGGGTTGGAATTGACTTGCACAGAGAATTTAAAGGAGATATAAAAACCGTGACGGTTTCGAAAACAGTCACGAACAAATATTTTGTGTCGATATTAGTTGACACAAAACAAGAATTGCCAAAGAAAAAACCAATAAGCGAAAAAACAGCTGTTGGAATTGACCTTGGAATAAAAGATTTTGTAATAACGTCAGATGGAAAGAAATTCGAGAACAAAGAATTTCTGAAGTCGGCACAAAGACAACTTAGAATCGCACAGCGTTCTTTATCACGCAAGACAAAAGG
>Ga0208375_1002855_pt1 | contig 15518 bp, 21 predicted proteins | sample RifOxyD1_FD_184038 | JGI IMG/M metagenome (GOLD analysis project Ga0208375, IMG submission 184038) | Soil microbial communities from Rifle, Colorado - Rifle Oxygen_injection D1 (SPAdes) | ecosystem: Environmental > Terrestrial > Deep subsurface > Rock core/Sediment | place: Rifle, Colorado... | reverse complement strand
TACAAGCGTACTATATAAAACTTTCGGAGTTTAAACCTTCCACGAATTTCTAAACAGGAGATTTACAAGAGGACTCTGCGTTTATAAGCTTATTAACTACTTGATAGGAATGAATATAAGAAAGTTTTATAAAGATTTTAATCTTATACTCTTATATGAATTTTCCAAATTTGGACAAGAAATTGGAAAAAAGGTTAAATGCCTTAACTCCAGAAGAAATTAATAGTCGGGTTAGTTGGGCATATAATCATGAAGTATTGTGGTATGGGGTAGAAGCAGTTGCTCATTTTTATTTAATGAAAATTGCCCAAGCTATTTTCAAGGGCAAATTATCAAAAGAAGAGTTTATTGAAAAATATAATCTCACCTTTGTTGGGGAAAACTCTGGTTTAATTAAAGGATCTATTTATGAGATGACTAAAGACAAAATCTTTATCCCAAAACAACTATCTGATTCCGCTTATTCTGACACATATAGGCATAAGGGGGAAATTAGTTTTTTTAGTAGTGACTATCTAAACAGAGTAGCGCGAGATTGTTGGATTGATAAAGAATATGCCCAACAATTAATAAATCATAATTGGCAACCAGAAGATTTAGAAAATCAAGAATTAATCCAGCAGGGGATAAGGTTTGGAAAAGATATGTGGGCAACTTGTGTTAATGGTTTTGAACAATATAAAGAGTTAGGTGTTGAGCAGAAGTTTTATGCTAAAAATAAAAAGGTCAACAAATTGGCCAGGGGATTAATTAAATATTATTCTCAAATTATCTCTCAATGAAAATTTCTTTTTTAAATCCACTTCTCAGATGTAACTCCCCCGCCGAATTGCTCTGTTATAACAACGCAATACCTCCCAACTATTTTTCTGATTTTAATTATGTGAAAACCTTCAAATTATTTAATATCTTCCAACTGCCGTTCAGCAGCAACTCAGACTTCTTACTAGAAAGCAATGCATATTAATAAATGCGTTTGACTGAAAGTGTACAATGAAGGCACAAGAATTAATCTTCTATCTTAGGAAAAACTTTTAGATCTATTGTTTCCCCTTCTGTCAAGCCTAAAAGTTTTGCTCTTTCGCTTAATTTTCTATATTCTTCTCTTCTTGAGTCAAAAAAGGTATATTTTCCATCTAAGAGAAATACAATCAAAAGACCCTCGCCTTCTTTCTGAGCGTCATAAGAACCATAGTGCTTAAACACTATTGGGTGAGGAGTCCATAAATCGTTATTTCTAAGAGCTTCAAGATAGGTTGGAACTATAAGTTCTGAAAGTAAATCCGTTTCTTCTTGTAATAATATACCTGATTTATTAATTCTATATTTTGCACGAGTATAACCATTATCATTCATATTGGGTCCTAAGAATTCTAATAAATCTGTTTTTTCTTTTGAAATCTTTTTTGTTTCAGAATAATTTTCTATTAGTTTATTGTACCATACTATTGCAGAATAGTCAGCAGTTAAACCAGATGGATGAAATCCCGTTCTTTGTTTTTCTGGGTCTTTTAAGTCATTAGATAAAATCATAGTTTCAAATTAATTTTAAAAGATTTAAACCTTTCGGGTTTCATTTAAAAAGAATGACTTAACCCTACTGCCCACCGAGAGCTTCTCACCTAAGGGGGATGTTACAAACGAAAACCTTTATTAATTTCTTTAAGTATATTCTAAATATGAAGATTTGTAGCGCTTGTTTGTTAGGTATTAGATGTAAGTATGATGGGGGTCACAATTTAAACAAAAAAGTCATTGCCCTATCGAAAAAAGAGGTATTAATCCCCCTTTGTCCAGAACAACTTGGAGGATTGTCTACTCCTCGAGAACAATCAGAACAGCAAGGAAAAAAGATTATTACAATTTCAGGAAAGGATGTAACTAAACAGTTTAAAATTGGCGCCGAAGAAGTTTTAAAGATTGCTAAGCTGTTAAATATCAACCAAGCAGTATTAAAACAAAGAAGTCCCTCCTGTGGTGTGGGACAGATTTATAATGGAACCTTTTCAAAAATTGTAACTAAGGGTGATGGTATAACCACCGCGTTGCTAAAACGAAACGGAATAAGTGTCATTTCTGAAGAAGATTTGTGATATTTACTACCTAGAGCTTATTACTTAATTGAGCACCTCTCTTTATCCTATCTTATTTTTCAACTAAGTAATTGTATCCTTCTGTAACTGCCCCAAGTATTGAACTTTCATCAGGTTTTCTGTAGCCCCAATTTCCAACTCCATCTCCGTATAACTCCCACTTATAAGGATTTCCTCTTTTAATTAATTCTAGATGCAGTTGGTAGTTTTCACTTTTTAGATTGTTATGTTGTAGATAAGTTATCTGAACTTTGTTTTCTAATTCAGTTATTTTATCCTTTGATGCAACCTTTCCAGCTACAAATCCGCCTATTCCAAGACTTGCCAAAAGTAAGGCTGCAGTTGTGACTTTTTGTATTTGGTTCATGTGCGTTTCCTCCTCAGAATCTAAACTTAATCTACTATTTAAGTTATTGTCCACCAAAATGGACGATATAAAGAAAGATTTAAATATTGATTATACTTCCTTAACTTATGGATAAAGGATTAGCATTAAAGGAATTTGGGCTTACAGATAAGGAATCCAAAGTATATCTGACACTACTTCCCCTAGGTTCTATCAATCTACAAGAATTAGCTAAAAGAATAGATCTGCCAAGAACTACAATTTATAACACTTTAAATTACTTATATTCAAAAGGGCTAATCTCAAAAATAGTTAAAGGGTATGTTACTTACTTTGAAGCTGTTGATCCAAACAGATTAGTCGATGTTTTGAATCAAAAAAAGGATATAATTATTTCTGCATTACCTGAACTTGAAAGTTTAAAAAAACAAATCAAAGAATCTTCAAGCATAGAAATTTATGAAGGTTTTAAAGGAATATCAACTATCCTTGCAGATATTTATAAAACAAAACAAATTATTTATTATTTCGGTTCTTATTCTAATTCAGTCAACATTTTAAAACATTTACCCGAACATTTTAGAATGTTAAGAATAATTAAAAAAATTCCAGCTAAGATAGTTATTGACCCTTACGATGAACCCACGTTTCATAAAAAAGAATACACTAAGGTTACTGAAATGAGATTTCTTAATTCACTTAAAGATTTTCCTTGCATGATTTTTATCTATGGACCAAAAGTTGCACTTTATACAGTCAAAGGAGAATTGGTCGGAATTATCATAAAAAATAAAGAATTTTCAGAAGCGTTCAAATTAATATTTGATCTATATTGGAACCAAGGAAAACCTGCGAAATTGTAATCTATTTTTCATTTCCTGAGAACTGCTTACTAGAACCCTAAAAAGAGTGTAATTATTGGTTTCATTTTTTAAACCTAATTTATTTTATGTTTTTTAATATCTCTAATACTATTTGTTCTTCACTCTTTTTAATTGTATTAATGCTTATTCCAACTTTGAGTTTAGAAACAAGATCATAAACTTGAATAATATTCTCTTCAGTCATTGGTTTTTTACGTGTTTGATTTCTACTTAAACATTCAGCAAGACTTGCTTTCAATGTAAAAATATGACCTTTAGTTTTAAGCTGTGTTAGCAAATGATCTACCTGTTCTTTTCTATAAAAACATCCATCCAAAACAACTCTTTTCTTTTGTTTAATTAAAGGGATTATAAGCTCATTCGCTTTAACAAAACTCTTTGAAGGAATACCTCCTCCAGAAATAGTATCTAACTTAGCTTTTTTCATAAGCTTATCATATGAGAAATATTTCGCTTTAATTTTCTTAGCTACCTTTTTAGCAATCGTAGTTTTTCCTATTCCTGCAGCCCCACGAATAATAACATAATATTCCATAGATTATTAATAAATTAAAGACTTAATAAATATTTCCTAACTTTTTATCTGATTTTCACTTATCAAATTAACTCTTCTCATTAATTCTTTATTCTGCTCTCTAATTTGCTTAATCTCTTTTTGTAATTTTTCTCTTTCTAGCTTTTCTAGGTCTAACTGTTTTTCAAGCTCTCCTTTATTTACCTCAGTATACAAATCATCTTTTGTGATAGTATCTTTCATACCTAAAAATTCAGTGTAATAATGAATCATCTCCGATTTTCTCCATCCAAATCTATACTTAAGTGCCATTTCAGATTTATATCTTATTAACCAAAAACATGCAGAAGAATGTCTAAAATCATATAATGTTAAATTTTTGTATTTTATTTGCTCGGGCTTTAGTATTCTTTTTCCAGCCTGATTAAGTGATCTATTAACCATAGATGGATTTTTTCTACAAAAGAAATCTTCCTTACCTAGATTTAATTTCTTTATATACTCGTTTACAACATCTGAACATAACATTATTTTTATTTTTCTTCCAAACGTTTTGCTAGTTTCATCTCTAATGTTTAAACTTTTAAATTCATCTTCAAAATCAGATACTTTGATATTCATTAATTCTGTAACTCTCGCACCCGTATCAAATGCTAAAGAGAGAATAACTTTAGTGTCAACATCTACAAAATTAATTATCTTAGAACAATCCTTTTCTGTGAAGTAAACAAACTTTGGTTTTTCTCCTCGCGTATCAAGCTCAGAAATAACATCTTGAACAATTTTACCTTGGTTTGAAGAAACTTTTGCATACCAATTCCAAAAGGCTTTGAAATTTTTTACATAATCGTTAGTTGATTTATAGGGGGTATTATATTTAGTTTTTATAACTCCTGTTCTCATATCTTCAAAAAGTTGATGTAGCTGCGCTCTACTTACTTCTCTAAAATCATTAATCCCTCTTTGTTCTAAGTATCCTAATAATTTAATGATCTTATCTTTGAAATGGTTTAGTCTATTATGACTTCTAGCCCCTTTTTGACTATTTTTAGAAATATTTATTCCTATAAGAAAGTCCTTAACACACGTAATTACTAAGTCTGAATGAGCTTTGTTAAGTTCAGCTATGCCTCCCTTTTCAACTTTATTCATCCAACGTTCAAACCGTTCTTTACTATGGTATAGCTCTTTAATCATAGTTTATGAGTGTCACCTCAATTTTAAGAAACTTTTGACGCCCCTTTCGGTTTTTGACCGCTCCCGCCGAGATTTGAACTCGGGTCTCGGCCTTACTCTAAACTTTTTATTTTTATTTAAGTTTGCGAGAGGGCCGAATGATTGACCGGACTACACTACGGGAGCTTAAATATAAAAAGCACCTGCTTCCTTTAAATAATTTTCTTTAGAGAATTTGAATAATTCAAAAATTCTCTAAGTGAAATTTGCAATCGCTTGTATTTTACTTCTTTGTGGGGTTTTTCATACCAAAATTAGAATTTTGCAAATTTCTCTTTAAAAACCCCTTATTTACCAATCTTCACTTTAAAGGCTATTCAGTCAAATCCCTTCTAACTTCTATTTAAACCTAACTTAGATTTTTCAAACTAGAAAAATATTTAAACCTTTAACTCAAATTCTAAATTATGGACAAAGAGTTGGTGTGGAAAGACGAAACTGGAACTTACAAAATGGGTTACAGTCAAAAGTTAATGAAAGAGCAGGTTAGATGGCAAAAAATTAATTTTGCAGGTAATATTGCACTAATGGCTTTAATTTTAATACTTTTATTAATTGTTCTATTTGTTTTATATAAATTAGATTCAGTAAATTTCTTTATGAATTTAATTCAATAAGATAAAGTTTTTTAAAGATTATACTTAATTTTATTACTATGCCAAAATATACTAAAGAAGAAAGAGCTATGCTCCTTTTATCAATCATAACTCTATTCTATCTTCTTGCCTTTGCAATCTATACCTTTGTAAAAAGAAATCTTGAATTTTCATATTATCTCATGGTTTTTTTAGCTTTAGCCTTATCAATAATAAAATATCATAAAAAATTAGGTTTAACATTAGGTATTACATATGGCTTATCTTTGTGGGGTTTTTTAGGTTTGATGGGAGGAAATTTACATATCAATGAAATAAGATTATATGATATTTACATCTTTTCAGACATTCTAAGGTATGATCAGTTTGTTCATGCACTGGGAGCATTTTTTGCAACTTTTATTATTTATGAAATTTTAAGATATAAGGTAAAAAACATTAATACTTCTTTATTTGTAATAATAATCGTTTTAGCAACATTAGGTGTAGGCACCTTGAATGAAATTATGGAATTATTGGCTGTAATTTTTTTAAAAGCCCAAGCTACAGTCGGAGATTATATGAATAATGCATTAGACTTATTATTTAATTTTATTGGTGCATTAATTGCAGCCTATATTATCTTTCCAAGATTTAAGTTTCATATTAAACCTGCTGAGAAAGATGGGGCTGCGAGGATTTGAACCCCGGTTGCTACCACCCCAAGGTAGAGTGATAACCAGACTACACTACAGCCCCAAAATTCATTTAATATACAAAAGTATTTAAATTATTTTGATTAATTTCAATGAGAGGTGAATTTAGTGAATAATTTATTAGCTTATATTTTTAGTATCTTACTTATAATTGGGTTAATCTTAATCTTTATTTTAATAATTTTGCCTGAAATTCGTAAATCTATTAAAAACAAAAAAAGATATCGGGGTCTAAGAGATTATCAAAATTTAAAAAAACTTCAAAAATTAGACATACCTAAACCTCCAAAGCACACTAAAAAAAGTATAGGCTTAATTCCTATTTGCATAAAAAGAGATTTTGAAAAAGGCTACACTCTGCCTCAAATAGAAGAAGATTTGTTAAAAAAAGGTTATACTCCTGGAGATTTTGACAAGCATCTTTTACCCTATCTAAAACGTGCTTTGATAATTGATGAAAAAGAGACCCAAACAAAAGAAGCATTAGTAGAAAGATTGAGATTAGGTAAATTAAAAAAGAAAAATAAAACTCTTAAAAAACAAAAACTATAAAAGTAAGTAACTAATTTTGATTTCTGCAATGAATTTAAATAATGACTTACCAACAAAAATGATTCTTTCTCTTTCTGAATTAATAGATTTACAAGCAAAGTATTATCATTTCAATAAGCTTTTAGAATCTAGATTAAAACATCTTTGTATAGAAGGAAAAGTTAAGTTAGACCACATTAAACTTAAAGAAAGACTCTTTAGCAGAGATGACAAATTCTCTAATTTAGAGCCAATAAATGATTTATATGACTTAGAGGGAGTTATTGATAATATTCGAGATAAAAGTCTAACAAAAATTTATTTGGGGTGTCAAGAACTAAAAAAACAATCTAAAGAAAAATCATTAGAATATCTTGGACAAAGGTTGCTTTATATCCATTTATATGTTGAATAAATAAACGGGCTCGAGGGGATTTGGACCCCCGACCACCTGATTAAGAGTCAGATGCTCTACCAAGCTGAGCTACGAGCCCATAAGTTAAGAATTATTATAAAGGGTTTTTAAAGTTTATCTAAATTTTACCTTAAACATCATCAAAATTAAACTCATTAACAAACCACCAGAACCTAAACCCACACAAGCAGACATATCAACACTAAACAATCCTAAAAATAAGGGTATAAACAAAACAAAACTTTTCTGAATCAAATTTAAGGTAATTTTACTTAATTTCTTTTCATTCATTTCGTAAGAAACAACTAAACCATATATTAATCCAAATATAATAAATATTATAGAATAAATTAAAAATGAGTTTTTAGAACCTAAACTCAAAAACAGTAAAATTCCTATATAAAAAAATATATTTCTATATAAAAATGCAATTAAAACTCCTATTAAAAACCAAATCAAAAAACCTTTAAATAAAAATATTCCAACAATTGTACCTAAAAAACCAAGAACCAACAAAGTTACTTTCAAATATTTCTTAGAATATTCAATTTCTTCTTTAGCAATATAAGTTAAATAACCCCCTAATAAAACCCCTAAAAACACAATAAGAAAGTTTAAAATCTTTAAATCTATTAACATATAACAAAAGTTATTTAAGTAATATAAATATGTTTCTCCTTATGAAAATTGCAATTATATGCTCAGAAGCAGATCCAGCATCTATTAATATATACAATTCTCTAAAAAACTATAAATTAAATGCAGATTTGCTTAAAATTAAAGAAAGAACAGTTTTTGCAGATAAAATAAACAAATTAAATTATGATTTCTTCATACTTCCAACTAAACATGAAAGTGCCTCTCAAAAGAAATGTTTAACTTGTCATTTTCCAGGTAATTGGAACAAAGCAGATATTGGTGGTAAAGAAAAAATGTTAGGCATAGCAAATGCATCATTTGAAAAAGAATTATTTATTAATTTAAATAAAAATGCAAATAGGGATTATCCTGCAACTTTAGAATGTACACATCATGGCCCTTATTTAAACAAACCTTCAATTTTTATAGAAATAGGTTCAACAAAAGATGATTGGATTAAACCTGAATTAGGAGATATAATTGCAAGAACAATTGTAGAAACATTAAAACAAAAAACAAAATCTTACAAAACTTATTTAGGCATAGGTGGACAACATTATTGTTATAATTTTAACAAAATTTTAATAAACTCAGATTTAGCACTTTCGCATATCTGCCCAAAATATCAATTAAATTCTTTAACAGAAAAAATGATTCAACAAGTAATAAAAAATACCTTAGAACCAATAAAAGGAGTTATTATTGATTGGAAAGGTACTTCAAATAAGCAAGAAATAATTAAAATTGCAGAATCATTAAACTTAGAAGTTCTAAGAACTGATAAACTGTAGAAAGTTTTATATATAAGATGTATATAAGAAGAATATAATTAATATATAATGAGTAAACATGCAAACCACTATACAAGTTCAAAAAGAAACCTTGGATAAATTAAAGAACTTTAAAGAATATAATAGAGAAAGCTATAACGAAGTGATAATTAAATTAATGAAATATAAGGAATTAAATGAGCTTCATTTAACAAAACAAACTAAAGAAGATATAATCGAAGCTAGAAAAGAAAAAGGAGTTTCATTAAGTCATGCCATTAAAGAATTAGGTGTTAAGATTGACTTATAAAATTGAAGTAAAACCTAAAGCAATTAAACAATTAAAAAAGTTACCCAAAGATATTTCTGAAAGAATTTTAAAAAAAGTTATTCTTATTAAAGATACCCCTCAAAGTTTTATGAAAAAATTAGAATCTATTAATATTTGGAGTTTACGTGTTGGAGATTATAGAGTTTTAATTGATTTGCAAGAGGATAAACAATTATTAGAAATTATAAAGGTGGGACACAGAAGAGAAATTTATGAAGATATTTAATTTTCTTCTTTAAATAAAAATGCAACAAAAAGATTGGGATAGAATTTCAAAAAATTATTACCCAGAAATAATTAGCCCACTATCAAAAGGTGTAAAAAATCCTCTTTACAAAGAAATAGCTCAATTAAAATTCACAGACTATGCAATAGATTTAGGAACTGGTTTAGGAAGATTGCTCCCAATTCTTTCAAAGAAATTTAAAACAGTTACAGCTTTAGATTATTCTGAAGGAATGTTAAATCATGCCAAAAAATACTCAAAACCTAATATCACTTTTGTAAAAGGAGATATAAGAAATTTAAAAGATTTTTATAATAAATTTAATCTTGCAGTTGCAATAAACTCAATAATTATGCCCTCTTCAAAGGAGATAGATAAAAGTTTTAGAGAAGTTTTTAAGATTTTAAAAAAACAAGGAAAATTTATAGGAATTTTTCCTTCTATGGAATCTTTTTTATATTATGGTTTTCTAACATTTCAAAGTGAACTAAGATTTAACTCAGAATCAAAAGCAAAGCAAAGTACCATTTATTTAACTGATTCAAAAAAATTTGATTATTTATTTGGAACTTATGATTTAAATGGAAAGCAAAAAGCCCTTTATGAATTTGAATTAATCTTAAGATTAAAAAAAGCAGGTTTCAAAAATATTAAAATTCAAAAAGTTGTATATCCTTGGAAAGAGATTAAGGACGCAGGTTTCGGCAATTTTAAGAAATTTCCAGAATTATGGGATTGGATTGTAATAGCAAAAAATTAGTTTAAAATTCTTTTTTTAACAACATTTTTTCCCGCTTTCTTTGCTTGATATAACAATTCATCAGCTTCTTTAAATAAAACTTTCTCAGTTATTTCAGATTTACCATCGTAAGTTGCTAAACCTATACTTGCAGTAACGTCTATTTCCCCAGATTTAGAATGTTGTATATTCTTTCTTATTCTCTCTGCAACACGTACTGCTTCTGAGTGTGAAGCTTCAGGAAGTAAAATAGTAAATTCCTCTCCACCAAATCTCGCAACAGTGTCTATACTTCTTATACTCGATTTTAGTACATTTGCAATATTTCTTAATAATTTGTCTCCTGCATGATGTCCAAATTTATCATTATACTTTTTAAAATTGTCTAAATCTATAACGAGTAATGAAAGAGGATGCATAAATCTTTTTGCTCTTTTAATTTCTATATATAGAATTCTATAAAAATATCTTTTATTATATAAATTTGTCAAAGCATCAGTTAAAGAGTTTCTTTTAACCTCAAGGTAGGCATTTCCAACAAATACGATTATTAAAGTTAAAATAAAACTTAAAATTCCATGAACAATTACTAAAGAAAATGTAAAATAAAAAAAATCGATAGCTTCATTTTCAGTCTCAGGTTTTGAAATTAAATCAAGACCTCTTTGCCGACTAGTAGCAATAGAATAAACTGAAAAGAAGGTAATTACAACTAAAAATATAACTAACCATATTCTCACAAATCTTTCAGTTCTTTTAATCTTCATTTTCTATTTTATTTATTTAATTATATTTAAACATTTTTTACTACTTTAATAAATGTTATTTATTAATTAGAAAGCAACATTCTTCATTGCTTTCTACTCATATCTTAATGCCTCTGCAGGCTTTAGTTTAGAAGCTTGCATTGCCGGCAGTGTGCCTGCAGTCATACCCACCACAAATGAAAACATTAAAGCTCCAAATATCAGCCAAGGTGAAAGGCTTGCTTTTAGTACATTTGTTCCAAGTTGAGCAGCCAATAATTCAACTAATTTACTTATTCCAATACCTATACTTACACCAATTGCTCCACCAACTAAACCTAATAATCCTGATTCTATCATAAATATGGTTGCAACTATACCATTTTTTGCTCCTATTGCCTTCATTATTCCAATTTCTCTTGTTCTTTCTAATACAGAAGTATACATCGTATTCATTATTCCAATTCCACCAACTACAATAGAAATTCCTGCAATACTAATTACTACAATTTGAACTATTAAAAATATTGTTGAGAAACTCTTTTTAAGATCTTCATAAGTTTGAATTGAAAAGTCTTCTTCACCTTTTTCAACATTTCTTAAACTTCTTAGTTCTTTTGAAATACTTTCTGCAACTTTAGAAGTATCAATATTCTTTTCTGCCTGAACAAATATCATATCAATATCCGTTGGCTCATTAAATACTTCTCTTGCAGTTTCCAAAGGAATCAAAATATTTGTATCATCTTGAGGATTTCCAAAGGTTGCTAATCTTCCTATAACTTTAAAGTCAACACCTTCAATTTCGAGTTTATCTCTTATATTCACTGCCTTATCAAAGAAATTGCCTTCAAAAATTCTTATCCCTATCACTGCCTTATATGTATCTGTTTTTTCAAGATCTCTTCCTTCAACAACTTTCATATTTTGTATAGATTCTATTATAGATTTATACTCATCTTGAGGCATACCCATTATCCAAGTATATTTTACTTCATTATCATATTTTACTTTTCCAAGTTTGTAAATTGTTTCAGTTATAGCATTAACACCTCGAACTTTTCTAATGGCATTCAAATCTTTATCTGTAAGTGCAGTAACTGATTCACCCAAACCATAAAAAGTCCCACCCGGAGTAATTATTATTTTATCTACACCCATGCTTTGAAATTGATCATCGATTGCTTTTTGAAATCCCTGCCCTATAGAAATCAAAGAAACAACTGCGCTTATTCCAATTATAATTCCCAGCACAGTTAGCCATGCTCTTAGCTTTCTTCTTTTAAGATTATTAAATGCAAAATTAAAATAATCATTTATCATATTTTAGTGCCTCCACAGGTCTTAATTTTGCAGCTTGTTTTGCAGGTAATAATCCCGCTATTGAACCTATAACTAATGAGAAAAACAAAACTCCAAATATTAAAGGAAATCTTAAATAAGCCTTAAAAACACTAATTCCATTTGCAATTGCAATATATTCAGCAAGCTTAGCAAATATTATTCCTATCACTACTCCAATCAATCCGCCAGTTAATCCTACTATCCCAGATTCCATTAAGAAAATAATTAATATATCTTTATTCTTTGCACCAACAGCTTTCATTATTCCAATTTCTCTTGTTCTTTCTAATACTGAGGTATACATAGTATTCATTATCCCCACACCACCAACAATAATAGAAATACTTGCAATTCCAATTAAAATCGCTTGAACTAAAATTAAAATTATATTAAACCCCTGTATTGTTTGTTCTGCAGTTTGTACTGAAAAATCCTCATCACCTTCTTTAACATTTCTAAAATCTCTTAAATCCTTTTCAATTCTCAATGCAACTTCAGCAGGCTTCAAATTAGAATCACTCAAAACAAATATAGTAGAAACTTCTTCAGGTTCATTGAATAACTCTTTTGCAGTATCTAAGGGTATTCTAACAATAATATCATGGACTCCTGTTCCTGCTTTCTTTTGTATGCCTGCAACCCTATATTCTTGTCTTTCAATTTCAATTTTATCTCCTATTTTAATTATATCTTCATAAAAATCATTTGCCACTGAATAACCAAATATTACCTTGTATTTATCTCCATCTCTTAATTGCCTTCCAAATTCAATGTCAAAAAAACTCACAGAATCGATATAATCTTTAGATTCAGAATCAGTTGGAGTTCCATAAATAGTTACATATCTTGTTTTATCTTTAAATTTTATCTTTGCAGATTTAGTAAGCACGCCAACAGCAGTTTTAACCCCATTTACTTTTCTAACAACTTTCAAATCATCTTCAGTTAAAATCTGAGAAGAAACAGAAGAACTCATAGGACCAAAATTAGCACCCCCTGCAGTAATTAAAATTCTGTTAGCACCAACTTTTTGGAATTCTTCTTTTACTGCAGAATTTAAACCTTGTGCTAAAGACACTAAAACCACTATTGCTACAATTCCAATTACAATTCCCAGTATGGTTAGCCAAGATCTTAACTTTCTGTGCTTTAAACTATTACTAAATGCAAGCAAAAAGTAATCTTTTATCATACTTTTTACCTTACACTTTTAATAAAACTCTCAATCTTTTTTGGCCAAGTCTTTACATTCTTCCATCTAAATAATCTTATAAACCTTACAATTGTTGCACAAAGGTCTAAAAATCCTTGCTTTAGTGCTTTAACTATATTCTTATCCTTTCTCCATTCTTTATAAGTAAAGTAGATTAAGATTACTAACAAAATATAAAATATAAACGTAAATATTTTTCCCTCTGTTTCCCCAAGACCATAATTTGATCTTTCAATACTATTAAAAATTCTCAATCCAACTTCTTTTTCTTCAACCTTATCTCGATTATAAGCATCTTTATAGGTTAATTCAATTTTTAATGGAATTTCTCCATCAATTTTGCATCTTTTCGTATAAATTTCATAATCTACAGTTTCATAATCATCGGAATCAATATTTCCAACATAAATCTTAGGTTGAGAAATTATGTTATAGCAATCACTCTCTTGTAATTCTGCAACTAAGAATTTCATATCAGAAGTTCCAGAGTTAGAAATACTAATACTTATTTTTCCCTTTTTTCCAAATTGATAAATATTTGTACTTGCAAGTGTTGTTAAATATTCAGGTTCTGCACCAACTAATAAACCAATTTCATCACGTTTAGTTGTATTTTCTCCGTAATCATTATAATATTCAATAGTTATAGGAATTTTATATGCTTTAGATTCTGCGTCAGGTAATACTATTAAATTAAATAGGGCTTTACTAGAACTTCCAGGCAAAATTTCATTAATGTGCCTTTCAGATGTAGTAAATACCGGTGCAAAAGGTAAGTCTGTTAAATCTAATTTAACTTTTACATCTTTCATAGAAGCTTTTCCATTATTTTCAACATCTACCCCCAATTCAGTTGTTCCACCAGGTGAAATAGTATTCAACTCCAAATCTATTGCCTGGGCATTTATTTTGCCTTCAACAACATTTTGAGATCTACTTATTGTAACTAAAAATTTCTCAGCTATATTCATCGCTTTTTTAGGTGAATAGAATTGTAAACTTACATAATTATCTCCTTCTTTAGCTTCATTATTTACTTCTAATTCAAACTCTAAATTTTTCTTTTCTCCTGGAGATAGGGCATTAACATTTATACTACTAGATTTAACAGTAAACGGATAAGCTGCTGAGAGTGAAAAGTCTAAATTATTTAAAACAACAGAATCAATATTTGTAACTTCAAATAATAATTTCGCATTTCCACCAATTTCAATTGGCGAGGGATCTACTTTAATTAAAATTATCTTTAGCTCTTTTGTAGAACTTATTACTGACTGTTCTGCAAAAGAAAAACTAACTAACATTAAAATCATAAATAAAACTATGATACCAAAATTTTTAATTTTCATCCTTTGACCTCCTTTTCAACATGTCCATCAATTAATTTTACTATTCTATCTCCATATTTTGTTAATGATAAATCATGTGTAACTATTATTATTGTTTTTTTCATTTTTTTATTTAAATTTATTAATTCATCTACAACTGTAGTTCCTGTTTTAGAGTCTAAATTTCCTGTAGGTTCATCAGCCAACAAAATCTCAGGATCATTAACTAAAGCTCTCGCAATTGCAACTCTTTGTTGTTCTCCACCAGACATTTCACTTGGTTTATGGTCTAATCTATCCCCTAAACCCATTTTATATAGTAATTCAACTGCCCTTTGCATTGCTTTACTCTTAGGAACATTTTGAAAGGTCATAGGTAACATAACATTTTCTAATGCAGTTAAAGAAGGAATTAAATCAAAATCTTGGAATATAAATCCAATTTTTTTCCCTCTTATTTGTGCTAAATCTGATTCATGCATTTTTGAAATATCTTTTCCATCAAGTAAAATCTTTCCTCTTGTTGGTAAATCTAAACAGCCAATCATATTCAAAGAAGTGGATTTTCCAGAGCCAGATTTTCCAACTATAATTAACATCTCACCTTTTTTAACATCAATATTTAATCCTCTTAATGCTGGAACTTCAACCTCACCCATCTTATATATTTTCCAAACATCTTGTAATTGAATTATAGCATCCATAAAAACCTCTTTTTATCTATTCTAGACTAATTAGAATATATAAACTTTGTCCCTTCAGGCTTTGGTGCAACCCTCTTGATAAGAACAAAAAATAATATTGCATTCTGTCAATATTATGGGCAATTAACTTGCTTATAAGTTCGACTTTCTGAGTTGCAAAGGTTTTGT
>Ga0208375_1002854_pt1 | contig 15521 bp, 13 predicted proteins | sample RifOxyD1_FD_184038 | JGI IMG/M metagenome (GOLD analysis project Ga0208375, IMG submission 184038) | Soil microbial communities from Rifle, Colorado - Rifle Oxygen_injection D1 (SPAdes) | ecosystem: Environmental > Terrestrial > Deep subsurface > Rock core/Sediment | place: Rifle, Colorado... | reverse complement strand
CGGAGAATGGGAATTTTTCAAAAAAGCATGGGAACAAAAGCGATTGTATAAGGGAAAAAAAGTTATGCACTGGGATTCTGAAACAGAAACAAGTCTTGCAAAACATGAATTAGAATATAAAAACATTGAAGATGAATCCATTTATGTTGCATTTAAATTAAAAAACAAAGAAGGTTTTCTTGTTATCTGGACAACAACTCCTTGGACACTCCCGTATAATTTAGCAGTGATGGTAAATCCAGATGTAGATTATGTTAAAGTGGCTGGAAAAGGAGAAGTGTATTATCTTGCTAAAAATCTTGTAAATAAATTTATTGAGTTAACTAACGAGGGAGTAAATGTCTTAAAGACAGTAAAGGGAAAAGAGATGAAAGGCTGGGAATATGAAAACCCTTTTTATCCTGAACTTAAAGAACAGTACGATAAATTAAAAAAAGAATGGAAAAATGTTCACACAGTTATTCTCAACAAAGAATATGTTACAACCGAAGAAGGAACTGGATTAGTTCATTGTGCTCCGGGTTGTGGCCCAGAAGATCAAGAAGCTGCTAAACCATATGGTATTGGCGTATTTAACACATTAAATGAACAAGGAAAATTTGAGGATATGGGTAAATATACTGGATGGCAAGCAAAAACAGATGATAATAAGTTTATAAAAGAAATTGAAAACAAAAATTTATTATTGGCTGTTAAAAAAATAAATCATGAATATCCTCATTCTTGGAGAAGCCATAAACCAGTTGTTTTTAGAGCAACAGAACAATGGTTTCTAAAAACGGAAGACATGTCCAAAGATTTGAGAAATTTTAATAAGCAAGTTCATTGGCAACCTAAAAAATCTGGAGAAAGTTATGATAAATGGGCAGAAAATCTTAAAGATAATTCTATAACAAGGCAAAGATTTTGGGGGTGCCCTGTTCCAATTTGGATAAACGAAAAAGATGACAAAGAGATTATTGTTATTGGAAGCTCAGATGAATTAGAAAAACTTACAGGCAAAAAATTTAATGATTTATCAATGCACAAGCCATGGATAGACAGAATAATAATCAAAAAAGGAAAAAAAACCTATAAGAGAATTCCGGATGTTGCAGATGTATGGATTGATTCAGGAACAGCTTCTTGGAATTGTCTGTATGATAATCCAAAGTTAATAAAAGAATATTTTCCGGCAGACTTGGTTTTAGAAGCGACAGAACAAACAAGACTTTGGTTTAGTCTTTTGCAAATTTGTTCAAAAGTAATGTTCAACAAAAGCTGTTACAAAAATGTTTATGTTCATGGAATGATTTTAGATTATCAGGGTACTAAAATGTCTAAATCTTTAGGTAATATAATCTCACCTTATGAAGTACTTGAAAAATATGGTGCAGATATTTTGAGATATTATTTGTGCCAAATAACCGCCGGAGAAGATATAAATTTTAGTTGGGAAGATATAAAAATTAAGCAAAAAAATCTAAATGTTTTAGAAAATGTGGTTAACTTTGTTTTAGATTTAAGAAAAAGAACAAAACCTACCAAAAATGGGGAATTGGAAGAAAGATACATTTTTTCTAAAAAAAACTCAACAATAGAAAAAGTCACAAAACTTCTTGAAGAATACAGAATAGACGAAATTGTAAGCGAAATAGAAAAATTATTCTTGGATTTGTCAAGAACTTATATTAAAATGACAAGAGAAAAGTCAAATAGTGAAAAAGCTGGAACAGTTCTTTACGCGACAGAAAATGTGTTGGGAGATATTTTGAGAATGTTCAGCATTGTGTGCCCATTTATAACTGATTATTTATGGCAACGGCTTGGGAATAAAACATCAATTCATTTAGAAAAATGGCCGAAATTTAATAAAAAGCTAATAAATGAAGGTTTGGAAAAAGAATTTGAAAATATGTTGAAAGTAATTGAGGCGGGATTCAGAGAAAGGGATAAAATTCAGATTGGATTGAAATGGCCTTTAGCTGGTGCTACAGTTTTTATAAAAGGAAAAGAGAATTATGAAAAGTTTTTAAACATAATCAAGTCTCAATTAAATATAAAAAAATTGATGCTCAAAAGCCCAGCTTCAAAAGGAACAGAATTTGCACTTGAGTACGATACAAACTTGACTCCTGAGCTGGAATCAGAAGGATATGCAAGAGAGATAAGCAGACAAATTCAAGATTTTAGGAAAAAATTAGGATTGCAAAAAAAAGATACAATAGAATTAATGATTTTATGCGATGATAACTTAGGAAAAATACTAAAATTACAGGAAGGGTTTATAAAGGAAAGAACAAATTCAAAACATATGGTTATATCATCACTAGACAAGGAAAACTTTAAAAAGAAAACAGACTTTAGAATAAAAGATAAAAAGGGTGTGATAGGGATAAAGTGACTATTATTTAGTAAATTCCATTGGTTACTCTTTTATCATAACAATATTTAAAAATAAAAAACTACCTATAAAACTACTATGATTGTTAAAGAAGAATTTTTAAGCAGGTTAAGAAAAATATTTGATTTGAATCTTTATGAAGTTAAAGTTTGGACTGCACTATTATCGAGGGGAACAAGTACTGCGGGCGAACTAAGCAGCATATCTGATGTGCCAAGATCAAGAACTTATGATATTTTAGAAAGCTTGGAGAAAAAAGGGTTTATTGTTATGAAATTAGGCAAACCTATTAAATTTGTAGCATTAAAACCAGAAGAGGTTGTGGAGAGAGTCAAAAAGAATTTGGTCAAATATGCGCAAGAGAAATCAAAGAGACTTGAGACCTTAAAGAATGACGAAGTTCTGGATGAATTAAACACATTATTCACACAAGGGGTAAAGTTTGTTGAACCAACTGATTTAAGCGGAAGCCTGAGAGGAAGGCAAAATCTTTATAATCATTTAGATATGATGGTAAGAGATGCTGAAAAAACAATTGTTATTGTGACAACAGAAGGAGGATTAGGTAGAAAATTAGAAGCCTTGATGCCTTCTTTGGAAAAATGCAAAAAAAGGGGGGTGAGTATTAGAATAGCTGCCCCAATTAATGCTAACAATGTAAAGATTGCAAGAGATTTGTCAAAAGTTGCCGAAGTAAGAAATCTCTCTGATATGAAAGCAAGGTTTATTATTATTGATGGAAACCAAATAATGTTTATGTTATTAGATGACGAAAAATTCCACCCAAATTATGATATAGGCGTTTGGATTAATACTGAATTCTTTGCCCAAGCACTTGAGAAACTATTTGACTTAGCTTGGAAAGAAATGAAGAAAATTAAATAAAATTTCATAATACATGAAAAGGCATGGGTTTTTTGTTGCAATTGATTGCCTTCACCAATAATCAAGAACTAATACATTTCTAATGATTTATCAATGTCCTTAACTATTTTCGTAAATCTCTTGATAAAATGGTAATCATTAATTTAAATTTTTAGTTACTTGCCAAATACAAGAATTAACTTTTATGCGTAGAGTATAAAAAAATAAAAAAATAAAAAAATAAAAATTTTAAATCTTAAGAAGTGCTAAAACCACTCCTAAAACGATTGTAACAACTACAACATATCCAGCAATAACATTTGCAATTCCAATGTAGGGTACAGCTATTCCACCGTTAATAAGTGCGAAACCCACTGCTAAAGAAACGATTACTCCTGTTAACCAAACAACGAAATTCAAAATCTTGCTTCCCTCTTTTCTAGCCATTTTTATTTACCTCCTTTTAGCGAATATTACATTTTTACAAGGAAAAAACTCTTTAAATAATTTTGGTTTTGTTTATTCATTTAACAAAACGATTTTGATTACATTTTTTCAAGAACTTCTATCCCTAGTAATGATAAAGAATTTTTTAGTACTTGCCTAAAAGAATCAACAAGGGTCAATCTAAAATTTTGCTGAATTAAATCTGCTTCTTGTAAAACCGGACAAGAATGATAGAATTCATTAAATATTTGAGCAAGATGATAAGCATAATTTGCAATCAGCGAGGGACTTAGTGCACTATAAGATTTGTTTACTACATCTGGAAATTCCATTAATTTTTTAATTAAAGCGGTTTCTTTTTCATTGATCTCTTTTATTTCATAAGGAATTTTTATTTTATTTTTAAGACCTATGTTCATCTTAGAAAGAATACTAGTAGCTCGTGCATAACTATATTGCAAATATGGCCCAGTATTTCCTTCAAAGTCTACAAATCTTTTCAAATCAAAAACAATGTCATTTGTTCTATTATTCTTCAAGTCTCCATAAAAAATTGCACCAATAGCAACTTTTAAGGCTCTTTTTTCTAATTCATTTTTTGAAATTTCTTTATCCTTTTTTCTAATTCCTCTTTCAGCAAGTTTAATTGTTTCATTTAATATATCATTCATAAAAATTGTTTTTCCCTTTCTTGTAGAAAATCTCTTGCCTTTTGCATTAAGGTATAGCCCATGCCCAATATGTATACAATTTTTTGCCCACTTATAACCCATTAATTCCAAAATTTTAAACATCTGACTAAAATGCAATTGCTGTTCTTGCCCCACCTCATAGATCATTTGGTCAAATTTATATCTGCTATATCTATCAATAGCTGCTGCTAAATCTCTCGTGGTATAAAGAGTTGTGCCGTCCTTTTTTATTATCAGGGCAACATCTAAATTATATTTTTTTAGATTAACAATGTATGCGCCTTGGCTTTTTTCCAATAGACTTTTCTTTTCTAATAGTTTATTAATCTCGTTTATAGTATTATTATACATAGATTCCCCGTGATACACATCAAATTCTATTCCTAACTTCTTATAGAAAGCGTCAAATTCTTTAATGCTTAAATCTCTAAAAGTTTTCCACAATCTTAAAGAAGCTTTGTCCCCATTCTCTAAACTCTTAAAGAAAACCCTTGCATCCTCATCATACTTTTTCTTATTTGCTTTGATATAAATATCCAATAAATGGTTCATAGGATTTATTTTTAATTTTTTTTCATTTCCAAAATTATGATATCCTACAAGCAATCTCCCAAATTGTGTGCCCCAATCCCCCAAATAATTTATCTTTATAACTTTAAAACCCATAAATTTAGAGATATTAGATATAGAATTTCCTATGATGGTTGATCTTAAATGCCCCACATGAAAAGGTTTAGCAATATTTGGTGAGGAGAATTCAACGATAATTTTTTTCCCTTTCCCAATCAAGGATGAACCATACTTGTCTCTTTTAGATAATATTTCCCTAACCACCCCAACAGACAAGATTTTTCTATTCAAAAAGAAGTTTATATAGGGCCCTTTTGTTTCTATGCTTTCAAATTCTCCTTTATTTTCTATTTTTGCCTTCAATTGAAGGGCCAAATCATGGGGGTCTGACTTTGTGACTTTGGCAATTAAAAAACAAGGAAAGGCAAAATCTCCTAAAGAAGTATTAGGGGGAATTTCTATTGCATTAATTAAATCTTCATCTTTTAATTCTAAGTTTAAATCTAATTCATTAGAAGCTTTCTTTATTAAATTGATAATTACCTCTTTCATATCCATAAATAAATTAATAGAAATGGATTAATAAAACTTATCCATGTAAAGAACGGTAAAATGTAAGCCTAAAAAATTATAAAATTAAATTGCATAAATTTCTTCTTATTAGTTCTATTGATCTTGAAGCATCTATTCTAAAATATTTTGGGAAGTTATTGCTTAAAAACGAAATGGCGGGGGTAGTTTTTTCATAATATTCTACAAATCTTTTTTCAATAACTTCTGGCTTATCATCACTTCTTCTTTCTAACCTGTATCTTATGTTTAATCTTTTTATTGCTTCTTCTTTGGGGATATCAAAGAAAAATACAAAATTAGCTAGATTATTTTCAAGAACATATTCTGCTTGATTTAATGTTCTAACTGCGCCATCTAATATATACCCTTGAAAATAAGGCAATAGTTTAATTATCCTTATTTTATTGTCTAGTAACTGAAATAAAATATTATCTGGGAGCAATTTTCCATTATTTTGTACATCATCCTCATATTCTAAAACTAAAGGGTCTTTATTAACAAAAGCGTTTCTAGCAATATCTCCAGTACTAATATGCATTATTTTATAACTCTCTTCAAAATATTCTGCTTGAGTTCCTTTTCCCGCCCCAGGGGGGCCGATGAATAATATCTTGGGAAATTCCATAGATGAACAATTATTAGAGAGTTAATAAAAATTTATCTTGTTAAAAAGAATAGTTTATTAATATAAGGGGAAAAAAGAGAACAAAATAACAATAAGATTACTATGGCAAGTTTTATTAATTAAGAATATATTTAATCACATGGCAGATAAAAATACAAACAAAGTAACAAAAGAGGAAGAAATTGGCTATCATAAAGGAGCTTTGACAACTTTGATTAATGAAAGAAATGAACTGTTTAGGATGTTGCAAATAGTTGATTCATTGATTCAAGCTCATTCAAAAAGGCTTCAAGAACTTGGAATAAAATTTCAGGGGCAGGCTCAACAATAGGATAAACAAGAAAAACAAAATAAGTAACTTTTTAAATGTAAAATAGTTTTGAAAGTTACATGTGGGTGTGCCGGAGTGGTCAAACGGACAGGACTTAAGTCGTATGGGAAACTAAGTTTCCCCTAACAAGTCGGCCCCCCTTCTCAAGGGGACGACGTAAGAAATCCTGTGGCTTAGTGCCTACGCAGGTTCGAACCCTGTCACCCACATTGCTAGACAACCTACGGTTTTCTTAGCGTAACTTTCCCTAAATGTTTAAACCGATTGGAGACACCAGAGATTTCCTTAGCGTAACTTTCCTACAAAAAAGACATAATGAAACCAGAGGTTTCCCTCCGAAAATGACGCCAAAAAAACACCAAATCATTTCTTTAGTTATATTAATAGTAGTACTAATAAGTATAAATTACCCTTTTTTAGATCAAATTCTAAGTAAAGAACTTTCAAGTTTAGAAAAAGCTCTAGTTGTAAGAGTTATTGATGGAGATACAATAGAAGTTAAGATTGATAATTTGAACAACCAAACAGAAACAATAAGATTACTGGGAATTAATACTCCTGAAAGAGGAGAAGAATATTACAAAAATGCAAAAGAATATCTTGAAAAATTAATTCTAAACAAAACAATTGATATAGAAAAAGGAAGAGAAGACGAAGATCTTTATGGGAGATTGCTAAGATATATACATTACAATAATCTCAACGTAAATCTTAATATGATTGAACAAGGTTTTGCAAACCCATATTTTCCAACAAATAAAGATAGGTATTATTCACAGTTTTTTTATGCTTGGAAAAACTGTGTAAATCAGAATAAAAAAGAAACTTTATGTGAACTGTCTATTAATATATGTAATAAGTGTATTCAAATTGAGAGTATTGATGTTGGAAATCAAAAAGTGGTTTTAGAAAACAAGTGCAACTTCATTTGTGATATAAACAGCTGGAAGATAAAAGATGAAGGAAGAAAACAATTTATTTTTCCTAATTTAAGTTTAAATCCCAATTCAGAAATAAATTTAATTGTAAGTAAAACAAAATTAGAGAATAATGTTAATAATATTTATTGGATAAGAAAAGATTATGTATGGACGGAAACTGGAGACACTTTATTTTTAAGGGATAATGAAGGTAAGATTGTTTTATGGAAATCAATATATAACTAGTTTCGAGCATATTCCTTAATTGTAAGTGATAACAAAAGATATTTTCTTTACAATAAGAATGTTTAAATAGTAATTATTTTTAATTCTGATAATGGTGACAAAAAGAGCACAAAAGAGAGTTGGAATTTTTCTTTTAGTATTTTCTCTTTTAGTTGGATTTTTTGCAATTAATTTTGTTATTGCTAATGTCACAAGCATTTGGACAAGAGATAATGGATGCGGGCCAGATGTTAATGTAAATTCATATGAAATCGGCGAAAGTGTTTCGATTAATGGTGCAGGAACAGTTACAGGAACGGAAGCGTGGACAATAACAGGAACACCTGGAAGTGCTGACCCAAATACTGTTGTTGCTTCTGGGACAATTGGAAGCGCTGGAAATGGATTTTGTATTAATAATGCTTATACTGTTCAGCCAGGAGATGATGGAGTTTACAAAGTTAATGTTGAAGGAAAAAATGATAATTATCATGTTGTATTAAATGCAGAAGAACCTATTGAATGTACTGATTTTGATGAGGACGATTATTTTGCTGAAGGAGGAGATTGCGGGGTTGTGGATTGTAATGATAATAATGCAAACATAAACCCTGGAGAAGAAGAAATTTGCAATCAAATTGATGATAATTGTAATCAAGAAATAGATGAAGGAAATGTTTGCGTTGAAGAAGAAGACGAAGCACCAACATGTTCAGTTGATTTCTTAAGACATAAATTTAGTTTTAATGAATATCCCCTTAGCCCAGATTCAACTGTTTATTTAACTGAAACGGGAAACTTTTTTATCTTTGGAGACTCATTAGATGATCAAGGGATATTTAATGTTCAATATAACAGAACAAGCCCGGACACTTACTATTTATACACGGACACCGATCCTACTGACGGAGGATTCAGTGAATTGCAAGAAGGTTGGAAAACAGACCCAAACGATGAAGTATTTGTTGAAGGAGAGCACAGGGTATGTTGCAGAGTAGAAGATAATAATCACGTGGTTACAGAACCCGGTGAATGCGTAAATTTCTGTATTGATACCCAAAATCCATTAAAAGTTGAGAATATTGAACATTCAAACCCAAGTGCATGTGTTCCTAATTATGTAAGTAACGCACCAGAATGGGAATGGGATGAGGCAGAAGACAACGGATGTTCTGAGGTTGCTTATTATGAAGTGGGGTTATATTATTCAAATGGAAGTTTAATTGATACCATAGAAACAGAAGATAATTCATTTTTTATTGAAGATCCTACAAATGGAGAAGACTATTATATTAGAGTAAGAGCAATCGACAATGCGGGAAACGAAGGACCTTGGAGTGGAAGTAATGTCCCAGAAGAAAATGAGCATGTTTATTATGATAATGAAAATCCGACAGTAGAAATAACAGGAATGCCTTGGGATGTTTGGTATAATGATGATTTTAATGTTATAGAAGAAGATGCGGATAACTTAGGATTATATTTATGTGAATACAGAATAAATAATGATGATGAATGGACATCAACTCCATGTAATGAATTAATTAATATGGATATTAGTGAAATCTGCCCCGAAGATGGAGAAAACAGTTGTGTTGTTGAAAAAAGAGTTACAGATAATGCATGCAATGATGCAACAACTGAACAAGCATGGGATTTGGATAGAGAGAATCCAATAACAACAAAAACGGTTTCACAACCAAAAGTATTGCCATGGGGGTCATGGATTGGAATTTTAATTAATGGATTTTTTGTTACTGACCAAACTGAAATAGTCTTAAGTTGTGATGATAATGAATTATCTGGATGTGCTAATACTTATTATAGAATAAAATATAATGAACAAGATTGGAGTGGATGGTTGTTATATGATGAGCCATTTAGTCTAGGTGAAGAAGATGGTTTGTATTATATTGAATATTACTCAATAGATAATGCAGGAAATCAAGAAGAAACACTTTATGAAGTGGATAAAGTAGATACTCTCTCTCCTGTAACAACCAAGACAATTGGAACTCCTCAGTATTTCGATGAAGAAACAGAAAAATTATGGGTAACATCAAATACAACTTTCACAATGTCATGTGCAGATTCAGAAGTTGGATGCGATTTTACAAAGTTTAATATTAACGAAGGTAATGAAATAACATATAATTATCCGTTTAATTTAGATGGCGAAGATGGTTTATACACTATTGAATATTACTCAGAAGATTTATTGGGAAATCAAGAAGAAGTTCAAGTAGAATATGACTGGCTTGATAATACACCGCCAGTAATATTAGTGCATAATCCGACATTACAAGAAACTGAAATTGAAAGATGTGTTCAAGCTATTGTGGTAAGTGTTTATGATTCAGGAAGTGGATTAAATGAAGCAACAGTTAAAGCTAAACTTTATAATAGTTCACAAGCATTAGTAAGAGAAATTAATTTAACAAAATCAATCTACGGAACATATGAAGGATTAATGAATAAAGAACTTCCAGCAGGTGAATATACTTTAGTAATTGAAGCAGAAGATAATTTAGGGAATAAACAAACTTATGAAATTGAAGAGACCTTATTAGAAACAGTCTTTGTTGAATATGTAAGTCCTGCTTCATGCACTGTTAATCCGGAAACGGGCGGAAGTTGTGATTTCACATTCAATGTTTGTATGAGGGGAGATAATAGCGTTCAGTTTTGGATGAATAAACTTGGAGATGTAATTACTCCTGCTATGTTAGAAGCTGAAATATCTAATGGAGAAGAAGATGCATTTGTTGGATTAAAGCATGATGGATTTGAAAGTCCAGCAGAAGTATTACAATTAGGGCAAGATTGCACAGACATTAATGGAAGAACTTCATTTGATTTACACTTGGATATGGACTCAGAAGATGTTAATCAAATTGGTCCAGGATTACATGATCTTGAATATTGGATTGAATCTTCGCTTCAACCAGAATCTTGCTTATCTTAATTTATTGATATTTATAAAATGGAAATTGAAAAAAATTCTAGGGGTGTTAAATGGTTTTTCCTATTAGCGATTATGCTTGTTTTTATAATCGCGCCTGTTTCTGCTGCAACATATCATGGAAGTTTTAATGTAGATGTTGGCAGTGGAAGTATTATTATAGGGAATACTTGTGAAGAAAATTGGAGCGGATTTTGGAGCGAGTGCCAAAATAGCATTCAAACTTTTGTTTGTTTTGAAAGCAATCAATGTGGAACAGAAACACTAAAACCCTCACAATGTGGAGAAATAAGAACTTGTTCTAATACCACAATTCCTCCTATAAACAATGGAGATGGTGGATCTGGAGGGGGTGGTGGCGGAGGTTCTGGAGGAGGCTCTGGCTCAGGAATTACAATATTATCAACAGGTAATGGAAATAATGAAACATGCGCAGAGAAATGGATATGCAATGAATGGAGCAATAAAGAGCAAGAATGCGGAGAAAGAACTTGCCAAGATATTAATAATTGCGGAACAGAAGAATTAAAACCAAAAGTAGATTTGAAATGTGAAGGAGAGTTTAGTTCTGGTATTACTGGTGCAGTTATAGATGGAGTAACTGGTTTTGCTAAATCAAAAATAGGAGCAAGTATTTTAATAATTATAATTATCGCGGGAGCGTTTATACTTATTTCTAAACAAAAAAGTAAGGTGATGAAAGGAAATAATTTTCCAACACCCTAACTAAAATGTCATTTACACTTATTAGAGAACAAAATGAGAAAAGTATTTAGTTCTTTTTTATTTCTAAGCCTGCTTATTTTATCCGTTACTATCATCAATATTGGTGCTGTTGTTCACGACGTCGATAGAGATGGTATTGGAAGTGATGTGGATAATTGCCCATTAGACTATAATCCTGACCAAGAAGATACTGATAATGACGGAATAGGAGATTTATGTGACCCTACTCCTGGGATTATTGTGTCTAATCAAACAAATGATAACAACACGGTAATAAATCAAAGCAATGGCCATGGAAGCTCTCAATTCTTAAGACAAGACAGATGTTATGTTGATTGGCAATGCTCGGGGTGGAGTGAATGTTCTCCTGAATCAGGAGAAATACAAACTAGAAATTGCTATGATAGAAATTTTTGTGAAGATAAATACAATCAGCCATTGGAAATAAGATCTTGTGAAACCAAAGGACTTCAAGAAGAAGCTAAGATTAAAATAAATAAAGAATTTAGCTGGTTTTTATGGCTGTTATTGTGGGCGTTTATAGTTTTATTATTAATACTGCTTGTTTTGTTGTTTAAGAAGAAGAAATAATATAAGTTAAGAGTAATAAAGAGATATACCCCAATAAATAATCCAAAATACTTGATATTTCACACCATAATAATTAAACTACCACTTATTTTTCTTTTTATAATTAATTTGTCCAATTTAAAAAAGTAAACAAAATGAATAGATAAATCCTAAGCTATCATAAATCACACAATATAATGGACAATATCTATCAGAATATTATTTAATCATTTGGATATTTAAAATATTACTACAACAAATCATAAATCAAAACGCTTAAAAACTGTCTAATTCTAATTAAATTGTAGACTAGGTCAGCGGGGTAGTCCTCCGCTATTTGCAAATGGACTTTAGGCAGACTGCAAGAAGGCTAGTGATAGAAGACATTAGAAAGTCTTTGTTTCAACGTTGACGTTTTGTCCAACTTGATCTTGCATATGCGAATCGGGTCAGACCTTGATCGGAGCAGCCCTAAGTGTTTGTTAAGATGCTTGATGGGTAGCAAAGCCGAGAAGAAACAAAGGTAGCTCTCTAGTATTTTCTTGAGCAAGCCTTCGAGTCTACACTTGATAACTAAGTTTAATAAAAATGTTTCTTTAATTATGGCCCAAAAATTATCAATAAAGTTTAAAAGTTAAGAAACCTTGAATATTACATAAAAAGAGTGTGCAGTTTATTATGTTAATAAAAAACAAAAGAGGGCAATTTTATTTGGTAGCAGCCATAATAATTATTGCAATTATTCTTGGGTTTGTTGCAATAAAAAATTCTGCATCAAAAAAGGGAAAACTTGTTTTGTATGATTTAAAAGAAGAATTGGGATTTGAGGGGGGACAAGTTTTGGAATATGGTGTTTTGACAGGAAATGTTGTAACAGAGGACTTTGTTGAAAGATATTCAACTTATGCTAGTGATGAAAATAGACAATTGTATTTTGTATTTGGAAATCAAGAGGAAATAACAATTGCAACATTTGAAGAGATTTTATTGGGGGAAGTAAATATTGTAATTGGAGACTCAGAACCAAAAACATTAGTAGAAGGGAGAGTATACGTTGAAAGAACATCTAGTCCAGGAGAAGGAGAGGATACAGTTATTGTCACAATAGAAGATTTTAGTTATGAATTTGAATTAAAAGAAGGAGAGAATTTTTATTTTATAATCTCACAAGATATTGACGGAGAAAGACATATTATACAAAGTTAAGAATAAAATTTGAAAAAAATATAAGAAATGAGAACAAAATAATAAAATGAATCGAATATTAAAAAAATTAAGAAAAAAAAATAAAAAGGGTATCAGCGTAGTCATTGGTTATGTTTTACTAATTTCTATGGCTGTTGCAATGAGCATTGTTGTTTATCAGTGGTTAAACACTTACGTTCCAAAAGATACACCAAAATGTCCTGATGACACTTCTTTAACAATTACAGAATTGGTTTGTGATACAACGGCAGATGCCCCCGATTTAAAGTTAAAATTAAGGAATAATGGTTTATTTGATGTTAATGGATATTTTATAAGGGCAACTACATCTCAAGATCAAGAATTAGCTACATTTGATTTAAGTAGAAGAAACAGAAACGGATTAGCTATAAATACAGACTATGTCTCTGTGGATATCCCCATTAATACAAAAACAAATGAACATATTTTTGGCCTATATGATCACGCCAATGGAACATTACATACTATTTACTCCATAGAGATTGTTCCAATAAGAATACAAGAAGATGAGAAAAAAATAAACAGAACTGTTTCATGTACTAATTCACAAATAAAAGAAAAAATAACATGCCCTGCATCATAAAAACCTTTTAAAACTAGATAATATTAGGAATAACATGGAAAAAAATAGAGGACTGTCACCGGTAATTGCAACAGTTTTATTAGTATCTATAGTAGTTGTATTGGCTTTGGTTGTATTTTTGTATTTTCGAGGCACGGTTGATCAGGCAGTTGTAAAAATTGGAAAGAATATTAATATTGTTTGTCAAGAAGATATCAAGTTTAGTGCAAGCTATTCTGGAACCCCAAAAACATTACAAATAATAAATAATGGCGATGTGGCCATCTATGATTTTAAGGTGAGAATAATCACTGGAGGAGATTACAACAGTGTTAGCCTAAAAGAAATTTCTGATTTTAATTCAGAAGGCTTAAATCAAGGAGGGACTTGGAATTCGCAAACTTCAATAAGTAATTTTGATGGGGCAGATGAATTATTATTAATTCCTGTTTTAATTGGGACCACTAGTGATGGCCAAGTCATCTATGAATGTGATTCAAGTACTGGTGTGGAAGTTACATTATAAAATGAGAATCAAAAAAAAAGGTTTATCTGGTGTTGTGACTACAATTATTTTGGTTGCTTTAGTTGTGGTTGCTATTACAATTATTTGGGCAGTAATAAATCAAGTAGTAAAAGAAAGATTAGAAGGAGCTGAAAAATGTTCCGATTTATTTGATAAAATAAAATTAAATGATGTCTATACCTGCAATTCAATGGATAACACGCAAACACAAGTATCTGTAAATCTTGAGGATGTAACAGTAGAAAAATTGATTATCTCTATATCTGGGCAGGGAAATTCTGAAAGTTTTGATTTGGAAAATGGGGTGTCAAATAGTGTAATAAAAAATTTAGGAGATAGTAGTTTTGGAACTCCAATACAACTTGTTGAGAAAAATCAAGGAAGAACCTATGTATTTAATACTGCTTCAATATTAGGAACGGGAATAACGGCAGAAACAGTAAAAATCTCTCCGGTTATTAAAGGAAAAACTTGTGGGGTTATGGATAGTGTTGAATTAGAAAATTGCGGAAATTTTTAAAATGAATAGAAAATAAAAGAGAACAGGTAGATGAAAATGAATAAAAAAGCACAAATTTGGGTGGAAACAGTTATTTATACTTTGATTGCATTGTCACTTATAGGTGCAACTCTTGCATTTGTAAAACCAAAAATCCAAGAAATGCAGGACAAGGCTATAATTGAACAATCAATTGAAATAATGGATTATATAGACTCTACTGTATTCCAAATTGTGCGGGGCGGAGCGGGAAATACCAGAACAATGGATATCTCGCTAAAAAAGGGAGAATTACAAATAGATAGCATAAATGACCAAATCTTGTTTATTATAGACAATAGCAGGTATGAATATAGCCAAGAGGGCAAAAAGACAAATATAGGGAATGTTAATATTTTGACAGAATCAAAAAACAAATTGAATAGAATTACTCTTTCTTTAAATTATAGTAATTATGACATCTTATTTGAAAATGAACAAAAGATTAAAACTTTAACCGGAGCTCCTGTTCCATACAAGGTTCTATTTGGAAATCAGGGGGCAGATACAACGCCAGGAGGAACTGAATGGATCTTGATTGGGTCAGATTTACAAATTGAGTCATGTACAGATAATAGTAATATAGCAATGACAGAAGATGTTGTGCCAAGTTTAATTCCTGTTGGAACTTATTCAAATCAATATAAATTTATTATACAATTAATATCAGAATATTTTATAACCCAAGCAATTGAAGGGGCAACAACATTATCTGGAAAAGATGAACTAGTGAGTGTAATAGATTGTACACTTTATGACGAACAAGGTGAATTTCCATTA
>Ga0208375_1002853_pt1 | contig 15523 bp, 15 predicted proteins | sample RifOxyD1_FD_184038 | JGI IMG/M metagenome (GOLD analysis project Ga0208375, IMG submission 184038) | Soil microbial communities from Rifle, Colorado - Rifle Oxygen_injection D1 (SPAdes) | ecosystem: Environmental > Terrestrial > Deep subsurface > Rock core/Sediment | place: Rifle, Colorado... | reverse complement strand
CGTGCGGCCGTGGCGCGCGTTCATCCAGCGCGCCAGCGCGTGCTCCTCGTCGCCGATCGGCGCGAAGCTCACGTGGCCGCCTTCGGTTTCCACCGCCTGCCAGCCGCGCGCGGCGTCACCCACCAGCAGCGCGACACCGAAGCCGGTGCCAGGGCCGAGCACGCTGACGGGCCCGTCGAGTTCACTGCGCAGCGGGCCGTACAGGTGAACGCGCTCGCTTTCCGCCAGCGCCGGCACCGACCATGCGACCGCGCCGAAATCGTTGAGCAGGTTCAACTCGTCCAGGCCGAGCGCGTCGCGCAGTTCACCGCGGTTGAACGACCACGCGCGGTTGGTGAGGCGGATCTCGTCGGTGTGCACCGGGCACGCCAGTGCCAGTGCGGCGCGGCGCGGGCGCGCGCCGACGCCGGACAGGTAGGCCTCGGCGGCGTGCTGCAGGCTGGCGTAATCGGCGTTGTGCAGCGTGCGCGAATGCAGGATGCGCGGCACCGGCGCTGCGTCGGTCAGGGCGAAGCGCGCGTTCGTGCCGCCGATGTCGGCGATCAGCGCGAGCCGGCCGAGGTCGTCGTCGATGCGCTCAGCCACCGGCCATCTCCTTTGCCGCCTCGATGTCGGACAACACGACGCCGGACAACGGCGGGAACAGGCTGCAACCGCCCTGCTCGGCGGTTCCGGTGGCGGCGCGCATCAGGCCGAACAGCTCGCGGGCGACGCCGGTGTGCGAGGCAGCGGCGTCCGGCGGAACGGCCTCGCGCGAGTCCCATTCGGCGTCATCGACGAGTGCGGCGAGCGTGCCCGCCTCGGCGTCGATGCGGATGCGGTCGCCGTCGCGCAGGCGCGCGATCGGGCCGCCGTCCGCTGCCTCGGGCGAGAGGTGGATGGCCGCCAGCACCTTGCCCGAGGCGCCGGACATGCGGCCGTCGGTGAGCAATGCGACGCGCTGGCCGCGGTCCTGCAGCACACCCAGCACCGGGGTCAGCTTGTGCAGCTCGGGCATGCCGTTGGCGCGCGGTCCCTGCCCGCTGACGACGGCGACGAAATCGCCCTCGAGCGTGCCGGCCTGGAACGCGGCGAGCACCGCGTCCTGCGACTCGAACACGCGCGCGGGCGCCTCGACGATGCGGTGCTCCGGCGTCACCGCCGACACCTTCACCACTGCGCGCCCCAGGTTGCCCTCCAGCCGGCGCAGCCCGCCCTCGGCATCGAAGTGGTCGGCCACGCCACGCAGCACGGCGGGGTCGAGCGAGGCCGGTGGCGGCGCGCGCCAGCGCAGGGTCAGTTCGTCGAGGTAGGGCTCCATCGCCTGGTCGCGCAGGGTGCCGCCGTGCACGCAGGCGATGTCCTCGTGCAGCAGGCCAGCGTCGAGCAGCTCGGTGATGACGCGGCCCATGCCGCCGGCGGCGTGGAAGTGGTTCACGTCGGCGCTGCCGTTGGGGTAGATGCGCGCCAGCAGCGGGGTCACCCGCGACAACGCGTCCAGGTCGTCCCAGTCGATCAGCAGGCCGGCCGCGCGCGCCACCGCGACCAGGTGGATGGCGTGGTTGGTCGAGCCGCCGGTGGCCGCCAGCCCGACCATCGCATTGACGATCGCCTTCTCGTCCACGCTGCGCGCCAACGGCCGGTACGTGGGCGGCGCGCCGTCGCCGGCGTTGCGCTCGGCCAGTGCGGTGGCGCGCAGCGCCTGCCCGGTGGCGGCGACGGTGAGCGCGTCGCGCAGCGGCGTACCGGGATTGACGAACGCGGTGCCGGGCACGTGCAGGCCCATCACCTCCAACAGCATCTGGTTGGAGTTGGCGGTGCCGTAGAAGGTGCAGGTGCCGGGGCCGTGGTAGCTGGCGGATTCGGCCTCCAGCAATTCCTCGCGGCTGGCCTGGCCGGCGGCGTAGCGCTGGCGCACGGCCGCCTTCTCGCGGTTGGGCAGGCCCGAGGTCATCGGCCCGGCCGGCACGAACACCACCGGCAGGTGGCCGAAGCTGAGCGCGCCGATCAGCAGGCCGGGCACGATCTTGTCGCACACGCCCAGCAGCAGCGCGCCGTCGAACATGTCGTGCGACAGCGCCACCGCCGTGGCCAGCGCGATGGTGTCGCGCGAGAACAGGCTCAGCTCCATGCCCTCGCGGCCCTGGGTGACGCCGTCGCACATCGCCGGCACGCCGCCGGCGACCTGCGCGCTGCCGCCGGCGGCGCGCGCGGCGGCGCGGATCAGCGTCGGGTAGTGCTCCATCGGCTGGTGCGCCGACAGCATGTCGTTGTACGCGGTGACGATGGCCAGGTTGCCGCCGGCCGCGCCGCGCAGGTGCGGCTTGTCGGCGCCGGCGGCGGCGAACCCGTGCGCGAGGTTGCCGCAGCCCAGCCGGGTGCGCGCCGGCAGCGCGTGGCGCGCGGCCTCCATGCGCGCCAGGTAGTCGCCGCGCAGCGTGCGGCTGCGGCGGGCGATGCGGGCGGTGACGGCGGCGACGGTGGGATGCAGCGGCATCACGGACTCCAGTGGACGTGCACGGTGGCGCCGGGGGCATGGAGGATCGCGGCCACCGGGTGGCGGCGCGGATCGGCGTCGGCCAGTGCCTGTTCCAGCACGGCGCGCTTGGCATGGCCGGTGACCGCCAGAATGATGCATCGGGCGTGCAGCAGGCGCGATGCGGTCAGGCTGATGCGCGGGAACGGCGCCTCCGGCGGCAGCGGATCGGGGTCCACGCGCATCGCGCCGTCGGCACGGACGGGGTCGAGCGCGGCATCGAGTTGCCGCGCGCCGGGGAACAGCGAGGCGGTGTGGCCGTCTTCGCCCATGCCCAGCAGCACGACATCGAACGCGCCCGTATGCCCCGCCAGCATCGCGCGCGCGGCGGCTTCCGACGCGTCGGGGCCGCCATCGGGTGTGGTCAGCGGTTCCAGCGCGATGCCGTGAGCGGTCGCCATCGCCTCGCGCAGGCCGCGCAGGTTGCAGGCGACGTGGTCGTGGGGGACGCAACGCTCATCGGTCGGCATGGCGGTGACGCGCGACCAGTCGAGGTCGGCGGCCGCCAGCGCGCGGTAGGCCGGGAACGGCGTGCGCCCGCCCGCCAAGGCCAGCAGCGCCTTCCCGCGCTCGGCCAGCGCCCGTTCGCACTGCCGGTGCAGCGTGGCGGCCAGCGCATCGGCCAGTGCGGCCGCGTCGGCGTGGCGGTGTTCGACCCAGGCCATCGCCCTACTCCCGCCAGCCGTGGCCATGGCGCTCGGCCAACGTGAGCGCGGCTGCCGGCCCCCACGTGCCGGCCGGATAGCTGCGCGGATGCACGCCGGCGTGGCGCCAGCCCTCGGCGATCGCATCCACCCACTGCCAGGCGGCCTCGGTTTCATCGCGGCGCACGAACAGCGTGCCGTTGCCTTCCAGCGCATCCAGGTACAGCCGCTCGTACGCGGGGCGTCGGCGATGGGCGGCGAACTCGTCCTGCATGTCCAGGTCCAGCGTCACCTTGCTCAGCTGCAGGCCGGCGCGGTCCAGCCCGGGGGTCTTGCTCATCACCCGCAGGCTGATGTGCTCCTCGGGCTGCAGCGCGATCAGCAGCGAGTTGGGCGCGATCGCGCTCTGTCCGAAGATCGAGTGCGGCACCTGGCGGAACTGGATGTAGATCTCGGTGCGCCGCTGCGGCAGGCGCTTGCCGGTGCGCAGGTAGAACGGCACGCCCGACCAGCGCCAGTTGTCGACGTGCGCGCGGATGGCGGCGAAGGTCTCGGTGCTGCTGTCGCGCCCCAGCTCCTGCGCGTACCCCGGCACCGCGACGCCGTCGATGGCACCGGCCGTGTACTGCCCGGCGGCGGTTTCGCCCACGACTTCGCCCCGGCCGATGGGGCGCAGCGAGCGCAGCACCTTGAGCTTCTCGTTGCGCACCGCGCTGGGTTCGAACTGCGATGGCGGCTCCATCGCCACCAGGCACAACAGCTGCAGCAGGTGGTTCTGCAGCATGTCGCGCAGCGCGCCGGAGCCGTCGTAGTAGTCGCCGCGGCCTTCCACGCCGACGGTCTCGGCGACGGTGATCTGCACCTGCTCGATGTGGCGCGCGTTCCATAGCGGTTCGAACAGCGCGTTGCCGAAGCGCAGCGCCAGCAGGTTCTGCACGCCTTCCTTGCCCAGGTAGTGGTCGACGCGGAACACCTGCGATTCGTCGAACACGGCCGACACCGCGTCGTTGATGGCGATCGCACTGGCGAGGTCGTGGCCGATGGGTTTCTCCAGCATCACCCGCGTGCCCGCCCCGCCCAGCCCGCCGGCGGCCAGCGCCTCGCACACGGCCCCGTACCAGCGTGGCGCGGTGCTGAGGTGGCAGAGCACGTCGCCGTCGCGGCGCGCGTCGATCTCGTCGGCGAGCGAGGCCATCGACGCGCTGTCGTCGAGCGAGGCGGCGCGGTATTCGATGCGTTCGAGCAATCCGCGCAGCGCGTCGTCGCGGCGCTCGCCGTCGGGCACGTGGCGCTGGATGGAATCGGCGACGGATTCGCGGAACGCGGCGTCGTCCAGTTCGCTGCGCGCCGTACCGAGGATGCGCAGGCGCTCGGGCAGCAGCCCCTCGGCCTGCAGGCCGTACAGCGACGGGAACAGCATCCGTCCGGCGAGGTCGCCGGTGGCGCCGAACAGCGTGAGCAACTGCGCGGGTTGGGCGGTGCTGGCGGTCATGGTCGCTCCGGTGATCCAGTGAGCCTAAACCGGGCCGGCATGGGGCTGGGCCTGCATACGTTTGCATGCGCCGGCAGGGTCCGTGGCGCCATCGCCTATCCTAGGCGGCCGTTTCGCCCGACGCTTGCGCATGCCCATTGCCACCACCGCCCCCGCCGGCCCCGTCAACGACCTGCTGGCGGCCCTGCTGCTGGGCCTGATCGAGGGACTGACCGAGTTCCTGCCGATCTCCAGCACGGGCCACCTGCTGATCGCGCAGCACTGGCTGGGTGAGCGCTCGGACCTGTTCAACATCGTCATCCAGGCCGGCGCAATCCTCGCGATCACGCTGGTGTTCCGGCAGCGGCTGTGGTCGCTGGCGACCGGCCTGCGCGACCCCGCCAACCGCGACTACCTGATGAAGATTGCGGTGGCCTTCGGCGTGACCGCGGCGGTCGGCCTGCCGGTGCGGCTGATGGGCTGGGAGCTTCCCGACACGGTCTCGCCGATCGCGTGGGCGCTGATCCTGGGCGGCGTGTGGATGCTGTTCGCCGAACGCATCGCCGAGCGCCGTGGCGACTCGGCGCACATCACCTGGGTGGTGGCGGTGCTGGTGGGCCTGGCGCAGGTGGTGGCGGGCGTGTTCCCGGGCACCTCGCGCTCGGCGGCGGCGATCTTCATGGCGATGATGGCCGGCACCGGCAAGCGCTCGGCGGCGACCGAATTCGTGTTCTTGGTCGGCATCCCGACCATGTTCGCCGCCAGCGGCTACGCGCTGCTGGAGCACTTCCTGGAATCGGGCACCGGCGGCGAGGCGTGGGGCGAGATGGGCCTGGCGTTCGCCGCCGCCACCGTGACCGGCTTCGTCGCGGTGCGCTGGCTGCTGGGCTACATCAAGCAGCACCGCTACACCCCGTTCGCGGTCTACCGCATCGTGCTGGGAGTGGCGCTGCTGCTGTGGTTGCCGGCAGGGGTTTGAACGGGTCCAGCCGCCAGCCTGTGCGCTGGCCTGCCGCACTGGTCGGCCTGATCGTGCGCTACCGGCGACTGCCGGCGTGGGCGGCATTCGCCCTGTCGCTGGCCGTGCTCTGGGCGGGTCTGTGGGTGATTGGCCTGTTCGAGGCCGGCGCCGAGTACGTGTCCGCCGACATCGACTGCGTGCGCAGTGGCGCGAGACGCCGTGGCTTGTGAGTGGCGTGCTGCTGGTGGTGCCGGTGCTGCAAGCGCTGCTATTCCAAACCCTAGCCATTGACGGACTGCACAGGGTCACCGCGCGCGGGTGGCCGGGCTGGGTCGCGTCGGTGCTGGCGTACGGTCCATTGCTGCACTGGGACAGCGGCACCATCGTCGTGGTGGCGGCGACGTGGGTCGGCGCGGTCTTCGCGTCGACCTATCTCGCGCAACGCGCGCATGGGCTCCTGCGTGCGTTTGCCATGGCCGCGGGGTTGCAGGTGGTGTTCGCGAGCAGCGTGCTGTGGCTGCCGGCGTGATGCGGCGGGTGCCGGAGCGCTTGTAGGAGCGACGTGAGTCGCGATCGCGTGGGAAGCGGTTGGCTGCGCGGGTCGCGACTCACGTCGCTCCTGCAAAGGTGATGGGATTGCGCCGGCATCCCATTGTCATCGCGGCTGAAGCCGCTCCTACAAAAGCCTGACACTCCCTGCAGGAGCGGCTTCAGCCGCGATCCGCTCCTCAACGTCGAGTCGTCATGGAACCCGCGCGAGGACTTCCATGTTCGACACGCGCACTTCCGCCGCGTCAGCCCTCGACCTTCGGATGCAGCGAGTACGTGCCGTGGATCGCGCATTCGGCCAGCACGTGGCCGTGCATGGCGCGCTGCACGTCGGCGGCGGTGAAGTCGTCCGGCAGGTCGAGCGTGTCGACGTCGAGTGCGTACAGGCGGAAGAAGTAACGGTGCAGGCGCAGGTCGTTGGGCGGCGGGAACGGACCATCGTAGCCGCGCCACTGCCCGGCCATGTCGTCGTTGCCCTCGAACCAGCCGGTGTAGTCGTTCAGGCCCTGGCGCGCGCCTTGCGGCCCGGCCGGGTCCTGCTTGCCGTGCGGCACGACGCCGTCGCTGCAGCTGCCCGCAGCAATGTCGCGCACGTCCGCCGGGATGTCGGCCATCGCCCAGTGCACGAAGTTCGTGCGCACCTGGTCGACGGGAATTTCCACGCCCGGCTTGCCGACCATCTCGCCCACCGTCGGCACATCCGGGTCGATGCACAGCAGCGCGAAGGAGCGCGTGCCGTCGGGCACGCCGCTCCAGGCCAGGTGCGGGTTACGGTTGGCGCCGAAGCCGACGTCGTCCCCAGTGCGCACACCGGCGGCGAACTCGGCCGGCAGGCGCTGGCGGTTCTCGAAACTGTCGCTGCGAATCTGCATGCTGCCTCCGTGTGCGGTGGGTTTTGGATCAGGCTTCGGGATACCCCAGGCGCCGGGCCACCGGCGTCAGCACCGCGAACGCCTCTGCCAGCGGCTCGGCGTAGGCGCGCCAGTGGCCGGCGGCGAAGCGCGGCGGGATCGATGCCTTGGGCACTGTGCGGATATGCAAGCCGAGGGCATCGGCCAGCACCTTGGCCAGCGCTTCCGGCTCATCGGCCACGTCGTCGAGCTTGAGCAGGCGGTGCGGGAGCAGGTCGTGCTCGTGCAACTCGGCCACGTGCTCGAGGGTGCGCGCCAGCCACTGCGCACCGGTAAGCACGTCCGGCATCCCGAACTGCACGGGCGCCCCGTGTGCCAGCCAGTCCAGGAACATGTCGCGCGGATCGCGCACGGCAACCAGCAAACGGGCCTCAGGCAGCGCAGGGCGCAGCCCGTGCAGCAGCGCGTTGTCCCAGGTCAGCAGCCAGTCCACGACCGGTGCAGTCGCCGGGATCCCGGGCCGGCGCCCCGGCAGGGCCGCACGCCAGCGGCGGCCGAACTCGGAGGCATTGAGGTCGCCATCGCGCAGGCGCTGCGCGCTGTCGTAGCGCTGCAGGTCGTCATCGGGCGGGTTGGGGCGGTAGCGGTCGACGCTGACCGGCAGGCCAGTCGACTCCAGCGTCATCGCCACACGTTCGATCATCGAGCCCGGTGCGCCCCAGACCAGCAGCACGCCGGGCGCGCCCTCCTGTGCTTCAGCCTGCTCCGGCCAGCCGCGGCCTTCCGGCGCCTCGGTCACGGGCGGCAGCGGCAACCTGCGGTCGACGGCCTCGGCGTGCAGCCGCGACCAGGTGGAGACGGCGTCCGCGCGACGGCCGGCGCGATCGAGTGTGCGTGCGAGCAACGCGTCGACGTTGCGCCGTGCCGCGTCGTCCGGCGCCTGGCCGTGCAGTGCCTTGACACGCGCGACCGCCGCATCGTTGTCACCCCGCTGCAGCAGGCCATCGATCAGGCGGAGTTCGGCGCGCGCATGCCCGGGCTGGCGCTCGACGATTCGCAGGGCCAACGCTTCGGCCTCGTCGCCTTCACCTGCGCTGTCATGGATCGTGGACATCGTTTCCATCGCCGCGACCGAATCCGGCGATTCGGCCAGCCAGCGCTGCGCGACCTTGCGAGCGCTGTCCTGCGCGAAAGGTTCGAACGCCAGCCGGGCGCGCCAGAGGTCGTCGACTTCGGGATGTGTCGCAAGCGCCGCATCGAGCGCTGCTCGCGCCTCGTCCATGCGGTCCAGCCGGCGCCACGCCTCGACGGCGCCGGCAATGGCGCGGCGGTCACGCGGCTGCCGCGACATCGCGTCGCGAAGCAACTCCAGCGCGCGCTCGTTGCGGCCGGCCTGGAGTTCGATCTCACCCACCAGGCGACGCACGGCCGGAGGCGCGGCATCGCCCTCTACCAGCGGCGCCAGCATGTCGGCCGCATCCGCCGGCCGCCCCTGGCGTCGCAGCAGGTCCGCCAGCAGCACCCGGAGTCCGCGATTGTCCGGCTTGCGTTCGAGCAGGCCGCGGAAGGTCTGCTCGGCGAAGGCCAGGTGGCCCTTGGCGAGATAGGCGAAGCCCAGCGCGTGGCGCAATTGCGCCTCATCCGGCCAACGCTGTGCGGCCTTGCTCAGGATCGCCAGGCCGAGGTCGGCGTTGCCGCGGCGCAATGCGATGCTGCCCTCCAGCGCCGCCACCTGCGGGTGCTCCGGCGCGATACGCGCGGCGGTGCGGGCCAGGCGCTCGGCTTCGTCGAGGTCGCCGCGACCGAGGGCCAACTGGCCCTGGATGATGTAGGCCGGGAACTGATTGGGGTCCAAGCCGACGCTGCGGGCCAGCGAGGCCTGCGCTTCGTCCAGCTTGCGTCCGTCCAGCATCAGGCCGGCGCGCTCCAGGTGGAGGTTGGCGTCATCGGGGGCCAAGTCGATGGCGCGGTCGATCGCCTCCAGCGCGGCCTCGCGCTCGCCCGACAGGCGCAGCGCGGCGGCCAGCAGGCGCAGTGCGGTGGCGTCGTCGGGCTGGGCGGCCACGGCCTCGCGGGCGGCGGCCAGGGCTTCGGGGGCGGCGCCGCGGCGCAGCGCATCGATCGTGGTGGCGTGGTCGGACACTCGGGGCACTCGGTTCTCGGGTCGAACCGGCGATTGTACTGGCGCCCCGCCCGGGCTGCCGGAGCGTTGGATTTCAGGCGGCGGTGGCGGCCGCGACCAGCCGGTCGGCCACCCAGCGCTCGGCGAAGCCGTCCAGGCGCGCCCCCTGCAGGAATCCGCAGTGCCCGCCCCAGGGCGCGATCTCCAGTTGCACCGAGCGCGGCAGCGACAGCGCGCGGAAACCGTCGACCGGGATCACCGGGTCATCGGCCGCCATCAGGATGCTGGCCGGCACGTCCAGCGCCGCCAGGCGGTCGCCGGCAATGGAGTACCCGTCGAAATAATGGTCCAGGGTGCCGAATTCGGTGTGGCGCTCGACCATCCACTGGGTCAGCGGACGCATGCGCAGGCCCAGGGTGAGGTCGTCGAAGTCGTGGCTGGCGGGGAACAGCTCGCGCTTGCGCGCCAGCGAGCGCCGCCATTTGCGTTCGAAGTACCACAGGTACAGCGGGAAGCCCTGTTCCATCGCCTCCATGGTGCGCGCCGGGTCCAGCACCGGACAGACCGCGGCGACGTGCGCCAGCGGGAGGCCGGCGTCACGGGCGCGCAGCGCCAGGCGCAGGGCGAAGTTGCCGCCCAGCGAGTAGCCGGCCACCGTCAGCGGTCGCCGGCCGAAACGCGAAGCGACCTCGCAGGCCGCGCGCACCACCTCGTCGATGCGGTTGGAGTGGAACAGCGCCTCGTTGAGGTGGTGGGTCTCGCCGTGGTCGCGGAAGTTGAGGCGGAACACCTCGAAGCCGCGCTGCAGCAGTTCGGCCGCGGCCAGCCGCATGTAGCTGGAATCGACGCTGCCCTCCCAGCCGTGCAGCAGCAGCGCCAGGCCATGCGGCTCGCGCCCCGGCACGGTGCTGTGCAGACCCTGCAGGCGCACGCCGTCGCCGGCGTCGATGAGATGCACCGTCGTCTGCGCGCCGGTCGCCGCCAGGCTGCGCTCGCCATGCCGGCGGCGCAGCGGGCTGGAGCCGAGCACCGACTGGACGTGGGCGTTGCGCAGCCAGCGGGGTGGGCGGTAGTCGGCGGCGGTGAGCATGCTCGTGAGGCGGGGAATGGGGAATGGGGAATGGGGAATGGGGAATGGGGAATGGGGAGGCTAAACCTTGTCGGCCCGGCCCCTCTCGCTCCGATGGATTTGCCTTAGTCGATGCGCGGGCTCAGCCAGACAATAAGTCACTCGCCGCGCTCGGAACGGCAACCGGAAATCGGGTGGGTGGTAACAGCGAGCGATCCGTTCCAGCCATGCCCCATTCCCTATTCCCCTCCCCCGGCCTCACAGTCCCATCGCGTCCACGATCCGCTGCCGCGCCTGGTCGGCGATGCGGCGGCGGCCGTCGGTGTCGCCGGGCAGGATCGGGGCAAGGAAGTGCACTTCGGCGACGCGGGCCGGCTCGCCCAGCAGGCGGAAGAAGTTGGCCACGAAACTCTCGCGCGGGCCGAAGGCGACCACGGTCTGCGCGCTGGCTGCCTCCCCGTACTTCAACGCCACCGGCTGAACCGGTACGCCAGCCTCGACCGCCGCAAGGAAGATGCGCGCATGGAACGGGCCGATCTCGCGGCCGCCGCGGGTGCCACCCTCCGGGAACACGCCGACCGAGCGTCCCGCGCGCAGGCGGGCCAGCATTTCATGCAGTACGCCGCCCAGCGACTCGGTGCTGCCGCGGGCGTGGAAGATCGTCTCGCCGCGCGCCGCCATCCAGCCGACCACCGGCCATTGCGAGATTTCGCGCTTGGCCACGAACCCCATCATCCGCTGGCTGTGCAGGACCTCGATGTCCACCCAGCTGACGTGGTTGGCGACGAACATCACCCCGCCCGGCAGCGGCGTGCCGACCCGGCGCAACCGGAACCCGAACACCCGCATCAACCCCGCCGACCAGGCGCGGATCATGCGGTGGTCCAGCCGCTCGCCGCCGGACACGCGCAGGCCGGCGGTCAGCGGGGTGATGAACAGCAGGGTCAGGGGCAGGTGCACCAGCAGGTGCCACAGCAGCATCGGAACGCGGACCAGGTAGCGCAGGGCGCGCGCGGCCGGGGCGCGGGACGCCACGGCCGCGCCGGTCGGGGGAGGTGGCGCATTCATCGACGGAACGATACGGGTCGAGGCCGCCGGGGGCTAGCCCGCGGCGGGCGGCGCCGCCACCACGGCCAGCGTCAGCCGAGACACGCAGACCAGCCGGCCGCGCTCGTCTTCGATGCGGATCTCCCACACTTGCGTGCTGCCGCCCACGTGCAGGGCGCGCGCGGTGCCCGTTACCGTGCCGGCGCGCGCGGCGCGGACGTGGTTGGCGTTGATCTCGATGCCCACGCAGAGCTTGCCTTCGGGCACGCTCAGGTTTCCGGCGCTGCTGCCCAGGGTTTCGGCCAGCAGCACCGAGGCGCCGCCATGCAGCAGGCCGTAGGGCTGGTGGGTCCGGGAGTCGACCGGCATGGTGCCGCGCAGGTAGTCCGGGCCCAGTTCGGTGAACTCGATGCCGAGCGCGGCAATCGCCGTGTCGGCCGAGTGTGCGTTGAGCGCGTCCAACGACGGACGGTGGCGGAACGGCGAAGGCGTGGCGGCATCGTTCATCGCGCAACGATAGCCGACGCGGACGCCGGGCGGCCCGCAAAAAGGCCGGCGGGCTACGCGGAGAGGGACGTAGCGCGCCGGCCGGGGTCGCAGGGGAGGGTGTCGTGCGTGGCCCACTCGGGGAGGGGACGGGCGATCAGGGGGCGCCAGCCCTCACGCACAACGGAACAGGCGCTGGTTGGACAGGGTCGCGTAGCGGCGGGTGCAGCCGTAGCCGCTGCTGCGGCCGTAGCCGATGCCGAAGTCGCGCTCGCGGTGGACGAGACGGCGGACCTGGGCCTGCGGCTGGGAAACCGGGATCGCGGCGGCCTGGACGGACGGGGCGGCGATGGCGGGGCGGTCGATGACGAGAGCGTTCATTTCAGTGTCCTGGGGGGCGGAGTTTGAAACGGGCGGTGGGCGGGTGATGCAGTGGACGGTGGAGCGGTCGGGCGGGTGGATCAGGCGAAGAAGCGGAACAGCGGGCGGTTGACCGGGTTGGCGTACTGGCGGGTGCTGCCGTAACCGCTGCTGTGGCCATAACCGACGCCGGTGCCGCGGGGGCGGCGTGCGACGTAGACGGCGGCTTGCAGGTTGCGCGGGGCGACGGTGGCGGCGGGGCGGGCGAAGGTCGGGGAGGCGTTCATTTGGAGGTCCTGTCGGGGTGGGTTGGTGAATCGGTGTGTTGGTAAAGTACAACACCTAACCTGATACACCATGTGCCGGAAGTCACCCCACCGATGGCCTGCTGGCGGCACGCACTGGCGTATTGCCCATAACAGATGGGTTTGAGGGGCCCGGAGTTGCATCCGGAAGGCATGACTGACGACAGGGTCGGGGCCATTGCAGCCCTCGGGACCCGCCAGTTCGGATGTGACCGCGATCACATCCCCTGCCTGCCTTCAGAGCGGTGCGACCTCGGGACCCGGAGGAGGATGTGTCTTGGCTGGGAGCCAACAGCTCCCCCGGCGTTGCCCAGGATGAAACGCAGCGAACCAGCGGGCCCGACAGGCGCCGCCCCTAGCCCTTAGCCCCTGGCCTCAGAGAATCGGCGCCAGCCCCGCGCCGAACGCGGTGACGAAGCGCGTGCCCAGCCCCTTCAGGCCGACCATGTCGACCTCGGGGAAGTCCCCCACCGGCACGTAGCAGGCACGAAAGCCGGGGTGGTCCGGCGGCAGCGGTTGCGGGCAATCGGGGCCGGCCTGGAACTCGTAGCTCGTCGCATACCGCAGCGGCCACAGGTCGAACACCGGCAGGTATTCGAAGACCTTGCCCAGCGAATAGTCCAGTCCCCACAGCACCGGTGGCTTGTCGCGCGGCGCGATGGTCCAGGAGTTCGCGGGCGAGATATCGCGGCGGATGCTGTCGGCCAGTGCGCTGGCAAACGCCGCGTCCTCGATCACCACGGCGCTCTCGGTGTTGTAGTGGTCGCCGCGCGGGTCGAAGTTGTGCGTGCCCACCACGCCGATGCCTTCGTCGATCACCAGCGACTTGGCGTGCATGCCGATGCGCACGCCGGCGCGCTTGAGCGGCACCGGCTCGTTGGCGCGCCGGCTGGCGTAACGCAGCGCGGCGTACTCGCGCGACAGCGCGCGGCGGTAGCCGTCGCGACCCTGCACGGTGCGGGTGTCGTACTCGCGCTGCAGCGCGCGGTGGTCGGGCTGCTGCACGCCTCCGGCGGGCACGAACTCGGGCAGCTCCGCGCCGGTGGCGGCGATGTCGACCGGGGCGTCCGCCGGAAACGGCTTGTACTCGTAGATGTTGAAGCCGAACTCGCGCAGGTGGCGACGCCGGTACTTGTGCGACAGCGCGTACACGATGAAGGCGTCGGTGGCGGCCAGGCTGTTGGTCGACACCACCACGCGCGGCGCGTCCTCGCGCTCGTGCATGGCACGGAACATGTCCTGTGCCGGTTCCGAGAGGACCAGGTAGGGCGTCTGCAGCAGCACTTCCCCGCGTGCCGATTCGATCAGCCCGCGCAGCGACAGCGAGGCCACCGCGCCATCGATCGCGTTGCCGTCGTGCTTCTCCGGCGAGTCGGAGATGTAGCTGACCTCGCCCACCGGCAGCGCCGCGTCGGCCAGCCGCTCGCGCACGATGGCGGCATCCCCGGCGTCGCGCTGCATCGCCTGCGCGCGCTCGGGCCTGGAGTACGACGGCGGCGGCAGGGCCGGCACGCCCGACGTGATCAGGTGGCGTCCGACATCGGCCAGCTGCTCCACCGGGACGCTGCGCGGGTCGTTCCAGAAGCGCAGGAAATCGGCATCCATCGTTCGCGCCACTGGCCCGGCGACCAGCAGGTCGCGGTCGCGGAAGTTGTACTCCGGGTCCCAGTCGTAATACGCGTTCTGGTAGTTGCGCCCGCCGGTGATGCCGACCGCGCCATCGACCAGGAACAGCTTGGTATGCATGCGCTGGTTGAGCTGGCGCCAGCAGCACGCCGCCGCCAGCAGGTACTGCGGGTAGCTGATGCGCGCCCGCCCCAGCACCGGGTTGTAGACGCGCACCTGCAGGTTCTCGTGCGCACCGGCCAGCGCAGCCAGCGTCTCCACGCGCTTGAGCGCCGACAGCTGGTCCATCAGCAGCCGCACGCGTACCCCGCGGCGCGCGGCCGCCAGCATCTCTTCCAGCACCAGCCGGCCGGCGTCGTCCTCGTCGAAGATGTAGGTCTGCACGTCGATGGTGGTGGTCGCGCTGCGCAGCAGGTCCAGGCGCGCCAGCAGCGCGTCGGTGCCCTCGTCCAGGATCAGCGCGTAGTGGCGGGGCGCGTCGGGGGTGGACCGCGCGAACGCGCGTCCGGCCAGCTGCCGCATCGGCGAGGCCTGCGCGCAGGCATTGCGGGCCTCGCAGGTGTCGAGATCCGAGCGTGCCGCCTCGACAATGGCACTGGCGCGCTCGCGCTGGGCCGGCGACAGCGTCGCGCAGGCCGAACAGGCCAGCACCAGCCATGCGGCCAGCACGCGCAGCGCGGCAACGGAAATGAAGCGACGGGAAAGTGGCATCAGGCGAGGGCGATGTGGCACGGCACGACGCGGCGCAGCTTAGCGCACGCCACCCTCAGCCCCCGGCCGGGCGCAGGCGCAGCTGCATGCCGAAACGCACCTGGTGGCCGAGCACGACGCGGTAGCCGTCCAGTCCGTAGCGACGGCGGTCGACGCTACCGGCGGCCATCACCGGGCAATCCAGCCCCGGGCGCGTACACGAGGCCGGCTTCACCTCGAAGGTCTCCTCGTGGGTGACACCGTGCATCGACAGCCGACCGCGCAGTAGGCCGCCATCGCGCACCAATGCCTCCGGATGCGGGTCGGACACGAATTCGATCAGGGGATGGCGCGCGGCATCGAAGAAGCCTTCGCTGCGCGCCATGCGCGTGTAGCGCTCCGAGCCCGCGACCTCCACCGCACCGGTCCGCAGCCGGATGCGCACCTGGCGTCGGTCGCCGGGCAGCGCCAGCACCTCGCCTTCGAACGCCGGGAACTCGCCCAGCACCTTCTGGCCCCAGCGCGTGCGCAGTTCGAAGCGGATGCGCGTGTGCGCGGGATCCAGGTCGCCCAGGCGCTGCTGCGCCCCCGCTTCGGCGGACCAGCCCGCCAGCAACGCCAACAGCCCCGCCAGCGCGCCCCACTGGAGCGCCCGCGAGGGGACCGGCAACGCCCGAGGGCGCACGGTTCGCGTCACGGCCACCAGAACGCGCCGAGGCGGGCGATGCCCGGCTCCAGCGCGGCGTCGGCAGGCATCGTCAGCACCGCGACGCCGCCCGGCGGCATGCCCCGGTAGTCGCCCGACTGGCCGCTGTGCAGCAGCGCGG
>Ga0208375_1002840_pt1 | contig 15576 bp, 14 predicted proteins | sample RifOxyD1_FD_184038 | JGI IMG/M metagenome (GOLD analysis project Ga0208375, IMG submission 184038) | Soil microbial communities from Rifle, Colorado - Rifle Oxygen_injection D1 (SPAdes) | ecosystem: Environmental > Terrestrial > Deep subsurface > Rock core/Sediment | place: Rifle, Colorado... | reverse complement strand
CGCAGACACTAGCCGAAGTTGGTTACAAGCTTACAGGAGCTTCAAAGCCTGCATTGGGGCAGTGTTGGCTTGCGCCAAGACTGATACACCAGCGCTTTGGAGAATGTTGCCTCGGACAAGTTCCGATGTTTCTTGCGCGAGGTCAGTATCAGCTATACGTGACCTTGCATTCGACAAGTTCTCTTTGGCGATAGAGATGTTGTTAACTGTTGCGTTCAATTTGTTTTGAGCGGCACCTAGTTTAGCGCGTGACTCAAACACTTTGCTGATGGCTACGTCTACAACATCCATTGATTCGCGAGCATCATCAATTGTTTCGTAAGTCAAACCGTCTAGGCCTAGGTTCTCAACTTTTGCATTATAGTCATTTGGTGCAAAGGCAATTCGGTCTGAATTGTCGGCTTCTTTTCGTATACCGACTTGGAACTGCAATTCTTCTTTATCGGATTCTCCGCTTAGAAGAGAAACGCCGTTATAATTTGTTACGCTTGCAATTCGATCGATTTCACCAAGTAAGCTCTGAACCTCTTGATTGATGAATCCTCGTTCTTTGTCGCCAATTGTATCTGAAGATGCTTGAACCGAAAGTTCGCGCATTCTGATCAACATGTTGCCGATTTCGGTTAGTCCACCTTCAGCAACCTGCACGAAGGAAATACCATCATTAGCGTTGCGCTCAGCTTGTCCATAGGACCTGATCTGTGCGCGTAAATTCTCGCTAATAGATAATCCTGCAGCATCATCACCGGCACTGGTAATTCTGTTACCGGATGATAACCTTGCATATACTTTCGCTTGATCCTGACTTGTATGCGATAACGCCCTGTTGGCGGTCATCGCGGCCATATTTGTTGCTACTCTTAAGCCCATGATAGAGCCCTCCATTTATACGGAACCCAGACAAAATCATAACGCTAAGCGTCAGAGTTTTTTTATGGGAACCCGGTTGCGCCGAATTCGAGAATAAAAACGAACTCGGACCGAGAACATTGTTTAAACGTCTGAGTTGGAGAACTGCGACTAGAACGTCCGGATTCAACAACTTCCGGAGTATTGCGGGATTTTTTCCGCCTCATGCAACAGCAATATACAGTTGGCAGACGTTGTCAGTTTTCCAGAAAACCCTATGCTTCCTGCTGACAACTATCGTATCGGAGGGCGTCAAAAATACTTGAGCAAATGAGGCAAATATTAACAATCCAATCATTGCGATCAGATAGATTTGCTCCTTTGGCTATCTTCACTTCTAACTATTTGATTTGGATTTGCTGTACCCAGATCAAATATTTTTTTAGCTAATATAATCTCAGTCTATCATCACACTTTTTGAACTAGGGGGTGAGAGCTGCTGCCCCACCCCCTAGTGGTGTGCGATGAGTTTTTAATATATCCAGATTAACCGAGCAGCTTTAGGGCCAACATGTTATTCTGGTTTGCTTGACTGAGGACCGCTGTACTGGCTTGCGTGAGAATATTGTTCTTCGTAAGCTCAGAAGTTTCAGAGGCCATATCAACGTCATAGATACGGCTGCGGGCTCCAGACAAGTTCTCATGATAGATTTCCATGTTGGATACGCTTGCTTGCAACCTGTTTTGAAGAGCGCCAAGTTCTGCTCGGTTTTCGCTTAGCGCTTTAATGGCGCCATCGATTCTCCCAAGGTTTTCTTGAGCGTCTTGTTTTGAACCAACAGTCAACTCCCCGATGCCTAGCTTGCCAGAAGTGATGTTGGCTTTTCCCAGGTCATAGATGAATCGATCCTGTTCAGGATTGTTGTTCATACCGACCTGAATTTCGAGTACTTCGCCTTCACCGTTGAGAACTTTTTTGCCGTTGTACTCGGTAGCGTTGGCTATGCGGTCCACCTCTTGTCTCAGCTGTTGGACTTCTTTATCAATGAAGCCTCTTTCGGCATCACCGATTGTGTCCGATGCAGCCTGAATTGACAATTCACGGAAACGAACGAGGATACTGCCTACTTCACTCATCGCACCTTCGGCGGTCTGTATCATTGAGATACCATCGTTCGCATTCCTTATGTCCTGACGTAAGGACCGAATGCCAGCTCTCATTTTTTCGGCAATCGCAAGACCAGCGGCATCATCTGCAGCGTGTGTAATACGCGTTCCAGACGATAACTTTTCTAGCGATGTCTTCTGTGCACTGTTATTAATACCCAAACTTCGCTGTGCAGCTAAGGACTGGGTATTGGTATTAACTCGTAACCCCATACAACCTCCACGTAGGTCCCCAAGAAGATGCGTACACGTCTTAAGCTCAAACGAACTCAAGACATAGTAGCCCCCAAAAAGGGACATATAGTTAAATTGGCAGGATTTGCTGTACCCTGCCGGAGTCCTTCTATTTGGACCCATTCCAATTAGAAGAACGCCTATTCACCAACTAAATCGGTCAATGATTTGAAATACTTTAGATTAAATTAGTCAGGTATTAAAACACCCCCGTAATGCTTGATAACATCTCAAAATAACACAAAAAAGATCACGGCAGGATTGTTAATTTTATGCCGCCGAATTGTCAATGAAGGGGGTAATGTAGACAATAGTTATCAACATTAATTAATCAAGGATATCTGCCGATAAAGATAGAAATGACGCCTAGTGTTGAATTTCTTGATCGAGCCATTTTCGTAACCGGTATCCTTTCTGCGATAGGTATTACGGCTGTAGCGTTATGGGGCAGTTATTTTGAAGCACACCTCGAAAAAATATCCAAAGGCGAAGAAAAGGTAGAAAAAGCGCAAGAACTCGGTCGAATCAGAGTAATCGGATTTTTTGCTTTTGTTTTTCAAGTAATTGTCTTTTTTTCAAATTCAAATGCTCGCAAAACTCATCCGATGTTGACGGTTGTAATCTTCTTCGTGGCGCTTCTTATTCAAGGACAGATACAAAATAAGCTCGAAAAGAAACTTGATTATAAAGATGATAGCTCGCAAGGTCAGGCAGCGGCGGCTGTAAAATCGTTGGTGTGGCTTGGGGCGAGCATTGTTGGTTACCTTCTAACCGTATACGCATGTAGCTTGGGACTGTACTTTCTCTCTCAAACGATCGGGCTTGAAAAAGAGATAAGTGGGCTGGCAGCCCTTTTGGGCGCTGTAGTTGGGCTATTTCTGGGATTTATATTTTTCTTTGCTTTGTCTCCGTACTTCATGCGTAAAACTCTTCCGGTAAAAATTCTAGCCGAAGAAAAAACTTTGGTTCTTATCAGATCTTGCTTTGAGAAAGCAGGCTTTTCCTGTCCTGATGTTTATTTTGTAGATGTAGATAAAATTTCAAATAACAATGTCTTACTTGCGGGTTTTAGAAGAGGTAACGGGATTTTCAAACAAAGCCTTTTTCTTACAAAACCTTTCATCAATGGACTGACAGAAAAAGAGTTAGAGGCAATAATTTTGCGTGAGGTAAGCCATTCAGCATTAAACCACATAAAAAAGAGACTTTTCGTGGGTGTTTCTGCTGTCATTTTAACTGTTGTACTTAGCTCAGTATTGGTTGCTCTGAGCTTGTTTGTTTTTCCACCCGCGATGAGTTCGCTTGTGCGTTTAGTAATACCAGTTTTTGCATTTATTGCCCCATTTTTAACAATTAAAAACACAATTAGAAAGCAGGAGGCGGAGGCGGATTATTACGTTGTGGCCCAATTAGGGATAAGTCTTGCCGCTTTTGCTTCTGCACTTAGAAAAATAGATAACCTTAATCAAGCATCTCTTTTGCACGAGTCAGATAATTCTGTCGGCAGTTTTCAAACAGAAAAAAGGATCGTGTTATTGCGACAAAGATTGGACGAGACAGCGAGTACTGAGAAAAAAACCGAACAAGACGATTTCAAGAAAGCAGCGTAGATTTTACGTCTTAAATAACTCGCAAACTAATTCGATTGAATAATGTCCTGGTTAGTTAGAATGAATGTCATTGTTACGCTCGTATCTATTCCGAACGTTTTATCCGATATTCTTTGAGTTATTAAAATGTTATCAACCATTTCTCCCGGTGCAGGCCGTGGTATTTCTACTGTTATCGTCGTTTTTGATTCTGTACGATGAGAAATTAGAACAGTTGGGTAGAGAGTACTAGATCCGAGAGTTGTATATCTAAATACTTCTTTTCTCAGACTCGTCTTCCGCTTGTTCAAATTGGCTCGGCAAATTTTTGTATCAAAGAAATTACTAAGTGCTTTATCGGTATCTACAGTAGAGTCGCACAAACCAGAATTTCCGGGATGCAGGAGAAATGTCGAAAGTGAGCGAGGCAACGCTTCTTTTGTTTTATCTAAATTGATGAGCTTAATGAGTGCGAGTTGCTTGTCATTTCGAATAACTAGAACTTTCTTACCGCACCGTCTGTTTCTGAATTCAGAATTGTAGCACTCAGAGACTCTTTTGTTTTCATGAGAGTTGAAGCGAAGAATGTCGTTGATAACAAACACTCCAACCACCTCGGCAGGTGGCTTTATGCCGGTTAGCAGAGTTTGATTAGCAAAAGCGAACTGAGAAAAAATCTGTACGACTACGAGAGAAGTAACAACAATCGCGGTTCCTAGTGCAAACAATTTACCATAGTCTTTTTTGCTTTCCGTCTCCATGCAAACCTCCGCTCACGCTCGTAGTTAGTAAAACCTAGAGCAAGGGAAGTGCCAAAAATGTGGAATTTTTAATGAAGTATAACAAGGGGTTCTGCCTGTGGTGTTGTTTTGACCAAAAAATGAAAATGAACACTGTCAAAACATTAGACATCACGAAAGCGATTTTTGATAAAAGCGATACCACCGCCCATAAACAAGGAGAAACAAACAAACGGGATTAGAGAGTATCGTGCGTCAACGACAAGTGGGGCTGTTATCAGTGTGACGTACATGACAAGAAGTACTTGCATCGAGGTGAAGTAGATAATCTGCTTTCTCTGTTTTCCTAAAAAAATTCTGAATATTCCGAGAGTTCCCAGAACGAGGACCGGGCCGACAAATAGAATCAGATAAAACACCGAATCAAACTGTGGAGATAGGCCGTAAGGATAAGGATTGAGCCAGCCTTCGACCCATAGTCGCCATAGCTTAGGAGGGATGGTTGCCATGTAATCAAGGGGATGCTCCTTTATATACGTCCAAAATTCATGATCCATCAGAGCTCTAAGTTGGTTTTGTCTGGTAGGATCCTTTTCGTTGATCAACTTTTGCACTAAATGCAAACTATAGAACGCTCTATTAGATTCTTGGACTCTGAAATCAAGCATAGGCACTTTAATGCTCAGCCACAGCATGAATCTACTAACCTCTGGCTGGGTGACTGAAAACTGACCTGTACTTATCAGGTTTCGAAAACCCCAGAAGATTGGAAGAACGTAAGCAGAAAAGAGGAATACTCCTTTCATTTTTACTTCTGTAATCACGTTTGTTCTTTTTTGCCTCTCAAACAATCGAAAAGCTAAATCGTGAAACACTAAAATTACCGGAAAAAAGAGAAACATCGAGCGGGTTAATGACAATAATCCCAAGAAAACTCCGGACAGAAGCATCTCTCTCATTTTGCGATTGTCCGTTGTCCAGTAATAAAGAAATGCCAAAAAAAGCGTTATTGAAAGGGGTTCCGTGATTGCCGTATTAACATGACCGAACCACATCGGACTGACGGCAACAAAACCGATAGCTAGAACCGGAAAAATGGCGCTGAATCTTTTTGCTAAAAGAAAAAGAATTATAATAGAGATCAGATCTGCAACAGTATTCAGCGCAGTATACGTAACTTCTGAGATCTGTCCGCCCGAGAGCAGGCCGGCAAGCGCCAAAAAAAATGGATAAACAGGTGGTCGGATACGATCGGGGACGCTCTCGACTCCAAAATATCCATTTTCAATCAAATTTCTTGCACATGAAAAATAATGGCCGGCATCGCCTTGTAACGGAAAGTGATAGCGATATGAAAAGATGAGTCTGACTACAAAAGCGAGCGCTAGAAGTAATAAAAGGTATTTTGGTTTTTGAAGAGTTTTTTTTTCATGCAACTTTTTGTTCTTCTACTTCTTCTGGAGCTGACGGTCTGTTTTCAACCCAATTCGAAATATACGCTTCTTGGATATCCGGAAGTTCAGCCGGAAGCTTGGCTATAGTAGGTTTAATCAGATTTCTGAGTAATACCCAAACATAGCGGAATCCGACCTTCCACACCTTTATGCATGAAATCCCTGTTTTTCGTCGGTACTCGTGAGTGGGTACTTCCAGCAGTCGATAACCTCTTCGCAGTGTTTCGAAAACCATCTCTTGTTCGATGGTAGTAATGTTTTCTTTCAGATCCAATTCTAAAAATACTTTACGTCTGATACATCTAAAGCCGTTTTGGCTATCGGTCAGGCGCACGTTAAATCTTTTGCCTATCGCAAGTGTAATAATATGACTTCCAAGTAGGCGTATGAATTCCGTAACAGAGGCAAAAAGTTCATCGCTGCCACCAAGCATCCTGGAGCCGGATACATGGTCCGCGTTTCCATCTAAAATAGGTTGGAGTAGTCTCGGAATATCATGTGGATTGTGAGAGCAGTCAGCGTCTATGAAGAGCATTATATCTCCGGATGCCGATCTCCCTGAGAGTCTGATCGCATCACCTTTGCCTTTTCCGTTGTCATAAACAACTTTCGCTTCATATTGTTCTGCAATTTGGACGGTCTTATCGCTCGAATGGCCATCAACGACGATGATTTCATCTGCATATTTTTTTACTTCGCGGAGAACATAGCCGATGTTTGCTTCTTCATTTCTGGCAGGGATTATTATTGTAATTTTTTGCTCGACCATTTCAAGTATTTATCGGTTTTTTGCTTCATTTCGTTGAATTTGTTTTGCTTATTCCTAAGATTTCGTTTTTCCTTATATTAATGACTAATTCCGAACAGTGTTTTGACCGATTTTACGATTCTCTTGCCCGAAAAATCTTCTTAGGGTGGGTGGATATACGAAAACAGGCGGTTATTACAAAATTTTTCAAAAACAGGTCCGGTCTTAGAGTTTTAGATCTTGGAAGCGGGACCGCCAATATATCGTCGCGGTTAGTTGCGAGTAATAAGGTGTACGCTGTTGATCAAAGCGAGCTGCTTCTTAATCAGGCCAGCAGAAGAGGCGTTATAACTGCTCTTGGTTCTTTCGAAAACATTCCGCATCCTGATTCGTACTTTGATGTTGTTCTGATGATTGATTCGATAGAGCACGTTCCCTCTCGTGAAAAAGCATTTAAAGAAATCAAACGGGTTTTAAAAAAGGATTCAGGAATACTTTTAGTAATTACTCCTTGTTACAACAGTCTATTATGGAATCTGAGCGAATGGTTTGCCGTATGGATTACAAAAAGAGTTTCTTCGGGCCATATCTCACCTTTTACGACTGAGTCATTGGACTACTTCTTAAAATCCAATTTTCATATAGTGAACACAAATAAGCTAAATTTTAAGATGTGGTTTTGGTCTGTTGCCAGTGGGCCTAAACTTTAAGAGCAAGTAGCGCGTCTGCTACTTCTCTTACCGCGCCCCAGCCGCCTTCTGTTTCCGTAACGTAATCGACTTTGTCTTTTACTAATTGGATGGCGTTTGGGACGGTTGCGCTAAACCCTACACGTTCAAGAACCGGGAGATCAAAGAGGTCATCGCCCATATAAGCCATTTCATCGTAAGCAAATCCAGTCTCTTTAGCTATCGTATGAAGCGCATCGAGCTTATTTAGGTCTCCAAGATAAGCATATTTAATTTTAAGTAATTTAACCCTTGCTCGGATGTCGGCACTATCGCTTCCGCTGATAACGCCCACTTCAATCCCAGCTTCTTTTAGAAGACGAATTCCATAGCCATCTTTTATGTGAAAAAATCTGTTCCAACCTTGATCTTTCAGCCAGTAAACACGGCCATCGGTAAGTACCCCATCTACATCAAGGACTAGAATTCTTATTTTTTTTAGTTTTTTGATGAGACTTCTATTTTTTTGCAATTTCATTTTTGACTCGGAAATTGAAGTATTTGTGTCTGTTTGTTCACTACATCACGAATTTCTAAAACCTGTCTGACCAAGGTTCCTACATGTTCGAGAGGAAGTGCATTAGGACCGTCACTTTTGGCTTTTTTAGGGTCTGGATGGCACTCTATGAACAACCCATCCGCTCCGGCGGCTATTGCAGCTTTTGTCAGCGGCTCCAAGTATTCCGGTTTCCCGCCGGTGCTTTTGCCACCTGGTGCGGCCCCCGGTACCTGAATCGAGTGAGTAGCATCGTAAATTACCGATACCCCATAAGATTTTATAGTCTGAAAAGAAATCATATCTACAACAAGAGTGTTGTAGCCAAAAGAGGTCCCTCGCTCTGTGATACAAAACCAATCATCCGATGAAGTACTTCTGTTATTTGATTTTATAAACTCATCTTTGGTCGTTTCTACTTTTTCAATAATATTCTTTGCGTCCCAGGGCGCCAAAAACTGCCCCTTCTTGATGTTTAATCGACGTTGGTGCCTGAGAACGGCGTTTACTCCCGTAACGATCATATCCGTTTGTCGACAAAGAAAAGCAGGGATTTGTATGAAATCTGCAACAGCTGCAACCGCCTCTGCTTGCTGAGGTTGATGAAAATCAGTGCAAATTTGAAGATCGTAGTTTTCTTTGATCTTCGAAAGAATCTTCAGCCCTTTTTCTAATCCTGGTCCCCGAAAGCTGCTTATCGAAGTGCGGTTGGCTTTGTCGAAAGAAGCTTTGAAGTAAAATCGAACAGGAAGTCCTGCTATTTGTCTTTTAAGTTCTTGCGCTACTTCCTCGGCAATTCCCACATCTTCAATTACACACAGTCCTGCAATTAGATCCATTTTCTATCCGATACCCTTAAGGCTTTTCTGCTGTTCTTTTCCTGATTCTTTAGCAGCTTTTACGAACGAAGAGAACAACGGATGCGGCTGCAGCGGCCTGCTAAGAAATTCGGGGTGAAACTGGCAGCCAAGAAACCACGGATGGTTAGGAAGTTCAACCATTTCTACCAGTTCTGAATTTGTTTCTTTGTCTATATGGCGGCCGGAAACAAAGAGGCCCGATTCTTCCAGCTTTGCCCTGAAGGAATTTGCAACTTCAAATCGATGACGGTGTCTTTCAGAAATGAGATCTTTTCCGTAGGCAGAAAAGGCTCTTGTCGGTTTACCGTTATATTTACTTGAAACATGGCACTCGTAGGCGCCCAGTCTCATAGTGCCGCCCTTGTCCGTAACTTGTTTTTGCGATTCCATGATGTTTATTACATTTTGTTTTCCGTCCGGCTTGAATTCAGCCGAATTGGCTTCGGTTAGTCCACATATGTTTCTTGCAAACTCGACAACTGCCAACTGCATTCCTAGGCAAATGCCAAAATAAGGAACATTTTCCGTCCGTGCGTATTCAATAGCTTTAATTTTCCCTTCGATACCCCGTTCTCCAAAACCGCCGGGGACAAGCACGCCATTTACAGAGCGAAGGACGTCAAAGTTGCCTTTTTCGATTTCCTCGGAATCAACGTACACCATATTGACGCGGACGTTGTTAGCAACTCCTCCGTGAATCAAGGCTTCCGAAAGCGATTTATAACTGTCTCTCCAGTCCGTATACTTTCCAACGATCCCGATAGTGACTTCGCCCTTGGGATGTTTTATCTTTTCGATCATTGAATGCCATTTGGAAAGATCAGGTCGGCCTGTCCATATTCCAAGTTTTTCGACCACTTTTTCATCCAGGTGTTCCTCATGAAAATATAAGGGAACTTCGTAGATTGTGCTGACGTCAATAGCACTGAACACTTGCTCGCCAGATACGTTACAGAACAGACCTATCTTATCTTTTACGTCTTTCGGAAGCTTTCGATCAGACCGACAGAGCAGAATATCAGGCTGAATACCGATTTCTCTGAGTTCTTTTACACTGTGTTGTGTGGGTTTTGTTTTAAGCTCCGCCGCCGCGGTAATGTAAGGGACTAGGGTTAAATGAACATAAAGTACGTTCTGGGCGCCTTCTTCATTTTTCATTTGTCTGATTGCTTCAAGAAAAGGAAGGCTTTCGATGTCTCCGACCGTTCCGCCTACCTCTACGATCGCCAAATCTGACTCTGTTGCTGCTTCTCGAATGTGAAGTTTAATTTCATCGGTGATATGCGGGATTACTTGTACGGTTTTTCCTAAATATCCACCGGCCCTTTCTCTTCTTATTACCGCGTCGTAGATTCTACCGGTGGTGAAACTATTTCTTTTTGTGAAATGAGCACTTTGGACAAAACGGGAGTAATGACCCAAGTCCAGATCGGTTTCAGCTCCGTCATCTAATACGAATACCTCTCCGTGTTGAAAGGGACTCATCGTACCCGGATCAACATTAAGATAAGGATCCATCTTTATCATCGTTACTTTGATGCCTCGTTGCTCCATCAACATTCCGATTGAAGCGGCTGCGATACCCTTACCGATGCTTGATAAAACTCCGCCTGTGACAAAGATGTATTTTTTTTGCTTAGCCATATTTGGCCCCACCTTCTAAAATCTTTATTACCTTTTCAAGATCTTCCTGTGTGTCTACTCCGACAGAGGTAAAGTCTGCTTCTGCCATGCCTATGGATATTCCGTTTTCAAGAGCCCTTAATTGTTCAAGCACCTCATACTTTTCAAGAGGGGAGGCAGGAAGGGATGTCAGCCTCAATAAGGTATCGCGCGTATAAACGTAAAGCCCGACATGTTGGCGACAGATATAGCCTTCGTCCTGATCGGGTTCGTTTTTTCGGCTATAGGGTATTGGTAATCTCGAGAAGTAAATCGCACGTTGATTCTTATCTACAATTACTTTTACAACCGACGGGTTCCTCAAATCATCCACGTTCTTGAGCGGGGTCATTACGCTAGCCATTTGGAACCTGCCCGATGTAACAAGTTCGATGGTTTTTTCTATTGCAAGAGGACTCATTAACGGCTCATCACCTTGTACGTTGACATAGACGTCGGCCGGAAGTTTTTTTGCTACAGCGGCTATTCGGTCAGTTCCGCTCGCTATATCCGCTGACGTCATTATTGCGTTGCCGCCAAAACTCTCGACAGCCTCAACCACTCTTTGGTCGTCAGTTGCCACAACCACTTGATTTAGCCCACGAGCTTTTAGTGTTTGCTCATAAACCCATTGAATCATTGGTTTGTTTAGAATCAGGGAGAGGGGTTTCCCGGGAAGTCTAGTAGATGCAAACCGGGCAGGAATAACAGCCGCAACCCTCATGTAGACACAGACTAGAGTAGAGTTATTAGGAGGTCAAGAACGTTATACGAGAAGATCCATATCGGGTTTCCAAATGCCTTTCCATTCTTTCAACCGTACCTTTGGTTTGGTACTTGAATCATCAATGGGGTATTCAATATAGGCGTAAGATAGCCTGGTTCTGGTTCCGTAATCGCTCAGGTCCAGGTTTGTTACTTCATTCCAGGACCCTTCATTGAAATACTCTTTTCCTTCTCTCCATTGCCGGTATCTTTGGATGTGCGTATGACCGAATATCACTACATTGACACTTTCGTTTTCTTCAAGAATCTTAAACGCCAATTTGTCGTAGTTCGGATAAATAGTAACTTCTTTTAGTAAACCAAAAGCCCCCCGGACTCCTTGCACGATTTGGTAGCGTCTTCTGAAAAGAAGAGTGTCAAAAACGAATTTGACGATCTTAAAAATTGTCTTCACGCTCCACAAAAAGTCGTGTGTGAGTGCCCAGAAAACAAAGTTTTGAAAAGGTCGAACCTTATCAACGTGATGCCGTTCTTGCTTTATTTGAGGTAGTAATACGGAAATAAACAATGAGCCCCAGGGGAGATTTAGAACTGGTTCAGGTAGACTCCGGGTAATAAAAGGACGTTTCATGTCCGCTTTAGCGAAACGCTCATACTGTTGCCCATGCTCGATATATATCCCGTCGAATTGATAGGACACATCGTAAAACGTGATGGTCGACCCGCAGGCTTCCGAAAAAACTTTTCGAGGTCCTCGCCAGAGCATCCCTATGTCGTGATTTCCCACTATATATGTAATCGTATGACCGGGGGTGGCTGCAAACCTCTGCAGGGCATGAAACACCCCGGGATGTCCTGCAACTACCCGTTCGACTGCCCGAATCATGCTTCGTTCAGTTATTAAGTGGGTATGAACGCCCCAGCTGTCGATTTGAAGCAGATTCATTATGTCCCCGTTTAAAACGAGTTCAACTTCGGCATCGGCAAAATTTCCTGTTCTATAGTAATGAAGAAACTCGGCAAATTCTCTGTCGTAGACAAAATCCTCGAGAATATTTTGCGAACCGTCCTTATAATAACGGCCCTTACCCATGTGAAAGTCGCTAATTACAAGCTTATGTTTGGGCCGCCTAAGAGCAGAGCTTTCTGAGTCAGCCATGTTGCTCATCCTTATCGGCATTGCTCCGGCCAATTTGGGCTATGAAAACGCTGTTTCTGGTTGTCCTTTTGGCATTGTACATCGCCTGGTCGGCAGCATCGATAATGTCTTTTTTTGTTTTTGCATGTTCAGGAAAGAGTGCGACCCCTATGGAGACGGTAAAGCGGACGTTTAAGCCTTCCCGGCCGAGAAAAGAAGTTTGTTCAACCGATTTCCGAATTCTTTCGGCAACAATTTTCGCTGTTTGAAGATCACAGGGGGAAAGTACGGCAACAAATTCATCGCCTCCATAACGGAATACTGTGTCTGTTTCGCGAACGTATTTTTTTAACTGATGCCCCAATTCGTGGAGAAGTTTAGTTCCGATCAGATGGCCATATGTATCGTTTACTGTTTTGAACTTATCGGCGTCCATGAAAAGAACGGCAAAAGACTTGTTTGCTGGTAGAGCGGCACCGATTTCACGGTCCAAAATATTATGCAGATAGCGAGTGTTATAGAGTCCCGTTGCGTCATCCACATAAACTAGATTTTGGACACCCTTGTATTTTTCAATGTTTTTTCCGGTCAGTTCTATCTGGGCTTTTAGGATTCTGAGCTTACTTTCGAATATCTCAAGCGAGTCGGGTTTTTCTGGTGAAAGGCAGATGCAAAAATAGTCGCGATCTCCCGCACAGTTAAAGCGGAAAACAAAGAGCCCGGGGGTCAATTGTCCTCGCTCGATGAATCTGAATACTTCGTTTCCTTGGACGAGTTTTGGAAGGGGGTTGGACGCTTGAAGGGCAATGTCTAAAATTTCTTCCATCGCCCGGTCGCCTGTTTCGTTGTCGCTGGTGTCGTCAAGCCTGAGTTGATCGTCACCTACGAGGCTGTAAATTGCCGAGTGGTTGGAATTGAGTTCCCGGGAGATATAACTTTTTACTATTCCGAAGATTTTTTCCTCCTCAAGAGACGCCGAAACCATCTGACAGCTATTGATCAGGCTTACGTAGCCAGACGCGCTTTCGTTTTCGCTAAACACCATCTTGCGATCGAGTCCGCGTTTTACCGCAAGCTGGAAAGACTCGAGATTGAATGGTTTTTTGAGATAGTCCTCTGCTCCCATTCTGATCGCCGCAACGGCTTGATCCACTGTTGCATTGTTTGCCATTATTATAACGCTCGTCATTGGACTTGTTCGACGAATTTTTTCTAATACATTCAAACTTTCATTTTCCGGCACTTTTGAAGGGAGATCGATAATGACCAGATGATAATTGGACTTGTTAAACCATTCAAGGGAGCTGTCGGTGCTCGCAATAACATCTACTTGGCAGTCCGCAACCTCTCTAATGAGGTCCGTATAGAGATCGGTTTGTTTTGGGTCTTCTTCGATCAGCAGAAGATTATACTGATGTCGGGCAGCCTTATCGCCCGTTTTCATTGTCTCTCCTCAGGATGCGACGCTGTCTTTATTAGTGTCACTGTTTGTTGTAGCCTCACTGTCCTCATCGTCAAGCAGTCCGCCCGCGAGTTTAATTGCCTGGGCCGCTTTGTTCAGGCGAGCTTTTAATTGAACGCTTAGTTCTCTCTCGCGGCTTAACTGGTCTTGTATCAAATCCATATTGAATTCGAGAAGATCAAGTTTTCGCTTTAGTTCGATTATTTTGTTTTCTCGTGCGGCTATTAACGCTTCTGAATCTTTTTTCATTATTTCGAGACGGTTTTCGAGTTCTTTTTCTCTCACTCGGATTTTCCGGATGTCTGTTCTGACTCTTTCCTTTAGGCGTTCTGTTTCTGCGACCGCTTCTTTAACTTTAGCCTCAAGAACTCTAGCTTTGTCGGTTTTAGCTTTCATCTGAAATTTGTATTCGTCGATTTCAGTTTGTAAAGCTTCCAGTGCGGCTTGTTTTTCTCGTTCAAAATCGCCGATCTTCCGCTCTTGTTCTCCTATTTTATGAGTGAGATCGAGATTGACGGCACGTTCTTGCCGTAGATTTTCATCCAATGTCTGTAAATGTTCTTTGGCACTTTTTAATTGTGCCGATAAAGCGGCGACGTCTTGTTCTCTTAAAAGGAGATATTTTTTTAGAGTTTCGAGATCTGGTGCTTGTGCTGCGCCTCCTGGTACAACTGCGTCACCCAGGGGCTGGGTAAATGCTATTGTTGTTTCGCTCTTCTTACCACTGAACAGATACGGAAGTTCTGATTCAATTTCTTTGTCATCTTGTTTAATCGGTATCTCGACCATTTCCGAGGAAGTCGCGTTAGTGTTTGGTATTTCGATTTCCAATACACCCGGTAATCCTGTTTCAGACATTTCGGGTAAAGGTGGAGGAACTGCGTTACTATTTGATGTAAATTCTAGTTTGGGCTCTTCTGTTTGGGTGTATTCTGCTGCAACTAGTGCTACAGAATTACTGCTAACAGATGGTTCGCCTGCCGCTGTTGGAATTTCGATCAAACTTTCTGTATTTGATGCTGTTCCTAGTTTTTGTCCCAAAACAGCTTCAATTGTTTCGACTAGTTTAGCATTCGGAAAAGGAGATTTAAGATAAGCATTTGCACCATTTGCAGTTTTCTGATGTTCGGCGCATTGTTCATCCAGCCACTTTTCGGTTATCAGAATAATGGGTAAATCGGTATGGTTGGGGTCCGCCTTGATGGCAGAAATAAGATCAACGCCCGGCTGTCCTTGTCCTCCAGCTCCCTCTCTATGTATGACCGCAAGATCAACGCTTGTGCCAAAAAGCTGAAGAATTTGAGTTAGTTCGGCAGCAGTTTGTGCAAACAAAACAGCTGTGTCCCTAGGTCTTAATTGGTCCGCTATTTTACGCCCCGCGTCGACATTGGGGTTAAACAGAGCAATCTTCATCAATATTCTGATCGGCAAAAAAAGTAGCTAAGTTGACGTCGATTTTTCGAAAAGCTAACGTTTTCAAGAAAAAAATAAGCTACAATAGATAACATGGCGGAACATCGAATAAAGTCTCTAAACGATAAAGTATCGGTTCTTGTTTTCAAGGATCATTATACGTCTAGAACTTTTCAGATCCCTTTAAAATGGGTTTCTCGTCTAGGATTCTTCATCGGTCTATGTGTTTTGATCGCTCTTTTCGCTACTCTTATAGCCGTTAAACATTACCACGCGTTGCGTCAGGGTTCGCCAGCGAGGGTTTCAGCAC
>Ga0208375_1002838_pt1 | contig 15578 bp, 10 predicted proteins | sample RifOxyD1_FD_184038 | JGI IMG/M metagenome (GOLD analysis project Ga0208375, IMG submission 184038) | Soil microbial communities from Rifle, Colorado - Rifle Oxygen_injection D1 (SPAdes) | ecosystem: Environmental > Terrestrial > Deep subsurface > Rock core/Sediment | place: Rifle, Colorado... | reverse complement strand
CAAAATGGTGGTGATCGCAGCAGTCAAGGTGGTCTTGCCGTGGTCAACGTGTCCAATCGTTCCTACGTTTACGTGCGGTTTGGTCCGCTCGAATTTTTCCTTAGCCATGTTTCAGTACCTTATCATTCAATAATCAGTTGTTGAAGAACGCGCGGGCGTAAGCCGGGTGCTCACTTCTTGGAAATAATCGCTTCAGCGACGTTTTTCGGTGCCTCGGTGTAGTGCTTGAACTCCATCGAGTAAGTGGCACGACCTTGCGACATCGACCGCAGATCGGTTGAATACCCGAACATTTCAGCCAACGGCACTTCCGCCTTGACCAACTTAACGCCGTTCGCGTCTTCCATGCCCTGAATGATGCCGCGGCGACGATTCAGGTCACCCATCACATCCCCCATGTAGTCCTCTGGCGTCTCAACCTCAACGGCCATCATCGGCTCAAGCAAGACTGGGCTGGCCTTACGCATGCCATCTTTGAAAGCCAGAATCGCAGCCAGCTTGAACGCCAGCTCGGACGAGTCCACATCATGATAAGAACCATCAAACAGGGTGACCTTCACGTCCACTACCGGGAAGCCTGCCAGCACGCCATTGGTCAGCGCCTCTTTCAGGCCCTTCTCGACCGCGGGTATAAATTCACGCGGCACCGTACCACCCTTGATGGCGTCAATAAACTCGAAACCCTTGCCCGTTTCATTCGGGCCCATCTTGATCCAGACATGGCCATATTGACCCTTACCACCCGACTGTTTGGCGTGCTTGCCCTCCTGCTCGACTTCCTTTTTGATCGCCTCACGGTAGGCCACTTGTGGCGCACCAACGTTGGCTTCAACGCCGAATTCACGACGCATGCGGTCCACCAGAATCTCAAGGTGCAACTCACCCATGCCTGACATGATGGTTTGACCGGATTCCTCGTCGGTGCGCACACGGAAAGACGGATCCTCCTGAGCCAGACGGCCCAGCGCAATACCCATTTTTTCCTGGTCAACCTTGGTTTTCGGTTCAACAGCAACGTGAATCACCGGCTCCGGGAAAATCATGCGCTCAAGGATGATCGTGTCATTCAGGTCACACAAGGTATCACCGGTCGTCACGTCTTTCAGACCCACCGCAGCCGCGATATCGCCAGCGTAAACTTCCTTGATCTCTTCGCGCTGATTCGCATGCATTTGCAGAATCCGGCCTAAGCGCTCCTTGCGCCCCTTGACCGAGTTGTAAATGGTGTCACCCGACTTAACCACACCAGAATAAACACGGAAGAAAATCAGCTGACCCACGTACGGATCGGTCGCGACCTTGAACGCCAACGCCGAGAACTTTTCGTCATCAGCGGCATTGCGCTCACCCTGCTCGCCATTTTCCAACTCACCTTTGACTGGCGGAATATCCGTTGGCGCCGGCATCAATTCGACGACCTTGTCGAGCATCGCCTGCACACCCTTGTTCTTGAAGGCCGAGCCGCACATCATCGGCACGATTTCGCTGGCAATGGTGCGCACACGCAAACCGGCAATAATTTCAGCCTCGGTCAGATCACCCTCTTCGAGATACTTGTTCATCATCTCTTCGGACGACTCGGCAGCAGCCTCGACCATGGCCTCACGCCATTTTTTGCAGGTATCCAGGAGCTCAGCCGGAATCTCGCGCAGCTCAAACTTCATTCCCTGGCTGGCCTCATCCCAATAAATCGCCTTCATCTTGACGAGGTCAACAACCCCCTCAAAATTCTCTTCAGCGCCAATCGGCACCTGAATCGGGATCGGGTTGGCTTTCAGACGCAACCGCATCTGGTCATAAACCTTGAAGAAGTCCGCGCCATTGCGGTCCATCTTGTTGACGAACGCCAAACGGGGCACGCCATACTTATTGGCCTGACGCCAAACTGTTTCCGATTGCGGCTGCACGCCGCCCACTGCGCAATACACCATGCACGCACCATCCAGCACACGCATCGAACGCTCCACCTCAATGGTGAAGTCCACGTGACCCGGAGTGTCAATGATGTTGATACGATGCTCGGGGAACTTGCCATCCATCCCCTTCCAGAAACAGGTGGTCGCAGCCGAGGTAATGGTAATTCCGCGCTCTTGCTCCTGCTCCATCCAGTCCATCGTGGCCGCGCCATCATGAACTTCGCCAATCTTGTGCGACACGCCCGTGTAGAACAGGACGCGTTCGGTGGTGGTGGTTTTGCCTGCGTCAATGTGGGCTGAAATGCCAATATTGCGATAGCGTTCGATAGGAGTCGCGCGAGCCACGGTATATACCTGCCAATAATTGCGTTGTGTTTAAACGCGTTAAATACTTAGAAACGGAAGTGCGAAAAGGCTTTGTTCGCCTCGGCCATACGGTGAATCTCTTCACGCTTCTTCACAGCACCGCCACGACCTTCGGCAGCATCAAGCAACTCGCCAGCAAGACGCTGATCCATTGATTTCTCGCCACGCTTGCGCGCCGCATCCTTGAGCCAGCGCATCGCCAGCGCGGTACGACGACTTGAGCGAACCTCGACCGGAACCTGGTAGTTGGCTCCGCCGACACGACGACTCTTCACCTCGACCAGTGGACGTGCCTTGTTCAGCGCTTCACCGAACACCTCCAACGGATCCTTGCCCGACTTCTTGGTGATCTGCTCAAAAGCGCCATATACAATGCGCTCTGCGACCGACTTCTTGCCGCTGGACATGACGACGTTCATGAATTTTGAAACTTCCTGATTACCGAACTTTGGGTCAGGCAGGATTTCACGTTTGGGTACTTCGCGACGACGGGGCATATTCCAGTCTCTCTATCTAATTAGGCTTGTTTCGAGCCGATACAAATCAGGCTTTTTTCGGGCGCTTGGCGCCGTACTTCGAACGCGACTGCTTACGATCTTTTACGCCAGCCGTATCCAGGCTACCGCGCACAGTGTGGTAACGCACACCCGGCAAGTCCTTGACCCGGCCGCCGCGCACCAGCACCACCGAGTGCTCCTGCAGGTTATGGCCTTCACCACCGATGTAGCTGATGACCTCAAAGCCACTGGTGAGCTTGACCTTACACACTTTGCGCAAGGCAGAGTTCGGCTTCTTGGGCGTCGTCGTGTACACACGGGTACACACGCCACGGCGTTGCGGGCAAGCCTTCAAGGCCGGGACCTTGCTTTTTTCCACCGGCGCTTGACGCGGCTTGCGGATCAGCTGGTTAATGGTTGGCATGTCAAAAATTCCGAAAAATTAAGGTGAGCATTCAATTGCTAAAACAAACAGAACGACACCGGCCGCATGTTTGAAGCGGTGTCGTCCAGGATTTAATTGCTTGCACTTCCCGACCCAAACATGTGGCCGGAAAAAGACGCGTGATTCTATTGGAGTACGCAGCCCCTGTCAAGCCACTTCCTGATTCTCCGCTGCGCTCTCTTCGCCACCCATAATCAAATGAGCCGCTCCCATGTCCTCTCCTGCTGCCTGGCGGCGGCGGGTTGAATGGTAGGCGAGGCCGGTTCCTGCGGGAATCAAGCGTCCGACAATTACGTTTTCCTTCAGACCGCGCAGCTCGTCCCGTTTGCCCATGATGGCTGCTTCGGTGAGTACACGGGTGGTTTCCTGGAACGACGCCGCCGAAATAAACGAATCCGTCGACAGCGATGCCTTGGTGATACCCAGCAATACCGGCTCAAACACAGCAGGCTCCTTGCCCGCCGCCAGCATTTCGTCATTTATTTGCAGGACTTCGGAGCGTTCAACCTGCTCGCCGGGGATAAGACCGGTACTACCTGGGTCAACCACGACAACACGACGCAACATCTGACGCACGATGACTTCAATGTGCTTGTCGTTAATCTTCACACCCTGCAAGCGATACACGTCCTGCACTTCATCGGTGATATAGCGGGCAAGGGTTTCAACGCCTTTCAGTCGCAGAATATCGTGCGGATCAAACGAACCCTCGACGATCATCTCGCCTTTCTGAACAACCTGACCATCGTGGGCGGTCACGTGTTTTTCCTTGGTGATCAGATACTCGTGCGCAACACCGTCGACTTCTGTAATGACCAGTCGCTGCTTGCCCTTGGTGTCCTTGCCAAAGGAAACCGTACCGGTCACTTCTGCCAGGATGCCCGCATCCTTCGGAATCCGTGCCTCGAACAACTCCGCCACACGCGGCAGACCGCCGGTGATATCGCGCGTTTTCGAGGATTCCTGCGGAATACGTGCCAGAACGTCGCCGACCAGCACGTCCTGACCGTCTTTCACCGTAATGATGGAGCCGATCTGGAAAGTAATATTCACCAGCGTGTCCATGCCGGCAATCTTGATCTCGTTACCCGCGTCATCCAGCAGCTTGACCTGCGGGCGCAAGCCCTTGCCTGCGCTGCTTGCCTTCCGCTTGGGATCGATGACCACCAGCGTAGACAAACCGGTGATGTCGTCCAACTGCTTGGCAACAGTCACGCCCTCTTCGATATTCTCGAAGCGAACCCGTCCTGCGTACTCGGTAATGATCGGACGGGTATGCGGATCCCAAGTGGCCAGGACTGCGCCTGCCTTGACCTTGGCGCCGTCGGTGACGATCAGGGTTGCTCCGTAAGGGACCTTCTGGCGTTCACGTTCGCGACCACTGTCGTCTGCAATGATGATTTCACCATTACGTGAAATCGCAATCAGATCCTTGCGGGCATTGGTGACATAACGCATCGATGCAGTGTACTGAATCGTGCCGTTTGATTTGGCTTCCAGCTGGCTGGTTGCCGTCGCACGCGATGCCGCGCCACCGATGTGGAAGGTTCGCATGGTGAGCTGCGTACCCGGCTCACCAATGGATTGTGCGGCAATCACGCCGACAGCCTCGCCCGTGTTGACCATGTAACCCCGGCCAAGGTCACGACCGTAGCATTTCGCGCACAGGCCAAATCGGGTTTCACAGGTCAGCGGGGTGCGCACCTTGACTTCATCGATTCCCAAAGCTTCGATATCGTCTACCACGTCTTCGACAAGCAGGGTTCCCGCTTCGTAAACGGTTGCCTGGGTTTCAGGATTGATGATGTCGCTGGCTGCGACTCGACCCAGAATGCGCTCGCGCAACGCTTCGACTACTTCGCCGCCTTCAACCAAAGCTTTCACCACCAAGCCATTCTTGGTGCCGCAATCGTCTTCTACCACGACCAGATCCTGCGTCACGTCAACCAGGCGACGTGTCAGGTAGCCGGAGTTAGCGGTCTTCAGCGCGGTATCGGCCAGGCCTTTACGTGCGCCGTGAGTCGAAATGAAGTACTGAAGCATGTTCAGACCTTCACGGAAGTTCGCGGTAATCGGTGTTTCGATAATGGAGCCGTCCGGCTTCGCCATCAGTCCGCGCATACCGGCCAGCTGACGAATCTGCGCTGCCGAGCCACGCGCACCCGAGTCGGCCATCATGTAAATCGAGTTGAACGATTCCTGATTGACTTCCTTGCCGTGACGATCAGTGACCTTTTCAACACCCAATTGCGTCATCATGGCCTTCGCCACGGCGTCGCCTGCGCGCCCCCAAATATCGACCACCTTGTTGTAACGCTCGCCTTGGGTCACCAGACCCGAGGTGTACTGCGACTCGATCTCCTTCACTTCCGCTTCGGAAGACGCCAGAATCTGGTTCTTCTCGTCCGGAATCAGCATGTCTTTAATTGCAATCGACATTCCCGAACGCGTCGCATAGGTGAATCCGGTATACATCAGCTTGTCCGCCAACAGCACGGTTTCACGCAGTCCGCAACGACGGAAGCTGGCATTGATCAGCCGCGATATTTCCTTCTTCTTCAGCGCACGGTCAACGTAGCTGAACGGCAAATCAGGCGGCAGAATCTCGGACAACAATGCGCGACCCAGCGTGGTTTCGACGCGCTTGACGGTCTCCACGCGGTTCTTGTTTTCATCCAGCGTGACTTCCTTGATCCGTACCGTCACGCGGGCATGCAGCTCCGCTTCGCGGTTATCGTAGGCGCGGCGTGCTTCGACCACATCGGCAAACATCATGCCTTCGCCCTTGGCGTTGACCTTTTCGCGCGTCATGTAATACAGGCCCAGCACGATATCCTGCGACGGCACGATGATCGGCTCGCCGTTGGCGGGTGACAGCACGTTGTTCGATGCAAGCATCAGGGTGCGCGCTTCGGTCTGCGCTTCCAGCGACAGCGGCACGTGGACGGCCATCTGGTCGCCGTCAAAGTCGGCGTTGAATGCCGCACACACCAGCGGATGCAACTGAATGGCCTTGCCTTCAATCAGCACGGGCTCAAACGCCTGAATGCCCAAACGGTGCAGCGTCGGTGCGCGGTTCAACATCACCGGATGCTGGTCGATGACTTCTTCCAGCAGATCCCACACGACGGGCTCTTCGTCTTCCACCATTTTCTTGGCGGCCTTGATCGTGGTCGCCAGTCCCAGCACTTCCAGCCGATTGAAAATGAACGGCTTGAACAATTCCAGCGCCATTTTCTTCGGCAGACCGCACTGGTTCAGCTTCAGTGTCGGGCCCACCACAATCACCGAACGACCGGAATAGTCAACGCGCTTGCCCAGCAAGTTCTGGCGGAAACGACCGCTCTTGCCTTTGATCATGTCTGCCAGCGACTTCAGCGGACGCTTGTTGGCGCCCGTCATGGCCTTGCCGCGACGGCCGTTATCGAGCAGCGAGTCAACCGACTCCTGCAGCATGCGCTTCTCGTTGCGCACGATGATTTCCGGCGCTTTCAGTTCAAGCAGGCGCTTCAAACGGTTGTTGCGGTTAATCACGCGGCGATACAGATCGTTCAGATCGGACGTCGCGAAGCGGCCGCCATCGAGCGGCACCAGCGGACGCAACTCGGGCGGCAGCACCGGCAACACTTCGAGAATCATCCACTCGGGCTTGATCCCGGATTTCTGGAAACCCTCAAGGATCTTCAGACGCTTCGACAACTTCTTCAGCTTGGTTTCGGAACCGGTGCGGCCCATGTCCGCATGCAAGGTCTCAACCACATTCGGCAGATCCAGCGAACGCAGCAACTCGCGAACCGCTTCAGCCCCCATCAATGCCCTGAACTCATCGCCGTACTCTTCGAGCTTGGCGAGATAGTCGTCTTCAGTCAGCAACTGGCCACGATTGAGCGGCGTCATGCCGGGCTCGACCACCACGAAGCCTTCGAAGTAGAGCACGCGTTCGATGTCGCGCAGCGTCATGTCGAGCACCATGCCCAGACGCGACGGCAGCGACTTCAGAAACCAGATATGGGCAACCGGCGAGGCCAGCTCGATGTGGCCCATACGCTCACGGCGCACCTTGGACAGCGTGACTTCAACGCCGCACTTTTCGCAGATCACACCGCGATGCTTGAGGCGCTTGTACTTGCCGCACAGGCATTCGTAATCCTTGACCGGGCCAAAGATCTTGGCGCAGAACAAGCCATCACGCTCCGGCTTGAAGGTACGGTAGTTGATGGTCTCGGGTTTCTTTACCTCACCATACGACCAGGAACGGATTTTCTCCGGCGACGCCAGGCCAATCTTGATGGCGTCGAACTCTTCCTCGTGGGTGGCCTGCTTGAAAATATCTAACAGTGCTTTCATGGCTGTGTCCTCACCCTAAATTAATAACGTTCCAGATCGATGTCGATGCCCAGCGAGCGGATTTCCTTCACCAGCACGTTGAACGACTCTGGCATCCCTGCCTCGATCTTGTGTTCGCCCTTGACGATGCTTTCGTACATCTTGGTACGGCCGTTCACATCGTCCGACTTCACGGTCAGCATTTCCTGCAGCACGTAAGACGCGCCGTAGGCTTCGAGCGCCCAGACTTCCATCTCACCGAAGCGCTGGCCACCGAACTGCGCCTTGCCGCCCAGCGGTTGCTGTGTAACCAGCGAGTACGGGCCGGTGGAGCGCGCATGCATCTTGTCGTCAACCAGGTGATGCAGCTTCAGCACATGCTTGTAGCCGACGGTGACCTGACGATCGAAAGCTTCACCGGTGCGGCCGTCATACAGCGTGACCTGGCCGCCTTCGGGCAAGCCAGCCAACACCAGCATGCGGCGGATTTCCGCCTCGGATGCACCGTCGAATACCGGCGATGCAAATGGCACGCCTTTCTGCAGGTTACGCCCCAACTCGATGATCTCGTCATCGGTAAAGCCATCGATATCTTCGATCTTGCCGGACTGGTTGTAGATCTCCTTGAGGAAGCTGCGCAGCTCTTTGACCATGGTTTTGGTCTGCGCTGCCAGCATCTGGCCGATTTTCTCGCCCAAGCCTTTGGCGGCCCAGCCAAGGTGGGTTTCCAGAATCTGGCCGACGTTCATCCGCGACGGCACGCCGAGCGGGTTGAGTACGACATCGACCGGACGACCATCAGCCATGAAGGGCATGTCTTCGACCGGAGCGATTTTCGACACCACGCCTTTGTTACCGTGACGGCCGGCCATCTTGTCGCCGGGCTGCAGGCGGCGTTTGACCGCCAGGTAAACCTTGACCATTTTTTGCACGCCGGGCGGCAGTTCGTCGCCTGCGGTCAGCTTCTTCTTCTTCTCTTCAAACATCGCATCGAATTCGATGCGCTTCTGGGTCAGGCTGTCCTTCAACCCTTCTACTGCGCGACTGGCTTCGTCGTCGGCGAGGCGGATGTCGAACCAGTCATGGCGATTGACCGACTCCAGGTAATCGTTGGTGATTTTGCTGCCTTTGGCGAGCTTCTTCGGACCGCCGTTGGCCACCTTCAGGTGCAACAGCTTTTCCAGACGCGCAAACGTGTCGTCTTCAACGATACGCATACGGTCGGTCATGTCCTTGCGGTATTCAGCCAGTTGCGTGTCGACAATCGACTGCGCGCGGACATCACGCTCGATGCCTTCACGGGTGAACACCTGCACGTCGATGACCACGCCGGACATGCCGGACGGCACCTTGAGGCTGGTGTCTTTCACATCGCTGGCCTTTTCGCCAAAGATGGCACGCAGCAGCTTTTCTTCCGGGGTCAGCTGGGTTTCGCCCTTAGGCGTAACCTTGCCGACCAGCACATCGCCGGCTTCGACTTCTGCACCGATCGCAATAATGCCGGACTCGTCCAGACGACCCAACTGGCGCTCGGCCAGATTGGAAATGTCACGGGTGATTTCTTCCGCGCCCAGCTTAGTGTCACGTGCCACCACCGAGAGTTCTTCGATGTGGATCGAGGTGTAGCGGTCTTCAGCCACCACCTTCTCATTGATCAGGATCGAGTCCTCGAAGTTGTAGCCGTTCCACGGCATGAAGGCGACCAGCATGTTCTGCCCCAGCGCCAGCTCGCCCATGTCGGTCGAAGCGCCGTCAGCAATGACGTCACCGCGCGCAATCATGTCACCCACCTGAACCAGCGGACGCTGGTTGATGTTGGTGTTTTGGTTGGAACGGGTGTACTTGATCAGCGAGTAAATATCCACGCCAACTTCACCTGCACGCGCTTCTTCGTCGTGCACGCGAATCACGATCCGGCTCGCGTCAATGTAATCGACACGTCCGCCGCGATGCGCGGTCACCACCGTACCGGAGTCGACCGCAGCAGTGCGCTCAATGCCCGTGCCGACAAATGACTTTTCGGGACGCAGACACGGCACCGCCTGGCGTTGCATGTTCGAGCCCATCAGGGCGCGGTTGGCGTCGTCATGCTCAAGGAAGGGAATCAGCGAAGCGGCAACCGACACGATCTGCGCCGGCGCAACGTCCATGTATTCGATGCGGTCAGGCGTCGACAGCGTAAATTCGTTCTTGAAGCGGCACGACACCAGGTCATCCTTGAACTGGTTCTTCGCATCGAGATCGGCGTTGGCCTGCGCGATCACATACTTGCTTTCCTCAATCGCCGACAGGTACTCGATTTCGTCGGTGACCTTGTTGTCGATCACTTTGCGGTAAGGCGTTTCAATGAAGCCATACCAGTTGGTGCGGGCATACAGCGCAAGCGAGTTGATCAGGCCAATGTTCGGGCCTTCCGGCGTTTCAATCGGGCAGACACGGCCATAGTGGGTCGGGTGCACGTCGCGCACCTCGAAACCCGCACGCTCACGCGTCAGACCGCCCGGTCCCAAGGCCGAAACACGGCGCTTGTGGGTAATCTCGGACAATGGGTTGGTCTGGTCCATGAACTGCGACAGCTGGCTCGAACCGAAAAACTCCTTGATTGCAGCCGACACCGGCTTGGCATTGATCAGGTCATGCGGCATCAGGTTGTCCGACTCGGCCTGCCCCAGGCGCTCGCGCACTGCACGCTCAACGCGCACCAATCCGGCACGGAACTGGTTTTCTGCCAGCTCACCCACCGAACGCACACGGCGGTTACCGAGGTGATCGATGTCATCGACTTCGCCGCGACCATTACGCAGATCCACCAGAATCTTGATTACGGCAACAATGTCTTCAGTCGACAGCGTACCCAAACCCGTCAGCTCATCACTGCCAATGCGGCGATTGAACTTCATGCGACCCACAGCCGACAGGTCGTAGCGCTCGTCATTGAAGAACAGGTTGGTGAACAGCGTGTTGACTGCATCCTCGGTGGGCGGCTCGCCCGGGCGCATCATGCGATAGATCGCAACCTTGGCAACATATGCGTCAGCGGCATCATCTGCCCGCAAGGTCTGCGAGATGAACGCGCCCTGATCCAGCTCATTGGTGTACAGCGTATTGAACTTGTCCAATCCTGCCGCGGCCAGTGCAGTCAACAACTCTTCCGTGATTTCATCGTTAGCGCGCGCCACCAGTTCGCCAGTGGATTTGTCCACCACATCGTGTGCCAGCACACGACCCACGACGAACTCGGCAGGCACGGCCCATTTCTTGACGCCAGCGGCTTCCAGTTCACGGATATGCTTGGCGGTGATGCGCTTGTCCTTGGCTACAATGACATGATCATCCTTGCCGCAAATATCAAAACGCGCCAATTCGCCACGCAGGCGCTCTGGCACCAGTTCAAACTGGATTCCCTGGGTGTTGATGTAGAACGTGTCCTTACTGAAGAACGCATCCAAAATGGTCTCAGGAGTGTAGCCCAACGACTTCAGCAAGATGGTGACCGGCATCTTGCGGCGGCGGTCAACCCGGAAAAACAGAATATCCTTGGCGTCAAACTCAAAATCCAGCCACGAGCCGCGGTAGGGAATCACGCGAGCCGAGAACAGCAATTTGCCAGAGCTGTGGGTTTTGCCGCGGTCATGCTCGAAAAACACACCCGGCGAGCGGTGCAGCTGCGACACGATGACACGCTCGGTACCATTGATGACGAAAGAACCTGTCGGCGTCATGAGCGGAATTTCGCCCATGTAGACTTCCTGTTCCTTGACTTCCTTGATCGTCGGCTTCGAAGCTTCCTTGTCCATAATGACCAGGCGCACCTTGGCGCGCAAGGGAGCACAATAGGTCAGTCCGCGCTGCTGGCACTCCTTGATGTCGAATACCGGCTCGCCAAGAAAGTAGCTGACATATTCCAGTCGCGCATTCTTGGAATGGCTTTCGATCGGAAAAATAGAGGTGAACGCGGCCTGCAGACCTTCGTTCAAGCGCTCATCGCGCGATCGGCCTTCCTGCAAGAAAGCACGATAGGACTCAAGCTGGGTCGCCAGAAGAAAAGGCACCGGTAGGGTGTTGGTCCGGCTGGCAAAGCTCTTGCGCAGACGTTTTTTCTCGGTAAAGGTATAAGCCATGGAGTCTCCTTGACGATCAGGGGCAGGCCGGTACGTGGGCTACGTACCGCGCGATGTGAGGCACACGCAAAAAGCAAACGACCCGGAAGCCGATTCCGGGTTCCGGGTATTTGCTGCTTGCGTCTGCTGCGGGTTTCCCCGCAACACACCACCTAAACAAATGTGGCGAAATAAATGCGTCACCGGAAGCAGGCGACGCGCTTGCGCGCGCCGCCCTGATTACCGTTGACTTATTTGACGTCGACGTTAGCGCCAGCTTCTTCCAGCTGTTTTTTCAGCGCGTCGGCATCAGCCTTGGACACGCCTTCTTTCACAGCCTTGGGAGCGCCGTCAACCAGATCCTTGGCTTCTTTCAGGCCCAGACCCGTTGCAGCACGCACAACCTTAATGACTTCAACTTTCTTGTCGCCAGCAGAATTCAGCATCACGGTGAATTCGGTCTGCTCTTCGGCAACAGCAGCGCCGCCAGCAGCAGGGGCAGCAACAGCGACTGCAGCAGCAGCAGCGGACACGCCAAACTTCTCTTCCATTTCCTTGATCAGCTCGGACAGATCCAGAACGGTCATGCCAGCGATTGCGTCAAGAATTTCAGCTTTAGAAACAGCCATGTGTATTACTCCTGTCAATTGTGCTTCAGATTAAAAACAATATCGTCGAACGGGTTGTCGACAAGCTGCCAGCCAATGGCTTAAGCAACCTGCTTGTCGCGCACCGCAGCGAGTCCGCGAACGAATTTGGTCGGCACTTCATTAAGCGTGCGAACAAATTGCGTAATCGGAGCCTGCATCGTGCCCAAGAGCTTGGACAACAGCTCATCACGGCTGGGCATGCTGGCCAGATTCCCCACATCCTTGGCGGACATGATGAAATTGGGCATGGCACCTGCCTTGACGACAAACTTGTCGTTGGTCTTGGCGAACTCGTGCATCACCTTGGCGGCGGCAACCGGGTCCTTGGACATGCCATAAGCAAGCGGGCCAACCATCTGGTCAGCCAATCCTGCAAACGGGGTATCCGCAAACGCGCGGCGCACCAGCGTATTTTTCAATACACGCAGATAGACGCCTTCCTTGCGTGCGCTTGCGCGCAGCTTGGTCAGGTCTTCCACCTTGATGCCACGATATTCGGCAACTACAACCGTCTGAGCAGTTGCAACTTGCGCAGCAACTTCAGCAACGACGGCTTTCTTTTCTTCAAGATTCAGACTCAAGGTCTTACCTCCTTCTCAGTTACGGAACACTCCCCGCTTGTGTCCACGGGACGCTCCGGCTGGCGGCCTTGACAGGAAAATCCTGCTCGGGAACACCATCTGCGTAGGTTCAGCTTGATGCAAACAGAGGACAGACAACCGTCACCCATTCACACTCGGCCCGACTTAACTCCTCGCGGAGGCCTACGGTCTTTGACAACTCGTCAGCCCAGACAGCAGACCAACGACCCAAAGTTCTTTCAGACACCTCTTGCCGAGATGCCTGATATTCAAATTACGCAGTAACGCTGGCCTGATCGACACGCACACCCACGCCCATGGTGCTCGACACCGACAGACGCTTGAAATAGACACCCTTGGAACTCGCGGGCTTGGCGCGCTGAAGCGCATCCATCAGCGCAGCCAAGTTTTCTTTCAGGTCTTCGACTGCAAACGAAGCGCGACCGATGGTGCAATGCACGATGCCGCCCTTGTCGGTACGGTATTGAACCTGACCCGCCTTGGCGTTTTTAACCGCACCGGCGACATCAGGCGAAACCGTGCCCACCTTAGGGTTTGGCATCAGACCACGCGGACCCAGAATCTGGCCCAACTGACCGACCACGCGCATGGCGTCCGGCGTTGCAATCAGCACGTCGAAATCCATCTTGCCAGCTTTAATCTCAGCAGCCAGATCCTCGAAACCAACGATGTCGGCACCGGCATCTTTAGCCTTTTGCACGTTGTCGCCCTGCGCAAACACCGCCACGCGTACCGTTTTGCCGATCCCCTTGGGCAGCACAACCGCGCCGCGAACCATCTGGTCTGATTTACGTGCATCAACGCCGAGGTTGATTGCAATATCGATCGACTCATTGAACTTGGCGGTAGCCGCTTCTTTAACCAGACCCAGCGCATCAATCACCGGATAGTTGCGGTTGCGGTCAATCTTCTCTTTTAACGCACGCAGGCGCTTGGATGTATTAGCCATGTCAGACCCCCTCCACGACGATGCCCATGGAACGGGCTGTGCCTGCAATGGTGCGAACCGCTGCGTCCATATTGGCTGCAGTCAGATCAGGTTCTTTCATCTTGGCAATTTCTTCCAGCTGGGCGCGGGTAATCGTTCCCACTTTGTCCAGATTCGGCTTGGCGCTACCCTTGTCGAGCTTGATCGCTTTCTTGATCAAGACCGTCGCAGGCGGCGTCTTCATGATGAAGGTGAAACTCTTGTCCGCGAATGCGGTAATCACCACAGGAATCGGCAGACCGGGCTCCATGCCTTGGGTCTTGGCGTTGAACGCCTTGCAGAACTCCATGATGTTCAGTCCACGCTGACCGAGCGCGGGGCCAATTGGGGGCGAAGGATTAGCCTTGCCCGCCGGGACTTGCAGCTTTACATAGCCGACAATTTTCTTTGCCATGATGGCTCCTGATAAATGAGTACCAACGCGCTTTGGGTCACCCTACTCGCGCTCCTCTCCGGCTTAGCCGGACACCCACCCCAATTTAACGCCGGGGCGGTACTAAGCTAGCGGACCTACGCCCGCACTAGCTCTTTTCGACCTGACCGAACCCCAATTCAACAGGAGTCGCCCGACCAAAAATCATTACCGACACGCGCAACTTGCTCTTGTCATAGTTCACTTCCTCAACGTTGCCATTGAAGTCAGTAAACGGCCCATCAATCACACGCACCGTCTCGCCCACCTCGAACAGAATCTTGGGCTTGGGCTTTTCAACGCCCTCACGCATCTGATCCATGATCGATTGCACTTCCTTTTCAGAAATGGGCGCAGGCTTGGTAGCCGTACCGCCAACAAAGCCTGTCACCTTGGGCGTACTCTTCACCAGGTGCCACGTATCGTCATCCATTTCCATCTGCACCAGCACGTAGCCAGGGAAGAACTTGCGCTCGGCGGTCTTCTTCTGACCCCCCTTCATCTCTACCACTTCTTCCACCGGCACCAGGATTTCGCCAAAGCGATCCTTCATGCCCGCACGCTCAATACGCTCAATCAAATTGCGCGCAACGCTTTTCTCGAAGCCAGAGTAGGCATGAACCACATACCACCGCATACTCAACTCCCTTGTCCCAAAGCCAGCTTGACCAGCCACAGCAAAATGCTGTCCACAGCCCACAAAAAGAGCGCCATCACAACTACAAAAGCCATGACCACACCCGTCATCTGAACGGTTTCCTTGCGCGTCGGCCAGACAACCTTCTTCGCCTCATCGCGCGCATCCAGCGCAAAGCGGAAGAAACGCTTGCCCGGCAAGGACATTCCGGCAACCACACCTGCCAGCACCAAACCCGCGACCACGGACAAAACCCGCGCCACGGCAGGCGCGTCCGCAAAAAAATAAAAGCCGGCCAATCCTGCGATGACCAGCAATACCGCTACCAGCAGCTTGATTTTGTCAGCCATGAATGCTGTACGCCTTAAGGCTTATCCTGTGGCAGGCCAAGAGGGTCTCGAACCCCCAACCTTCGGTTTTGGAGACCGACGCTCTACCAATTGAGCTATTGGCCTGTATTACTCAAGGGCGGAGCAAGCTTGCGCCTACCCCGCCCGCCGGCTACAAAAGCCCGGTCAATTAACAATCATTCTTCGATTTTCGCCACAACGCCCGCGCCAACAGTACGGCCGCCTTCGCGAATCGCGAAACGCAGGCCTTCGTCCATCGCGATCGGCTGGATCAGCGAGACTTTGATGC
>Ga0208375_1002836_pt1 | contig 15583 bp, 10 predicted proteins | sample RifOxyD1_FD_184038 | JGI IMG/M metagenome (GOLD analysis project Ga0208375, IMG submission 184038) | Soil microbial communities from Rifle, Colorado - Rifle Oxygen_injection D1 (SPAdes) | ecosystem: Environmental > Terrestrial > Deep subsurface > Rock core/Sediment | place: Rifle, Colorado... | reverse complement strand
ACTTGGACTTGTTCAAGCAGAGTTGATAGGGTAGATGATGAATTATTAAAGATTATGAAAGATAGTGGTTGTAATTTTATTGCTTATGGTATTGAATCTGGAAATGATGAAATTTTAAGAAATATGACTAAAAATATAACAAAAGAAATGGTAAGAAGAGCAATTAAGGCAACTAACAAAGCAGGTATACCAATTAGAGGTTATTTTATGGTAGGATTGTGGGGAGATAATAAAGAAACAATTCTAGATACTATTAATTTTGCTAAAGAACTTGATTTAGATATTGCTACTTTTACTATGATGGTACCCTTGCCAAACACTCTTGATTACAAAAGAGCTTGTGAACAGAATAATTTTACTAGGGAATATTGGAAATTTAGAATGTTTCCAGAATTCAATTTTTTAGAAGAGCCTATATATCTTCCTGGAAATATGAATAAAAAAGAATTAATAAAACTACATAAAAAAGCATATCATTCTTTTTATATTCGGCCAAAATTTATAATTAACCAATTAATAAAAATACATTCTATCAAGGATATAAAAAGGCTAATAGCAGGAGCAAAAACTATTTTAAAAATATAAGGAAATATTTTTAATAAAATATCTTAACTAAAAATGAAAATATCAATAATTATCCCGTGTTACAATGAGGAGAAAAGGATAGTTAAAACTCTAGAGAAAATAAAGAGGTTTATTAAAAAAAGAAAAGAAAAATTTGAAATTATTGTGGTTGATGATGGAAGTAAAGATAAAACTATTGAGATTGTAAAAAATTTTAATTCAAAAATAAAACTAATTGAAAATGAAAAAAATTTTGGAAAAGGAGCTTCTATACGCAATGGTATGAAAGCAAGTAAAGGAGATATTTCTTTATTTATGGATGCAGATTCTTCTACAGAAATATCTGAGCTTGAAAAATTTTTACCTTATTTTAAAGAATATGATGTTATAATTGGTTCAAGAGCTCTATCTCAAAGTGAGGTTATTGTCCCTCAAGGGGTTATTAGGAGAAATATTGGATTCTTAGCACATAAACTTATAGATCTTGTTCTCCAAACAGATATAAAAGATACTACTTGTGGTTTTAAAGCATTCAATAAAAAATCGCGTGGGATTCTATTTACAAAACAGCTTAATAACGGTTGGGGATTTGATTATGAAATTATTTTTTTAATAAATAAATTAGGATTCAAACTTAAACAAGTCCCAGTAATATGGAAAAATGATAGTGCAAGTAAAGTTACATTCAGGGGGTATCTTAAATCATTAATTGAACTCTTTATGATTCGGTTAAATGATCTAAAGGGCAGATATAATTAATCATTGATTCTTTAGGGGAAGCCTAAAAATAAGTTCTTAAATTTTAGATAAAGTATAATTCCACTTTGAATTTATTTTATGTTCTTCAAGATTAATTTTTTCAAATTCTTTATTTGAAACTTTTTGTTTTAATTCATAAATATTCTTATCCATCTTTGCTTTTATTTTTAATCCCTTTCTAGTTTTTGTTCCTTCAATTAAATTAATAATCACTTCATAATTTATTAAGGGTTTTCCTCTCCAATTCATGCTAATAAATGAAAACATTTTATGCTCTATTTTATTCCACTTGCTTGTCCCGGGCGGAAAATGACAGACCGTAATTTTTAATCCTGTTTTATTTGCAAATTTCTGTAAATAAAATTTCCATAATCTACTACGACTTGCATTGCTTCCTCCACCATCTGCGCAAATTAATAATTCTTTAGTATTCGGATAATTTTTCTTTCCAATTTTATTCCACCATTGTCTAATACTCTCTACAGCAAATTCAGATGTATTGTGGTCAATTCCAACATTAACAAATCCATTATTCATATTAATATCATAGATTCCATAAGGAATTGCTTTACCTTTAGCTAAAAACCAAAAATCATAAACATTAACTATTTCGGCCTTGCCTTTTTTCATCCATTTTCTTCCAGAATTCTTAAAATCACCGACGAGTTCCTTCTTTTTTGCATCAACTGAAATTACAGGCACATTTTTCTTCACAAATATTTTTGCTGTTTCATTAATATATCTAAATTGTGAATCTCTTTCTTCTGAACTTCCACTTTCTTTTGATTTAATATTTGCTTGAAGGCTATAACCGAGTTGCTTTATTATTCTCCCAACACTATCTTCAGAAATATTTTTATTTTTAATTCTTAGTTCATCTGCAATTGTATAAGTTGACTTATTAGTCCACTTTAATTTGCCCATAGGGTCTCCTGCAGTGTTTTCTTCTAAAATATATTCAATTTCTTTTCTTATTTCAGGATTTTTGTCTGCAATTTTCTTTCTTCCACCGCCCTTTTTTCTTAATCTTCCAATTTTATTTTTTATATTTTCTTCAGATTTTATCTCTCTTATCCCTTTTCTGATAGTGTCCATAGCTCTACCAGTAATTTTATTTATCTTAGAAATCCCACCCCAACCTTCTTCTATCGCCCAAAGCCCGAGATAATTTCTTGAATCAACTTCATTAAGACTAGAAAGATATTTCAATTTTTGTCTTACTAACTCTGCCTCTTTTTCCATTCATTATTTAGGAAAAGGGTCTATTTAAACTTTACTAAGTTATTTTGCGGTAAGCTCTTAACTGCAATTTTATTACACCTGTATTTTTTTCCTTTTCACTTTCTTTTTCATTAAGATATTTTAATTGCAAAACTGCAACTGGCAATCCTCCAGCGCACTTTTCAGAATTAGAATTAGTTGCACATTTAGGAATCCATAAATCATTAAATTTAATATGGATATTTCCATCTTTAATTTGTGCTGTTTGACTCATCTGAAATTTAAATTTTTCATCAAAATTTGCAAAGATATTTGGTTTATTGCAGTCTTTAGCGCAATTATCATAACATTTTGCAAGTTTAGGTTCGCATTTTTTACCCTGTTCGCATGCTTCAACTGAACATATCTGCCCTTCTCCTGATTCACAAATACCATTTCCGCAAACAGGACTAGAAATAACCTCGCCAGAACAATCATTAGATACACTAAAACTATTTATTCCACATTTAGTTAGATTAGAATCCTCAATAATTTTACAGTGTTCATTACAAGATTTTTCTGCATATTTTTTCCACACTTCTGCAGGCTTACAAGGATTTCCTTCTTCATTTGTTGCAGAACTTCCAATTATTCCATCATAACATTGCCAAGAAGCGCTTTTATACCAAGTATTATAGGTAAAAATTTTTTCTTCTATAGATGTTGTAGATGTAGATTCTTGTTTATTATCTTTACATCCAAATTTAGCATATTCATTCTCTCCATCTATAATAGTATAGACATAACCTCCACAAGAACTTTTCCAATTTATTGATTGTCCTTTTGTTCCAACAACATCAATAACACAAGAACCTTTTCCACTGCAACTTACTCCACCACTGCCTTTATAATCCCTAGCATAACACTCTTGAATTAAATTAGTGCTGTCAAAAACACACGTAACCTGCTCTTTTACTAAAGGTGTTTCTATAGTGCATTCTCCTTCTTTATATGAAACTCCGGCATTTTTTGCTATGCAAGCATTACAATAAGTTTTTCCATCACTTCCGCAAACAAAATCACTGCAATCTTGTGTGCAAACTAAAGGTTCTTGAGCAACAGAAGAAATTGTAACTTCTTGAGATGTCGCTTCTTGAGAAGTAGTAGAATTTTCTTGAGAAATATCAGAAATTTCTTCTGCATAAACTCCAACACCTGCAAGAATCATAATTACAAATAAACTTAAAATCAAACATCCTAAAATCAAAAAATCTTTTTTCATTTTCCTTTCACTTTTCCTTTCAATTTTACCAACCACTAAAATTATTAAAATAAAATACTATATAAATCTTTTTCTAATTTTTTACATTCACTTTTTCTTCTTTTTTGCCTTTGGTTTTGTTTTGCATCCGCAACATCCGCACATTTTTTCACCTCGTTTAATATAAAACTCATTTATTTTTATAGTTTTTGGGAATCATACTTGAGCTAATTTATTTAATTCCGATTGTATTATAGCGGGCATAATTATCCAAACCAGAATATATAAAATAAACCAAAGTAAAGTATTATCATCTTTCTTTACTTTTGTAGCAAAACCCTCACAATATTTATACACCCAATAAAGATTTGCTATTGGAACAATTAGTAACCAACCTGTAGGTATTTCTGCTCCTAAACTATTTAGTTCATTCTTTGTTGAAACCATCCAATAAATAGCATAAATGCCTAAAGTTATTATTGAAAACAAATACACTAAAAATATATTTCGATGTTTTACCATTTTATCCTCATTTAATATAAAACTCATTTATTTTTATAGTTTTCGATTTCATCTTCCTAAAATTTTTCTAACCTCTTCATTAAAGCTTTTTGCTCTGTTTAAAGAAGTCTCTGCTTTATTTTTCATAACAATTTCTCCAGTTTCATAAGTAAATCTTGCTCTTTTTTCTTTTTCATTTGAATAATCGCTTATCATCTCTTTTGCTTTTTCCTTTCCAAGCACCTCAGAAGATTCTTCTTGAGCATTTTCAAAATCATCAATAAAATGTTTTTCTAATTTCCCAGTTGAATAAAAATAATAAACCAGAGCATTAAAAACTAGAAAGTGAATTGACTCGTCTGATTTTATTTTCATTCCAATGCTCCCTAATAATGCTCTTGCCATATAAAACCTGGAGTAATAACTTGAATTTATTACCCATAAGAATCCATTAAAATTTGGCATCCCAAGAGAGCTTTTAGTTTTTTCATTTATAGAAATATCAAATAAGATTTTTGCAGAATCTAAAGAATCTTTTGCATTTTTAATAAAAAAATCAGCATACTTTGAATCTTTAGTTTTTACTATTAACCCTTCAGCGATATTTTTGATTGCATTCATTTTAATCTCTTCTATTTTTTTATCTTCTAGCATTTGACAGAATTTTATAATAGTTTTCCCATCCAAAAACTACTAAATGCCTATTTAAAGATTCATTTAAGATATTTATTTGCTCTCTTTTTGAAAACATTTCATAAGCGCTTTCCTTGCTTAAAGTATGCAAATCTATCTTAAAAGAAAAATTAGAAGCAAGATTTTTAATAATTTTTTCAGTTTGTTCAATCTTGATTGGATTATCTAAAATTAGAATTATATCTAAATCATTAAATTTCTTTTTTTCTATAAATGAACCAAATATTAAAAATATAAAAAAATCTTCTCTTATTTCTTTTAAACAATCTTTTATAAATAAAGAAACAGATTTTTCTTTTACTATAGAATTTTTAGCTCTTATTGATTCTATAAAAGAAAGTTCTGCAAAATTTTCTCGATAATTAAGTGAAAGCAATTTTTTTTCATCTAGAAGAATAAATTTATTTTTTATTAGTTCTGGCATTGAACGATGAATTAAGGCATAAGGTTTTTTTAAAATTTTAGAAATTTCATTTATACTAAATCTTTTATCAATCTTTGATACAAGTATTTTCATTATTTCTATTTGTGTTTTTGTCAGCATCTTTTAATTGGAATTTTATAGATTATCTCTTTTTAGGTATAAGACTATATCTTTTTAGTTATATTTAAAGTTTTTGGTTTTATGAGTTTTAAATATAGTAACATGCCCCACGAAACCTTAACCAACCCAAAGGGGTTTTAAAATTAAAACCACTTCCCCAAATCTATTTGTTTGGTTTCCTCTCTGCCAAAAATAGATTCAATATATTTCTTTGTGAGTTCTATATTCTGTTTAACATAAACAGGAACATCATAATTCTTCGCAAGATTAATTGTTGCATCTAAATATTTAATAATTCCTCCTTCTGAAATTGTAAAAATAATTTTTCCACTGCATTTAGTGCATTTGCCAGCTAAAGGAGGCCTTCTAAACTTTGAATTGCATTTAACGCACCTAAATCCTTGCATAGAAAACTTCCTCAAATTACCTCTTATATCCCTTATAAAATGTCTTTCAATAATAAGGCGCGCAACTTCTCCAACATCAACAGCCCTTGTTTTTTCAACAAGCTCCATTTCTTTTGCAACCTTATCCTGCATAGTCGGCAATTGTTTATATGAAGAACACAAACATCCTTTATTAAAATCATTAGTCTCATGTGTATATCCAATATTAATAAAAACATCTTCATTATTTTTTATTCTTTTTTTAACATTTGGAATATCAATTTCAGAGGAATGTAATTTTTTCTCAGCTTTTTCATATAATTCAAGAGGATATTTATTAACTAATTCAAAATCTAAAATCTGATCATCAACTTCTCCAGCAACAATTCTTCCATTTAAAACTAAAGGTGCATCCTGCGTTCCTCCTCTATGAGAAGGTAAAAATTTCTTTGAAAAATTAATCAGCACATCTAATAACAACATGCTCGCAGCTTCGTCTCCGTCACAATTAAAATTAACAATCGAATTCGAAACAACTAAATGATTATTAGTATTGACATTTAAACAATAACTTTCCTTTTCACTAACTAGCTCTATAGAAATAATTTTGTCATAGACAAAATTATCATCATATTCTATTTTCATACCACGGGGTTTAATAAGATGATATTTTTTCAGAATATCATTCTTTCTTTTTGATAAAAATCCAATTTGATTAAATTTATTAACAAAATCAGATCCAATAATAATTTTAGTTATTTTAAATTTAGGAAGTTTTTTAGATTTATTTATATAAAACTGCTTGACTTTGGGTCCTGGTTCTTTTTCATATTCATATCTTTTTGCAAAAATACCAAATCTTGCCAAACAAAACTCTAAATCATGCAATAGCCCCTCACTAACACTATCGCAACTTACTTTCATTCTTTCTCTTTCAGCAGAACCATCTCCCTCAAAGTATCCTCTTAAAATACAGGCTAATTTTTTCAAAGGAAGATTTAAAAAAAGAAAAGGAATTCTTTTTTCCTTTGCATTGCTTCCAGCTTCAAGAATCTTAGAAAAAAATAAATATAAAATTTTAGATGAAAACGTAACTCTATCTTTTTTATTCTCGCTTGGTTTTAATCCAAAATGTTTTTTCATAACGATTTTGATAAATTCACTTATTTTATCTTCACAAGAGGCAATGTAAACTTGATTTAATCCTTTTTTTCCTAAAATGCTTCTTGAATATCCTTCTGCAACATATAATCCAATCACTTCTAACAAATCTTTATTTAAATTAATAATAATTGGGATAGAAACATTATCTCTTTTAGCGGAAATTTTGCCTTTTTTATAAATTTCTTTTTTTAATTTTTCATTTAAGGACAAAACAAAATTAGCCGGATAACTATCTCTTATATTAAAATTCTGAAATTGTTTTCTTGTAATTTTCAAACTATTAAGGATTCTTCTTAAATCCTCCTTTTCAAGTTTATTAATGATTTCTTTAATTTCCCTTACCATTAAATTTTCCTTCTTTAATTCTTCCAAAAGATTAATTTCTTTCAAATCTCTTGGGGCAAGATTTATTTTATAAATTAGAGGAAGTTTATCTCCAATTTTCAAATCAGAAGCTCTTTTTTTAATTCCATTAATTAAAAATTTATGATTTTCAGTAACTTTTATTTTTTTTCCTAAAGAAGTTTTAATTTCTAATATCGGCATTTTTGTATGTTTAGTAAAAGTATTTATTTTAACTTCGGAAATATTTTTATCAAACCCTAAAGTCTGAAAATTTTCTGCATTTATTTCTTTAGTTCCGCATCCATCAACTATTTTTTTGGGATTTAATTCTTCAACAATCTCTCCTATTTTTCTGATTTTCCATCTATCACCTATTTTTATTGGAAGATAGGTTCCAAAATCAAAGCAATCTCTTCTCATCGCTGCATGCATATAAGGACTTGCAAGCAAACCCTGAACTTTTGAAAAACCAATAATTCTTGAAATAACTCCTGCGCAATTATGAGGAGCCATGCAAACACTTAAATGCCCAATTAAATCTTCTCTTTTTTTTATGCTGTAAAACGGAGGTAAATCATAAAAACGAACAAGAAGTTCATCAATAAAATTTGCAAGATTCATAAAAACTTCATCTGCTCTTTCATCGCCGCATTCACTATTGCATGGAAGAATAATATCATGTGGCATTAATTCTAAAATCTGTTCGTCATTAACAAGTTCTTGTCCATTAAGATCATGAGTATATCCAATTTCTTTTAATTTTTCAATATTAACTGAAATTTCCTTAGGTTTAAAATGAGTTATTGGCAATTCAGTCATATCATATCTTATTGTTCCATCTTTGTTAACATTAAGATTAAATTTTGAGCGTAAAATTGATTTAGCTAAATGTTCAACATCATGATTTTGAGATGAAGTTCCTCTTATACCCTTAACCAAAACTGGAACCTCTCCATTTTGCATATTTAATTTTTTAATTGCCTGTTTAAAATATTTATTTATCTCAATTTTTCTTCTTGAAAACTTTTCTTCATTATTAAATTGAGTTTCTTCATTGCATTCGGGACAAAGATTATAAATAGTTTCACAATTGCATTTAGGACAAAATTTTAAAGGAAATTCAGCATTAACCTCTCCAACCTTGCATGCCTCTTGCAAACTTCTAAATCTGCCTCCTTCTTCTCCAATAGGAAAAATTCCATGAGGACTGCCAGTTAGTTTTCTTAATTTAGCTTTTTCAGGCCTGCCCATTCTTGAACCAATAAACTCTCCAGCTTTATCTTTGATAATAAACTCTGAAACAAAATCAATTGCTTTCAAAACTTCTTTTTCATCATTCGGAAAAGCAATAATTTTCTCAACAATTTCATTAACTTCTTTTTCAATAAAATAATTCTCAGTTTTAAGTAGATTAAAATCAATTCCAAGATTTGCAAGAAGCGCTTTGCTATCAATTTCAGAAATAATTACATTTTCAATTCCAATTTCATGAGGTATTCCTAATAATTCAAGAGCTCTTTTTCCAGAAACAAACTTTTCTTTTTCAAATGAAGAATAAGGGAGAAGAATTTTTTCATTTAATCTAGAATAAGAAAGCCATCTTAAAAATTCTAAAAGTTGCTCATAATTAATCTGACTCCAATAATAAATATACTTAGGGTATAAAGGAACTCTAAATTCTCTTGATAATCTTATTGCTTCATCAAAATCAACATCTAAATAATCTTTAACTGATTGTCCTACTTTTTCAATTTCAAGATTCCACCATTCTTCAACATAACCAGAACTAATTAAAGTTTGATTTCTATTAATCACATCTCCAAGAGGAAACAAAATATCTCCATAATAAATAATCTCTTCAATATGAGGATATAATTTTTTTGTTTCATCATAATCAGAAAGCTTTTTCACACTTCCATTTTTTAATTTAACAATTGGTCCATCAATACTATCACAAATACTTAACACGCATCCTTTTGTTGGTTTTTCAATTTTTAATTGTGTTCCGACAGCTAAAAAATCATTTGAAACTGCCATTGTTGCAGGATGAACAGATGCTGCAGAAAAACCAGAAATTCTTGATCTTCCATATCTAAATCTAAAAGAGCCAGACCTTGAAGGATGTCCAAACACTGGCCTTCCTGCAACTAAATCTTTAATATAAGTAGGAGAAGTATCAGCAGTTCCTGACTGCCTTTTTTCATGAATCTTGCAATATTCTTCTAAAAAATCCCAATCAGTTAATTTAAATCCTTTTTTTCTTAATGATTTTAAAATTCTAAGCGCCTTCGGCGCTTTTTGCGCAAGTCCTTCACCAATTATCAAACAAAACCCGCTTCTTAAAAAATTTGTATCAACACGAGGCAAATCTTTATAATTTGAAACTTCAATTTTTTCAGATGCCTCTCCTGCAATTTGTATAGGAGTTTTAGCAGCTAAAAACAATGCTTCTTCTTCAGTTGGCAGATATTGTAGATTTGTAATTCTTTCATGAAAATCAAAAAGTTCAGTTGCAGTTCTTTTTATTTCATTTTCAGTAGGGTCATATTTAGCATATCCAAATATTTCTCTTAGATGATCAATTATCATTAAAACAACGCACGAAGCAGTAGTTCCTGCGCTCCTAATTGGTCCTGAAAAATAAGCAACAAAATAATCTTTGCCTTCAGCAGTTTTGTTTAATTTTAAAAAAGTAAATCCTTCAATTGGACTTGAAACAACTCCCAAAGTAGCATATGCAAAGGCAATTCTTATGCCTGCCTCAATTGCCTGTAATTTACTTTCAAATTTGCAGAATTTTTCAAGAGCAACTTCTTCAGCAATCTTCATACAAACACTAACATCAAGAGAGCCATATTCTTTTTCAAGCTCAATAATTCTATTTACAATTTCAGGATTATTTACTTGAGGATATAAACTTGAAATAAGTCCAACAACTTTTTCAGCAAGATTTCGCGCAAGAGGAATTTCAACTTTAGTTGAAGGGTCTAATCCTTTTGCTCTTGCAAGCTCAGCTATAGAATAATTTCTCTGTGTTTCTCTTTGAATTCTCGCAAAATAACTCTCAGTGTTCATTTTTCAACAACCTCAATTTCATTTTTCAACCTCTCTAAAATTTCACTCCAATTATAAACCCTCTCAATATTTTTGCGCTTAAAATTTTTATTCCAAGGTTTATCAAATAAAAAAACTTTAATGCCCTTTTTAGCGCACAATGCAGAATAATTCTTATTATCTTCTATAATTAATTTAATTCCTTCTTCTTCACAAATTTGTGCTTTTGATTTCATCCCTTGTGAAAAAAAATCATTTGAAAAAATTATCCTTAATGGAATTCCAGAAAAATGTTGGTTTATAAAATTATTTGTCTTTTCTTTTAATTTAATTGGTCTTGATGTGATTAAAAATATCTCATAATTTTTAGATATTTCCCTTAAAGCGCTTTTAGCTCCTTCTAAGACGCCAATATTATCAAATTCTAGTGAATCATAATAAGAATCAGCAAGGTCAATTGCTTCTTGTTTTGAAATTCCAAGGGGTTTCCATAAATCAAATGAAAAAATATCCTCAAAATTAACTTTTTTTTCATATTTTTCTTCATATTTATTTAAATATCCCTTAGCAAATTCTACTAACACATCATCAATATCAATTCCTATTTTCATTTTCTTCCATCCTCTTCTTCATTTTTCTCAGCATCTTTCTTTTCATCTTCACTAAAGTCTAAAATTTTAATATTGCGCGTCTTTAAATTTAATATTGGAACTTTACAAGGATCAGGAGTATTTCCAACTTTTTCCTCAAAAGCAGTTATTGACTGCCAGCAACTAGAAGCAATTAACAAAATTCCATTATAATTTGAAACTTCAGGTCTGTGTAAATCGCCTGTTGCAACAATATCTGGAATATCTTTAATAACAAGTGCATCTTCATCATTAATCGGAGTATAAGCAACGAAAGAATGTGTAGGAGCTAGATGTCTCTTTTTCAAAAGATATTGAACAACTTTTGTAGGAGTATCATGTCCTCTATTTAATCTTAATTCTTCAATATTTCCAATAATTCCATGCATGCTTGCTCCATGGTACATTAAAATTTTAAATTTTTCATCTTCTCCAATTTCAATAAGCGCAGGATTAGTAACTAAATGTAAATTATTAAGAGTATAAAGTGCAGGAGCATAATTTTCCCCAATAATTGGTTGGGGTTCAGCAATTCTTACTGCATCATGCTGTCCAGGACAAAGAATAATATTAATATTTGGCCTAATTTGACTTAATAATTCTCCAAGTTTATCATATTGAACCTTTACATCTTTAATTTTAAGCTGTGTTTCTTGCCCAGGATAAACTCCAACACCATCAACAGTATCTCCAGTAATAAAAAGATATCTAACTTTCATAGCTTCTTGTCTTTGAGATAAATTTCCAACATTACCATTAATCCAATTAATAAATTTTAAAAAATTTTTTTCAAGAAACTTCTCACTTCCAACATGCACATCTGAAATAAACACTGCAATTTCATCGATTTTGGATTTTTTCTTTTCAAAAAGTTTAGCATCTGGAAAAATAATATCATTCACAAAAATAATTTCTCCATTTCCTGAACATTTTAATCCAATAACTTCATCAAGCAATATCTCTTTAGATTTTTCATAAACATCAGTTCTGCTTTTATTAATAAGCGCAAGTGTCTTGCCTGTTAAATCTTCAACTTCTAGGATAATATTTCCATTTTTTGTTATTCTTTTATCATAAACTAGAACAATAATACTAGATTGCTTTCCTGGATTCATTCTACTTATTGAAACCAAATTATCTAATTCAGAATGTTCCTGTAATAACCCCTTTAAAACACTATATCTACTTCTAAAGTTTTTTACAAAATCATCTACAACTATTTTTTTAGGAGTATTTTTATAATTTCTCAAAATTTTTACAAAATTATTCTCCTTATCTGCAAAATCTTTTTCAGTTTTTTCAGTTTTGTCTAAATTATCCTTTAAAATTTCAAAATCAGCTAATTTAATGCCTAATCTTGAAAATAAAATTTCAAGTATTCTCCTTTCATTGCTCCCAGACTTGTATTTAGAAATAATTTCGCTTGCAATTGCAGGATTAAAAAAAGATTTTGTAATAAATTTTTGATTATAATTAAAACTAACTCTTTCCACAAGAGTTTTTATCAAAGCAGGATCTTCAAAATCTTCAAATACACTTAAAGTCTCCTTGTCTAATAAAATCCCTTTCCCAATACAAAAATTTAATATTTCTTGATTCATAAGCATTATATAAAAATTTACAAATTAAGTGAGTCATATAAAATTTCCTTAACCTTTCCCAATAATTGATCTGGAATAGAAAGTTTAATTTTTCTTGTTCTTCCTTGTCTGCCCTTTGAAATAACACTTGAATTAATTAATCCCATCATATCAAACTCTGAAAGAATATCTGAAACCCTTCTCTGAGTAAGAACATCAGTTTTAGTTTTTGTGCATAATTCTTGATAAGTATTATATACATCTCCAGTAAATAAATCCTTGACTTTATTTTTTTCAATATATTTAATTATTGCAAGAAGTGTAAGCTGAAATTGTTTAGGTTCAGTTTTCACAATATCTAGAATCTTGTCTTTCTCAATTTTATCATTAGCCATATCAATATCCTTAAGTGAAATTTTAAGACAATTATTTCTTTCAGCAATTTCTCCAGCAATTCTTAACAAATCTAAAGCTCTTCTTGCATCTCCATGATCCCTGGCTGCAAAAGCAGCGCATTTTGAAATAACTCCATCATCTAAAGTGCCATCTTTAAAGGCCATTTCAGCCCTTTCTTTTAAAATATCTTTTAATTGGAGTGCATTATATGGTGGGAAAACAATTTCTTCCTCACTTAAAGAACTTCTTGCTCTTGGATCTAAGTCTTCTAAAAAAGTAAGGTTATTGCTTATACCAATAATACTTATTTGAGATTTACTCAATTCAGAATTTAATCTAGTCAAATTATAAAGAAAATTATCTGAAATCTTATTTATTGCATGGTCAATTTCATCAAAAATTAAAATAACTAACTTTTTTTCATTATCAATAATTTCAAGAAATTTATTATAAACTTGATCAGTTGGCAAACCAGTTGCAGGCACATGTCCCCCTAATTTTTTAATTAATTCTGCTAAAATCCTATATTCTGTATCAGAAACCTTTTTTAGCTTGCAATTAATATATTGAATAATTAATTTATTCTTTTCATCATCATTACGCTTTAGTAATTCATTTCTTACACATTGAACTGAAAGTGTCTTTCCCGTATTATGTGAAATAATCCCATTTGCAATAAAATTATGATTTTCAGGAACAGTTAAATCATAAACAAAAGATTCAAAAGTTGGTTCAATAGAAACTATTTTTGAAGTAGAATAAGATTGATCAGAAAAATTCATATTTTTAACATATTTCTCTAAAAGACTTTTCAATTTTTCTTGTTTTGAATTACTATAAAATCCAATTTTATAATAAAATTTAATTAAATTTCCTTGCCCGCTAATATAAAGTCTAAATGAATTAAAATTTTTTCCATTACATTTAGCAAGTTTAGGCCTTATTTTACATGAGATTCCTTCTTGATACAATAAATAAGAAATTTGTTGTAAAAACTTCTGGGAATTTGAGTAATATTCTACCATATAAGTATTCTGACTTACAGTTCCATCGCAAGAAAAAATAGATTTTAAAAATTCTCTCTGAATAATATTAGAAGATTCTAAAATTATGGGAGGAACTTCAATTATAGAACTTTTTTTGCCAAATGGAACCCCATAATCATTCAAAGCCATACAAACTTGTTGAGAAATAGTATTTATATGGGGACACCTATTCTTTGGGTAAATAATTGAAGGGGTGCAATTAAATAAAAAAATTAAATCTTCTTGTACTTTTGATAATAATTCTTGTTCAATACTAAAGAAACGGAATCTTTGCCTATTAGAATTATACCAATATCCTCTAGAATCTTTTACTCTTCTTTCTTGTTTATTTAAACTGCCATCAGCTAAAGTAAATCCTAATAATCTTGCCAATTGTAATGGGATTTCTTTTTGAGTAATACAGGGGAGATTATAACTAATAATTAATTCTTCTCCTAGATTTAAGTCCTCTGATTTTCTCCATAAAAAAGAAGAATTAAGAAGAGGATGATCTTTTGTAACAATTAAATCAAAACCATTATCTAACTTAATTTTTAATAATGGAACTTTGTTCTCAAATCTTAAAAAGATAAAATTAGACCATTCATACACTTTTGAATAAATATTAAAACTTAAAACTTTATCATTTAAAGCATCTACATTTTTAATTTTCTTCCAACCATTAGAAGTATAAACTAGACTTTCTCCAGATATACATCCAGTTTTTCCATAGACAAAAAGATTACTTGTTCTCTCACCTCTAAGTGCAGGAGCTAATATAGACGCTATTTGTTCAATTTGTTCTTGCCTATGAGGTATTGTTTCAGGAGTATAACTAGTTTGAAGTACATATTTATCTTTAAAGAGGTTATTCTCTATAAAAGAACTAAAAATCTTATCAATATTTGAATTATTTTTCTCACCCATTTTACTCCCTCAACTTAACCGCTTTTTTACTCTTTTTACTTTTTCAAAAACAAAATTATTTTTATAAATCTTTGTATAACCATATACCTAGTATTCATATATAACCCTTGTTTCTAATGGAAAATCAAAGAGTCTTTATAAGGTTTCTTACAATTTTATTAAATCTCCTCGAATAAAGTGTTAAACTCAAAAATAGACTTAAAAAGGATTATTAAAAATCTAAATCCCCCTCACACCTTTATTTCGAATGGAGAATCAATTTTCAACTTAAACTTTTTAAATTGAACCTTTTAAATTGAACCTTTTAAATTGAACCTAATTTCAACTCAAAATTTCCAAAATAAACCTAATTTCAGACAATAAACCTAATTTCAGACAATAAACAAAATCCCAAATTAAACAACTATTTTATAAGATATAACAGAAAATATATGCTAGAATAGATATAACAAAACATATACATTATAATATATACAATAGAATAGATACATTGCAACATAATATATTATTATATATAGTATTATTATTATATATTATATATAATATATATTATAT
>Ga0208375_1002835_pt1 | contig 15583 bp, 17 predicted proteins | sample RifOxyD1_FD_184038 | JGI IMG/M metagenome (GOLD analysis project Ga0208375, IMG submission 184038) | Soil microbial communities from Rifle, Colorado - Rifle Oxygen_injection D1 (SPAdes) | ecosystem: Environmental > Terrestrial > Deep subsurface > Rock core/Sediment | place: Rifle, Colorado... | reverse complement strand
ATGGCGCACGACTTGATAGGCGGCAGACTTATATTCAAGATCTTGTCGCCCAGTTTTATGTTGCCTTTCGATATCGAAATTCCCTTATACTGCATAAGCCTCCCAGTAAATAGAAAGCCGGCTGCCCGGGAAATAAATCCCCGGACAGCCGGCAAGGTTTCACACAGACAGGAATTACGCCGTCGCAGCCGGTGCCGCGATCAGCTCAGGTTCACCGGTATTCATGGTGACCCCCAGCATCAGGCACATGTCCTTGATGAACGCCTCGGTGTGAGCCCCCGACAGCTTCATCTTGGGCGCGATGATGACGGTGCCCTTCTTGTTCTTCTCGGACACGGTCCAGAGATCGAAGACACCGCTCGGCATCCCGCACTTGCGCAGGCTGTACTTCGTGGCACCCAGGATCACCGGCACGGTGGCCCGATAGGAGGTCTTGTCGACATAGAGACGCGCCACCGCGTGATCTTTGCCGTCAATGACGAGACCGAATGACCCGGACAAAACACCTTCCGGTTTCTCGATCAACAGCTGCAGAACAGCGGCTTTCGCGAAGGTCGGAGGCGTGTTGTTGGGCCAGCTGCCGTCGGGTAGCGGAACGATCCCGCCGTTCGCCAGCACCTCGGCTTCGGTCTTGAAGGAACGCGGCTTGACGCCGCTGTTGTACGCCTCGTTGTCGAGGTATTCCTTCCAGTACATGTCGATATGCATGATGGTGACGTGCAGCGGCTTGCCTTTCTCCACCAGTAACTCGGACTTGTTCAGAACGAGTGAACCGGGAGTGAAAGTTGCCGACAAATCACCGACACCGTAGACGAACTGCAGCACCGGAGTGCGCACGTCGCCCGCATCGACTTCACCGGAAACGCCCCCGAAACCCGGCATGGCCGCGGTGTCGTTGGTGGTTGCGGGAAGGTTGGTACCGAGGACTTCGGCTTCGACTGCTTCTTGCTTATTCTTGAATTCTTTGGTAGCCATAGGCTCCTTAGTTGTAGGTTTTACGGATTCAGTCATTCATGGTTGTGTGGTAATGTAGGTATTATTTGATAGATGACGCTCCTTTCTTGTCCTGTCCGCCGTGATCAGCGGACCATTGAACCCTCTCCGGCCTAAAGGCCGGAGATTCCTGCTTCACGGAGGCCAGCGTCCACGAGCTTGGCTCGCTTCGGTGTCACGGCCCCTCCACAGGCATGCACGGCAGTTCCTGCCGCCAGTATATTCTTAGCCGCGTTTACGTCACGGTCATGGGTGGTGTTGCACTTGGGGCATACCCATGACCTGACGCTAAGCGGTAACTTTTCAACCACGTGACCACAACAGTGGCACGTTTTACTCGACGGGAACCACCGGTCAACCTTGACCAGTTCCCGTCCATACCAGCTGCACTTATACTCCAGCATGCTGCCGAGCTGTTGCCAGCAGGCGTCCGATATGGCGCCGGCCAAGCAATGGTTCTTGAGCAAGCCCCTCACATTGAGATCCTCGATCACGATAGATTGGTTTTCTCTAACGAGTCGAGTACTCAGCTTGTGCAGCAGGTCTTTCCTGACATCCAATATCTTACGATGAATCCTCGCAACCTTTATCTTGGCTTTCTGACGGTTCTGACTGCCCTTGGCTTTGCGGGCCAAGTGTCGCTGCAGATGCGCGAGCTTTTGGTGATGACGGTTCAGCACCTTGGGGTTCGTGATCTTGTCGCCATCACTCGTGGTCACGAGCGACGTGATGCCCATGTCGAGCCCGATGCGCTTCTTGACGGCCGGGAGCTTCTTGATCACGACGTCACACAAGAGCGACACGTACCATTCGCCCGACGGCAGTAGCCGCACGGTACACTGGCTGGGCGCCACGCCCTTGGGCAACGGGCGACTCCACCGGATATCCAGTGGAGCCTTGGTCTTGGCAAGCCAAACCTGCCCGTTCTTTATGCGGAAGCCTGACGTGGTAAATTGGCATGATCCGCCCGAGTCTTTCTTTTTAAAGCGCGGGTACCGGGCCCGCTTGGCAAAGAAGTTCTGGAACGCAACCTCCAGGTTGTTGATGGATTGTTGCAGCGGCACATTTGAGACCTCTTGCAGCCAAACTGTATCCGGCTCGCGCTTCCAGACCGTAATCTTTTTGATAAGGTCAAAGCCCGACGTCTTTTGCTTACGTTGCGTCCAGGCTTCAGTTCGCAGGGCCAAGGCGCGGTTAAACACAAACCGACAGCAGCCTATTGTCCGGCGCAGTAACGACTCCTGCTCGGGTGTCGGGTAGAACCTATATCTGAACGCCTGTTTCATTTCCTGATCTAAAGCATAGCTTGTAATTCAAAACGTGTCTAGTGTGATTTTAACGAAAGAAAGCCGCCCTGAAGGGCGGGGTTTGTACCCATGGAGATTCCGATCAAACGGATCTTGGGTCGGCGGCTCCACGTGGACACCGCTGTCGCAGTTGGCATTCCAGACGTCGTCGGGAACCCAAGCCATCGGTATGATCGGCTTAATGACTTTTTCTGCTTTTATGATCACAGGCTCATCTCAGTTTCAGCAGGCTGGCTTTGAAACTTACCGCCTTGTTCGGATGATCTGGGTAGCATTTCGGGCAAGCACCGTAACGATGCGGCGTTCCCCACGACCTCAATGCTCCGTTGCCTTTACACTTTCTACAGACTGGACTGGGTTTATAAGGCGGCTCCACAAATCGGTCTCCTGTTGATTCAGCTACATCTTCAAACACACGCCGCACTGTGGCCAATTCTTCATCCGTTGCCTCGAATATCCGTCCTGTTTTTGTATCCACGTTCTCCCTTTCGTTATAAAGAGGCTGTAGGGCGGGTACGTACGAGATCGCCTAATGTGGGTATGTTATGCATGCTCACTATGAGCCCTATATGATCCCATTGGCTTCTACCTCGATACCATCCCGCCCGCAGCCTACAAGGTGTCCAGGTCGCTACGATGTGCTATGCTGTTTCAGGTAATCCTGTGGTGCTCCACGTACTATCGTGGGAGACACAGCCCGATTATCCGTTACGCGGATTCTCACCCTCACGGAACCCAGCACTACGCCCATATCACGCTCGTCCCTCGATGCACCTTGTAATTAACCGCCAGTAATCTGCCTTATTGCTGTCGCGTCGTCAACACGTTTCGTCTTCTGCAGAAACTCGGCCTTGCCCTCGACCGTCACTTCGGCCAGCAGCCCTTTCAGCTTCGCCTTGGCGTCGTCCTCGTTCGTGCCGTCCGAGACACAAACCGACTTCGCCAGTTCGGGGATGCTGATGCTGCATGCCGCCATGACCGTCTCCTGCATGATGCCGTTGTCCTGTAGAATACCAAACGCCGTCAACGACGCTTCCCGCGGAATCCTGGCTCCCGTCGACCGGGTCACCAGCTTGAAGCCCGGCAATGTCTGCCCGGACTCCTTGACGAATGCCGCGTTCTGTTTCTTGACCTGCTCGCTCCAGTTGGCCAGGGCGCCCGCAAGGACCTGAGCTACTGCCCTGTCCTTGAGACTCACGATGGCGTCCGGACTAAATGCGTCCGGCACGGGGAGTCCGACTCCTTTGGCCACGGTGAGCGCGGTCCCGCTGATTGCCGGACACTTGGACGCCCGGGCACACCGGTCACACAGACCTGCGTGCGGTGTCGGCGGAAGGAACGGATCGTCGATGCGGGCATAGAGATCGTCAATCTCCTTGCACAGCGCGTCATAGAGGCTGCGGTCATATTCCTTGACTTCAAGGACATCGATCCGCGGAGCCACGATGTGGGTCGTTACCATCTTCAGTTCCGGGTACTTCTCGAACAGGCCGGCCCCGTACGTGCGGACTTGGAAATCATAGTCCTTGTCCTCGGTACGGATGAACTTATAGTCGAACACGTGAGCCTCGGCGTGGTCGCAGGAAATGAGAATCTTGTCTGCGGTACCAAAGGTGCGGTCGATAAGCTCAATCCGGGTTTCGTTGAGTTCCTGAAACCCTTTCGCCATCGTGGCCCGCACGGTCATCACGTAATCCAGAGCCTTGGTCACTTGGTCTGCCTGTTCGGCATTCAAACCATCCACGTTGCCGGTATCCGCGGCGTCGTGCATATCCTGGCCCTCATTGGCCGAGCCGTCCGTCATTTCCTTGTATCGGAAACGCAGACACTTGGACAACGAGTCCAAGGTTGATGGTCCGAATCTTGCGTGTTTCTGTGCCATTATTATCCCCCTCTTCTATCTCCGGGCCACAATAGCCCGAAGCTTGTTCTTCACGTCCAATATACTAAACCCGTACTGCTTGAGGCAAGTCAGGGCTTCCTTCAACCCTCGGACACATCGGTCCTCGGTCTTCATGTGGCTGTCCTTGGCTGGGTAAAACTCCAGCATGACCTTGGCAGTGAAGCTGGCCACCATTGAGATTTCGTGATAGACCTGCTTACGCTCGGCCTTATCGAGAAACATCAACACATAGTTCATGAGTATAATGTCGCATGCCGTGGTCAATGCTATAGGGAACTCGTCCCTCCCGAGCATGAACGGCGCTGTACGGTTCGGCATCGCCATATCCAAGCCGACCATCGACACGCCGAACTTGCGCAGGTAGTTCATATTTCGCCCGTTGCTACAACCAATATCCAGGCCCTGCAGGCTGCCACGATGAAGAACCACGCCGTGCCCATCGAGCAGCACGGCAACGTGTTTCTTAAGGAACGGCGTCGGTTCACACCGGCCGCAGCGCACGCACCACCGATCATTCATGTACTTTCTGCTCATTTCACGGGCTCCCATAATTGCAGCTTGGCCCCGTACTTCAGCACCAGTTGTGCCATTGCGGCCTCGCTTCGTTTGATCGACCGCCATTCGTCCTCCCGGTCCCCTCGACCCGGAACAGTATCTTGGTCTTCAACTTCACTCAAGCCTTAGACTCCTCTCCGCCAGCCCTTAAGGACCAGCAGTTCTTCCAGATCGTCTAGTGTGTAGTCGTCGATCGTCCACTTGTTCGCCTTGAGCAACTTGAGCCTGGCCCGATGAACCGCTTCGTCACGGTTGTTGGCCGTGACGAAGCAGTAAAACGTGGAAGGCTCCTGATCGCAGGCGGCCAGTGGATACATCAGCATCACGGACCATTTGCGGATCTTTTTCTTCCTGATCATACATCCTCTCTGATTCGCAGCGCCACCGGGAACCGAGGCACTCCGTTCTTATTTGTCAGACCCTGATACTTGATTGTCACCATCTTGCCGACCACCAGTTCCGGGTGCTTGTAGTATTGCACCAAAGAATCATGGTCGCCCTTCATCTTGGCCTTGAACGCTGTTCCAACTTCAGTCCTACAGACGAACACGGCATGCCCAGCCATCTTGCCTTTACCCTCTTCGACACCGGCACAAATGAACTCCCCGTCGTCGAACTTCTTGATCTTAAGTAGGTCATACGACCTCTTATTGAGGTAGAGTCCGTCGGCATTTCTGGCAATCGCACCTTCGTAGCCTTGCGCCAAGAAGTCCTCGAAGGCCAGCATTAGCTCGTCTTCGTTGGCAACCTCCCGGGTTTCGACGAGTACAAGCGGGTCGCCAAACTCGAACGCTGACTTCAAGTGCGCGTACCGCGTCCCAAACCCCTGGCCTGCCGTATTTGGCATGTCATAGATGTGATACTGTATGGCTTCATGTCCTTCTGTCGGCGTCTCCTGTCGGACAAGATGGACAATCTGTTCAAACTGCTGCTTGTGAGAATGCGCGTACAGCTCCCCATCGAAAATGTACCCAGCATTGGCGAAGGCGTCGATCGCCTTCTGGATGTGGGGCACTCCTGTAATCGGCTTCCGAGTCCGCGACCACAAACCACCTCCAGCGATCGCGATACAACGTAGCCCATCCAGCTTCGGCTGTACGAAACACGGGTACTTCAACTTGTCTCCATGCTCCGAGAACTTGTGTGCGAGCATGGGCAAAACGCCGCCCTCAATCAACTCGCTCGTCTGCCCGGCCTTGGCGTTCGGATCCAACGTGTAATCCTTACGCAGTTTCTTCGTGTGCAGCGCCTTGGCTTCCAGGTCCGCCTGCTGCACAGCCGTGGTCTCGTTGGCCCGCCCGACATTCTTGGGTTCACAGGCAACCCGTTCCGACGTCTGGATGATCCCACCAGTCTGGCCAAACTCAGTCCAGTAGAACCCACTCTCCGAGAACACCGTCCACTCCTGCAACGCACCGGTAGCGGTGCGCTTATATAGCGTAGGTAACTTTGTCACATCATACTCCTCTCACTCTGCGAACACTTCGACATTGCAGAAATATAACCGCCCATTCCAGCGGTGCAGTTGTGGCATGCAGTCGTCGTTGCGATTGAGCCAGTCGTCGATTCGCTGCTGATATAAACTGTTAACAGCCACAGTATCGCGCTTCACTTCGATAAGCTCGACATGAAACCAAGGTCCTTCCGGCAATAACTGCTCGGAGCCTGCGTACACCCCGCGGTCTACCTTTTCCAGATCTTCGAACTGTATCATAGCTTCACCACCCCAAGTCGCTTACGATCGTTTGTATGCTGCGGTTCGCCTTGCCAACCCTATACACCATGTCACCAAGAATAAGCCACACAAGGGCGGCATTCAGGATCAAGATGATTATAAGCACCCGGTTTGCCGCGGCTGCTTTCCTGTAATACTCTTCGTCTTCAATGTTCATTATCCCTCTTCCCGTTACCATGGCGCCAGGTCACTGTCGGTAAGCAAGGCCTCCAAGTTGTGCATCTTCTTGTGCAACGACTTGTAGACCTGTTCCTCGACCGTACCCGCCACCAATGGAATTATTTGAACTGCCTTTGATTTCGAACCCGCCCGGTGAATGCGCCCCAGCGCCTGCACCAGCTCGGCCGCAGACCAGCTGGGAAGAATGACTGACGTCCGGGGATGCCCTCCCTGTTCGTCGTGCAGGCTTACGCCCACGCCGCCGGCTCCAATCGTCGCAAGGCACACCCGTACCTCGTTACATTGGAACCTGCGTATCTGTTCGTCCCGGTCCTTCTGCTCGCCCCAGATGATCGCCGATTCAGGCAGCTTCAGCCGAAGCATACCCAAGGTCTCGCGAAAATTAACCATGACGACCACAGCCTTCGCGGCATCCTCTTCCAGGATCCCCGTGATCAGCTCGGTCAGCATGGGAACCTTCATCAGCTCCAGCCGCTGACGTTCGCGCAGGGTATTCACCCGTGGATTGCCCTTCTTGACTTCCTTCAACTCGGCCCGCATCTCGGTGTAGACATTGTCCATCATCAGCCGTTCTTCGGGAGTCACGTCCCGCAGGTCCACCTGCACCTCGGATTCGGGGAACCCGGGGATGTCGTTTACCGATACCTTGATCATGCGGCCGCCTATCCACTTGGCAATGGCTTCCATATGCGCCGCCGCCCGGCCCTCGTGCTTCGTGAACTCCAAGCCGCTGTGGAACGGGGATGAGAGACACCCGTACCGACGACAGAAGTTGTAGAAGCTGCCTGCATTGAACTGATGCAGCCCCAACAGGTAACCGCTGGCCCGCATCTGCAGCGGATTGACTGCCGGCGTTGCCGAAGAAAGAATAATCTTGGCATCTGGCAGTGCCTTCGACATCGCCAGTACCTTGCCCGACTTGGAGTCTTTGCCCGAGGCGTACTTATGTGGTTCGTCGAACACCATGAGAAAAGGCTCGTCCCCAATCAGCCATTTATTGTTGGCGTAGTGAAGACAATTCTTGCTTCGAACCAGCTGTTCTGGGTTGGTCACGGCACGCAGGTCGCAGCCGAAACCTTCGGCCACCCGGCGCCAGGCCGTCAGGATGGTCTTCGGTGCCACGACAAACAAGCGTCGACCCAGCCGGGCCGCTACGTAGCAGCTCAGGTAGGTCTTGCCCACACCGGTACCGGCAGCCAGCACCACGGTGTCGGACTTCTGTAGCTCCTCGATCATCCGGTCAGCTATTGGTTGCTGCCATGGGTAAAGCTCGAACATGTTTATGAATTCCCCTTCCATACAAACAAAAGGCGGCGTGCCGCAGCTATTATGCTACGACACGCCGCCAGTATACCTCAGTTCGGCGTCACCTTGATCAGGATATCGCCATTATCGTCGGTAACCTGCTCAACTTCGAACCCTTGATCCAGCAAGGCGCCCACCGCCTCGTCGGCTGCTTCTTCCTGCGTGGGCAACCCGTCGTCGACATCGCCGTCGTCCGGATCCGGCGTATACCCAAACAACGGGCACTTCGGAGCTTCGATCGTCCCGGTGAATTCCGACAGCACTTCGTAGCAGGTCACCCGGACCTTGCGACAATTGCAGTCTTCCGGCACCGACACCACGTCAACCGGGTTGAACCGCACGCAGAGCATGCGATCCCCGCCCACGTCGCCGTAGCCACTGGCAAACCCGCTGGCATAGCTGAGGTCGCCGACGTGGTACCCGTAGGAACAATGGTTCTGTGGGTTATCGTCGACTTCCGGCCGCTTCATGCGCGGGATCGGATACCCCGGACGGTTATCGATACAGCCGGTATGCTTGTCGGTGTAATCGTTCTGTACGGCCTTGTAGCCCACGACCCAGCCATCGTTGTCGATGGTCAGGTTGGTGTGCTCCATGAAGCTATACAGCTGCTTCCGGCTGTTGAAGCTGGGGTTCCGCATGAGGTTCTCGAAGAACTTCAGCAACGGCTCAACGGGAAGCTTCTCCCGCATGAACTCGATGATCCGCTCCGTAAGGCTGGACTGCACCGTCTCGCCATCGAACAGCACCTGCCCGTTGACGATCTCCACCCGGCCCGACACCGACAGATACTCGCGCACCGCTATCGCTTCGTCCAGCAGCACAATCAGCTCGCTGTCCGGAACGTTCGTGGACAGCGCACCGATTATCTTCGGCGCCAACTTGTGACTCCGGGGAACCAGATAGGGGTTCCCGTTTACCACCACACTGATGTTATCCTTCGTAATCATACCTGATCGCATAGCAACTTCTCCTTCTTGTTCTTTATTACTTGTTTTATTACCCGATTCATTTCCGCTTCGTCGTCGCCCGTCGTCTCGTGGATTGCCCGGAATACGTCGTTCAGCGCCATGTACGCCTTGAGTTCCTTCGCTCGCCACGTTTCCACTTCTGTCTTGAATTCATCCTTATCCGCCCAGCTACCGTAGGTAAACCACCAGTAGGCTTTCAGACAATGCTTCTCGGCTTCCTTGTCGAACACCTGAAGCGGCAGCACCTCGCGCAGTACGTCCATCCACTTACGGAAGTCTGTATTACGTTTCGCCGCGGCCTCCAGCTTCATGAGCGTCATCCAGTACTGATGGCGTTCTTCCAGCTGTGTACCAAACCGGAAGGTCTGATACCGCTTGTCAGTGCCGTACCGGTTGTACTGAGCGAACGACACCGCCTTGAACAGTTGTATCTGTGATTCTGTGATCTTATGTTCCTTGTTGTACTCCTCCACGAATACCTTGCGGAAGTTCGAGGTGACCCGGCCCGTCATGTAACCCGGTATCCCGGTCGCATCGTTGACCCGAACGGCCAGAACCAGATGCGATGAACTTACCGGCACTATGTAAGGGAACTGCCTGTTGAGCAGCCAACGCTGCGCCGCTCCCGCATACTCACATAACCGACCGTCAGATGCGCACTCCTGGCCCTGCTCATCGTAGTAGGCATTGCGCCCCCTGACATAGATCACCGGCAGCAAGCCGGCAATCTTACCGGCAACCACGTCCCTGAGTTTCTGTGGTTCGGGGCATTTGTCGATCGCTGCCCCCGCCGACATGCCATGCCGACAGTCGTACCACTCCAGCTTGACGTAGTCCCTGTCAGCCGTCGTCGTCACGACTTCAATAGGCGCGGCCAGAGGCATACCGACGTCACTAGCTTCCTTCCGTCGAAGTAGGTTGGCCTTCCGCGTCGCCGCAGCCTGTACCAACCGTTCCTGTTTCTTGCGTTCCCGGTCTGCCAGAACCCGTGTCAGCAGAGCATCACCATTCACTACAGGATACCCCTTGAATTCGTGTTTGTCAGCACCATTGATGAGGGTGTTGTAGAACGTGGAACTCTGTGAGCATATGATCGCCGACAGATAAACAGGCAATGTGGAACAATACGCGCCCTGTCTGCGCCGACGTGTCTTGCCAACAACCAATGGAAGATAGTTACCATCCACAGAATTGAAGAGACGAGGCGTCTTGTACCTATCGTCCACCTCAGCAAGCTTCAACAGCACCTCTTCCATTAGTGTGGCGTCCTTCAACTTCCCATCGTACCACGCGTCACTGGATTTGAATACGACGATGGGATCCACGCCGGGCTGATGGTCCCACTTCTCCATGCAACTTGCGGCAGTAACGCACGTATACACCCCGCTATACTTATCGCCCCGCTCGCTGACGTGCCCTAGCAGCACTTCCGACGATTTGTCGTATATAGCCAACAACAGCCGCTGTTTCTTCGGCTCGTTCGCCGGTACTACTATCGTGTCTTGTGCGTCGATGGCGCTGACGGCGCTGACGCTGACGCCCAGTGCCTGATCTACCGTAAGGCGCCCGGCGGCGTAAGCTTTCGGGCTGGACCACTGCGGATACCACGTATTGCGAAACCTGTCGTTGATAAGATGCGATTCCACAAGGTCTTCCAGCTTACCGACCGCCGAAACAAGGTTCACGAAGCTCTCGGATAGTTTACTATCCTCCATCATCGTGTCGACCTGTTTCTTCAGCCGGGGCGCCACTGCCTGTTTGACGACATGCTCCAATAACTGCTTGGTGAACGTCGAATACTGCAGCGACTCCCGGCTGGGCGTCAACGGAAAGGTTCCGATGTCGCAATGCAGCTCAAGCCTTTTATGCCGGGTACTCGTTAGGTGTGCCGTCTTTTCGATGTGCGCCATGCCACCGTGAGCCGCGTCGGTCTCCGTCACTTCAAAGGCCTGCCGGCCTTGAATCACGTACAGCTCGCCGTAGGTCCTGTATGTACTGCTTGAAGCCGGGCATTCGACCAGCTTCCACCGAACCGGAGCAACCGCGTCTCCGCGGAGCTGAAGTTTAATAGCGCCTTTGAGTATGACTCTGCGATTCTCTGCCAGATTGTTGCTTGTTTTCCAGAAGTCCGGGCTACCAGCAACCGTCGGACGGCCGTCAACGAAGTACTCGCACACGCTGACCAGAGACCGGTCGCATTTGCTGTACTCGGAACTCTTGACAGGTACCGCAATGGTTACCCCCGGTTTTGTCGCGGTGTCTGGCTCGACAGAGACCAGCTCCGCCTTGCCGTCGTCGTGTTCATCCAGGAAACACCGCCATACCCGGCGCTGCCCGCCCCACACAATGGTGTAGGTGAACTGATCCGTCACGGCAAAGGCGCACTTGGCACCCAGACCGAAACCGCCGATCTGCTTGTTCGCCATATCTCCGGTTCGCTTGTGTTCCCCCGAGGCGCCGAATGAGTACAACAGGTGTTCTGTTTGTTCCGGGGACAGGCCACCCCCGACATCGGCTACTTGAAACATGGGACTCATGGAGTTCGGCAGCGATACTTGGATGGCTTCGATTGGTTCGCCCGCCATCTTGTGGGCATCCACCGCATTGGCCACGTATTCCTGGACCACCGTACGGATGGGATCCTTGTAGAAGTTACGCAGCATGCGGGCCACATGGGTCATGGCGCTCTCGTCAACCTTGAATCGGGCCTGAATGACCGGCGTCTCGCCGCACGTCGTCAGGGTCCGTACCGCATCGTTGTGTTGCTTCATATCTTTTTCCTTCCGGAATGAATTTATTTAAGATCACCACCGCACCGCGTTCCATCACTGCAAACGCATGGTCGAGGAAATCCTCGAACTCTTTGTCGTTTTCCTCATCCACGATCTTGGTAGACAGGCCGCCGCTGGCCGCCGACCATATGGTTGTGGTTCTTAGGAGCATCGATTCTGTGCCTCCTGTTTGGCAGCCAGCCAGTAGACGCTGCCAAACCCTATGGAATGCCGGGTGCGAGTCCCGGCTTCCCGTATCGTGATGAAGTCGCCGGGGCCGACGTCGATCACGATTTTCTTGTGCTTCGGAGAACATGGAGTCTCGCTGATCCGCGTCACCTTTTTCTTTGTTGATGTCATTTTACTCCTCTAAAAGTCCACTCGTTTGTCAGCTATAGTTAACTTGACGTGTGTGGTTTACGTGTTTTATGACTGGCGAAATGTCCGAGTCAAAACACAAGTTCATTCCTCCGCCCTCCACTCCGCCTGCTTGACTTCCCTGCGCTTGCGGCTTTTATCTTTGATTTTCATTACCCCTACCCCGTTCAGCTTCTTTCGCACCCACTCACTAGCGTAGCGCTGTTAATTGCCCGATCCAGCCTTTCCCGCAACTCAACGTTGGTAAGAATTATTCTGTCTCGGTCAGCAATCAACCGCGCCATCTCTTTAGCCCACTCCGCGCACTCGGCGCGGGAGGCGATCAGGCCGCGTTCAAGATCAAAGCACATATCCTCAACCAGGGCATACGCATCGAATATGTTTTCACGTTCATCGCTTATTTCTTTCAGCAACTCGGATGTTCTCGGCGTCTCGCTCACTTTTCGCCTCCCTTCATCATGACAGAATATATCAGGTCGTTGTACGACGACTCAAAACGATCCATCCTTGCCTTATCGCTTTCGGGCGTAAACGCCCGGGAGGACGTCAATCAACCCACCTTTCTTCCCAAATAGAGCACCACCAAGCCGTGTCCCTCCTACCCTTGCCACAAGGCAATGCAGGCACGACTTGGTGGTACCTTGATTCCTACTTGACCTTTCCGGCTTCGACCACGAACACGCCGACGTCTTCCGGCACAATGGCGGGCTTCTCGCCCACCACGGTTGCCAGCACGGTCAGCGCTTCGTTCTTCGCCCGGTCAATGTACCGGTAGATCGAAGTGCCCAGGGATTCACCCCGGTCCAGCAGTTCGAGCCCGAGACCCTTCGGATACAGGGACGACAGCGCCGATGACAGCCGCATCAACTGCGACGTCGACAGCATGCCGGCCGATGTGTCCTCGTAGAACAGGTCCCCGGCTTCATTGAACCGCAGCCCTTCGATCTTGCAGGCTTCATTAAGTTTGCCCAACGCAGCCACCCGTTCGGCCCGCATCTTGCGCAGGGCCTCGATCTGGGTTTCCAGCTCGGCCTTCCGGGCTTCCTGGCTGGCGTGACGCTTGACGCGCTCCTGCCAGGCCTCATACTGCACCCGGGATGCCTTGATGTTGGACAACCTTTCGGTTAGGTCCGACACGTCGGGTTGCGGAGGCGTGGCTTCCAATACGCAGGCATCGACAGGCAAGATCTGCAGCTTGGCTTTGACCTCTTCCGCCATTGCCGTGAAGCTCTTCAGCTGTTCTTCCGCGGTGGCCAGCTCGGTCTTAAGACGCTCCACCGTGCTTGTGGTTCCCCGTACGTTGGACTCGACCGCCTCCAACCGTTGTTGCAAGTGCGACCGGGTCCGGACTATCTGTTCAACACCAGCATTGCGCTCTCGTATCGTAATGCATTGCGCCTGCCAAGCGTTGGTCCGTTGCCGCATCTCGTTACGTACTTCATCTTCGCCCTCGGCCTGCGGCACCGGCGTGACGTCGACTGCGCCGAACCCTCGAATCTCGGCCCGCAGATCCTTGGCCCGACTCTCCACCGCCTCGATGCGGGTGTCAATGTCCGTTGTATCGGCGCCCATCAGATCAAGCAGGAATTTGTTGCGGTCCGGCTCGTTCATGTCGATCAGATAATTCTGGTTCAGCATGAAAGGGTTGATGAGTTTGCGGATCTCGTCGAACGGCTCTTTGACGATTTCCCCGTTGCGGATGAAGATCAGGGCCCGGGCCTTGACTATACTGTCCTTCTTGCCGCGGTACCACTCGCGCCGCAGGCTGAAGGTATCGGTGGACAACTGGGCATAGCCCTCTTCCTCGCCGTGCCGGAGCAGGTCGTCGGGGAAGGCCCCGCCGAACAGCAGCCGGATGGCGTTGAGCAGGGTGGTCTTCCCTTGCAGACAGTCGCCATAGAATATGACCAACGGCTTGTCGATGTTGACCACCACATCTTCGATGATTCCGAGATTCTTGACTTCGAGTTTACCTTTGTTCAATGCTACCTCCCGTAGAGTAGTGCTTAATAAGTTTCGTGATCTCATCTGCATACCCGCGCGTCATCGGACACGCGGACTTCAACAGCGCGCGGCGTGCCATGTACAGGGCGTTGATCGTGCGCGTCATGTTGCCTTGCCGGCAATCCCGGCGTACCCGTTTAACCATCAGACCGCCTGCCAAGGTCAATAGACCCAAGGCAGACAGTCCGATAGCCACCACCCATTGGGTAATCATCGATCGAGCAACCAGTAGAGGGCCTGAAGTTCCGGGTTCGCCTTGACCAACTTAATCGCGGCCAACGGAAGTCCCAGCTTTATCAGGTGCCTGTTGACTTCGGCAACGGTGTTGATCTTGCCGTGGATCATGCGGTTCCACACTCGCCGAACGGTTTCCATAATGCATCCCCGCAACTTCATTTCCGGTGTTACTGGTATTTCATTGAATGATTTCATTTCTCTCCTTTATTTTTTACAAACACGAACCCATCCAACTTGTGTTCCGTCATGAAGGGCGCCAGCGCCTTGAGACAGGCAGTCTGGTCCTCCGTTAACTCTGTCTTGTCAACCTGATCCGGCGGCAGCTTCAGCACGACGATGTGATCCGACACGTGGTCATCGCAGTCGCAGCCGCAGATGTCACACGGCGCCGCTCGCGGATCCAAGTATATGCTGTCGCTCTTGAAGTGCTTCTGGCCGATGCAGAACATGTGCCGAACGTTCTTACCTTTCAGCGCATGGCACCCATCCTTCAACCGGTGGTTGATGGCGGTGACGGCGTGACAGATGAGGTGTGGCGCCAGCATCGGCGCTATCATCAGCCGAAGCTCGACGTCATCAAGACTCGTGCCCTCTTTGTGATCCATCATCCAATCCGCATCGGAATCGAATATTTTGTGCTGCAGGTTGCGTGCCGCCATGGACTGCTGGCAGAGCGTCTTAAACTTCCAGTAGGCTCCGTGATCGCTGCTGGGCCACGCGGAACACGACTTACCCTTCTTCGGAGTATCCCAGTGACCCAAGCCAAAGATGACGTGGCCGGCGTGCGCCAACAAGGGACCCGGGATGGCGTCGAACTCGGCTTTGAACTCCGGACCCGGCCAATCCATGCCCAGGTCATTGTTCTGGTTCTGATTCTTGCATTCCCGGATGACCCTTGTGTACAGGTCTTTAATGGCCTGCGGTAACGCGTGATACTGTGGTACCGCCCACTCCCGGTGGGCTCGTCGGTAATTGAATTCTCGGCTCATGGTTTCCCTTTCTTGCTGAATCGCAGTTCAGCCAACACCAAGGCCGCGAGATACTCACGACCGTGTTGGTTGTCTCCGTGTGTCTTGATCACGCGCTTCTTGAATTCTTTGAAACTGCCGGTAAAACAGCCGCATGCAACCTGATTGGCCGTGAATGTGGTGAAGGCTCGCCTTGACCCCATTGGACCAATTACCAGGAGATCGGCATCACCGAACACCCGGGCATCGCCGGACACCCAGGCCTTGCCGAACACC